>Ga0105047_10003815_pt1 | contig 26446 bp, 22 predicted proteins | sample MAT04_FD_78384 | JGI IMG/M metagenome (GOLD analysis project Ga0105047, IMG submission 78384) | Freshwater microbial communities from Lake Fryxell liftoff mats and glacier meltwater in Antarctica - MAT-04 (megahit assembly) | ecosystem: Environmental > Aquatic > Freshwater > Ice > Liftoff... | reverse complement strand
CTCGCGGCCACCACGCAACCGTCCATTTCCAGCCCTGCTGGACGACCCCGCTTCACACCACACGCGAGCGCCCCTCCTTGCCAAGCCTTCCCTGACGATACCGCCTACGACGGACTACTCTCCACCAGCGTGGGCCGCATCGAGGGGCGGAAGGTCGGGCGCGCGTCGAGGTCAGAGGCGAGGCGAAGGGCGGCGCTCATGCGCGCTCCGGGGTGTAGGGCATCGTGTCACGACGGCTGCGGGGAACGAACATGCTGTTGCCGTGCCGCGCGCAGATGCCGCGCATGCGGGCGGCCGCGTCGAACTGCACCGTGGGCACTGCGTGCAGACCGCGAGCTCGGTCTCGTAGTCGGTGGGGCGCGTGAGGTAGTCGACGGCGAGGAGCGAGAGCACGCGGTCGGCGAGGCGGCGGGCGTCCGAGGTGGGCACCCAGCCGGCCACGCGGCCGGCGTCCTCGCAGCGGGCGACGAAGCCCGCGGAGGCCCATCAGCCACATGGCCAGCTCCGCCTTCCCCCAGCGGTCGGACTCGTTGAGAAACGCGAGCGCCGAAGAGCGGCAAGCGTCGGCGATCGCGATAGAGCCCGTCTGCTCGGGCAGCGTCAGAATCGTGTCCACGTTCGAGTCGCAAAGGGGGGAGCGTTCCCCTCTCTTCAAGGAGCTCTTCATGGAACTTGCGACGATTCGTCGTACGGAACACCATCATCCTCTCCTTCGACGGCGACCGCCTCGACAACGCCGTCGGCTCGCAGCTGCTCGCGCGCATCACGTCGCGCATGGGCGAAGGCGCGACCGACGTGGTGATCGACTTCGCCTTCAACACGAGCATCGACTTCGCGGGCGCCCGCGCCGTCGCGCGCGCGAGCGTGATCGTGGGCCCGGGCCGCCTCCACCTGGCGGGCCTCGACAGCCGCGCCCGCTCGCTGCTGCGCGCGGTGCGCGTGGCGGAGCGGGTCCACCTGGTGGAGTGGTGGACGGAGGCGGTGGAGGACGTGGCGCAGGCTGCGTGAGGGCTGTGGGGAGCGCAGAAAAGGCCCGGCGGCGAAAGCGGTCTGCTTCTCGGCCAGCGTCGGCAGGAGCGACAGCTCGGCATGGGTGCGGGCGTTCCAGACCCGCCGGGTCGGGGGTTCGACTCCCTGCCGTGGCGCTGCGGATGCTCCCGGCGAGCCAGCGCCGATGAAGCTCGTACGCACGCCTCGGAACATGGTGGAGAGCGACGACAGATGCGCGGCGCGCGCGCTCGAGAACAGCAAGGACGCGCTGCCCGTCATATCGACTCCCGCTGACTTCGCGGTCGGCGGGAACACCAGGAACCAGCCGCGCTACACGTCCTCAACCCGGGCAACGCTAACCGCGCGGTGACGTCGGCGCTCCGAGGAGCGGGATCGCCAATCGGCTGCCGGCGCCAGCTGCGTGACGCTTCGCGGTGTCGCTTTCGGCTCGATTTGCCGTCGAAACGCGCTCAAAAGCGCCACGCCGATGACGATGGCGACGGCACGATCGGTGAATGGCGAAGGGAGGTCGACCCCCTCGGAGATCCCATGTTCCCCCGCCTACCTCGCACCGTCGTGACCCGCTGATGCTCACCGCTGCCCTCGCGTTCGGCTCTGCGCTCTTCATCGGCGCGTTCGTGACGCCGCTCATCCGCGACTACGCCCACCGCGTCGGCGCCGTGGACCACGCGCTCTCGTCGCGCAAGCTGCACACGCGGCCGACCCCGCGCGTCGGCGGCATCGCCATCGTCGCAGCCTTCTTCGTGACGTTCATCGCGCTCCTCTGCCTCAGCTCCAGCGCCAGGACCAGCTTCGCGGGCGAGCCTGGCGCGATGGTGGGCTTCTTCCTCGGCGCAGCCGGGATCGCGGCGCTCGGCATCTACGACGACCTCCACGGCGCCACCGCGAAGTTCAAGCTCCTCGTCCAGTTCGGCGTCGCCGGGCTCGCGTACGCCGCCGGCTTCCGCATCCTCGCCATCGCCACGCCGTTCGGCGCGCCCTTCCAGCTCGGAATTCTCGCCCTCCCCTTCACGATCGTCTTCGTCGTGGGCGTGATCAACGCCGTCAACCTCCTCGACGGCCTCGACGGCCTCGCGGGCGGCGTTTCGATCCTCGCCGGCGTCGCCTTCTTCATCGCAGCTGCGATGCGAGGCGACACGCTGACGATGTGGGTCACGGCCGCCATGATCGGCGCCAGCCTGGGATTCCTCGTCTTCAACTTCAACCCGGCATCCATCTTCATGGGCGACGCCGGCAGCATGTTCCTCGGCTTCCTGCTCGTGATGACTGCGATTCGCAGCCACACGAACACGGACGGCTCCGTCGCGATGGCGGCGCCCATCCTCGCACTCCTCGTGCCCATCGGCGACACGCTGCTCTCGATGGCGCGGCGCTCGCTGCGCGGCGTTCCGCTCTTCTACGGCGACAAGGAGCACATCCACCACAAGCTCCTCGCCACCGGCCTGTCCCATCGCGGCGCGGTGGTCGCCGTCTACGCGGCGACGACCGTGCTCGGCGCAGCAGCGCTCGTCGTCGGCTCCGGCGGCGGCGCGGGTGTCACCATCGGAGTCCTCGTCGCCGTCACCGCCCTTGCCGGCGCTGCGCTCCGGCGCCTCGGGTACTTCGACTTCACGCGCCTCGCGGACACCCTCGTCGTTCGCCAGCGCAACCTCCGCATGCGTCGGTCGATGGCCGAGGTCGGTGCGCGGCTCCGCGCCACGAGCGAGGAGCGCGAGGTGTGGTCGGCCGTCGAGCAGGCCGTGACCGTCCTCGATGCGCGCTGGGCGTCCGTGGAGCTCTTGTTCGACGTCGACGGACAGCACCGCAGCCTCAAGCTCGCTGGCGCGCTCCAGGCCCCGCCGGGCCTGCTGCGCTCGCGTCACGGACTCCTGGTGGATCGGCCTGAGAGGGGCTTCCTCGAGCTCGCCTGGCCCGCCGCGCAGACCACGGTGAGCCGCGACGCCGAGATCGCCATCGAGAAGCTCTGCGAGCAGGTCCGCGAAGCACTGGAGCGCGCCGTCGCGCACCGGTCGCCGAGCAGCACCGTCATCCCCTTCCGCCCCCGCCCCATCGCATCGACCTCCCCGTCTGTCGACGCCAGCTCGCAACCCGATTCGGTCCCCGCGCCGAGCCGGAACGCGGCCTGACCAAGATGTCCCCCCCTCAGCCCACAAGGTCACAAATGAAAAAGGTTCTCCACGTCGTCGGCGCGCGCCCCAATTACATGAAGGTGGCGCCCATCTACAAGGCCATCGCACAGCGAGGTCTCCTCTCGCAGGTCGTCGTCCACACCGGCCAGCACTACGGCGCGCAGATGAGCGACGTCTTCTTCTCGGACCTCGGAATCCCCAGCCCCGACCTCCACCTCAACGTCGGCTCGGCCTCGCACGCGGAACAGACCGCGCGCGTCATGATCGCGATGGAGAAGGTCTGCCTCGAGCAGAAGCCCGACCTCGTGTCCGTCGTCGGCGACGTCAACTCCACGGTCGCGACCGCGCTCGTCGCCAGCAAGCTCAACATCCCCCTCGCCCACGTGGAGGCCGGCCTGCGCTCCGGTGACCGTCGTATGCCCGAGGAGATCAACCGGCTCGTGGTCGACCGGATCGCGGATCTGCTGCTCACGCCGAGCCCGGACGGCGACGTGAACCTCCTCCGCGAAGGCGTCGACAAGGATCGCATCCACTTCGTCGGAAACGTGATGATCGACTCCATGCTCCAGGCGCGCGACGCGGCGCTGCGGCTGCCCACGTTGCAGCAGCTCGGGATCGTGAAGGGCGAGTACGGCGTCTGCACCCTGCACCGCCCGTCCAACGTCGACGACCCCAAGGTGCTCGGTGGGCTGCTCGGCGCGCTCGCCGACGTGTCGCGCCGCCTCCCCATCGTGTTTCCGGTGCACCCCCGCACCCGCAAGATGATCGAGGAATGCGGGCTCCAGCCCGTGCTCGACGACGCGCCGGGCCTCTTGCTACGCGAGCCGCTCGGCTACCTGGAGTTCCTCTCCCTGACCAGCCAGGCACGCCTGATCATGACCGACTCCGGCGGCCTGCAGGAAGAGAGCACGGCCCTCGGGATCCCGTGCCTCACCTTGCGCGAGAACACCGAGCGTCCGATCACCGTCGAGGTCGGCAGCAACATCATCGTCGGCACCGACCCCACGCGCGTTCGTGCCGAGGCCTTCCGCATCCTCGATGGGAAGAGCAAGCAGGGCCGCATCCCGGACAAGTGGGACGGCAAGGCCGCCGAGCGCATCGCCGACCTCTACGCAACCTACCTGGGCGCCATGAGCGTCGACCTGCGGAGCGCAGCATGAGCGCGCTCGAGGTCTGCGTCGGCGGAATCAACGTTCGCCCCTTCTCGAGCATGGACGACGCGCTCTCCGCGGTCTTCGATGCGAAGGGCCGTCTCACCCCCGGCTTCGCGGTCGCCGTGAACCCCGAGAAGGTGATTCTCAGCCAGGAGAACGCACAGGTGCGCAAGCATCTGGAGAGCGCCACGGTGCGCTTCGCCGACGGGATCGGCGTCGTGTTCGCCATGCGCGCCAAGGGCACGCCGAGCTCTCGGATCGCAGGATGCGAGCTGTGGGAGCACGTGATGGAGCGGGCGGCCGCGCACCGCACCCCGGTGTTCCTCATCGGTGCGAAGCCGGAGACGCTCGCGGAGACCCGCGAGCGACTCGTGGCCGTGCACCCCACGCTGCAGATCGTCGGGTCCCAGGACGGCTACTTCAAGCCCGAGGAGAAGCAGCGCCTGATCGACGAGATCGTGGCGAGCGGAGCCAAGATCGTGACGGTCGCCATGGGATCGCCACGCCAGGAGGAGCTCATCGCAGAGCTGCGCAAGGCTCACCCGGACGCGTTCTACATGGGCGTCGGCGGCACCTACGACGTGTTCGTCGGCCGCGTGCGACGCGCCCCCCCGCTCGCGCGACGGATGAAGATGGAGTGGCTCTTCCGGCTGCTCAACGAGCCCGCGCGCATCTGGCGGCAACGCCGCCTGGTCACGTTCGCCGTTCGACTTTTGACGGGTCGTCTCTAGGTCCCCTTCTTGCTCGAACAGGCTCTCAGATGACTTCGATCAAAAAGCTCAAGCCTCTCGTCATGTCCTTGGCGCTCCTCACCGGGTCCGGGTGCGCCGGCTGGTCGGTCGACGAGGACGCAGCCGTCGCGCGCGGTCATGCGCACACTGGCGATGCGGCCTTCAAGATCCAACCGATGACCCCCGAGCTCATGACGAAGCTCGCCAAGGCGCAGAGCGCCGACGTCCCGGACGCGGACCCGAAGGGCAACGCCGCTCCTCCGACCTACACCATCGCGCCGCTCGACGTGCTCCAGGTCACGGTCTGGGACCACCCCGAGCTCACCCTTCCCGCGGGTCAGTTCCGCTCGGGCGACGACAATGGCAACCGCGTCGAGGCCGACGGCACCATCTTCTACCCGCATGTAGGCGTCGTGCAGGTGGCAGGCATGACCGCGGCCGCGGTGCGCTCGCTCCTGACCCAGCGCCTCTCGAAGTTCGTCGTCGATCCGCAGCTCGACGTGCGGATCGCCGCGTTTCGTAGCAAGCGCGTGCAGATCACGGGCGAGGTCGGCCAGCCGTCGACCATGCCGCTGACGGACGTTCCGCTGCGCGTGCAGGACGCCATCGCGTTCGCGAAGGGGTTCACCCCCGAGGCCATCACGCCGTCAGGCCTTGCAAGCGCCGGCGCCGACCCGTCGAACGTGACGCTGACGCGAGGCGGCAAGACCTACCACCTCGATCTCCTCGCGCTCTACGAGCGCGGCGATCTCACCCAGAACTGGCTGCTCGAGGACGGCGATGCCATCAACGTCGCCGACCGGAGCCGGAACGTCGTCTTCGTGATGGGCGAGGTCAAGCAGCAGTCAGCCAAGTTGATGGTCAAGCGGCGGATGACGCTCGCGCAGGCCATCAGCGACGCTGGCGGCGTCGACCTCGCGACCGCCAAGGTCGGCAAGATCTACGTCATTCGCGGCGATTACAACGCGCCGAGCATCTTCCGTCTGGACGCCAGCTCGGCCGATGCGCTCCTGCTCGCCAAGGAGTTCCCGCTTCAGCCGCGCGACATCGTCCTCGTCTCGACGTCCGATCTCACGCGATGGAACCGCGTCATGGCGCAGATCCTACCGACCGTGCAGGTCCTCTACGACGTCGCGCTCGGTGCCGGCATCGCCAAGTCGCTCACGAAGTGAGCAAGCGAGCGAGGCGCCCCCTCCAGGGTGCCAAGTGGATGACGACGAATCCCCGAGGTGTCCTTTGTTTCATAGTGTTCTTGTCGTGTGCACCGGAAACATCTGCAGGAGCCCGATGGCCGAGGCCCTGCTCGTCGCCGAAGCGGGTGCGCGAGGCGTGGTCCTGCGCGTCGAATCGGCCGGCATCGGTGCGCTCGTCGGGCGCCCCGCCGACGAGTCGGCGATCGCACTCATGACGGCGCGCGGCATCGACATCAACGCCCACCGTGCGCGCCAGGTGACGCCGGCGCTGGTGAGCTCGTTCGAGCTGGTGCTCGCGATGGACTCCGAGCATCAGCGCGCGATCGAGACCCAGTTCCCGACCGCCCGCGGCCGCGTGCATCGTCTCGGTCGCGCTCGTAAGGTCGACGTCCCCGATCCGCATCGCCAGGGCCTTGCGGCCTTCGAGCGCGCGCTCGACATCATCGAGCGCGGCATCGACGAGATGGGCCCGCTCCTGTGGGGCCGGGCGCAGCGCACGGCGTGAGCCGTACGGCTGAGACCTACGAAGCGGCTGTAGCCCGGACTCCGTGCTTCACGGGATCCGGGCTCTTCGCTTTCGAACGACGATCTTTCGTCCAGCCCTTAAGTTCCGTCACCGGCATGACGAGGAGCGCGGCACGTTTCGCGCATCGTCAGCTGCGTGACCCACAATAATCAGCCTGGTTCGTGTGTGTATCTCTCGTCGCTTCCCGTCGGAGCGGTGTGAAGATGCCTACCACCCTCCCCCCCGCGAGCATCTCCTCCTCGCCCGAGCGGGCCTCCGCGGCCCCCAAGGCCCATCTGTCGCTCGCCGCCAGCCCCGAGGCGCGCCAGTCGAGCCGCGTGCGCATCCAGCGCGACACGCCCAAGCAGGCCGAGCATGTAGAGAAGCGGTCCGAGGTCACGCGCTCGAAGAGTCATGGCGATGACGCAGGCGACGCCGAGCTTCGCTCGTACGTCGCCACCATCTTGTCGTCGTGGCGCATGCTCTCGGCGTGTGTGTGCGCCGGAATCCTCGCGGGTGGCGGCACCTACGCGCTGAAGTCCCCGGTGTTCCTCGCGAACGCGCAGGTCCAGGTCGAGGAGAAGAAGGGCGGCATGCCGGGCCTCGACGAGCTCTCCGATCTCATGGCCACCCAGTCTCCTTCCGAGACCGAGATCGAGGTGCTCCGTTCCCGCACGCTCATCGGCGAAGTCGTCGACCAGCTCCACCTCGATATCGTCGCGCAGCCCACGTACTTTCCCGTGTTCGGCAAGGCCGTCGCGCGCTGGCGTGACGACGACTCTCCCGCGCCGGCGCTGATCCGCCAGCACGCCTACGCGTGGGGCGGCGAGCGAATCGCCCTCTCGAGCCTCGACGTGCCGAACGAGTGGCTCGGCGAATCGCTCCAGCTCATCGTCGGGGACAACGGGCACTACACCGTCTACCGCAAGGGCAAGCTGCTCGGGCGCGACCGCCAGCTCGTCGCCACGGGCGCGGTCGGCGAGACCTCGACGCCGGCGCCCGGCGTCGCGAAGCACCCGACGCTCCTGGTGAAGACGCTCATCGCTCGGCCCGGCACCGAGTTCCAGGTGATGCGCGCTGCACGACTCTCGGTCATCGAGGCCATGCAGACGAACATCGCCATCACCGAAAAGGCGAAGAAGAGCGGCGTGCTCCTGCTCGCCCTCGAGGGCGAGCAGCCGGAGGCGACCGCAGAGATCCTGGACACGATGCAGAACGCCTACCTCGCCCAGAACGTGGCGCGCAAGAGCGCCGAGCTCGAGAAGACGCTCCAGTTCATCGAAGGCCAGCTCCCGGAGCTGAAGTCGCGGCTCGAGGCGGCAGAGTTCGCGCTCAACCGTTACCGGACGACCACGGGCAGCGTCGACGTGGGGCTCGAGACGAAGGCGAACCTCGATGCGACCGCGCTGGTCGAGCGAGAGATGAGCGAGAGCAGGCTGCAGCTCGACGAGGCGAAGGCGCGGTTCACCGACAACCACCCGGTGATGGAAGTGCTGAAGGGCAAGCTCCGCCGCCTCGAGGGCGAACGCAAGGGCCTGGAGACGCGCTTCAAGAAGCTTCCGGGTTCGGAGCTCGAGAGCGCACGGCTGCTCCGCGACGTGCGGCTGGCGCAGGACCTGTACGTCCTGCTCCTGAACAAGAGCCAGGAGCTCAAGGTCATGAAGAGCGGCACCATCGGCACGGTCCGCATCCTGGATACGGCGTCGGTTCCGATCACGCCGGTCGCCCCGAAGCTGCCGATCACGCTCGGGATCGGGCTCGTCGGCGGCCTCCTGCTCGGCGTCGCCGCAGCCTTCGGGAAGAAGGCCCTTCATGTCGGTGTCGAGGACCCCGAGCTGCTCGAGTCCGAGCTCGGTCTCCCGGTCTACGCGAGCATCCCGCACAGCCGGGTGCAGCAGAAGCGGGTCAAGGCTCAACGGGGGGCTGGGTCGGTTCCGATTCTTTCCGTGACCCACCCGAACGACCTCTCGATCGAGGCGCTCCGCAGCATGCGCACCGGTCTCCAGTTCGCCCTCGCCGAAGCCGACAACAACGTCGTCGCCATCGGCGGACCGAGCCCCTCGATCGGCAAGAGCTTCGTGAGCGTGAACCTCGCCTACGTGCTTGCCGACGCTGGGCAACGCGTGCTCCTCATCGACGCCGACCTGCGAAAGGGCCGCCTCCACGACTACTTCGGCGGAGCCCGGTGTGACGGTCTCGCGGAGCTGCTCGCCGAAGGTGGGAGCCCGGAGCGCCTCATCAACGAGTGCACCTCCTCACGGAACCTCTCCTTCATGTCGATGGGAAAGGTCCCCGCCAATCCGTCCGAGCTGCTCGGCAGCGACCGCTACGAGGAGATCATCAAGTGGGCGTCGGCGAACTACGACGTCGTCGTCATCGACTGCCCCCCCATCCTCGCCGTGACCGACGGCGCGCTTTCTGCACGTTTCGCAGGAACGAACTTCGTGGTTCTCCGCTCCGGCCAGCACCACATGCGTGAGGTGACGGCCACGCTGAAGCGCCTCGCGCACGCTCACATCAAGGTCAAGGCCCTGATCCTGAACGACGTGAAGGCCGAAGCTGGCGGGGCCTATGGCCAGTACGGCTACACCTACAACTACCAATACCGCTGAGATTCCCGCTGAAAATGTCCAAAATTCGCATCCTCTCGGTCTTCGGAACCCGCCCTGAAGCCATCAAGATGGCGCTCCTCTCCAAGTCTCTCCTGGCGTCGAACGACTTCGAGACGGAGGTCTGCGTCACGGCGCAGCACCGCTCGATGCTCGACCAGGTCCTCGACATCTTCGACGTGAAGCCCCGCTTCGATCTCGACGTGATGAAGGCCAACCAGGGCCTCGCGGACATGACGGCGCGGATCGTCACCGGCATGACGGAAGTGATACGGGAATGGCGGCCCGACTGGGTCCTCGTCCAGGGCGACACCACGACTGCCTTCGCCGCTGCGCTCGCAGCGTTCTACGAAAAGGTGTCAATCGCGCACGTCGAGGCCGGCCTCCGGACCGGCTTCAAGTACTCACCGTGGCCGGAGGAGATGAACCGCGGCCTCGTGGGTCGCCTCGCCGACGTCCACTTCGCTCCGACCACTCGCGCACGCGACGCGCTCCTCCGCGAAGACATCCCGGCCGACCGGGTGTTCGTCACCGGCAACACCGTCGTCGACTCCCTGCTCTGGGTCTCGAAGCGGCTGGACGACGACCACGCCATCCGCAAGCAGCTCGACGAGCGCTTTTCTTTCCTCGACCGCAAGCGCGAGCTGATCCTCATCACCGGTCACCGCCGCGAGAGCTTCGGCAAGCCGTTCGAGGAGATGTGCAAGGCGTTCGTCGAGATCGTGCGCACGCGACCGGATGTCGAGATCGTCTACCCGGTGCACCTCAACCCCAACGTGCGAGCGCCGGTGCAGGCGATCCTCGCCGAGGCTCCGCCCGAGCTGGCCGCGCGCATCCACCTCATCGACCCCGTCGAATACCTCCCCTTCGTCTACCTCATGAAGCGGTGTCGGTTCGTGATCACCGACTCGGGCGGCGTCCAGGAAGAGGCGCCGTCGCTCGGCAAGCCGTGCCTCGTCACGCGCAACGACACCGAGCGCCCCGAGGCGGTCGAGGCGGGCACCGCGAAGCTCATTGGCACGGACCGCGCTCGGATCGTGAGCGAGTGCCTCCGCCTCCTCGACGATCAGGAGCACTACCGCTCGATGAGCCGTGCGCACAACCCCTACGGCGACGGCGAGACGAACGCTCGGATCGTCGAGATCCTCAAGTCCGCGCGCGGCCGCGTCTGACGCGCCGGCACTGAAGAACCCGAAGACATGTACATCGCCCTCGCCCTCCTCAATGCCATCCTCGGCGCAGTTGCGCTGGTCGCGCCTCGCCGAGGTCTGCTCGCGTTCGTGCTGGTTCTGCTCACGGTGCCGAGCTCGACGGCGTTCGCCGCTCTAACCTACCAATACGGACTGCACGTCGGCGACTACTTCTTCCTGGTGCTGCTCGCGGCCTACCCGCTGCGAGCGACGCGCCAGGCGCAGCCTCGCTGGGCCATCCGCATCTTCGCACTACTGGGGATCGTGTTCGCGATTTCCATGGTGGGCCTCCTCGTCGCCGAGCGCCCCATCGACAAGTACTTGCTTCGCGATCTCCGCCCGTTCCTCGTCGTGTCCGAGGCGCTCATGTTCTGGCTCCTCGCCAAGCGGGTGACGGTGAGCGGTCGCCTCATTCTCTGGCTCGGGATCGCGGCCGGCATCTCTCCGTTCATCGGGTTCGGGCTCATCACCTCCGGTGCCTACGCCGTGACCGACGTGTTCTACGAGGCGAACTCGTTCCGGTATCTCGCGATCGGCTCCTACGCGTCCGCGGTGCTGCTGATGTGGCTCTCGGCGATGGGTCGACCGGCAGGGCGACTCCTCACCAGTGCCGCTGCCGCCGCCGCCATGGCGGCGCTGGTCCTCTCCGGAAGCCGCACCTTGATCGTCGCGACGGTCCTCGGCTGCGCCGTGGCGGGTCCGCTTCGCGCGACCCGCCTCGTCATGGTCGGTGCCGTCGGCGCAATCGTCCTGGGCGCCTTCGCCTACATCTCCGTCGCCCTGGGCGTGGAACGGGTCTCGAGCGGCACGACCGCCGAAGGCCTCGGCATGCAGCTCGCGGTTCGCTTCGGCCCGGCGCTCACGCAGCTGCAGGCCATGCAGGTGTGGCAGTACGTCGTCGGCTCCGGGCTCGGTACGACGTTCGACATCCCGTGGTTCGAGTACCGCGACCTCGATGCCTTCAGCAACAGCATCGACTCCACGTATCTGACGCTCGCGGTGAAATTCGGCCTCGTCAGCCTCGTGTTCCTCTGGGCGTTCGTCCAGGCGTTCGGGGTCGGGCGCGTCTCGCCGGGCATGAGCCGTGCACTTCTCCTCTTCATGGGCATCGTCTTCTGGACCTCCGCGCTGCCCTACCAGAACTACGCCTTCGGAATTCCGCTCTTCTGCGCGCTCGCATCACGCGTCGCTTCACGTGAGCCCTCTCCTTCTCGAGCACGACGTGCTCGCCACTTCCACACCGCAGCACTTGCCACTTGAAAATCATGCAAACGTCCAAAGCTACGATTCTGGGATATCAGGGGTTCGGCAACGTCGGCGACGAGGCGATCTTGACCGGCCTCGAAGCCGCGCTCGACGGCAGCCACATCGACGTCACCGACGTCATCTGCGGCGACAGCGCGCCGGTCGCCGGCTTCCCCAAGGCCGAGCGTCTTCCGAGCCGACGCTTGCTCCCGAGCGTCGCTGCGGTGCAGCGCCTGCGCGCGAGCAAGCTGCTCATCCTGAGCGGCGGCGGACTCATTCACGACCACTGGGCGATCGTCATTCCGCGCTACCTCGCGTGGACGCTCCTCGCGCGCTCGCTCGGCGTGCCCGTGGTATGGGCGGCGATCGGCGTCGGCCCCATCGAACGCGCGAGCTTTCGCCGCCTCGCCGGCCTGATCGTCGACAACACGACGTCGCTCACGGTGCGCGACAAGCGCTCGAAGGAGTGGATCGAGAAGGTGCGTCCCGAGCGCGTCGTCGAGGTCGCCGTCGACCCCGCGTTCTTCAACGCCGTGCCGCCTCGCCCGGCCACGCGACGAGGGCTCGCGCTCATCGGCCGCCTGCCCACGCCGCGCGATGCCGCGCACGGCGACAACGTCGTCGCGACGCTCGCCGAGTTCGCGCGTGAGCACGACCAGGATCCGCGGGCCATCATCACCATGGCCGGCGAGCTCGACGAGCCGTTCCTGACGCGTCTGCAGGCGGACATCGGCTCCGGCTCCCAACCCCCCGTTCACCGTCTGGGCCCGGACCCGCGCAAGGCCCTCGAGCTCATCTCGACGTTCGATGCCGTGATCTCGGTGCGCCTGCACGGGCTCATCTTCTGCGCGCTCACCGGCGTTCCCTGCGTGCCCATCGCCTACGACGAGAAGGTCCGCTCGGCCGCCGAGCGTCTGGGCCTCGGAGATCTCGCGGTCGACCTCGCTGACGTGAGCCCGGCCCTGCTTCGCGAGCGGCTCGCGGAGGTGCGAAAGCCGGAGCGCATGGCGATCGTCGCCGCCCGGGTGGCAGACTTCCGCGAGGAGGGGCTCCGGCTACGGCGGAAGTTCGAGGAGGTGGTGGCGTCATGAGCGCGACGGGTCCGCGCGTCGACTTTCTCTTCGGCCTCGCTTATCACCCCGACGTCCGTGTGAAGCGTGCGAGCCAGGCGCTCGCGGCGGCGGGCTACCAGGTACGCATCCTCGCGTGGGACCGGACGGGGACTCTCCCGGCCCACGAGTGGGATGGAGACGTCGAGGTGCGCCGGGTGCAAGTCCGCAGTCATTCCGGCCGCGGCATCGTGCAGCTCGCCTTCCTCGCCCGCGCCGTCGCCGCCTTCGTGCCCTTTCTGCGCGAAGATCCCCCGGACGTCCTCCACATCGTCGATCTCCCCATGCTGGCAGCGGGCATGGCGCTTCGGCCCTTCATCGGTCAGCGAACGAAGGTCGTCTACGACGCGTTCGAGATCTATCGCTTGATGATCGGCCACTGGCTGCCCGCGGCCATGCGTGGACCGCTCGCGCTCGTGGAGCGCTACCTCCCTCGCGTGGCTGACGTGGTCATCACGCCCGGCGAGGCTCGGCGTCGGTACTTCGCGGAACGAGGCGTCGAATCGGTCGTCGTCGGCAACTGGATCGATGCACCCGCGAAGGCGCGCGAGCGCACCGCCGCCCGTGCCGAGCTCGGCATCGCGGAGGGCCGCCTCTGTATCGCGTACACCGGTGGCCTTCTTCGTGCACGTGACCTCGACATGCTCGTTCAACACGCAGAGCGTCACCCGGATGACGTCGTCCTCATTGCCGGCCGCGGCGAGCTCGACACCAAGATGCGAGAGCACGGCGAGCGCCTCGAGAACTTCCGCTACCTGGGCTGGATGAAGGATCCCTCGGGCGTCTACGCGGCGACCGACCTCCTCTACTACAGCCTGAAGGCCGACCACCCGTACGCCGTCCAGGCGGCACCGAACAACCTCTACGAGGCCATCGCCCACGCGGTGCCTATCGTGTACCGCCGCCAGGGCGAGCTCGCGGTCGTCGGCGAGGAGAACGAGATCGGCCGGTCGTTCCAGGACACCGCGAGCTTCGACGTTGCGGTCGACCGGCTCCGCGACGGCGCTCGCCGCGCGAGCATCCGCGCAACGCTGCGCGGTCTGCAGGAGCGCTACTCGTGGCGCGCCGCACGCAGCGCCCTCCTCGATGCGTACCGCACCATGCTCACGAACAAGGCCCCCCGCGACGCGAAGGCACGTTCGCGCGCAGCGAATTGCGCGGGCAAGCCGGTGGTGAACGCGTGACGAAGACGCACGTCGCAGCCGTGGTCGTTCTCGCGACGTTGGGGGCCGCCGGCACGACGGCGGTCGCGGTGTCGTCGTGCTCGGCAACGCATCCGACGCGAGCCCCGGAGTCGATCGTCGCCAACGCCACCATGCCGAATGCACTCCCGCTGGCGACCGGCGCCCCGGTCGTGCGGAACGGCGAGGTGCTGCGGCTCGACTTCGCGCGCGTCCCCGAGGGGCCGTTCACCGAGGCCCGCTTGCATGCCGAGCTGCCGCGCGCGAACTCGATCACGTCGCATCTCTCCGAGCGCACCAACGTCGTTCGCGAAGACGGCGGCAACAAGGTATTGCGGGTCGACTATCCCGCGCAGAGCGTCGGCCCTGCGGAGGGCGGCGCGGTCTTCATCGTCAGCATCCCGCCTGCGCCCGAATACTATCTTTCTTATCGTGTCCGGCTCGAAGCCGGCTTCGACTTCGCCAGGGGCGGCAAGCTCCCCGGGCTCTCGAGCGGCGGCGGCAAGTACAGCGGCGGTCGCGTCCCGGTGGACGGCGACGGATGGAGCGCACGCCTTCTCTTCAAGCCCGGCGGCAAGGCGGGCGTGTACCTCTATCACGCCGGGATGAAGGGGCCCTGGGGTGACACCCTGCCTCTGAGCGCTCCCTTCCGACCGGGCCAGTGGCACACCATCGTGCAGCACGTTCGCGTGAATCACGGCGACCAGCACGACGGGATCCTCGAGGTCTGGATGGACGGGGTCTCTACGCTCGAACGACACGACCTCCAGCTCCGCCGCGGCGAAAAGGGCCTCATCGACTCGCTCTGCTTCTCCACCTTCCACGGCGGCAACAACCCCAGCTTCGCGCCGACGAGAGACAGCCACGCGAGCTTCGACGACTTCGTCATCAGCGAAACGCCCCCGCTGTGAGCGCCGCAGCCCAGCCCATGAGCGGGGTAGCCCAGACCAAGGAGCGCGAGCGCATCGCCGGTCGCGCGGGGATCGTCGGCGTCGGCACCCTCGCCTCGCGCCTGCTCGGCTTCGCCCGCGACGCCGTGATCGCCGCGCTCTTCTCGCTGCGCGAGACCGACATGTTCTGGGCGGCGCTGGCGATCCCCACCGCGTTCCGCGGGCTCTTCGCCGAGGGCGCCGTGTCGAGCGCCGTCGTGCCCGTGCTCAGCGAGCGACTCGCGAGCGGCGGCGACGACGCGGCGCGCGCCTTCTTCGCACGCGCGCGCGCCATCTCGCTCGTCGCGCTGACCGTCACCACCGTGCTCGGCATCGTCTTCGCAAGTGAGCTCACGCAGATGTTTGCCGGCGGCTACGACGACAGCAACAAGCTCGCGGTCACGACGACGATGACGCGCATCATGTTCCCCTACCTCTTCTTCCTGGGCTCGGCCTCGCTGGGACTGGCGGCGCTCAATGCCAAGGGCAAGTTCGCAGTGGCGGCGTTCGCTCCTGCGCTGTTCAACGTGGGAATCGTCGCGGCGGCCTTCGGACTGCGCAAGGTCTTCGCCGCGCATGGAATCGAGCCTGCGCTGAGCATCGCCATCGGCGCGACGGTCGGCGGCGCGCTGCAGGTGGTCGCGCAGCTGCCGGCGCTGCGAAAGCTGGGCTATTCCTCGCGACCCATCCTCGACCTCTCCGATCCCCACGTCCGGGCCATGCTCCGACGCATCGGGCCGATGGCCTTCGGGCTGGGCGTCTATTACATCCAGATCGCGATCTCGCGCCGGTTCCTCTCGGGCATGGGAGACGGCGCCATCAGCTACTTCTCGTGGGGCTCACGGCTCTGCGACCTGCCGCAAGGCATCTTCGTGATGGCGATCTCGAGCGCCACGCTGCCGTCGCTCGCGACGTTTGCCGCCAAGGGACAGTTCGACGAGCTGGTCAAGACCTGGTCCTACGGAATGCGCCTCGCGCTCTTCGTGGCTATTCCGTGCAGCATCGCCTTCATCGCCATCGGTGAGCCGATCGTGGCCCTCGTGTTCGAGCGGGGCCAGTTCACGGCGCTGGCCTCGCACGAGACCGCGCGCGCGCTCGCCTGGCAGGGCGGCGCCATCTTCTCGGCCGCGGCGGCCCGCCAGCTGGTGCCAGCCTTCTATTCACTCGGCGACACCCGGACCCCGGTGGTCATCAGCACGGTCGCGCTCGGCGTCTTCATCGCTCTCGCGTACGTGCTGGGCGGACCGCTGGGCCATGTCGGAGTCAGTGTCGCGGTCGCCGGGTCCAGCGTCGTGCAGGTCGCGCTGCTTGCGATGGCCTTTCGCCAGCGGGTCGGCCACCTCCACGGACGCGACGTCGCGACCGCTGCCGGCAAGGTCGTCGTCGCGTCCGCCATCGCGGGGGTCGTCAGCGCGCTGGTAGCGCGATTCCTGGCGGGCCACGTCGGTCGCGCGCTACCGGGACTGATCGCGATCGTCGTCTTCGGCGTGCTGTTCGGGGTCGTCGCGAAGGTACTGCGGGCGCGTGAGCTCGACGAGCTGATCGCACCGATTCGCCGCCGACTCACCAAGAGACCATCATGAGCAAATCTAAATTGAACTATCGTCCGGATATCGATGGTCTGCGTACCGTAGCGGTCATATCCGTTATCCTTCACCACGCTTGGCCGAAGCAGTTCGGCGGCGGCTTCATCGGTGTAGACATCTTCTTCGTCATCTCCGGATACCTGATCAGCTCGATCCTCGTTGGTCAGCTGGAGACGAATCGTTTCAGCGTACTCGACTTCTACTCCCGCCGCGCCAGACGCATCTTTCCGACGCTGTTGCTCGTGCTGTTCGCGACGCTCGGCTTCGGCTGGTTCGTCCTGCTGGCCTCCGAGTTCCGTCAGATCGGCGGACATGTCGCGGCTGGCGGAATGTTCGTGTCGAACCTCGTGCTCTGGCACGAGGCCGGATACTTCGATAGCTCGGGTACCACGAAGCCGCTCCTCCACCTGTGGTCGCTCGGCGTCGAGGAGCAGTTCTACATCGTCTGGCCGTTGCTTCTCTGGCTCATCCACAGCCGAAAGATCAATTTCTACGCCCTTTGCGCTTCGGTCTTCGTCCTCTCGTTCGCGGCGAACATGTTCCTCGTCAGGACCAACCTGACCGCGGCCTACTACTCGCCCGCCAGCCGCTTCTGGGAGCTGATGGTCGGAGGCGTTGGCGCCCAGCTGAGCGCCCAGCACAAGCCCTGGACCGGCGTGCGCAGCCACGTCGCGTCGCTCGTGGGGGCCGCGTGCCTCGTCCTGGGCTTCGTCCTCATCACGCCGCAGGACGCCTTTCCGGGCGTCTGGGCACTCCTGCCGGTGGGCGGCGCGTTCCTGCTCGTCATGGCGGGGCCGTCGGCACTCGTGAACCGCTACGTACTGAGCAACAAGCTCGCGGTCGGAATCGGACTCATCAGCTATCCCCTCTATCTATGGCACTGGCCGCTCCTCTCGTACGCCTACGTGATCTGCGGAGATCGGCCGCCGACGTACATCCGCATCGGGGCCATCGCGGCCGCCTTCGGGCTCGCAGTCCTCACGTATCGATTCCTGGAGTCGCGAATCAAGGTCCAGAAGAAGGCCAGTCATGGCAAGACCGCGCTGGGCCTCGCCGGTGGCATGGCCGTCGCGGTGGTCGTCGGCCTCCTCGTCATGTCCGGCGTCGTTCGCGAGCGCATCGAGGCCAATGGTGCGGACCTCTACATCAATGCCCTCAACGACCGGGACTTCCCGGGGCACACGCTCGCCCCGCTCCGCCATCAGGACGTCACGTTCCAGAAGGTCTCCAGTCAGTCCGGCGGCGTCACGGTGTTCATGGGTGACTCGCTCGCCGAGCACTACGGCCCGTACGTCGAGCAACTGATCGCCCAGTCTCCCTCGGCGTCGAGCTCCGTCGTCTTCGCGACGATGGGACGCTGCCCGCCGATCAAGGGCGCCGTCCCGCTTCCACGAGCCAAGTTCTATCGCTGTACGGCCACGGTCGATGCCGCGTACGACTTCGCCAACCGCCCCGAGGTCGACACCGTCGTCGTGGCTGCAGCCTGGAACAGCTACTTCTCGGACAGCTACAACGAGCTCGCGTTCGACACCGGCTCGGAGACGCTGAGGTTCCCCTCTGCGACGGCGAAGGACCACGCCATCGAATCACTGAAGCAGACGCTGACCACGCTCCGCTCGAACGGCAAGCGCGTCTTCGTGGTGTTGCAGCCGCCGACGGGACCGGCCTTCGACCCGCGCAACATGTACACGGGCTCGCGGTTCGCGAGCCTGCGGCCGCTCGCCAGCATCGCGCCGGTGGCGCTGGACACGTTCCTCGCTGCAAACGCCGAGGCGCGCCAGCGCATGATCGCGGTGGCCCACGAGGCGCAGGCGACCGCTATCGACCCGACCACGTCCGTGTGCTCTCACGGCGCCTGCCCGGTGCTCGGCGCCGACGGGACGCCGGCGTACTCGGACACGATGCACATGCGGCCTCGCTACAGCCGGGTCGCCGCCTCGTTCCTAGAGCCGACCATCATGCACGCGGTCGTCTCGGCGAACGAGTAGGCCTTCACTTCGCCTTCGGAGGCGCGGGCTTCGTCACGTCGGCGGCCGTCGACTTGAGATCGTCGTCCTAGAAGAACTTCATGGCGAATCCCTTCTCGTCGACTTCTCGTCGGGCTTGGAGTCGATGAGCTTGCGCAGCGCGAAGGATCGCTGGTTCGCGCCCTTGGGTCTCGACGATCTTCTTGAGCGCAGCGACAGCGGCCGAGCGCATAGGCGCCGATCCAGCGGGCCTTGATGTCCGCGTCGTCGCCTGAAGCGGTTCGGAGCAGTCCTCGTAGCCCTTCTTGGTCCCTTCGACGACGTGCTCGTCATGTGAGCTACCTGCTGATGCGCGACGCCTTCGCGAAGGTGCTCTCGCCGCTCAAGGAGTGCCCGGCCGCGACGCCCGGCTCGACGCCTCCCTGCTACGACTGGACGAAAGGCGCGGCCAAGCTGTACCCGGTCAACTGGCGCACCTACGTCGGCTACCGTGGGCTCCCGGACTCGACCAACCCCGTCGTGTACGACGTGTCGCGCCCGGATCTCATCACGCTCACGGCCACGAACTGGGCAAACGACCTCCCATTCTCCGTCGCTGACGTCGAATCGCCGAGCGCGCGCCGGGCCCGCGTCTGCGAGGCCAAGCTGCGCACGGTGCAGCTACTGTACTTCATCCAGTCCGAGGTCGACACCTCGTGGTCCGTGACGACGGACCAGGAGTTCGACACGGCGTACGATCCGGCGACGGAATGCGCGAACATCGCGCCGGAGCTCCGGGCCATCACGAGACACTTCCCTCCGATCCCTTACGTTCGCGAGGGGAGGCGCCTCGTCGGCGTCGAGACGCTGACCGGCGCGGACATCTATCGGTCGGGAACGCCGGCAGTGGCGCGCCGACGCTTCACGAATGCGCTGGCGATGGGCGACTACGGCGCCGACCTGCACGGCTGCAGAGAGGACCGCATGCTGGAGTCGCCGGAGACCATGAGCGACATTCCCTCGGGCTCGGGCACGGGACCGTTCCAGGTCCCCATGGGGGTGTTCATCCCCGCGACGGTGGATGGTTTCCTCGTGGCCGAGAAGAACCTGTCCGTGACGCGGATCGCAAACGGTGCCATTCGGCTGCAACCCATCACGATGATGACCGGGCAAGCGGTGGGCGCGATCGCGGCGCTGTCGATCGCCCGCGGGATCGCCCCGCGTGCGCTTCCCGCGATCCCGGAGCAGGACGTCCTCGCGCGCGCCGGTCTACGGATCGCGCAAGAGGGTGCGTCCGACGTCCTCACGCCGGAGGTTTGGGCAGCGGCGCAGCTGGCCGCCGTGCATGACATCATGGCGGGCTATCCGGATGGAACATTCCGACCGGCAAGCGTTGTCTCGCCCGCCGAAGCGGCGGTCATCCTCGCGACCGCCTTCGCGGTCGCCAGCGACCCGTCGAGCGGCACCGGCGCGTCGGAGCCACCAGTGGCCCCGAACGCCCCCGTGACTCGCGGTGAGCTCGCCATCACTGTCGCTCGCATGCTCCTGGGCGCGCATTGATGCCCAAGCTTCGGTTCGTCATCACCACCGCAACCACCGTGATCGTTTGCGCATCCTCCGAACCCGGGCGCGGGCGCGATCAGGACGACGGCGACGACGACGGCGAGATGGCCGTCGCGGCATCGCAAACCTAGCGGTGGAACGCAGCATCCTTCCCGCTCCGGGAGCTACGCCGGCCCCGCCGATCTGGCGAACTTCGCTCCGCTACCTGAGCCGCTCACCTTCCACGTTCCGGCACGACCTGGGCCGACACGTGCTTTCCACCGACAAAAGCGCCATGTAGCGGGTGGAGCTCGCGCGCTCAATGCTCATGCTCAAGCGGCGGGGCGCGCGTCGATCTCGCGCCGACCCAGTCCGCTCGGATGTACTTGAGCTACCGCAGGTGCCGCTCCTCATCACCTTCGACGACGATTGCCTCGACGCCTACCAGGGCGCGGATATCTACAAGCGACGGGCATGCGCGCGACGGTGTTCGTCATCACAAACCGGCCTGACGCCGCTCCCGAGCTCGATGACGTGGGCGGAGATCGTCGCGGCGCAAGCGTCGGGCCGCTGGGACATGCTGGTCCACTCGCACGCGGGCCACGCACAGTGCCGGTCACCGTGTGCTGGCATCGCCAACTACCGACATCAGCGAACGACGGTGGGCACTTTACTTTCCACGGCCCATGTCCGACGCTGCGTCCGTGCTCAGCGCCCCCTCGTGCAGATGGAAAGCACGGTCGCCACGGCGCTCGTCCGTCACGAGATCGACGCGCGGTGTGCCGGAGAACGGTAGCGTCGATGGGCCTCGATGAGCCTTCCATGCGTCGTCCGGCGTTCGCTGCCGCCGTCGGCTACTTCTTCGTAGCGTCGGTCGCGTCGGCAGCGGAGCCTTCGGTGATCGCGCTGACCGAGCCGTCGCCGGGGTCAGCGCCATCCCCGCAGCCACCGGTCGAGAGCGAGGCGCCCGTACATGCTCCGAACTTTTCGCTGTGGGTTGGTCCGCGTATCGGCTTCATCGGCTTCGGGGGGAGCTTCTTCGGCAACGAGCCGAGGCGGAACCAGCCAAGCAGCCCGGAGTCCACGGGCAACTTCGTCGGCAACGGCATGGCCACGGAAATCGACGTCGGAGTCCGCCTCGCGCAGCGTTGGGTACCGTACGTCTTCTACGAGCACGGCTTCATGGGGCAGGGGCGTCGCTTCGCCGGGTCGAACGCGAGGGCGTCGACGGACTCCTATGGAGTCGGTCTCCGCTACGGTGGCGCGGACCGCCTGGGATTCATCAGCGATCTTTCCATCGGGCGGCGGCTCGTCCGCGTCTCGAACGGCAGCGAAACGTTCACGATGACGGCACTCGAGGTCTTCAAGCTCGCGCTCGGCGCCGAGCTTCGAGTCCGAACGGCCTACACGATCGAGGCGACAGTCAGCGTTTCCGGCGGATCGATGAGCGACAGCTCGGGCGACGTGACCTACGCTCCCGCGGCTAGCGCCGACGGCCGAACCCGCCCCGTGTTCAGGAACGGATCGCTGAGTCGCAACTCGGACGCCTACGTGGTGCTCGGGGTTGGTATCGGCATCCACTTCGATCTGTTCGGCAAATGACCACGGGACCGCCCGCGCACGGGCCGGCGAGGCAACGCAAGGCGATTCGCTCGCCGCTCGCAGGCGTGATCGCGGCGTGGTTCGCGGCGCCAGGTCTGCTTGCTGGCGGATGCAGCGTCAACGTTGCGCCACTGCCACGAGCCACGCTGGCGTGCAGCGTCACGCCAGGTCCGAACGGTGCAAACTGCAACCGCGACACCGCTTCCTTCTTGAGCGTAGGGAGCTTCGGGAACGTCGCTCGGAACGAGCCGATGCGGTCTGTCGAAAACGGCGGTGAGGAAGGCGAATGGACCGTCAGCACCTCATGCTCCGTCGTGCCGAGAGACGATGGGTTCGACGTGGCACTGTCGGCTCAGCTCATTGGGCAGCGCGGCAAGCTCCTCACGGCGCGAGGTTTCCTCGTACCGAACGCCGAGCCGCAGCCGGACCTGTCCGTCACGCTCGGGGACAGTGAGGATCGCTACGCCCAGAAGAATTGCGTCGCTCGTTACGCCACGGACGAGCAAACGGTCGCCGCCGGCCGCGTGTGGGCAGAAGTCACGTGTCCCAGCGCCGCCCCCGTGGACACCTCGAGACAGCAAGACAACAAGCCGATCTCCTGCAACGCCGTTCTCACGCTTCGCTTCGAGAACTGCAAACAGTAGGTTGGGTGCCGCCCGAACGGGTCGACTTTTCCAAAGGACCGCGATTGATCATCCAGGTGCTCCTCGCCACTGCTGGCCACTACGAACAGGTCGTCGTGCACCTCCCCTCCGGGCCAGGAGCTCCCCTGGCCGATCGCCAAGGGTCGAACGCGGCCCCCTCGGTCAGCCTGCGCGCGAAGCCCAACGCCGTCGTCTCGGCTCCGGTCCTTCGCGCCGCTCACCACGCAACGGTCGTGTCGCGTGAGGTCAGCTCCACCAACTGCAAGAGCACTGATGTGCGTCGTGCCCGTTGTCGCCGTGAGGACACCTTCGCATATCCGACGACTGCGATCAGCCTTTGCAGGACGTACGGAGCGCCCGCTCTCGCTGACGCATGCCATGGCAGCACCATCACGATTCCTGTTCAGCCCATTCGACCCGTACCGCAAAAGGCGATTCGTGGTCGTGCTCTCGATGCAGAAGATGCTGGCGGCGGCGCTGCTGTCACGGACGCGGGCTCCGCGGCTCCTGGAGATTCTGCCGTCCCGGCAGACCCGCCAATGGATTCGGATACGCAAGACGGCGCATCGCCAGAGCCGAGCAGGGATGCTACGGCCGGTGATGCCGGAGTGGACTCGAGACGGTCTCCGCCGGCGATTGCGCCTGCCGAGCCCGCGCCTCCTCCCGCAATCGTCCCATCGGAACTGCGCAATGGCCTATCGGTTCGGGGCCTGCCCGGGCTGATCAACGTGCCGAGTGCGACCGTGGTGCCGGAGGGCAGCCTGGACCTCGGCTACAGCATCGCGCGTGATCGCGAGGCGTTCGCAACCGTCGATCGACAGCATAACTTTGCCTTTGCGGTTGGCTTGTTGCCACGGCTGACTCTGGGTGGACGCGGCGTCGTCGCGACCAACACGGATACCGGCCGGGACCTGGCGCGCGACATCTCGGCGAACGTGCAGCTGGTTCTGCTGAAGGACCAGAGCTGGTGGCCCGCGCTGGCGCTCGGGGCCCAGGATCTAAGCGGTGGGCAGCCGTACTTTCGCTCGTATTTCGTCGTCCTGAGCAAGACTCTGTTTGGGCGCTTGCGCGCTACCGCGGGGGTTGGGACAGGCCCCGACGTTCTCAAAGGGCCTTTTGGCGGTGCCGAGCTTGCGCTGACCAGCTTCCTCACCGTGCTTGGTGAGTACGACGGACGAGTCGTCGCGCCGGCGTTACGGTTGTTCCCGTTGCCGAAGGCGTGGGAGGCCTCTGGCATTCCTCGGCCTGCAATCGATCTGATCTGGCAAGATGGCCGCGCCATCGCCTGGGGCCTCAGCATCCGCACCCCGCTGGGCAAGGCGCCGTCGCCGGCTCGGCGCGAGGCTCGCGCGGAGCCGCGCAACGTCGGTGTCCCTAACGAAAGCGAGCGTCCGAGCGTCCAGTCGGTCGCCGCGGCTTCCTCCTCTCCTCGGACCGTGCCCGAGAACATGGAAGCGCTACCTCCGCTCGGCATTCGTGCTGACCGCTACCAGCGCGGCGCCGTTGACGACGCCGCTCCCCTTTCTTTGCAGGTCGTCAGCGAGCGCCTGCAAGCGGCGCTCATCAAGCAGGGATTCGAGAACGTGCGCGTCACCGTCGTGCGCGCTGAACGAGGATTCACGGTCGTCGTCGAGTACGAAAATCGAGTCTACAACCGCGACGAGCTCGACGCCCTGGGCGTCGTGATGGGATTGGCCGTGCTGCGGACGCCGGCGGAGGTCACGCAGATACGCGTCATCGTCAGGAAGGTGAATCTCGCCGTGATGGACGTATCCACTGGCGCCGAGGCCTTTCTCGCCTTCATCAACGAGCGCATGCCGGCTCAGGCCTTCGACCGCCAACTCCGTTTGACACAGGAGGTGGAGTGGTCGGGGCCACCCCCGAACGCCGAAGGAAGCACGTCCATACGCGAGCGCAGCTGGGTGAAGCTGGACCTCTTCCTTCGACCCAAGGTGGACACGCAGATTCTCACGGAGGTCGGCGTCGCAGACCTTCGGTTCAGCGCCCAACCGGATGCCTACATGCAGTTGGGTCCTGGCACGGTGATGAACGCGCGCGCCACGATTCCTGTGGCGCGCACGAAGCGCTTCGTCGAGCCGCTCGGTGATCCCGCCGTGGATCGGGTGCTGCTCCACCAGGCGCTACCCGTGCCGATAGGTCGGTGGCTGCCCGGAACGGCGGCGCTGACGCAAGTGAGCCTTGGCCGCTTCAATGCACAGGACGTGGGGATCTCACAGGAGGCGGCGCTGACGCTCTTCGAAGGAAGGGCGCTGGTGAAGGGAACGTGGGCGCGCCTGGGGCCTTCCTACAAGGATCTGAACCGGTGGCTCGCCCTCGCCAATGCGCGCGTCCGCTACCCCTCGTGGAACGTCACGCTCAGCGTGACGGCGGGGCGCTTTCTCGATGGAGACCGGGGAGTCGCCGTCGACTTCGGGCGCTTCTTCGGAGACACCGAGGTGGGGGTGTTCGTCCGACACTCGGACCACGGCTCTCTGGGAGGCCTGCGTGTTGCCCTGCCGCTGACGGTGAAGAAGGAATTGCCGCCGTGGGCGGTGCGACCACGCTTGCCCGACGTGTACGCGTATGAGCAACGAACGACCGTGTTCACCTCGCAAAATGCCATCCGAAGTGACATTGGTCGTGAACTGGAAACCGGACACGCCGTTGAGACCAAGTACTGGAATCGGGACCGGCTCTACCCAGCGTACATTCGGCAGCATCTCGACTCGCTGCAGCAGGCTGTACAGGATCTGGCCAAGTAGAAACTTGGCCAGTGAGGAGACCGGAAAACCATCTTCATGTACGAGGAATAGATCATATGCTGCGTCGATTCATTGGTGGGATGCTGTGTCAGAGTGTTGCCGTTGTCACCGTCGTGGTAGCAGCGTCGTCGTTGTCCGCCTGCGCTAGCGACGCAGCTCCAGAGACCGGGGAGGCAGAGCAGACGGCTGGGGAAACGAAGAGCTTCCAGGACGCCACGATCCCGCTGGACCCCACGTCGGCTTCCTCGAACGGCACCGCCATCGTCAACGACCTGACGTTCGATGTTCCGAGCTCGGTGCTGACGGAAAACGCGGCTCCGGCAGCGCTGGCAGACTCGCTTGCGAGCAACCAGAAGACTTCAATCGGCTTCTCGAACGTCGTCGGGGCCAGCGGCGATTTCACGATGTCGAACCCGACGCTGAGCGGCAAGCTGAAGATCGCGTCTTGCACGTTTACCGTCGCCAAGCCGGTCCCCCTTGTCGGTACCATCTTCATCAAGTCATGTGCGATCAAGGTGACCGCCACGGGCGTCCCGACGGGCGGCGGCGGGGTTCAGGGCACCGCGTCTCTCGTGCTGAACGGCGTTTCGTCGGACCCGGTCACCATCAAGGTCGCGCTGACGCCCACGGGCGCGCTGGTCGTCAACGGCCATCCTACGCAGGTCGTGGTCACGGGCACGTCGGGCAGCTGAAACGGCAGCCCGAGTGACGGTGACAGCAAGCTCGGAGACGTCGCTGAGGAAGCACCGCAGGATGTCGTCGAGGACGTGCTTGTCAAGGTTGCGTCGACAGCTCGATGCTGGTGGCGAGCTCCCGCTCTGAACGAAGAACGGAAGCGCCACCAGCACCGTCGGGCCACACGAGGCTCGGCGGCAGAGGCCCGAAGGGCCACGCGGAAGTGTAACTGTCGGTCAGCAGCCTCGCCGTCGTCCTCGAACAAGAGGACGACGGCGGGGCTGGGTCGGTCGCGCCGCGCGTGGAGCCCAATCGAGTCTCCGGCACGTGAAGCTACCCGAGGTGCTCGAGCCCTGAGCGCCTTCTTCTCTTCTTCCGCGGTGGTACAGCCCGAGGATGGCGCGAAAGTGAATTGGGTGCAGATCGATCCGCGTCAGGCTGCCTCTGCAAGTTCGACTGGCGGCTCGACGGTCGGCAGCGGTGCTGGGTTGCGCTGCTGGAGCCGGATGCGAGCGCCGGTTGAGGTCGCGCGATTTCGGGTCGTGTAAAGATTCATGTGTCCGGGGCGCCTTCCGAAAGGAGTGCCCGGCATGTCGAACACGAAGAGCGTGTGTGAGAGCGTGATGAAGATCGTCGTCCGCATCGCGGGATGTCGTCCAGCTGGCGAAGCGGTTCGAGGAGTCGCCAGCGTTGGCGATGCGCG
>Ga0105047_10003814_pt1 | contig 26447 bp, 21 predicted proteins | sample MAT04_FD_78384 | JGI IMG/M metagenome (GOLD analysis project Ga0105047, IMG submission 78384) | Freshwater microbial communities from Lake Fryxell liftoff mats and glacier meltwater in Antarctica - MAT-04 (megahit assembly) | ecosystem: Environmental > Aquatic > Freshwater > Ice > Liftoff... | reverse complement strand
GGTCCCCATCCAACTCGTCACGAATGGAATGAGTAAGAGCCGGAAGAGCAAGTGCAGGTTGGCCCACAACACTCGTCCGTTGACTCGCTCGACCGTTTAAAACAGATGGTGGTGATTGTTCCAGTAAATCCCCACATGCACAAAGCTAAGCACGTACCCCAGGAAAGTGGGGATCAACGTGGAGAGCGCAGCGAATGTCCCGTCGGGAGGCGACTTCAGCTCCAGCACCATAATAGTGATGATGATCGCCATCACGCCGTCGCTAAATGCTTCCAGTCGGCCTCGGGTCATCGGTTCAGTCTCGACGGATTGAGGTTGGAGGTTTGATCGCGCTACTTCTCCAGCGTCTTCACGCGTACGTTCTTGTACCGCACGAACTGCTTTGTATAGTCCCCGCCGCCGTGGACCTGCAAGGCGATCGACCCCGCGTCCGGGTGCCGCTTCTCGGTGTCTTTGAACTCCATGAACTTCACTCGATTGATCCACGTCTGGATCGTCGGTGGGTTCCCCTCAATCCGGGCCCGCAGTTCGTTCCACTCCCCGTGCTTCCACAACAGGGGCCATTGTTCGGGAGTGATGGGCAGCGGATAGGCATCCTCTTTCTTACGGATCTGTGTGACCTCTGCCAGCAAGTCAAAGTTCTGGCGGTGAATGCCTCCGCTGAGTCCCTCGCCATAAATCCCGGCGAGGTTCCCGTTGTTGTGGTAGTCGACCATGTACTGGTACGCCTGTCCCTTCTCGTTACTCCGCAGAAACAGCCCGCTATCCGGACCGTAATCGTTCTGCATCTCGACGATCACTTCGAAGTCACCAAACTGCCGATCGGTCAGGATGATCCCGCCGTTGCCGGGGATGTCCTGGCTGCCCACGATCGCTCCATCGAGCAGCTGCCATTTGCCGCCGCTGGTATGCATGCTGGCCCCGCTGTGGCCGGTCTGGGCGCTGACGTGCCAGCCGCTGAGGGACTTGCCATCGAAGATTGTTTCAAAGCCGGTATTGTCCAGCTTTTGGACCGGCAGTTCGGCCTGGGCTGGGGTCGCCATCACCACCAGACAGAGAGCCGGAATCAATCGGCATGACACCAGTCGGAGCGCATTCAAGAGGTTCATCACACATCTCCATCAGAGAGACAAGTTTCAGGTTTGTGGTCCAGTGCTTGATAATAAGTCGGGAGTATGTGAGACGCGAGCGAGGCGACCCGGTCTTCCGACTGTGCAATTGTGTCGTCTCATCAAATGTGTCGTCTCATGAAACAACAACCTCCTGATGTCGAGTGCCCATCCAGTGTGGTAACATGGACCTTCAAGATGCAAGGTGCGGGGAGGCACACACGATCAAGTCTCCCCGACTGAATCGGTCCCTTGAGAAGGCTGGCGTGTGGCTGTTCGCGTGGCATTTTGTATTACGGAACTTGATCCCGGGGGGGCGGAGCGGGCGCTCGTGGAGATCGTGACCCAGCTGGACCCAGCTGCTTGGGAAGTCCGTGTGTATTGTTTGGGTCCAGAGACGGAGCTGTCTCGGAATCTTCGAGCGAGGGGGATTCCGACGGAGTGCCTCGGAGCGAGAAGAGCCAGTGATTTCGGGGTGCTGTTTCGGTTGGCAAAAATGCTCCGAGATTTTCGCCCAGCTGTGCTGCAAACGTTTCTGTTTCATGCCAACATCGTCGGGCGTCTGGCGGGATGGTGGTCCGGGGTGCCGGTGATCTTGTCCGGGCTGCGAGTCGCTGAGCGATCCAAACGCTGGTATTTGTGGTTGGATCGATGGACGAATCGCCTCGTGACGCAGAATGTGTGTGTCAGCGAGGGGGTCCGAAGTTTCACGAGATCTGAGGGCGGGCTGCCGGACGCTAAGCTGTACGTGATCCCTAATGGCGTCGATGTTGAGCGATTCTCGAACGCAACCCCTCAGGATTTAAGCCGATTTGGAATCCCAGCGGGGGCTTGGACGCTCGTCACCGTGGGACGATTGAGCCATCAGAAGGGGCATGACGATCTGGTCAGAGCAGTCAGTCCGCTTCTGCTGGACAATCCACGGATGCACCTGCTGATCGTTGGGGAAGGCCACGAGCGAGAGGCTTTGGCTCGATTGGTAGAAAGTCTGGGGGTCGGTCGGCAAGTCCACCTGCCGGGCTGGGAGGCCGACATCCCCGGCATCCTGAAAAGCTGTCAGGCGTTCGCCCTGCCCTCTCGGTGGGAGGGAATGCCAAACGCCCTGCTGGAGGCGATGGCGTCCGGGCTGCCGTGCGTGGCGACGGATGTCGAGGGCGTGCGTGAGCTGCTGGGTCGCGGAAAGTCAGGAAATTTGGTCAGTTCGGGAGACGTGCCCGCCCTGCGTCTGGCCGTGAAGCGGGTCTACGACCAAGGCCCACAAAAGGGTGTTTGCGAGTCGCAAAGTCATATTGTTGAATGGTATACGTGGAACGCGATATCCCGGAGGTACTCGCAGTTGTTCACGGAGTGCCTAGATCGCAGCCCCGAACTACACCTCTGAAATGCATGCGCATAAAAATTGTTGAAATTCCCAATCCATAGTCCAGTCGCGACCTGCGTCGATCTGCCCCCTCGAAACTCCCTGATATAACCCAAGTCGTACTTGACCGACTCCGAAGCGTTGATATTGTTTGCCCTCGTGGGGACCAACACGGAAGAGTTCAACGCGGGGCCAACAGCCTCGGGTTGAGTTTGCGCAAACCTTGCGTTATCAGAGTGTTGCAACTCACGTCCTACCTCATGGAAGAATCATTTCCTTTCACGGATGAATGCTGGAGAGCATACATTCCCAAGGACGATCTCTTCTTTCGGAAACTGAACACCCTCTCTCAATCTGATCGAAGCAGCTCCGGCTGTTTCTCACCAATATCCGCCGGCTACCGGGCTTGCGGACAGGCGGCAAGACGCTTTGCCGAACAGTACCGCTTTGGGACATCCTTCCCCCAAAGCTCAAGCCATTCGCCCCGTGGTGCGGAACGATTCCGCACGGGGCGAATGGCTTCTGTTTTTTTAGGATCGTTGAGGGTTGAGGGTTAAGGGTTGATCGATCGGAATTGGACCCGTCCCGGCTTGCGTTTCGTCCCTCTGCTCGGATCGCATACGTTCTGGTTCGACGCCATCGCGGCGGGCGACCTCCGACCGACTCAGAATTCCGAGCTCTACTAATTGGGCGTCGGCAGCCCGTTCCCGGGGGCGATCCCGTGTCACAGTTTGTGGGAAGGTCCAGCTGGTTTCGACCTGCTCAAAGAAGTCGTCGGGCAGCAGTCCCTGCTGCATCGCGACCTGCATGACCCAGCTCCACAATCGAGTGAACTCCTGGGCAAAGAACAGCTGTTCGCTCTGGAAGAGCTTCACGGCTGGTCCCTCGGCCACCATCGTTGACGCATAATTGGCGTTTGAGGCGTCGGACGTCAGCATGAATTCCGGCAGTCCCACGCCCGCAGCAACGCTGAGCAGCAACAATCGCCCCAGCGGTACCGCGTCGCCAAAATTGGTATCCGGCTGCAGGAACTTGATTTCTGTGGCTTGGTTCGTGGTCAAGATGGAACCGGGCTTGAAGCGCTCCGTCCGCTGTCCCCCCGAATTGGGCCCGCAACCGGAGTCGGCTGCGGCCTGGACTTGCTGGGGCGATCCTGGGACCTTTCTCCAGAGTACGATCGAGGCTTGCAGTTTGCGGGCGTGCAGTTCGGTATTAATCCACTTTTCGTAGCAGTCGAGCGCCCCGAGAATGGGAGCCAGGACGGTGACCCCCCGCTTTTGGTTGGAGTCGACACCGACCCGTGTATGCAGAATGTCACCTGCCGGAATCCGCTCCGCCAGGCCCCCATCCAGAGGATCGATCCGCAGGAACTCAAGCGGCGATTCGACATCGCCCGGCTCCGTCAGAATCCCCTGGGAGATCGGAAAATCGGGACACGACCCGATGGTTTCCGGGTCGAGGAACCGCACCGCGGGGGGCCACTGGAACTCGGAGTACCGCCGGACGAAGCACTCTCCATCTCGCCAAGCACGACGGGCATGCTCCCGAAAGGAGTAGTGCGTCACGTTCGCAGTTAGGAAATCTTGCCACAACCCGTCAGCCCGCTGCCGCAGGTCGGCACGGGACGCGGCACCGGGCTCCGACAATCCGCCCCGAGCTTGATGCGACAATCGCAGCCCAGCCCCCGTGACATATGACTCCATCAACCGCAGAATATTGCGTGCATGCGGGTTCTGTGAGACCAATAACCGGGCGCGAGTGCGGAGGTCCTGTCGCTCTCCGTCGGACAGCGTTGACCCCATTTCTCCGACCGGCTGCCATCGCCCCGGGTCCTCGGCCACTGAGTCGTTCGACTCCGTGAGAGCGAGGAGCTGCTCTTGAACCAGACGTTCATGACGGGCTTTCAAACGCAGTGCGGCGTATTTGTCGCGAAAGAAATCAAACATCGTGTGAAAGGTCCGGTGAGCCAGGAGGTCGGGACAAGTCTCGTTTCAACGAATCCGCTTCGGTTGCGCGGCTGGCGTTTTGAACTCCGGCAGTTTCTGCCTCCCCCCGAGTTGTAATCGGTTCACAGCAATTTTGTTCCAGTCGCAGAAGTTGCTGACGGGGTTGATCCGCTCCGCGGCCCGGCCGCCCTCGCTGTCTGGATTGAGATTGCGATTAAGAGCTGTGCCTCTGACGGGTTACAGCGTCATCGAGTATCGGTCCTCGAAAAACTGCGACTGCCGAACCCCTGACCGGCATCACTCCTGCTTGAATGAATTCCTAGGGCGACTCATGGAGTCTCGAAACTTGTTGGAATCCGGCGTCAGATTTTTGCCAGTTCCACAAGTTCCGATTGCGCAAGCTATTCGCGCTCCGCGAGGGGGCTTCATGCCCCCTGAAGAACTCAACCGATCACATCCCCAGTGGAGTCAACGGACTAGCTCCCACATGGCTGAAGGATTCTGCCAACTCTCGAAGAGACACCAGAGCCCCGTCCAGGACAGGTCCGCATGACAAAGTTCCTGATTCAATTTGGATTGTGCGTCGCCCTGTCAGCAGGAGCACAGATCCCTGCTGACGATGCCGTCACTCCTCAGCCTTCGCTTCGGCGAATCGCTCAGCTGACGACACTCGATCGCATCATGAAGTCGACGGTCGACATTCATACCGAGAAGCAGCCCGGCCCCACAGCTGTGCTGTTTCAGAGTGGTCGCCCCAAGATCAATGGCATGGGCACGGGCATCATCATTGATGAACGTGGCTATATTGTCACGAATCATCACGTGATTGACGGTGTTCAGTCTGTTTCCGTCACACTGCATGACGGGAATCTCTATCAAGCCCGCGTCTTCAACTCGGATAAGTTGACCGACCTGGCCATCATCAAGATCGATACGCCGAGCATGCTGCCCGTGATGCCACTCGGAACTTCCTCTGACCTGATGGTTGGTGAAGATGTCATCGCCGTCGGCAACGCATTCGGCTGGAAGCACTCGGTGACCCGGGGGATCATCAGCTCAATCGGGCGTGATGTGGAGTTGAACGAAGAGCAGTCATACAAGAATCTGATTCAGACCGACGCCGCCATCAACCCTGGGAACAGTGGTGGACCGCTCGTCAATGCGGATGGAGATGTTATTGCAATCAATGTCGCGATTCGGGCCGGTGCTCAGAAAATTGGGTTTGCCATTCCGATCGACGATGCCCGCATCGAGATCGCGAAGTTGATGAATCAGAAGAATCTCGAAGTCTTCCACGGCCTGTCGACGTTCGACCACAAACGCGGTCTCGATCGCAAGCTGATCGTGCGATCGGTGGCACCGAACTCTCCCGCTGAAGTCGCTGGTGTCAAAGCGGGCGATGAGATCCTCAAGGTCGGTCACAACTCTGTCGTGGATGCAGCTGACCTGGAACGATCGATGCTGGGCCGGGCCGTGGGCGATAAGTTTGATTTGGTCTTCCGCCGCGAAGGCAACACGCAGACTTCAGCTCTGGCACTGATGATGAACCCTCGCGGTAACAACAACCGCCAACACTACGCAGCTTCGAAGCCGGCACTGCCTCCGAGCCACACGGCCACCCCAGCCGCGGCCACCCCAGCCGCGGCCTCACCAGCCACTGTCCCCGCCCCACAGCCAGCAGTCGTTGCTCAATCCGCGAATGAAAAGTCGTGGGAAGTCCTGGGGATGAGGCTGACCAGTATTCCGAACGGCACCAACCTGCTCGGAAACCAGCTTTATCGTGGTGGACTGCTCGTGACCGAAGTGCGGTCAACGAGTCCCGCAGAGACGAATGGGGTTAAAAAGGGCGACGTGCTGGTCGGCCTGCATGTCTGGGAAACGGTCAAGCAGGAAGACATCGACTATGTCCTGCGTCACCAGGACCTCAAGACGATCAACCCGCTCAAGTTCTACATCCTTCGAGATGGCGACACACTCTACGGACACTTCCAGGTTCCAGTCACCGCCAACGTCAGTCGCGTCAAGGGAACCGAGACGAACTGATTTCAATTTCTCACTGACATCGCCAAACGCCGGTGGGGACGAAAGTCGGCCTCACTGGCGTTTTTTTTATTGTTTCGGCCCCGCTCGTACACTGGAAAACGAGTGAGGTACTGCGATCGAGTTCCCGTCGGGGTGCCCTTTCGATTGAATCTTTCTAAGGATTCGGGAAGATGCTTTCGCTTTCAGTTCGCGGTCAGACTTCCCTGGCACGCGGCTTCGGCTTTACACGCAATCGTCCTCTTGAAGAAGGTCTCCAGCATGGGGCGTCCAGTCACGCTGTTTACGGGTCAATGGGCTGATCTGAAGTTGGAAGATCTGTGCCGCAAGGCGAAAGAGTTTGGTTACGACGGCTTGGAGCTGGCTTGCTGGGGCGATCACTTCGAGGTCGACAAAGCCCTCTCCGACGACACCTACTGCAGCCGCAAGCGCGACCTGCTCGACAAGTACGATCTGAAGCTCTTTGCGATCTCGAACCATCTGGTCGGGCAAGCGGTCTGCGACAATATCGACTCTCGGCACAAGTCGATCCTCTCGCCCGCGATCTGGGGCGACGGATCTCCGGACGGCGTCAATCGCCGCGCCACCGAAGAGATGAAGAACACCGCGCGGGCTGCACAGAAGCTCGGCGTGAGCGTCGTCAACGGGTTCACGGGCAGCAGCATTTGGCATCTGATTTACGACTTTCCTCCCACGCCGAAGTCGATGATCGAAGCCGGATTTCGACAGTTCGCCGACCGCTGGAACCCGATCCTAGATGTGTTTCAAGAGTGCGGCGTCCGGTTCGCTCTTGAGGTCCATCCGACCGAAATCGCGTTCGACATCTACTCGACGCATCGGGCCTTGGCGGCGATCAATCACCGCCCCGAGTTCGGCTTTAACTTCGACCCTTCGCACCTGATTTGGCAAGGCGTGAATCCCGTCGACTTCATCCGCGAGTTCCCCGATCGCATCTACCACGTGCACATGAAGGACGCCTCGACGACCCTCAACGGGCGCAGTGGCATCCTGTCGAGCCACCTCTCCTTCGGCGATGCCCGCCGGGGTTGGGACTTCCGCTCGGTGGGACGCGGAGCAGTCCGCTTCGAAGAGATCATCCGCGCTCTGAACGCAGCTGGGTACGGCTACGACATGCCGCTCTCCGTGGAGTGGGAAGACTCCGGCATGGACCGCGAAGCCGGTGCCGCTGAAGCTTGCCAGTTCTGCAAAAACATCGACTTCCGCCCCTCGGGCCGGGCGTTTGATGCGGCGTTCGCGGAGTAGTCGCGAAGTCAGACATCTCGGAACTCACGACCGCCCAGACCTGTTGGTCTGGGCGGTTTTTTGATAAGACTTGACCCGCCCCTGGGTTCTCATCGGCGGAGTCGCGAGCGATGGAAGATCCGCCACTCGTTGCCTCCCCCTTCACGTATCGTCCGGAAATCGACGGCCTTCGAGCCGTCGCGGTTCTCGCCGTGGTCCTGTTCCACGCTCAGCTGGGGTGTCCCGGCGGCTTTGTGGGCGTCGACGTTTTTTTCGTAATTTCCGGGTTTCTGATTTCATCGATAATCCTGCGCGATCTCGATTCTTCCTCGTTTCGATTAATTGATTTCTGGGAACGGCGAGTCCGACGCATCGTTCCCGCCCTGACGGTGTGGGTCGCGGCAACTCTGGTCGCCGGGTGGTTTTTGTATCCACCCGAGGAGTATCAACGGTTGGGACAAGCGGTCGTGGCGCAAGGGCTCATCCTGTCGAATCTGTTTCATGCCACGCAGATCAATTACTTCACTCCCGCGACGGAGGGCTTTGCACTTCTGCACACCTGGTCATTGGCTGTGGAAGAGCAGTTCTACCTCGTGTTGCCACTGGTTCTGGTCGCGATCCGGCGCTGGTGGCCGGGTGGGTTGCGAAGACTGATGGTGCTGGCGTGTTTGCTCTCCTTTGTTTTGGGGATTTGGGCGACGAAGAGGTGGCCGCAATATGCGTATTGGATCCTACCCACACGGGCGTGGGAGCTATTACTGGGAGGACTTCTGGCAGCAAATCCGCATCTCGGAAGCGCGGCCAAGCGCGGAGTGAGAGAGGTCGTGAGCTGGGGCGGGCTGACGGCGATTTTACTGTCGATCGGCCTCTATGATGACAGCGTGCCGTTTCCTGGCTTCGCGGCACTGGTTCCCACCGTGGGAGCGGTTGCATTCCTCTGGGCGAATGCGACCGAGACCACGAACGCAGGGCGCATCCTGGCTTGGTCTCCAATCGCGTTTGTCGGAAAAGCCTCCTACTCATTCTACTTAATACATTGGCCTGCGATCGCGTTTGCAAACTACTGGCTCATGGGGGAAATGACTTGGCTCCTCAGACTCGGCCTCATGCTGGCCGCGTTTCCAGTGGCCGTGCTCTCACTCCATCTCGTGGAAATTCCCGTTCGAAAGCGATTCGTTCTCGCCACCAGACGCTCACTCTTCGTCGCGGCATTCGTAGCGAATGCTCTGTTGCTGGGTGCGGGTTACGTAGTGCATTGGAATCAGGGGTTCCCTTCTCGATTCGACGCACAGACACTCCGATACCTACCGCCCAGTCGGGAGACTGTCTATGCAATCACCGAACTCGACTATCCAGCTGTGGAAAGCGGACGACTGTCCGAGTTCGGAGTCCACAACGGCCCGGCGACTTGCCTCGTGTGGGGAGACAGCCATGCGATGGCATTGATCCCTGTTCTGGACGATCTGTGTCGAGAACACGGACTGCGGGGGTCGGCAGCCATGCATTCGAACACGGCGCCACTCCTCGAATTCAAGAACCCGAACGGCGGGGGGATCGGAGAGGACGCCCCACGCTTTAACGCCGCTGTCGTGAACGTCGCGATCAAGCGACAGGTTCGATTTGTGGTGATTGCCGCAGCCTGGTTTCTGTATGCCGACGACCCGAGTTTTGGAACTCAGTTAGAGCACACAGTGGACCGGCTGACGACAGCGGGAATCGATGTGGTTCTGGTTCGCGATGTTCCGCACCACACCGATGACATCCCTCGACTCCTGCTGCGGGCAAAGTCCCGTGGTGAGGATGTCCGCACTGTCGGCATCGCGGTGGAACTCCATCGAGAGAAGAATCGAGTTGCGGACAAATGGCTCGAAAAGAGGGCCGGTCCCCGTGTGATTGTCCTCGATCCGACCGAGTACCTGATCGATGAAACGGGGCTGTGTCGTGGGGAACTGGACGGAGTGGCGATGTATCGAGACGGTAGCCATCTTTCCACGGCCGGGGCGCGTCGTCTGAAGCCCCTGTTCGAACCCGTGTTCGTGAATGAAAGCCGACGACCCCCGCGCGATGCCTCACCCCCGTGATGTCACTCGCCGCGGATCCATGCGTGTGGCCTAGGGAGCCCCTTCAATTTCGAATTCGCGTTCGAGCCACCCCGTGCCATCTTTGACCCGGACGAGAAGTTTGTGGGGAACGACTCCCAGGGACTGGTCGGACGTGTATTCTTCATTGCCCAAGATGTACGGGGGACCGGAATACTTGGCGAAAGGCAGGCCATCGAGGCGTAGTTCCACTTCCCCCAGGGGGACGCCTTCCAGCCAGATGCGTCCGCGTTCATAGGGATGAAACTTCCATCCTCCCGTTTCCGATCGATTGAGATAGATCCCTTTGCTGGCTCGCGAGCGGAGGCTGGAGTCCCGTTGCCAGAAGGCATCCACAGCCTGCTGGCTCTTGACCAATCGACAGGTGCGGCGATCCCCCATTTTCATGTCGAGCAATCGACCATCGGCTTGATACAGATAGATGCCATCCACTCCCGCATCATAGAGTTGCTTCACACGCCACAGAAATGGGCCGGGAAAGTCGAGTCCCCAGGCCAATCCATCCACCACCGGAAGCAGCTTGACCGGACTTCCGCTGGCTCGTGCCTGTTTCACGGCGGCGACATATGGTTCGATTTCGAAGTGGTGGTGGCGCCCCTGGATGTTGCTCGGGCAGAGGTAGTCGACGAGTCCCTCTTGCAGCCAGACCGGGTAGTCAAAGAATTGCCAGAGCCGAACGTTCTTCGCGGGAAAGCGGATCAGTAACGGAATCGGAGTCTGGCGTCCTCGGGCGAACTCCTCCCTCAATTGCTTGAGTTCCCGCAAAAACTGGGTGCAGGTCTCCGCCGAATCGATCCCCTCCGGATACCGACAGAAGTCGATCGAGAGTGCCGGAGCTCCAATCTCCAGAGCCTCGCGAAAGACTGACAGAACGTGTTGACGCACCTCGGGAACTTCGTATCGCAACGCATCCCCTCGCATCCATTCCGGATGCTGTTTCGAGAAATCTCCTTGAGCTTCGGTGTCCCTGTAACAGGCGGTCGCACCAAAGTTCGCATGCGGGTTCAGGCCAAGTTCGCGGCAGTATTGCAGCTCGTTCTGCAACGTGTTTGTAAACTGCTGCATATGCGCCACATTGTCTGTCGTGGGGCGGCTATTGCCCTCGACGGGATCACCGAACGTGGTCGAGATGATCTGGTCGAGCACCTCCGATTCGTAATTCGCTTTGGACCCGAACCGTCCCAACTGGATGTCGATGATATCGACACCTCCGTTCTGGAAGCCGATCAGCGGGTCGCGATGCTGGGCCGCTTCCTGGACGTTTTCCACGAATGCCCACGAGTATGGCTCCCAGTACCCGGCGAAGAGGCGATCGCTCGGGTAGGTATACGGCGCGTTCATCTGTGCGACCAGTTCATCAGTCAAAGGTACAAGTTTGACATAGTCAACATGTCCGGTCGCATACCCGCCGTAGGAGTGTGGTTGCTTGATCACCAACTGCTGCCGATCCAGCTTCCTCCATTGCCATAAGACTTCTTGACCGAATCTCAACGAATGGACAGCTTCAGCCCGCTCGTCCCCGGTCAGCCTGAAAGCCACCGATCCCACCCGGGGCGTACTCTTCACAAACATCGCATACCAGCCGCGCAGTCCCAGTGGATAGGACAGTTGGGGTAGAGCCACATCCGCCGAGAACATGCCGTACAAGGCATTGCCGTGGGATTCACCGGTTTGAGGATCGGTCTGCGTCCGGAATTCCCACTTCCTCGCTCCCTCTGCCTTCGCGACCACTTGTTCACGCTGATGGACTTTCGACCAGTCCTCAATGTACCGGACGTCGGAGTTATCGGCGATGAGTCGCGTCTTCATCGACGCGATCTGAACCAGCGGAGCAGGAGCCTTGGGATCCTCCGAGGTGATCTCCACCCAGAAATCGATATCGACTTTCCCCTCACTCTGCGCCTCCGGATAGGGATTGAAGACAACCGTACGCATCAAGCCCGCAGCGCGTTGTTCGGTCAGACGCCCTTCGCGCATCCATGACACCCATTGAGAATCATCCGCCAGATGCAAGGCGGTTTCAGAGATGAGCGGCGTCACACCGGCGTTCTGCCATTCCGTCTTCCCGGCGGGAGACCAGCGACAACGGACGTTCACTAAATCTGGTGCAGATGAGGGCACCAAATAGCGGATATGGAATTCGCGAGTCACCGGATCGATGTCGGCTTGAATCGTCTCCGCTCCGCATGTCGGCCCGCAGAGCAGCACGATGCTGGCGAGTCCAAGCAGGGAAAGAATCGGGGCGTTCAGTCTCATTTGAGGAACTCCTGGATCGGGCGCTGGTGCAGCGCAGCGGTTTCCGAACACGGATCGGCGAGCCAATCAACCTGTTCAAACTTCTGGACAGTCCCCTGGATGATGGAGGCCGTCCTCGCCCACTGCAAGGCGGTCACTGAGAAGGCTCCCCCAATTCTGTTCGACATTGAGGGCTCCTGCCTGGCGTGTGCGTCTCAAACGTCGGTGCTGGCCGAATTCTGCTCCCTCTCCCCCGCAGTGGCGAACACCTGGAGAGCCACGCTGATCGAGGGGGAGAGGGAGCCGGAAAGACGCTACCAACGTTTGAGAGGCACAAACTCCTCCCTGCAATTCACAAGCCAACACTTCGGGTCAGCCCCCCCGAACTGCTATACTCCGCGGCCCGGCATGGAAACTGGTTCCTTCCGGGATCACGTGGCAAGCGATGGCGATCATGAGCGATTCACGCAACCTGTTTCACAAAGTCTGGGATCTCCACACAGTCGGGAAACTCCCTTCCGGGCAGACCCAGCTCTTTATCGGACTGCATCTGATTCACGAGGTGACCAGCCCGCAGGCGTTCGAAATGCTGCGCGATCGCGGCGTGCAGGTCATGTACCCCGAGCGGACCATTGCGACGGTCGACCACATCGTGCCGACCGACAACCAGGCTCGCCCGTTTGTCGACCTGCTGGCCGAGCAGATGATGACCTCGATCGAAAAGAACTGCCAGGAGTTCGGCGTTCGGCTACTGAATATCGATGACAACCGCCAGGGGGTCGTCCACATTGTCGGACCGGAGCAGGGCCTGACCCAGCCCGGGATGACGATTGCCTGTGGAGATAGCCACACCTCGACGCATGGAGCGTTCGGGACGATCTCGTTCGGAATCGGAACGTCTCAAGTGGCCTATGTACTGGCGACTCAGACGCTGGCCCTTGATCGCCCGAAGGTCCGCCGCGTGGAAGTCAACGGCACACTGGGGCACGGGGTGTATGCCAAGGACGTGATCTTGCACATCATCCGGCATCTCGGGGTGAAGGGCGGGATCGGGTACGCCTATGAGTTCGCGGGCGAGGTCTTCGATCGGATGACGATGGAAGAACGCATGACCGTCTGCAATATGAGCATCGAAGGCGGTGCCCGCTGCGGCTACATCAACCCGGATCAAACAACCGTCGAGTACCTGCGCGGTCGCCCCTTCGCTCCGCAGGGAGCCGAGTTTGAGAAGGCCGCGAACTGGTGGCTCTCGCTCGCGTCCAGCCCGGATGCGACCTTTGATGACATCGTGAAATTCAACGCAGCTGACATCAGTCCGACCGTGACCTGGGGCATCAATCCCGGCCAATCGGTCGGCATCAGCGAGCCGATCCCCGCTGTCTCGAAGTTCCCCACTGAGGATCAAGTCGGCGTCCGGGAAGCTTTGGAGTTCATGGAACTCAAGGAAGGGCAATCGCTGCAAGGTTTGAAGATCGACGTGGCCTTCATCGGGTCGTGTACCAATGGCCGCATCTCGGACTTGCGTGAAGCCGCCCGCATCGCGAAGGGGAAGAAGGTCGCCCCCGGCGTTAAGGCCCTCGTCGTCCCCGGCTCGCAGCAGGTACTGGCTCAAGCCGAGCGGGAAGGTCTCGACAAAATCTTCAGTGAAGCAGGCTTCGAGTGGCGCGCAGCTGGCTGTTCGATGTGCCTCGCCATGAACCCCGACAAACTCGTGGGCCGCGAGATCTGTGCGTCGTCCTCGAACCGCAACTTCAAAGGCCGCCAAGGCTCGCCCACCGGCCGCACCCTGCTCATGAGTCCCGCGATGGTAGCCGCCGCGGCACTGGCGGGATACGTGACCGATGTGCGCGGAGCGTAGAGAGCAGTGGAACGGATGAAACCCACAGGGCGTTGACGGACGATCCATAGACTCAACAAGGAGAATGTAGGACCGGCTTCCAAAATGAGTTTGGAGTTCGGGTCTCGCATGAATTTATTGACCGGGGACAACGGCTTGGGGAAGAGCTTTCTGCTCGACACCATCTGGTGGTCGCTGAACCGGAAGTGGCCGCTTGATCTCAATTCCAATTTGACAAGTGGGTATCCAGCTCGTCCCACGATTCCGAATCAACCAGCATCGATTTCGTTTTTTCTGGAATCGAAAAGTACAGATGTCGTCTACAGCAGTCAATTCTCCCAACGTGACCAAGCATGGACTGGCAAGGCAGGACGGCCACACAATCCTGGGCTAGTCATTTATGCTCAAGCGGATGGTGGGTTTTCGGTTTGGAATCCCGCCCGAAACTATTGGAAGACCCGTGGTAACGTCCATGTCCAAGATCGGATGCCGGGATTTGTGTTTACATCACAAGAGGTCTGGAATGGCCTGCAGATGACGCACGATGGAACACTTGTTCGTGTCTGTAAAGGGTTAATTGACGATTGGGCGACTTGGATTCGAACACGTGGGCGTGAAGCACAGAATATGAATTCGGTACTCGCGCACCTGTCTCCGACTCACGAACTTGCAGATCGGTTGCAATCTGTCGCCACAACTCGCATTTCTCTCGACGACAATCGGGATATTCCGACGATTCGAACTGGAGAAGGGGCAGCCGTTCCAGTGTTGCATGCATCCGCAGGGGTCAAACGGATACTTCAGATGTGCTACATGCTCCTCTGGTCGTGGGAGGAACATCAGAGATCAGCACTTTTGCTCGGCGAGCCACCTACAGAGCAAGTCGTCCTCCTGATTGATGAGATTGAATGTCATCTCCACCCTCGCTGGCAGAGAACGATTCTCGGATCGGTCATGAAAATCATGGGGGCCATGCACCAATCAGCCAGAATCTAGTTGATCGCTGCCACCCATTCTCCGCTCGTGCTTTCATCGGCAGAGCCATTATTTAATGACAAAACAGATGCTTGGTTCGACTTGGATTTCGATCGAGCGACTGGTCAAGTTGGCCTGCAAAAACGCGCTTTTGTTCGGCTGGGAAGTGTCGCCAATTGGTTGACCAGTGAAGCGTTTGATCTGGATTCAGACCGCTCACTCGATGCGGAACTCGCTATTAAGGCGGCTCGTTTCTGCTTCGAGAATGCTGATGCAACTCAAAAGGAAATTGTCGAAGCTGATCTTCAACTGATGAACACTTTGGGATCAGAGGATCGATTCTGGCGAGAGTGGGAAAGATTCCTGAAATCGACAGAAAACAACCCTTCTCAAGAGGATGAGGTGGCAGACAAGCAGCTCAAGAGGGCAGAACAATGATACAAATAATGCTCGCTACCGAGCCGGATGGATTCGATTCATTAGTTCGGCAACCTGGGCTTCGTTCGATTGCAGCGAAAGTCGGCGAAAAGCCGCTGCCGAAAAGACGCGGTCCACCGTTCAAGAAAATCGCAGAGACCCGCGACAAAATCCCTCCCGAAGAATTCAAAGACTATTGGCGAGAAGCCATCCCGGACATGATGACTGCATACAAGCAGATCTGTGCCTACTCTTGCTTTCGCATTCATCGTATCACTGGAGCGGTTTCGGTCGACCACATGGCTCCCAAGTCTCGACGTTGGGATCGAGTGTACGAATGGTCGAACTACCGATTGGCCAGTTCCCGAATGAATGCACGAAAGAACAACTTCGAGGATATTATCGATCCCTTCGAGATTCAAGATGGATGGTTTCAGCTGGAAGATTTTGGCTTTGGGATTCGTGCCAACCCAAATTTGCAGCAGCAGGACTTGATCGGCCGCATCAACGAGACGATCAACAGGCTCAAACTGAATGATGAGTACCATCGTACTCAACGAGAACTGGACATCGAAGAATACCTGATTGGCAAAGAGGGTTCGCCTGTACCTCTCTGGAAACTGGAGCAAGAGTCGCCCTTTGTGGCACTGGAACTCCGCCGTCAAGGACGGCTTCGTGTTGGAGACCAATGACCGGGGATCTCAACACCTCCGAGAAGCATCGCCTGCACTGCCCGGGCATGAGAAGGCCGTCCCTCAAATCCGCTTGTACCGAGACTGTACTCGGCAGATGGCGAGGTTGTCGGGAAAGGTGTGCCACGCCTGCAGGGAGACGAAGTCGCCCGACAGGTCGAGGGACATTCCGCTGAGGGCGGGCGGCAGCAGGCGCTGCCCGTTGCTAAACTCTTCGCTAATGAACGCCCGTCGGGCATCGGCTTCCCAGCGCTCGTGAGCGGCAAAGTATCCGGCTCGGTCGAACGTCTCAAACTCAATGCGCGTATCCCAACGGAACACGCCTGCCAACGTTAGCTCGGCTTCACGCTCGGCGACAAGTGGAAACCCCAGTCGCTGCCCGCGCTGCGGGAGTACGATCGATTTGTCGAGCAGCGTCTCGCAGACCGACTCTCCCTCGATTGAGATCAACACGACGTGTCCCGCCTCACCGAGTGTCAGCACACAGTTGAACTCGCCCGATTTGAAGCGGGCGGTCGTGGTGCGGGAGTACAGTTCGGGATGCAAAGCGCGGTCGAAGACTCGGAGCGACAGGTCCGAGAGGTCGCGGCGTGCGGGTGTGATGGGCATCGGCTGGACTTTCCGCAGTTCGTTGTTTCCCGGTTGAAAGAACTCACTTCCCGATGCAGAAGAGTCCTTCAAACGTGCGGATCAGGATTTGGCCATCGACAAAGACCGGAGTGGCGATCACGGTGACCTCTTCTCCGAGGCTGTTCGAGGCCACTTGCTGGAAGCTCGCGCCTGTTGCGGCGACAAACGTCGTTCCATCCTCGCGAATCGCATAGAGATTCCCGCCCGCCAGGATGGGACTGGCGCTGAAGGCGTGGCGACTCTTCTCCAGCTGTGATTCCCAGATGACATCGCCGGTCGCGGAACTCAAGGAAGCGAGCACGCCCTTATCGGTCAGAATGTACGCCTTGCCATCAATCGCAATCGGCGTCGGCACGTCTGCCGAGATTCCTTTTTTCTCCCAAGCGACATGGGTCTTCGTCACGTCGCCACTCCCGCCCAACTTGATGCCGTACAGCATTTCACCTCGCGCATAAGGCGCCACGACCAACCCGTCCGCGACAGCGACAGAGGCAATCGATCGGAAGTATTTGTTCTGCTCGGGGTTCAGCGAACCGACTCGCCACAGCTCCTTTCCGTCAGCAGCTGCGTGAGCGGTCACGAAGTCTGCACCGACGGTGACGAGGGTCTCTTGCCCCTCGAATGTGGTCACGACCGGCGTCGAATAGCTCTGGGCTGCCTCTTCCGGAGCCCCGAGTTCTCGCAGCACTTTCCACACGACTTCGCCGGTCCCTCTATCAAAGGCAGCGAGGTATGACGACGATGGCCCCGACTGCATCACAGCGACGACGATATGCTTCTCGGTCAGGATCGGACTCGTCCCCAGATCCCACCACAGCGTGTCCTCGCCGTATTCCTTTTGCAAGTTCTTGTGCCAGACGATGTGACCCTCGAGGTCCAAAGCGGCGAAGTCGCCGCTCTTGAAGTAGACAAAGACGTTTTTGCCATCCGTGAGCGGTGAAGGGTTACAACCGCTGCCCTTCTTATGCTTTCCGGGCTTTTCGTTTCCGACCTCAGTCTTCCAGAGGACCTCACCGGTCTCCCGGTTCAAGCCCCAAACCTTGTTCTTTCCGTTCTGATCGCTGGCATCTCGCTCTGCACAGGTCAGTGCAATCAGTGATCCCGTCACGACTGGCGTCGACCCCGCCGATCCAGGCAGTGGAGTCTTCCACTTCACGTTCTCCGTGCCCGACCATTGCGTCGGATAGTGCTCCCCCTCCGCGATCCCGTTTCCATGCGGTCCCCGCCAACTGGGCCACTCCCCCGCTGACAACGCACCAGCACCCAAAACCAGAGTCAGAATCAACAGGAGTCGCATGAGAATTCTCGCCGGAGAAATGCCGTAAAGGTGAGCGAAGCCGAGGTCCAGCCGACCTCCAGAGGAGCCGAGCCCGTCTATAAGATAACTCGACGACGCATCGGTGGGGAGGGTCGCCGGGTGCCAGTGGTCAATTGGCTGCCTTCGCCAGATGGTGGTCGCCCCGCCGGGCGAGGACCGCTGACTGCCGAGTCGCTCCCCTCTTCGCCTTGAAGGTGCAGCCCCATGTCGGCCTGGGGCACGGCGCAGCGACGCACTAGGAGTCCGTGACCACAACAAGCCTTACGCCCTGAAAGGGCGGCACAACTCGCCGGAATAGCGCCGCCCTTTCAGGGCGAAGAGGCGATCGGCCGAGGTTGTGCTGCCGGGAGTTCTTCAGGGACAAGTGGAGGACCACCCATTGATGAAGCCTTTATTCCTCTGAAGTGATCATGATTTGTAGAGCTGGCATTTCTCGACGGATCTGACTCATGACTTCAGAGTCTCACTGGATGCCATTGAGATGCAGCCCCGACAGTGTGGGCATCGATTTCAGGCTCTGTATAGCTGCCGAAGTCAGTGCAGCCACCTCTCCTGGGGAAGTTCCGCGGAGACCGATCCACCCCAAGTTCTTGACGAATGCGAGTCGGGCGATCACGGCGTCATCGATCCGTCCAAGATCGTTACGCCCCTCCTGGCGAAGCCGAATTCGCTTTCGCGGCGAACAGCTGCTGACTTCAATGTGAGTCACAGGAGTCAATCGGTTTTGCAGATGCGACAGACCTAGGTCGGTGCATTGCATCACATTCATTTTAACTTGGACCAGCGGACGCAACTCGGACAGATTGGCCAAACCCGCGTCAGTCACATCCGTGGAGCCGATGTCGATCCCTCGCAGCAGGGTAACCGTTCACACCTCGAACAGCGCACAGCTGGGAAATGAGCATTCATCACTCGTCAAGTCGGAAGCGATGTCATCCCACTTGGCTCATGGAAATTGGGTGTTCCACGCAGCCATTGGTGCCTGAGCGGTTCAGGAACAAGGAACACTAATCCTCTTCGACCCGTCCCCCTGATTCGCTCACACTCAAGACGGAGTCACCCTCTGGCCGGAGTATGAACGGTGACCGCAGCAGGGAATGACATGACGCCAAGCCCTTCAACGCCCGATTGGCAATCAATGTGCCTTGGAAAGAGATGAATCGGAGGGATTTCAATTGGGAGATCGAACTCACGCCCAAATCAGTGATGTTGTTTCCGGAGACGAACAAGTGCGTCAGATTCGATTTGCCAGCCAAAGAAGCCAGACCCGCGTCAGTCACCATCGATCGACGGCAGATCACAATTGACACCCTTGGGTTTCCAGCGAGATGTGAGAACCCGCGATCCGTGACATGCGGGCCCGACAGATCCACAACGCCGACATCTCCTGTCTCCGACGGTTCGATTTTGAGAATCGCGTCGTCGGTCAGCTTCTCGTTGTAGACTTGACGGAACATGTCCTGACGCTGGTCGCGCGGCCCCAAGTCAAGTCCCATCTCCCCCAAATCATCGTCAACCCAAGTTTTGGAAAGTGAACTCGCCCTCATCTCAACATCGCGCCATGCAGTGACGTTACGCTGCATGGCTCCAATTCGTTCGCACTTTGCTTTGCAAGCGATGGGCTGATCGGATGAGTCCACACGCTCGGAAGTCGTCTAGCTGCTGAGTACACTGAGCGGGGAGTCTGTCGTTTCTGAATTCTTCGGGGTTTAGACTTTCCGCACAGGCCACATATTCCAGCTGAGCCGCAACATGCAATTCATTGACCCCCATGTTCACATGGTCTCCCGCACGACCGACGACTATGAGCGGATGGCCCGCATGGGGTGCGTGGCGATGAGCGAGCCGGCTTTCTGGGCGGGGTTCGACCGGGGCAGTGTCGACGGGTTTCGCGACTACTTTCGCCAGCTGACCGAGTTCGAGCCGAAGCGGGCGAGTTGGTCGGGATTGCAACACTTTACGTGGCTGTGCATCAACGCCAAGGAGGCCGAGAACGTGGCCTTGTCCCGGGAGGTCATCAAGATGATCCCCGAGTTCATCCACAAGACCGGGGTCCTAGGGATCGGCGAGATTGGCCTCAACAAGAATACGAAGAACGAGTCGACGATCTTCGCCGAGCATCTGGAGCTGGCAGCAGGACTGGACGAGTTGGTGCTGATCCACACGCCGCACCTGCAAGACAAGTACAAGGGCACACGCATGATCGTCGACATGCTGAAGGAACGCTCCGACCTAGTGCCCAGCCGGGTCTGCATCGACCACGTGGAGGAGCACACCGTCCGCCTGGCCAAGGACAACGGGTACTGGTGCGGCATGACTCTCTACCCCACGACAAAATGCACACCAGCTCGGGCCGCCGACATCATCGAGCGGTACGGCGACGAGCGGATGATGGTGAACTCGGCGGGCGATTGGGGCCCGAGCAATCCACTGGCGGTCCCGGACTTCATCATGGAGATGCGCCGCCGAGGCCACAGCGAAGCCAAGATTCGCAAGGTCGTCTACGAGAACCCGCTGGAGTTCTTCCGCCAGTGCGACCGGTTCGAATTCCAGGTGCCGGAGTAGCTCGCCTATTGCGCCAGCGTCTCAGCCACATCGGTGCGGTAGGCGGTGATGCTTGGAATCAACCCGCTGAGAGCGGCGAGGGTCAGTGTAATCGGCAACACGATCAGCTCCCAAGGGGAGAACGCCCGCGGGTCGATTAGCAGTCCACTGCGGGCCTCCAGAATCGGACTGGCCAGAAACACCAGCCCATGCCCCAGGAGTAGACCCAACACACCGCCGCCCAGACACAACAACAGCGTCTCGCAGAGGATCATCAGGGAGACCGTTCTTCGCTGTGCCCCGAGCGCTCGCATGATGGCGATCTCTCGCCGTCGCTCGTTCATCGAGTTGTAGATGCTGACGAAGATTCCAATCCCCGACACCAGGACAATCAGTCCGGTCAGGCACAGAAACGCCAGCTGGATGTTGCCGACGAGGTTCCGCATGATCTTGTCCATCACCTGCACGGGACTGACCGCCATGGCAGCGTTCTCTTCGCCCAGATCGGAATAAATACTCAGGGAGTTATTGGCGCTCTCCAGCCCGTCCCCCTTGGTCACGACCAGGATCGCGGAGACCTCTTTCGACAGGTCAGGGACCGCGTGAGCTGCATGTTTCGGGTTCAGCTTGAGGGCGATGGCTTCGCGGGCTTCGGCCTCGAGTTCGGGTTTGTATTTCTCCAGCAGCATCTCTTCGGGTTCGTGGAAATATTGCGCCTCGCTATGGATCGCTTCGCGGAGCGGGTTCTCGTGACCGGCCAGCATGAAGAACCCGTCGATATGGACGAAGACCGAGCGGTCGTTGGGGGTGCCCGTCGGCGCGAGGATGCCCTTCACCGTGAACTTCTCTTCATGGACATGGGCTTCCTCGCCCTTCTGCCCTCCATGCACCAGCTGGAACTGCGACCCGGCATCGAGCAGGCCGTTTCCGTTCAGATCCTCGTCAGTCTCCAGCTTTCCGTTTCTGTTGATGTCTTCATCTGCCGTCCACTCATTGCGACGAGCCACCTCGGAACCGATCACTGCGTCCCACGAGCCTTTGAGGAAGTCTCCCTTCACGCGGTACGGTTGCGGCTCGGGCGTCCGCGCGTAGGGCAGCTTGAAATACTGCGGCGTCGTGCCGATGACCGGGAAATCCCCCTGTTCTGTCGAGTCGCCAAAGCTGAGAGGCACCGCCAGCTCCACGCGGCGATCCGTGGCCCATTTCTGGTAGTACCGCCAGGGCATGTTGGATGTGGAGTTCTCGATGCGGTAGACCGTGGCCAGCACCAGCTGGGTGGGGCTGCCTTCGGGGCCGATGATGAGGCTGTACCCGCTGCCGCTCTGGGAGAACTGCTGGCCGAGTACACTATGCAGGACGAGGACAGCGACCATCAGCGACACGCCCAGAGCCACGCTGATCATGGTGAGCCACGACGCCACGCAACGCTGCCGCATGTTCTTCAATGCAATTTGGAACAGGTTCATGCGGACTCTCCCACGGGCTGGTCTGGACCGGGTTGATTGAACTGGCTCAGCGTCTCCACGCGGTCAAACGCAGCAGCCACTTCGGGAGCATGCGTGACCAGCAGCAGCGAGATATTATTCTCGCGGCAAGCGTCGCGGATCAGGTCGAGGATCTTGGTTTGGTTCGCCTGGTCGACGCTGGCAGTGGGTTCATCGGCCAGCATCAGCTTCGGGGAGTTCGCCAGCGACCGGGCGACGGCGACACGCTGTTGCTCGCCCACAGAGAGCATCGGGGGACGGTGTTTGAGCCGTTGCCCCAGGCCGACCCGATCGAGCAGTTCCTTGGCCCGAGTGCGATCGGCTCGACCGCTGAACGACATCCCGAGCAGGACGTTCTCCAACGCGGTAAACGCTGGCAGCAGATGAAATGTCTGGAAGACGATCCCGATTCGTTGAGCGCGAAAGCAGTCGCGACTGGGCTCGGAAAGCTTCGAGATGTCGACCCCGTCGATCAGAATCGAGCCCTCTTCGATGGTCGTGATTCCAGCGATGGAGTTCAGCAACGTCGTCTTGCCGCCGCCGCTGGAGCCGACCAGCGCGACCTGCTCTCCGGAGCGCAGCTCGAAAGAGCGAATGCCGAGAATCGGCAGCCGCGTTCCGTCCGGGAGCGGGTAGCTCTTCCGAACATTCCTGAGCACGAGAGACATCGTGGAATCCTATGAAGGCCGACCCGACCAGATCGCCGTGGGTGGATAGTTTAGGGTTCGCGACCCGGAAAGCCCAGTGGCTGGAACGATGTGGGGGGTGTCATCCCGCGTGGACTGTCATCGCTGAAGAGACGAGCCGACTTGATGCCTGGCGTGCAACTCCTGGCCGCTCACCGGATTGACCCTGGCGTGTCAGATCACTAGGACACTTCGTGGACGATGATGACATTGTGTCGACTGGTCGGTAGCCCCGTTCCCGCCAGCATAATGAGGCGATCTCCGATGAGAAGGTCTCCGCTGGCCAGACCGCGCCGGACGATAAACTCGACCAGTTCCCGATCCTCGTGAGCCGGGGCATCCGCGACCGGAATGACACCCCAGTAGAGACACATGCGGCGGAGTGACGACAAGCTGTCGCTGACACCGACAGTGGGGACAAAGCGGCGGTTCTTGGAGAGGCTGAGTGCTGACTTCCCAGTCGAGCTGGCGACGACCACGAGTTTCGCGGAGAGTTCCTCGGCGAGTCGTCCGGCCGCACGAGCGGCTGCGTCCGTGATGGGACTGACTCCCGGAGTGGGTCGGCTTTCGTCTTCGCGGGAGATCGGGCGTTCTCGCAAGAGCGGCTCCGTGGCGATCGCGATGCGGTGCATCATCTCGACGGCTTCTCGCGGGTATTTTCCGATCGCGGTCTCTCCCGAGAGCATGCAGGCATCGGCTCCATCCAGGATCGCGTTGGCCACATCGGTCGCCTCGGCTCGCGTCGGGATGCGCGAGGTATGCATGCTGTCGAGCATCTGCGTCGCAATGATGACCGGTTTTCGAGCCCGGTGACAGGCAGCCACAATTCGCTTTTGTGCGACTGCGATTTCGGCAATGTCGACTTCGACTCCCAGATCGCCGCGGGCCACCATGATGCCATCTGCGACTTTGACGATCGCATCGAGATTCTCCAGAGCCTCGGGCTTCTCGATCTTGGCGATCACATGCGGAGCATTGGCCGTGTGCTGGGCGAGAATGAGGTTTTTGAGTTCAATCAGGTCTTCAGCTGTCCGCACAAAACTCAAGCTGATGAAGTCTGCCTCGGCTTCGACCGCCCAGATCGCGTTCGTCCGGTCGAGGTCGCTCATGGCTGTGGCCTTGAGCGGGACGTTGGGGAGGTTCACCCCCTGCTTGCTCCGCAGGGTGCCCCCTTGCGTCACTTCACAGATCGCCCGCTCGCCATCATTCGATACGACGCGGAAAGCGACGGTCCCGTCCGCCAGCATGACGCGATTTCCCGCACTCAGGTCGTCGAGCAACGGCTCATAAATGCAGGTGAACTCGCGAGGGTCGGTCGTCTCGTTGCCCCGAATGAACGCCACCAGCTCTCCCGCCAGCAATTCGATCGAACCTCCAGGGATCTCCCCCAGCCGCATCTTCGGGCCCGCCAAGTCGACTAGCACGGCGACCATGCGTCCCGTCCGCTTTTCCGCTTGCCGGATCCGATCGAGCCGGACCTGATGCTCCGCCGCCGATCCATGGGCTGTGTTCAGACGAAACACATCGACCCCTGCCAGGATCAGCTCTTCGAGTTTCTCGACGGTGTCACACGCGGGACCAGCGGTGGCCACAATCTTGGTATGACTTTCGCGTTTCCAGGAATCCATGGGCATTGAGTGGCTCAAACAGAGGGGGCACAGGGGGGCTGTGCGGAGCGTTCGCGACGGTAGTCTAACATCTGATCGACAGCGGGTGGAGATCGAGGAACGACACGGAGAGGCTTTCGTCGCAGAATTCCCATTCTCGGTCTCCCCAAGTGTCTCAATGAACTGGTAGACTCGACCTCACTCGTGGGCAGTCGGGGATCGACATGCCTTGACGCAGACCAGCTTCAGCGCGCGCATCATTGTTCTTCCGGGATGGTGGCCTTCAGAGATGCCCGATTTCGAATACACGGCACGGGACGCGACGGGGGCAGCTGTCAGCGGCCTCATCGGGGCCACTTCCCCCCAGGACGCGTTGGCTCAGCTGACGGCCAAGCAGATATTTCCGCTGAAGATCGAGATGGCGGAGACTGCCAAGACCCAGCAGAAGCAGGTCTCCCGCCGCGTTCCCGCCCGGCATCTGGCGAATTTTTATTCGCAGCTGGCCGACCTGTTGAAGTCTGGGGTTCCGCTGTTACGGTCTCTGGAATTGCTCGAAGGCCAGACACGGCAACCGGCTCTCAAGGCAGTGTTAAGCGAGGTTCGGGCTTCGGTCGCTGACGGGACGCGGCTGTATGATTCGATGCGAGTCCATCCGAAGGCTTTTAGCGAGTTGGTGTGCAGCATGGTCCGCGCGGGCGAGGAAGGGGGCTTCCTCGAAGATGTACTCAAACGCATTGCAACGATTACCGAACATCAAGAAGAGATGAAGTCGAGCGTCATCGGGGCTCTCGTCTATCCGATGTTCCTGGTTGTCGTAGGCACGACGGTGGTCTCGGTGCTGATTGTGTTTTTCGTTCCGAAGTTTTCCGGGACGTTCGATGCGATGAAAGAACGCGGGGAACTCCCGTGGGCCACGACCGCTTTGATGGGGATCAGTGAAGCGGTTCAGGGGTATTGGCATTACGGTCTGATCGTCATCGTGGCCAGCGCAATCGCCTTGCAGCAGTGGCTCGCCACGGAGCAGGGCGTGGCCTTCTGGAGCCGATTCCAACTCCGCGCCCCGGGACTGGGCCGCGTCATTCGCAGCTTGGCCATCGCCCGCTTCTGCCGCGTCCTGGGAACGCTGATGCAGAACGGGGTTCCGCTATTGCAATCGCTTCGCATTGCCAAAGACGCGACCGGTAACAAAGTGTTGGCCGACGCCATCGACAAGGCGACCGAAAACATCACCGCCGGAAAGTCGCTGGCTCGTCCCCTGGGAGCCAGTGGTGAGTTCCCAATCGAAGTGGTCGAGATGGTCGCCGTCGCCGAGGAAGCGAATAACCTCGAAAACGTACTGATTGGGATTTCGGATAACCTCGAACGCCGCAGCGACCGCGAACTGCAAATGGTGGTCCGGCTGCTAGAGCCGGTACTGCTGTTGATGATGGCTGTGGTGGTGCTGTTTGTCTTCGTGGCCCTGCTCGTGCCGATCCTGCAAAGCTCGGGCGCCGCGTAGGCGATGCCGCTCCGCGACTCGCTCTTCGGGGACATAAGCCGCCCGACTTTTACTCGCCCGACGCGTCAGCGGGGGACTTGAGTGTCAACGCCATCCATGAGCATCCCAAGCCTAGCTGGGCCAAGTGAACAGACGAAGTCGGGTGAACACTAAACTCCCCTCGCTGACGCGTCGGGCGAGTAAAAGCCGGGTGAGTCGAGTGGCTCAGTTTTGGATGGTGAGCGTGGCAGTAAACACGACGCCAGTGATGAAACTCAACATCAGGGTCATCTGCCCGGCCTGTTTGAAACCGGACCTCCTGATGCACCACCACCAGCATTGACTGTCGATCATTACCGCGAGCAAAAAGAGCAGCCCAGAAGTGGTCCCTCGATCACCCTCCCAGATTGGACCGGGTAGGAGTGCGAGCACAGGCAGGCCAGCCAACCAGTCCTCCGATGAAGTACGCCAATGAGCCTTGGCCCTGACGCATGCAGTAGTTCACCGCTCGTAGGAAAAAGGCAGCCATCAGCGCCAGCGGAGGTGCGGTTATTCCCAAGGAGTTGTTGGCCAGTCGTAGGTTCATGAGTCGATGTGTCCAGACGTGGTGGATCCAACGACGTTTGTTACCCCTACGTCCGTGCGTCCGGACCTAGGGACACTCTCGGAACCTAGATGACATTACGCCAACTGATTTTCGGGTGGGCGTAGTGCGGCTTGATTCCGGCTGCGGCGGAGAGCCATCGCCG
>Ga0105047_10003813_pt1 | contig 26448 bp, 25 predicted proteins | sample MAT04_FD_78384 | JGI IMG/M metagenome (GOLD analysis project Ga0105047, IMG submission 78384) | Freshwater microbial communities from Lake Fryxell liftoff mats and glacier meltwater in Antarctica - MAT-04 (megahit assembly) | ecosystem: Environmental > Aquatic > Freshwater > Ice > Liftoff... | reverse complement strand
TACTCTCCAAGATCGATGAGCCGATCAATCCGAAGCTCGAAGTGAGCATGGCCAGCGTGCCCAAACCCTACTCGGAACAGGAAGAGGACGACAAGGCCAAAGATCCGACCTTGGATTGACCGGTAAGGCACGCGCATGGGTCCGGCAGCAGTGAAACCGTGGTTTATCTCTTGGGGTTCGGTCGGCGGGCGAGGAGAATGCAATGCCTTGACCGTTTCGCCCGTTCGTGGGTCTTGGAAGCAAACTCCTCCACGTTGAACCCGGCTTTGATCAGGAGTTTTTTGAACTTCGGAGCCGGTTCCGAAAGCCAGTAGGCAATGCAGCCCTGCGGCGTGATCACCTGCCGCAGTTTCTCCAAAAATCCCGGCGCATACAGGCGGGCATTCCCGGCAGTGATCAAATCGTCGGGGGTGTTGTCGATATCGAGAAGCAAGGCGTCGTAGTATCCGGGCTTCTTGTTAGAGACGATGTCGAAGAGATCCCCTTGGATGATCACGGTCCGCGGATCCTCCAGCAAGGGGCCGTTGAATTCCACCAGATGGGTCCGGTTCCATTCGATCAATGGAGGCATCAGCTCCGCGACATCCACCGTCGCCGGGCTGCCCACCAGTTCGAGGGTTCTTTTCAGCGTGAATCCCAGACCCAGTCCACCGATCAGGATCTTCGGATGCACCGGCCTCGACGGCTTTCCCTCAAGTAAGGATTGGCAGCCGATGTCCGCGAGTTGCTGCTCCGAAAAGGTCAACGCCGTGCTCATCAGCTCGTAGCCGTTGTATTTGAGGTAGATTTTCCCGTCATGCTTATGAAGCGAATAATGGGTGCCATCAGGCATCGTGGATTCGGCAATTTTCAGGTAAGGCTTCACGGCGGAGAAGCCTTGCCGCCAGGCTCGGATCGACAAGACCGGATTCTCACTTTTCTCTTCGAAAATGGCCGCCGGGTATTCAACCGGCTCACAAAGAGCATCCCTGCCTCCGCAACTCGGGCGGGATCGCCAATCCGTGGTGACGAAGGGTTCCAGGCACGTATGGTGCTAGGAATTTTTCTCACATGATCCTGGAAGCTGAAAAACCAATCCATGAACTCATAATCGATTTCCACCGCACCACTGGATTTATGAGGTCAGGGGAGAAATCACGACTCCGGTTCACCTCACCACTTCCAATACGCTGGACTCCCAGATCGAAGAGATACGATTACTCACAGAGCCATAATTATCGTTGGTCCGCCAACGGATTCCAGACCCACTTGAAGCCGAAATCCCGGAAGTCCTTTTCATTCGGGGTGGCGAATTCCGTCACACCTTGCCGGAGTAGGGAGAGGGCTGTGCGCCAATCGTAAGAACGGCGGCGGGCGAAGTCCCTTGCGGTTAGTCTCAGCCAGAAGTCATCATGAAACGCTTGGCTATCGAGCGGGAAACCGACGATCTGCCATCGGCTGTGACTCCGGAATTTCTGACAAACATCAACCGCTGCGTTAGATTGAAGCGGCCTGGTCACGACAGCCGGATTCCGCAAAAGAACGTAAAGCTCCAAAAGAAAAAACTCACTGATCGCAATGTCATCCCTGGAATGAAGGGAATCCATGAACGCGGCTGCTTTTTCGTGATTCGGGTTCTCGGGGACGACAGAAGCGAAGAGAATGTCGGTATCAACTGAAATCATGTCCGGGGTAAACTCCGGTTCGCTTCATCGTCAAAGGTGAAATCTTTGAGCCTCTCCAAGGGCACCTTTATTCCCCCACAATCCGCAACGGGCAATTTCCAAGGTTCATCGCGGCTCGTTTTTTCAGGAAAACGATCAAGGAAAAGCTCCAGTCCACGACGTGTGATTTCGGCCAGAGAAAGCTCCCTCTCGGCGGCGAAAGCTTTCGCTCGTTTGTAGAGATCATCGGGGAGCTGGATCTGGGTCCGTGTCATTCCCGCAAGGCTACATCGTTCTTACATGATGTCAAACTTACATCATCTAACTCCTTCACCCGGTCGTTCGCCGCAAGCCATGCCATGAACGTGTCCGCAGCGGCCTCGGAGTTCATCACTGGCACACCTCCCGCGGCACGGACTTTCACCGCATCCTCTTCCTCGAAGACCCGCGCCACCACCGGCACGCCTTTCACGTATTTCAGAACTGTCAGCGCGTCCCCCACCCGGCGCATCGAGACGATGACGAGTTTCGCATCCCTCGCGCCTGCCTTTTCCAAGACTTTCTCTTCAGCACCGTCGCCCCGTAGGAAGGGGATGTTTTTCTTAGCCAGAGCGCCGCACACCACCGCGTCGTCATCCACCACCAGCACCTTTTCACCCTGTGCCAGCAAGGGCTTGAGCGTCCACATCCCCGCGGATCCAAATCCAAGCACCAGCACATGTCCCGATGGGGACTCCACCGCCCTGTCCTTTTTCCTCAGCGGGTGAAATGGCAGCAGGAAATTCGCGACTTCCTCGCGGCCTAGGAACGGAGTCGCCACCATGGTGATGACGGTCGTAAGAGCGAGGATGGAGAAAGTTTCCTCACTTACATGGCCGAGGAACACTCCGCTCAGACCGAGTAAGAGGGAATACTCGCTCGTCTGCGCGAGCAGCAGCCCGGACTCGATCCCGGCACGCGCGTTGAGCCCGCGCCATTCCGCGACCAGCGCGACTAGTGGCGGAGTGACGAAGATGACCACGAGCGAATAAAGCCCCGCCTGCAGCCACAGCCCGCCCTCCGGCACACCCAGCAAAGCCCCCAGCGCCACGAAGAACATCGCATGGAAAAAATCCACCAGCGATGACAACTGCCCCCGCACCAGCCCGTTGAGCGGAAACGCGGAGAACACGAAGCCCCCAGCGAAGGCACCGGCGATCAGTGGCAGATCCAACCATGAGGCCACCCCAACGAACCCCAGCAAAACCGCCACCAGCCACAGCAGGAGGTTCTCCTCATCCGGCTTGAAACGGAAAACCATCTTTGGAACCACGAACCTCTGCGCGATCCACGCAGCCCCCCCCAGCACCAGCGCCTCGAACAACCCCATCCCCACATCCCTTCCTCCACCATCGACCCGTGACAGCACGATGATCAGCAGCACCAGCGCCACATCCTGCAGCAGCAGCACCCCCGTCACCACGCGACCGTACGGCTCGAACATCGCCTTGCGATTCTGCAAATGCCGCAGCACCACCAGGGTCGAACTCGCCGCCAGCCCCCCGCCCATGTAAACCGCCTCCAGCGTCTCCAGCCCCATCCACCTCGCGCACAGGAACCCCGTCCCCATCGCCAGCGCGAACTGCACCCCCGCCACCCACGCCACCGCCTTTCCAAACCTCTTGAAGCGCCGCGGATTCAGCTCCACGCCCGAGGCGAAAACCAGAAACACCAGCCCCAGCTCCAGCACATTCTTCGCCCCCTCGCCGACCGCGTCCCCCACCCCGAACTCCTTCGGCACCAGCCCCGTAAGCCCCAGGCACATCCCCGCCCCGATCAGCACCGGCACCGAAGGCAGCCGGAAAAACCTCGCAAACCCGTAAGCCACAGCCGCCACACCCAGCAACAAAGCGAACGCAGTCATTTCAAAACCCCCATCTCTTTCAAAGTCCGAATCTGCGCCTTCACCCCGTCCACCTTCGAGACCATCAGATAATCCACCTCCAGATCCAGCAGGTTGTCCACCAGCGAGAGATCCACCACATGGATCGCGCACGGCACCCCCACGCTCTTCGCCCGGTAGGCCAGCAGGTCATTCGTCTCCTCGATCTGCAGTGCGGAAACGATCAGCTTCGCTCTCTGGTAGCCCGCCTCCTCCAGCACCGAAAGATAGCCCACGCCGCCCAGCAGGCTAGGCCCCGGAAGCCCCTCCAGTTTCCCCGGATCCGTATCCACCGCCAGCACATCCTCCCCCTTTTCCGCCAGCCGCCGCACAAGCTCCCGCCCCAGCGTGTTCATTCCCACAACGATCACGTGCCCCTTCAGGCTCTCCCCCGCATGCCGGATCGCATCCCCCTGCCCCGGCTTCCCGTCCAGAAATTTGAACCTCAGCACACCCAGCCTCAGCAGCCACGCATACAGCCCGTGGTTGTAAATGATCATGTAGGAGGAAACCGCGATCGTCACCACCCCCACCATCGCCGTGATCGAAAGGATCTCCGCCCCGATCAGACCCATGCCCACCCCCATCCCCGCGAAAATGAACGAGAACTCGCTGATCTGCGCCACCGTCACACTCGTCAGGAACGCCGTCTTCCGCCCGTACCCCATCCCCCCGATGATCCCGATGAAAATCAGCGGATTCCCTATCAGCACGAACAGCGAAAGCACAAGCGTCGGCCACCAGTTCGCCAGCGCACCGCCCGCATCCACCCGCACCCCCAGGGCCACGAAAAACACCGCGATGAACAGGTTCATCAGCGGATGCACCCTCCTCCGGAGATCGTCATTGTAGGGAAGCTGCGCCAGACTCATCCCCGCCAGGAACGCCCCGACCTCCAGCGACAGCCCGAGCTCATGCGCCGCGTACACCATCAGGAAACACCAAGAAAGCGACCAGATCAGAAGCATTTCCGGACTCCTCGCCGCCCACCCGAACGGCCGCGGCAACACATACTTCGACGCCAGCAGCGAAAGCACCAGCAGCAGCCCCATCCCCCCGAAGGCTTTCGCCAGCCCCATCCCCACCGTCCCCGCGTCCACATCCGCCGCCGCACCCTCCGTCCCGCCCATCCCCGCAAGGAACGTCAGGATCAGGATCACCACCAGATCCTGCACCAGGAAAATCCCCACCGCGATCCGCCCGTAAAGACTGCCCAGCTCCCCCTTTTCATCCAGCAGCTTCACCACCACCACCGTACTGCTGAACGTCAGCCCCGTCGCCAGGAACACCGCCTCCATCATCTCGAAATCCAGCAGCCAGCACAGCAGGTATCCACCCGCCGCAGTGATCACCACCTGCCCCACCCCCGCGAAAATCGCCACCTTTCCCACATCCCTGATCTTGGCGAAGCTCAACTCCAGACCCACCAGGAAAAGCAAGAGGGCGATCCCGGTTTCCGAAACCAGCCCCAGTCCCTCACTCATCTCCACCCAGCCCAGCACCGGACCGATCACCACCCCGCACAGCAGATAGACCACGATCGCCGGCATCCGCACCGCCCGGCCAAAAGCCACCATCACCGCCGCACTCACCGCAATGATCCCCAGACTTTGCAAAAAACCGATATCTCCCATTCGCTGTGAGTAGCCCTAAGCGCTCCACCGGCCAGCGTCGAGGAAAGACCTCTCTGATCCTGAAAGACATCCCCTTTTCGGAGAGTATCACCCCAAAATTAGAAATCCCGTATTCTACATCCTACTCGCCAGCCTGCTCCCCGCGTTTTCCGCAGAGCCCTTCCAGCCAATGCCCATCCTCGATGGCGGCGAGATCATCCCGCTCTACGGACCCGATTCGGCTTTCCTGAACAAGGAACGGATCTCGGCTTTCTCGGAAAACCCGGTGATGCGACCCGCGCCGCAAAAGATGTGGCCGATTATGAGAATAAACAAAAGTAGCCGGAAACTTGAAACGTCAGCCCCTCGGGTGGAACTTCCGGTGGGTTTCCTTGAGTCCCTTGGTGCTCACGTGAGTGTAGATCTGGGTGGTGGAAATGTCCGCGTGTCCGAGCAGTTCCTGGATCACCCGCAGATCAGCTCCGCCCTCCAGCAGATGGGTTGCGAACGAGTGCCGCAACATGTGGGGATGCACCGGCACGGCGATCCCGGCCAATGCCGCCCGTTGCCTGACAATCTGCCTGACCCGCTCCGGAGTCAGCGGGAGTCCGCGGATGCCGATGAAAACATGCGATGACGTTTTTTTTCCGACGAGTCTGGGCCTCTCGTTTTTCAAATAATCCTCCATCGCGTTTATCGCCTCCCTGCCCACCCGCACCAGCCGGGTCTTGCTGCCCTTTCCGGTGACCCGCAGGAAGTTTTCCTCAAAATCCATCCATTCCAGCCTGGCGTGGCAGAGTTCCGAAAGACGCAGGCCGGAGGAGTAGAACAGCTCGAGGATCGCGCGGTCACGGCGGCCTAACAGCTCCTCGGTCGGGATGCTCTCCAGCCATCGTTCGATCTCGGAACTGGAGAGGGTTACCGGGAGCTTGCGATCCGATTTCGCGGCGACGAGTGGCTCCGCCGGATCCATTTCGATACGTCCGTTCGCCAGCAGCCAGCGGAAAAATATCCGTAGATGCACCGTGGTGAGGCGAAGGGAGGATGCGATGAGTCCTTCTTTCTTACGGTCTGTTAGAAATGCCGCAAGCTCCGCGGTCCCGATCTCCCCGGGGGTGAGCCCACGCTCGTCGAGCCAGTGACCGAGGCTGGCCAGGCTTTGCGAAACCGAGATCTGATAAGCCTCCGAGAGTCCCCGCTCAGTCGCGAGAAAGCGTATGAAGCCATCGATGTCCCTCTGCATTTCCGTGAAGGCTATCCCCGTTTTCTCCGCTCTCCAAGAACGGGATTTCCAAGTGTTTTTAAAAAAATGACCGCTATGCGCGAAAATTGTTCAAAAAAAGATTGCCAAATTTTGTAAACTGTCTAAGTTCGCAGACATCAAAGGCGACGGGATATTTAATCTTTCTTGACTAAATTCTGAAATTCCTTAGAACCGCAACGAATCTGAAACGTTAGAACCGAACTGATGAACGCTCCGACTCCATCCATCCGTCTCGACTCCGGTCTTGCGATTGGCTATGCGGCACCTCTTGCCAGCTTCGGCAAGTCCGTCGAACTGGGGGGAGGCACCCATTTTCTGCTCGCCAGGAACGGTCGGGGAAAATCCACCCTGCTCCGCACGATCGCCGGCAGTCTCAAAAAACTCTCCGGGAATTTCTCCACGGAGGGTTTCATGCAGTATCTGCCCGAGGACATGCGCTTCGACGCGGAAGTCACGCCGAAGACGATTTTCAAAACTCTGTTGCCGAAAGCCTCCCATGCCGCGGCTTTCGAGCTGGCGGAGCGCATCGAGCTGGACGTCAACAAGTTGTATGGCCGCCTCTCGACCGGGAACCGCCGCAAGACAGCGCTGATCATGGCCGAGCATTCCATCAAGGCGGACCGCGGCAACATTCTCCTCCTCGACGAACCTTTCAGCGGCCTGGACGCGTTCGCCCGCGCGACTTTTGAGGAAATGTGGGAGAAATCCTCGGCCAACGTGCTCCGTCTCGTTTCCTGCCATCCGGATTACGACTCCATGGCCATGCCCAGCGTCCTGCTCATCGAAGGTCAGGGCGTCAGCCATCATGCGGCCGAGAACCAGAACTGGTCCACGCTCAAGTCCCTGCTCAACTGATATTTCCAACAGAATATAATTTCAGAATCCCATGCGACTCTTCAAACTGACCTTTGCAACCATCTTTCGCAGGAAAGCCTGGGCGATCTGTCTCTTTGCCATTCTCGTCCTTCCATTCGCCCTGCCGATGATCTCCAGCGCCACAGAGAAGCCGGTGATGATGCAGCCCGCGCGCATCCAGGCCGCCTGGGGAACGCTATTCATCTGCACCATGGTCTGGGGCTTCTTCGCGGCGGCCCGTCTCGGTGAGTCGAACACCCGCTCCGGCACTGGCGAGTACTTCCGCACCACCGGCCTTTCCTCCACCCGCCAGCTCTTCGAGATCTGGCTGGCGCTCTTCGCATACATCGTTCCGCTCGCCTTTGTCGCGGCCGGCATCTGTCTCTTCGCCGCCATGCCATCGGATGCTTCGGAAAAAGCGATGTGGTGGACACTCAATTTCCAATATCTCACCCTCTTTTTACTGGTGTTCGCGCCATTGCTCGCGCTCTCCTGCGCGCTCGCCTCGCGCTTTGGCGGGATCAGCGGATTCGGGATCACCTTTTTCATCACCATCTACGGCCTCTACGGGGTCGGCTATCTCGACAACATGCTGAAACTGGAGGCGAACTCCGCGCTCCAGGCATTGTGGCTCTACTCCCCGCAATACCGTTTCGCGGATCTTACCCAGCGCCTCTACTTCAAGACCGGGGCGCTCTCCGGCGAGGTTTTCAGCAACATGATCCTCTACTTCACCGCCATCCTCGCCGTGAACACCGGCATCTCCCGGCTTTGCTTCCGCACCAGCGCGAGCGCCTGAACATTTTCCACCATCACATTCATCCACGCAGTCATGAAACCTGTCCCGAATATCATCTCCATCGCCCTCATCGGGGCGGGTGTGGCTGGATTTGCGATTTCTTCCAGGCCGCTTTTGAAAAACCAGGACGCCGATGTCCCGCTCAATCCGCTGGGAATCAACCGCAGCCCCTACGGCGAGGTTTTCGCGATGGCGATGCAGGGCCCAATCGACACTTATTTCCACGCCGTCGAGGATTCCGGCCACGTCTGCGCCGATCCGGAGCATTGCCACCACGAGCATGTGAAATCCAAAGAGGATCTCGCCATCGACAAATACACCGGAGTGAACGACCGCGTCCGGCATTTTATCGATGGGCTTGGCGCGGGCCTTGAGGAAAGGACCAACCCGCGTTCCGCCAGCGCAGGTCACAAGTTTTTCCTCCGCCGTGGCATTGAGAACAAGCTGCGCTTCGCCTACAACCTCGATCCCAGCCATTACGGGAATTACAACGCCTATCACTTTTTCCTGACCGAACCCGAGTTCGGCACACGCCCGGAACTGACCCCTACCGCCGCGAGGCTCGCCGAGCAGACCATCAGCTACTGCCTGAGCCAGCGCAACGATCCGCGCCAGGCGCTCACCGCCGCCGCGGCCGCAGGGAACATCCTCGAGCTGATGCTCAACGACAGGCAGATCCATGCGGAAACCCCGCGCTTCACCACCGCCCAGATGAGGGGAGTCCTTCAAGTTATGGACCAGTCCATCGGCCTCTACTCCCACCTCGCCAACGAGTGGTCTGAAAAAGGCCTGTGGGCCAATCTTTCCTTGCTCCGGATCGACGAGATCCAGGAGCGCCTAGGCTTCGTCCTGAAAATCCGCCAGAGCCACGAGCAGACGATACGCCGTCTCGAAGGCCTCCCAGGCGAGCAACAGCTCGGCAGAAGCACTCCCAGCGAGACCAGTTCCATTTCCCAGTAATTCCTCTGATGCAAACCGCAGCTCCACCACCCCTTCCACCCAGCGCCGGGCCGGCTCCCGCCGTCACGCGGTTCATGCAGGGCATGTCGGGGCGGGACCTGCTCGGGATCATTTTCCGGGTCTGCCGTGAGTTGCGCGTTTCCGATATCCAGATGCGCTCCGGTCGCCCCGTTTACATCCATACCAACAAGGGGATGGAAACGCTCACCGCTCTCGGCATCCTCACGGCGGCGCACTTGGATGCCATCCTCAAGGAACTCATCCGCAACCGCGAGTCCGCTTCCCATGGCTTCGGCACGACCGATTCCGTGGAGATGCGTGTCGATGACAAGATCAAGCTCGCCATCGATGAGTTTTCCGAAAAAATGGTCTCCGATTTCTCCTGCGATGGCATCCCGATGGGTGAGGACGGCGAGCGCTCCGGACGCCTTCGTATCCAGGCGCACCTTTCCTCCTCCGGTCTCGGCGTCACATGCCGTATCCTTAACGATTTCATCCCGCCTCTCGATACACTCGGCATCGATCCCGACACTCTCGATACCCTCCGCCACGGAGTTCTCAAGCGCGCCGGTCTCTGCCTGGTCACCGGTCCCACCGGCTCGGGAAAATCGACGACTCTCGCCTCTCTCATCGACTGGCTGCGTCAGAACCATCCCAAACACATCGTCACCGTCGAGGATCCCATCGAGTACCAGTATCCGGACGATATGGACGATCCCGTTTATCCAGGCCACCGCAGGCCATCCCCGTCCATCGTTACCCAGCAGGAAGTCGGGCGGGACGTGAAAAGCTACAGGCAGGGTCTCAAGGACGTGCTCCGGAAAGCTCCCCACGTCATTCTCATCGGGGAAATACGCGATCGCGATGCCATGGAGACTTGCATGGAAGCCGCCCAGACCGGCCACCTTGTTCTTGGCACGCTCCACACCACTGGCGCGGTGAAAACGATAGGCCGTATCCTGGAGATGTATCCGCGCGAGAACCACGCGTCCGTCCTCTCCCGCCTTTCCGAGATCTTGATCTTCATCCACTCGCAGGGTCTGCTCAACGGCACCCAGCGCCGCGTGCTCACCTACGAGTTCCTCCAGAACAACGACGACGCGGTCGCCTCCGCGATCACCAACTACGATGGTGGCGCCCGCTCCCTGGAGGATGTCATCCGCCGCGCCGGGAACATCCAGTGGGATGCCAATCTCGAACGACTCCTCCGCAACGGCCTCATCACTCACGAAACCTTCGAGTCCGCGAAAATGGACAAGACCTCCGAAGAAATCTTCTAACCGTTTTCCTACCGAAAAAAATTTCCTGGACCGCCTTCCTGGCAGCTCCTTGAAAGACAAAACAAAACAAAACAAAACAAAACACACCATGAAACTGACCAACACCCAGAACATGAAAGCGTCCAAGTCCGGCATGACTCTTCTCGAGCTCACCGTCGTCATCCTTGTCCTGCTTTCACTCATCTCGATCCTCTTCATCGGCGCCCGCGCCTGGAAGAAAGGTTCGGACCGTGCTGCATCCATCCTGCAGATCCGCAACGTCCAGCAAGCTGTGCGTTCGTACGCAAACATGAACGGGAAGAATCCGGGCGATCTCACCGCGGTGACCACAGCCGATCTCTTCGGCGCGGGCAAGTTCCTTGAGAACGATCCTACCGCTGTAGGCAAACATCCTGGCGGCAGCACCTACCTGTTCGTGATCGCGGCACCAACCACTATTCCTGCCATTGGCACGCTTTACATGAAGACCGGGGGAGCTGTTCCGACCGGCGGCGAAGCTATCACTTACTACGATCCGGCTGCAGGTACCACCGGTGACTGGTGAGCCCCTCGGCGGCATCCTTGATGCCGTTTGAAAATATCCTTGGGCCCGCCCCCTTCGCGGGGCGGGCCGATTCCCCTTTCCTAAATCCTGGCAGTTCCTCGAAAGAAAAAAACAACCCAAAACAAACACACCAAACATGAAATTGACCAACACCCAGAACATGAAAGCAACCAAGTCCGGCATGACGCTCCTCGAGCTGACCGTCGTGATCCTTGTCTTGCTTTCCCTCATCTCGATCCTCTTCATCGGCGCACGCGCTTGGAAGAAGGGTTCGGACCGTGCCGCATCCATCCTGCAGATCCGCAACGTCCAGCAAGCTGTGCGTTCGTACGCAAACATGAACGGGAAGAATCCGGGCGATCTCACCGCGGTGACCAAAGCCGATCTCTTCGGCGCGGGCAAGTTCCTTGAGAACGATCCTACCGCTGTTGGCAAACATCCTGGCGGCAGCACCTACCTGTTCGTGATCGCGGCAGAAACCACAATTCCTGCCATTGGCACGCTTTACATGAAGACTGGTGGAGCTGTTCCGACCGGCGGTGAACTCATCACTTACTACGATCCGGCTGCAGGTACCACCAGTGACTGGTGAGCCCCTCGGCGGCATCCCTGATGCCGTTTGAAGATATCCTTCGGCCCGCCCCCGTCGCGGGGCGGGCCGATTCCCCTTTGTAACAAAACGGATGCCCCCGAATCCATCATGAAAGTTTACCACCCTCACTCTCTTGTCCAATCTCGAACATCCCGCATCGCTGAATCTTTTCCAGCAATACCGCCAGGCTTGCTCCCTTCTGAGTGAGACCAGTCGCGCGACCCTGCCCGCATGGTACCAGGAGGCGATGGATCTCGATTTCCAACTGCACATCCGCATCGACGGCGTGTCGGTCAGAACCTTTTTTCTCAAGCGCTCCATAAACGAATGGAGCGAGGGTCCCCTGCTTTCCGAGGCCGTGTTCAACGATGCCGAGCAGGCGACGCTTTTCGGCACCCAGCTTATCAAGCATGTCCGCTCTCTCAAAGGAACCTCCGTCGGAGTGGTCCTGCACGTCGCCGATGAGTTCTCCACCGCGGAACTCAAGCCGGAACTCGACAACCCCGCCGCCCTCTCCGATCTGCGGGAAACGGCGTACCACTCACCGGGAGAAATCCTCGACGATTCCTCCATCCCACCGGACCAGGGCACATGGCGCGTCATGCCTTATCCCTCATCCGGCAGCGAAGTCATCGGAACCACAATCAGCCTCACACGCAGGCTCGGACCCTTTGTAGGCGGGTTGCGCAAAGCAGGCGAGGATCAGAATTTCCCAGTCATCACCCACGCCCTCAGCGCGCCTCTGGTGGCGATCATGGGACTGTCATCCTGGATCACGCCGACACCGGGGAAGCCCTCCGTGGCCATCCTCCAATACCAGTGGTTCACCGCCATGGCCTTCTTCAACGAGCACTCGGATTTGCGCCTCATCCGCACTCTCCAGCATCGCGGTCTGCGCCGTCCGTCGAATTTCCGTCACGCGCTTTCCACGACCAACGCCTCCCTGGAATTCATGGAGCCGGATCTCTACGTCGTGCCGCTTGGCGAGGATGTGGATGCGAAAATCGCCGAGGATCTTGGAAAAAGCTTCCCGGAATCCAAGGTGGCTACGGTTTCATTCCCTGTTCCAGCAGGCATTCCAGGGTGGATGCCCGAGATCGGCCTCGCCGTCGAACCAATCACAGGGGAAACGCCGGAAGAAGGCAAGAGCCACACCTTCGGAGTGCTGCGCCATGAAAAATGGTTCGTGCAGGATTTCCTTCCCGCCACGAAGCACAATGTCGAGATCTTCCCCACCCGCAACGAAATGCGCTTGTTGAAAATCCTGAAACTTGCCCGCGTCGCGGTGTTCGCCATCGCAGTCCTCGGACTCGCATGGCTTGCCTTCAGCGTCTTCGGCGTGATCCGCAGGCCGGAGTGGGCGTTCAAGGAGGGCGAGGCGAAGGCCGTCCAGCAGCGCCTTGTCAATCTCACCCAGGAACGTCAGCGGCTTGAGCATTGGAACAACCTTCTCGAAGACCGCTCGAAGGCATGGACTTCCATGGAGGCGATGGCCCGCTTGTTCCCCGCGAAATCCGGACTCCTGGTCAAAAGCTTCAACCATACGATACGCCCGGACAACGCTCCCGGCCAGAAGACGGTCGGCTTCATCAAGGAATGGGTCATCACCGGGATGGCGCGCGACGAGGCGCTCAGTTACCTAAACGCCCTCAACACCCGTGAAGGCATTTCCGGACATTTCTCGGAAATCGCCAAAGTCACCGGAAACACTGCCTACGACCCGGCGCCCACCACCCGCACCATCGTCGTCAACGTCAAGACCCAGGAGAACTCTACTTTCAAGGCCTTGCCCGCGGAGGAGATCTTCGACGGCGATGAGACCACATACCCCTACTCCTTCAACCTGACCATCACCCAGCGCTTCGAATCCGCCGACCCGCTCGCCATCGCCGCGGCAAAAGCCCCCTGAACCAGACCATGTACAAACAGTCCGTCATCCTCTTCGGAATCGTCATTCCCGTCATCATCGCGGCGATCGTGATCGGCGCGTGCGCGGTGCTGAGGTCCAAGATCACCAGCTCCTTCGCGACCAAGGCCCAGTATTACACCGGCTACGAGGTGAGCCGTATGGGCGCTCTGGAGATCGAGGCACAGCTAAGCCGCCAACGGGTTCATTCCGTGCGCTGGCAGGAGCTGCTGAAACAGGAGACCTTCTCCTTGGTGACCACGAACCTCCGGGCTATCGCGGAGAACCTGCCTCCAAAGGAATTCCAGCAGACGGCCTTCGAGAGGCTCAACCAGTCGGGCGGATTCGGAAGTGTTTCCGCACAGAAATCCTCTGGACTGAAATTCAATTTCCGCGGGACGTTCCGGACGGTGCAACAGGCCTTTCTGGAACTCGAAACCCGTATGCCCAATCTCCAGCTCCAGGAACTGCGTATCGATCCGAACAGCCAGAACGACTCCTCCCTGCTGAACTTCCAGGTCACCTACACCGCCTGGGAAAACTGACACGACTTTCTATGAAAAATTCCTACGCCAAACCGACGGCTTCCAACTCCCCGCTCAAACTGGGCGTGGTCTCGGCTTGTCTGTGGGCAGCCTTGAACGTGTCCGCTTACTCACAGTCGGCGGAAATTTTCGAGGCTGGAAAAAGACCGGCGGCGGGCGAGACGGTAGCAAAATCCAGCAAGGACACGCCCGCTCCAGGTCCGGTGGATACCCAGCCGTCCAGATTCGCCGGCCAGGATATCGAACCCTACATCGCAGCCCGTGCCGCCGTGTTCTCCATGCGCAACCGCCCTACAGATTCCTTCGGACTCTTCCAGGATCCGAACGCGAAGCCCGTGGTCCGGCAAATGGTTTCAAACCTGCCGACCAAGCGCCATTCGGCTCTGCCTCCGACTCCGTTGTCGGACATCATCAAGCTCATCCGCGTCACCACCATCATGCCTGGCGAGAAGAAATTCCTTGTCGGAACCCGACCCTTCTCCGAGGGCGCCGAATTCCCCATGGACTTCCAAGGCAAGCGCATGAACATGAAAGTGCTCGAGGTGAACTCCCGGAAAATCCTTTTCCTGAATATGGACAACGGCGAACGTGCGACACTGGAGACGGAAATGCTGCCTCCGGGAATGATCGCGGGAGGTGACAGAATGAAACCTCCCGGACTCGTCAACGCCGAAGCCAATCTGCCGCTGAACCTCGAGCCAGGCCTGGGTCCTGACTCCGGCAACTGAACTTTCCCACTCCATACACATCCTATCATGAAACCGTATTCAAAATTCATACTCGCCTTGTCCATACTCAGTCTGGGATCAGCGGTAGTCCGTGCGCAGGATGATATGCTCGGCGCGGTCACGGGAGACACGGGTAACGGAAACCTCCCGGAAGTCGCGGCGGCGGAACTGCCTCAGCCCGGCCTCGATCCGCTTCCGCCCGGAGCGGGAGATCCGCCCGAGGAACTGCCACCCATCGGCAGCGATGACCTGCCAGCCATCGGAGCCGTGCCTACTGCACCTCCCGTGGATCCAGAAGCCGCATCCCTTGAACCGGGTGGTGAGAAGAAAAGCGAGCTGGAGCAGACCGACGAAGGCTTCATCATCAAGGACGCGGCGCTGAACGACATCTTCCAGTTCCTCGCAAAATCCGCAGGCCGCCAGTATTTCCACAACCTCAAGATCAACGGCCCTGACTACATCGTCACCGGTCATCTGGACAATGGCGACCCGCTCAACCAGATGGAGGAACTTGCCTTCATGTATGGCCTGTCCCTCCACACGAAAGGAAACACGGTTTACGCTCTCACCCAGGCGCAGCTAGGTCAGCTTCCTAGCGCGGAATGGCATTATCAGCTCAGGTATCTGCGCCCCACCGATATCGAACAGATCAAGGAACTCATTAAGCCCATGCTCACCCCCGGCACTGGCATCGTGAATTTCGAACCAAAAACTAACACTATAATTGTCATCGACACGGCCACCCGAATCGAGGCCACGCAGAACCTTCTTCGCGGCATAGACAAGGCCCAGGGCCAGATCATCGTTGAAACGAAGATCCTGCGCATCAACTCCACCGCAGGCCAGAAGATCGGCGTGAACTGGGCGGATACACTTGGTAATTCCGGCGTGGGGATCAACGTGGCAACCCAACTCGCCGACGTTTTCGGACTGCCAACCTCAAGCGCCACGGCTTTCGGCCTCGGCGGAAACAGCATCGTTCTTTCGCCGGTGCAATTATCCGGGCTTCTCAGGGCCCTAAATAACGGCGGCATTTCCAACCAGGTTTCCAACCCAACCCTAATCACCGAGGATAACGAACAGGCGACGATCTCCATCATTGATCGTGTCCCCATCATCACGTCCACCACCACGTCCGGCGGCGCGGGAGTGGCGCCAACCGTTACCGAAGAAGTCCGCTATAAGATCGATTCCTCCGACAAGGCCATCACCGAGGACCCGCAGAACCACCGTGAAATCGGCATCTCCATCGCCGTGACCCCCACCCTTTTGCCCGACGGAACCGTACGTATGAAAATGCGCCCGCGTTCCGCCCAGATCACTGGCGAGGTGGTTGGCGTCGGGGTCTCCGGCCTGCCCGGCAACCGCTACCCCCGCGTCACGGAGTCGATGGTCGAGACGACCGCCCGCATTCCGGATGGGGACTCGTTGATCGTCGGAGGCTTCTATGGCGAGATCCAGAGCAACGACAAGAACAAGGTGCCTCTGCTCGGCGACATCCCTATCCTGAATTTCTTTTTCAAAAGTAAGGAAGCTGCTAAGGAACAGACCTCTCTCGTTTTCATCGTCACGCCCACGTCTTACAATCCTGCCAGCGGTAGTGCGACTCGCCGGGTCAGTGCTAACCTGAAATCCAAGACAGAAATGGATTGCGATTACGATTCCGTAGATCCCTACAATCCAGGACCGGCCCACGAGCCAAACCTTCGCCGCACCATCCGCGGCATGAAACCCACTGAAGCACCATACTATCCTCGCGAGGATGAATTCCGCGACGCACCGGTCAGGGAAAGCGTACAGGGAAAAAACAAGCCCCGCTTCAGCCCTGTCCGCCGCAGATAGGTTCCCAGCAGTCTCCCCCCAAATTCGATGAACACGGTATTTCAAGCAGCTCCAGCGGCAGGCACACAGCCTGTGAAAAAAACCATCGCGGAGATTGTGGAGGTCTGTCTTGTCCGCACTGCGGAAGCGTTGAGCGCGACCCGTGCGGCCTCGGACGCGGATATTTTCAAGGCGCTCTCACAAGTCCGCTCGGCCCAGTCCACAGGAAATCCGAAAGACCTGCTTGAGACTTTGGCAAGGGTCCTTGGGACAGATGAGGAGCGTCTCGGCACTGTCGTCCACAAGCTGAGCGACGCGGTGGCCTCCACCTTGAGTCCGGTTCCGCCGAGCATCCCTTTCGCAAGCAAACTCATCGCCCCTTCCGCGTTCTACGATTCCTTCGACGCGATGCACAAGCTCGGCAAAAGCCTGCTCACTCCTGTAGTCTATGCCGAAGATACCGACGCCATCGGTACTGCCTCGATCAATCCCATCGCAGCAGCCATACTCGGAGATGAGATCCATCATACCGTTGGCAAACGCTTCGGCATCCGCCCTTTCATCTCCACTTCCCGCATGGAGTACGAGTCCTGGGCATTCCTCTGCCGCAAACATTTCGAACTTTAATTTCTAAGAACGCACCGTGATCGAATTCGATGGCATATCCTTCAATGAGCTGATCAGCCGCCGCATTATGACGGAGCTGGGCGGCCACGATCCCAGCTTCGCCGAGCTGGACCAGGACCAGGTGCCGAACCGGGTTACCCGCTACAGTTTCATGGCCGCCATCGCGCGTATCAACGGTCTGCCGTTTTTCCCGAAAGTCGCGGAGTTCTGCGATGCCTCACTGCACGCCTATTGCGATGCGACGGTGATGACCCGCGGCTTCTTCGCGCCTCTCTGCCTGTCCGGAGAGGACAAACTCATCGTCGCCACCGCGAACCCTTGGAGCCCTCTTGCCGAGGAATACCTCGCCCCTAGATTCCCGGATCTGGAGATCGTCAAGATCGTGACCCTCGCCTCTGAGATCGCCCGCGCGATCGAATCCGTCGCCACCAACAACGGTCCGAGCCGATCCGACCTGGAGGCGATCGACGTCGAGGATATGGACGATGGCATCCATGATTTCGACGTGACCACGGACTATGCGGAGCCGATGGCCCAGCTCATCGCCACGGTCATGTCCGATGCCGTCCGCACGCGCGCTTCCGACATCCATTTCAAGGTGGAGAAGGAAACTTTCTACTACGCTTTCCGCGTCGATGGTGACATCGGCAGGAAAGTGGAGATCCCGATGAAGCTGAAGGACAGGCTGGATGCCTTTCTCCTCAACCTCATGAAGCTCCCTACCGAGATCCGCAACACCGCTCCGGGAATTTCGGGGCGTTTCACCATCTCCTATTTCCACCGCCCCATCGACATCCGCTACGAGAGGCATCGTACTTACCGCGGCTACCATGTCACCATGCGTCTGCTCGACAAGAGCAACATCAACGTCACCCTCGGCAAAGGCACCCTCGCCTTCGATGACGAGACGATGTTCGCCCTGAACAAGGTGATGAAAATCCCCGCCGGCATCATCGTCATGTCCGGGCCGACCGGTTCCGGAAAATCCACGACTCTCAACGCGATCCTGCGCGAGCTGAACCGCCCTGAGGTGAACATCCTCACGCTGGAAAACCCGGTGGAGGACGAGGTGCCTGGAATCACCCATTGCGATCTGCGCAGCGCCAAGGAGTTCAAGCCGATGATCGCGTCCTTCATGCGCTCCGATCCGGATATCATTCTCATGGGAGAGGTCCGGGACCTTGAGTCCGCCGAACTCGCCATCGAGGCGGCGGTGACGGGGCACAAGGTGCTCACGACCATCCACACCCCTCGCGCCTCCCAGATCATCGAGCGTTTCGAGCAACTTGGCATCGAGCGTTGGAAGATCGCCCAGACACTCAAGGCCGCCTGCGCCCAGCGACTCGTGAAACTGCTCTGCCCCTATTGCAAGGAGGCCACGACTGGTATCTCGGAGCTGGACCGGAAAACCTTCAGCCTGGACGACTCATGGGCGAACGTCCCCCTCTTCAAAGCCCGCGATGGCGGTTGCGGGGAATGCCGGAGCACCGGCTACTCGGGACGGACCGCGATCCTGGAGATCATCCCCATCACCCCCAAAGTATCCGATCAACTTTCCAAAGGCGAAATGACTCCCTACGAGTTGGAAGTCAAAGTCGCCGAGGAGGGCATCCTTCCGAACCTCCGACGCAGCGGGCTGCGCCTGCTGCGCGAGGGCAAAACCGATATTATCGCGGTAAGCAAGGTGATCGACATGACCTACACCGATGACTAGCGCCACCATATCCCCCAAAACGGCAGCTTCCCCGCAGCCCCCCGCAAGCCTTGGAAAATCCGCGAAAGGTGCGTCCGCGCCTCCCGCCAAGCCGGCGGGCATCACCTTTTTCAAGGGTCCGAAAAAGGTCAAGGAATTCAGTAAGAAGGAACAGGTCGGAATGTTCCGCGGTCTCGGTTCAATGCTGCGCGCCCAGATCAATACGGCCGACGCGCTGAAATACTACGGCCAAGGCCTGCCGAACAAAGTTTTGGTCGATTGCCTTTTCTCCATCCGGAATGACATCAATGCCGGCATGAACGTCCACGAGGCCTTCCGCCGGACCAAACGTTTCAGTGAGACCATCGTCGGGCTCATCCAGGCGGGTTCCGATGCAGGTCAGCTTCACGAGGCCTTCCGCGCCCTCGCTGCCCGTATCACCAGCGAGGTGAAGTTCCAGAAGGCGATCAAAAAAGCAACCCTCATGCCCGGTGCCATCATCGGCGTACTGACTGGCGCTTTCATCATTTCCCAGGTGAAAATCGTCCCGCAGGTGGAGGAGATGCTCTCAGGTGTCGGTCAGAAGCCGGACGGACTCACGGCGATTTCCTTCAAAGTCAGTCACTTCACCCAGTCGATCTGGCATGTCTTCATCATTGCCGTGATCGCGATCGCCGTTACCATCGCCCGCTCCGAGAAAGTGCGCGGCGTCATCATGGGCATCGCGATGTCGAAGTGGCGGCTGTTCCGTCTGCTCATCATGTCCTTGCGGCAGATGACTTTCATTTCAACGATCAAGCTGCTGCACTCGAACGGGATCAACCTCGCGAAATCCATCCGCGTCTCCGCGAACAGTGTGATGGGCACCCCGTTCTACAAGGAACTGCGCGAGGCGGCTGACAAGTATGAGCACTCCGGCGTGCCGCTTTCCACCGCCTTCGCGAAATATACTTCGGTGGATTCGCAGGTCACCCACATGCTTTCCATCGGGGAGAAATCCGCCTCACTTGACGCCCAGTTGGAAATGCTTTCCCAGATGTATGAGGAGGACGCGGAGAACTACATGGCCGCATTTGCCGCGACTGTCAATTTCGCGGTCCTTCTCATCGCCGTCGGCCTGATCGCGGCGGTGTTCATAGGCACTTTCCTGCCTATTTTCCTCATGGGACCGAAGATGATGCAAAGCGGAATCTGAACCATGCAACTCACCCGCATAGACCGCTGGCTGAAGGAGAAATTCGTTTACGAAATCCAGATCCTCACCCTGCGCCCGAGCGAGCATGTTCCAAGCAGCGTCCGGGAGATCGAGCTGCCGGAGAAGCCGGGGCGCCGCTACCGCTTTCTCTACACCACAAATGACGCGAAGGCTGCCGAGATGCTGCTCACCAGCTTGAAAGAGCAGAACCAGATGTTCACAACAACAGTCGTGGACAAGGACGCGTGGTGGGTGCAATTCATCGCCCCCGAGGGAAAATCACCCACATGGTACGTGGCTTCCGTGTTCATTCTCATGGGAGGTCTCACCCCTGTCGTGATCTGGATCAGGGGAGTGCTAATGGATCCCGAGTTCATCAAAAACGCGAAAGAGTCCCTCGAAATTCTCAAGGGCTGATTGAGTGAATCCACGCGGGAAGCCGGAGCCGCTTTGGTTTGACTGGACGCGCGCATGGGCGCATCTTCCGCGCGACATGACAGCGACAAAACGAGTTCTCTTCGTATGCACTGGCAACACCTGCCGCAGCCCGATGGCTGAGGCGATGTTCCGCAAGGCGGTCACGGGTCGAAAGGAGTATTCCGTGAAATCCGCGGGCGTGGCCGCAAGCAAAGGGACGCCATGCAGCCGCGCGACCGAGGAGATCTGCTCCGTGCTGAAAGCTCCGCTCGAAGGCTTTTCCAGCAGCCCTGTGACGGAGGAGTCACTCAACGAAGCCACCCATGTGTTCACGATGACGCGCGAACATCTTGAAGCTCTGGAAGACCATTTTCCCGAGTTCTCGGACAAATATTATCTCATGTGCGAGTTCGCCGACATTCCGGGAAAGGGCCTCGGAGCCGATGTCCCCGATCCCATGGGCATGGGCAAAAAAGCCTACCTGGATGTGGCTAAAGTCTTCGAATTCGCCATCCCCACGATCGTTGCCTACATCGACCAGACCACGCCGAGAGCATGAATTTGAAAATCCCGGATCCGGGATTTCAAAATTTGGGAGTCAGATCATCCCAAGCTTCATCTTCCCCTCCTCGGTGATCATGTCCTGGTTCCAGGCAGGATCCCAGACCAGTTCGACATTGGCTTCGTCGATGCCGTCGATGGTCATCACCTTTGCCTGGGCGTCCGCGGCGATGACAGGGCCCATTCCGCAGCCGGGGGCAGTGAGGGTCATTTTCACCTGAACGACCTTCTTGTCATCCACCTGCTGGATCACGCAGTCATAGACGAGACCGAGGTTGACGATATCGACCGGGATCTCCGGATCATAGACACCTTTGAGCTGCGCCCAGACCTGTTCCTCCAGGGGCGCGTCCTTGAGCCGCACGGCGCTCGCCTGCTTTTTCTTTTCCTCCTCCGCATCCACTCCCAGCGCGTCGGCATCCTGCGAGGAAATGCGTGCCAGTCCCTGCGAGGTAGCCACCGTGTAGGTGCCGCCCAGGCGCTGGGTGATGAAAACGGGTGTGCCGGCCGGGAGGGTCAGCGAGTCCCCGCTCGGGATCTGGACGGCGTTGACTTCGCGGGAGAGTTTGATTTCGTCATGCATGGGGAGACTAAAAGCCAGCGAAGCCCCGGCGGCAAGGCGCATTCGGAATGCTTTTCCCGCCTCAAAGTCTTTAAAAAGTGACAGAATGGGGAGCCGCGTCTAGTTTCCTGTTGTAGGCATGTGGGAGTTTGTGGAACAGCATTGGAAGGACGGGATTGAGATCCTCGTTCTCGCGTTCTGCATCTATCAGCTCTACCGCGCCTTCCGGGCCACCCGGGGCGCGCAGATCCTTGTCGGGCTAGGTCTGGTTCTCGTGGCGCTGGCACTCGTCACACAGATTTTCCAGTTCGAGGTCATCGGCTGGCTGATCACTCGTTCGGCTGCAGTCCTCGCATTCGCCCTGCTGGTTATTTTCCAGCCGGAGCTGCGCAACGGGCTTGCCCGGCTCGGCAGCAGCCGCTTCTTTTCCTTCTCCAGCAAACGCCGTCTCGCTTTCGTGGAGCGGCTCGCGGATGCCGTCGTGCTCCTTTCTAAAAAACGCATCGGCGCGCTCTTCGCGATCCAGCGGAACATCTCTCTCAAGGAACAGCTTGAGACCGGCGTGGTGCTCGACGCGCGTTTCACCCCCGAGCTGGCGATAAGTGTCTTCTTTCCGAAATCTCCCCTGCACGATGGCGGGATGATCATCGCCGACGACCGCGTGGCGGGTGCCGCGTGTGTCTTTCCCGTCACGGAAAAGGAAATGAAGGACCGCTCCACCGGCCTGCGGCACCGCGCCGCCATGGGTCTGACGGAGCGCACGGACGCCATCGCCATCGTGGTCAGCGAGGAGACCGGCAGCATTTCCATTTCCGAAAACGGAGCGCTCCAGCGCAACCTGACCGAAAAACAATTCCGAGAGAGGATTTCCGAAATCTTCTTCGACGGCCCACCTTCCAATGAAACTGAAACTGTCGAAAAACTGGCTCGCGAAACTTCTGTGTCTTCTTCTGGCGATCGGGATCTGGTTTCTGATTAAAGGCCACCTGGGCATGCTGCCGGAGAGCGAGGGAGGATTTTTCTCCGCGCCCCGCGCCACCCCTGTGGACGAGGACACCCTGGAACCGAGGAAACGTTGAGCCGAAACAAACCTTTTGCTGACACCTTTCGCACGCCGGTAGAGCACCACCTTTCGCCTCCTCTCACATCGCCTCCTTGCACCATGCCAGCGCCATCAGGCAGTAGCCGGTGCCGTAGGGCTGGTGGTAATCGTAGAGCGGATAGTCCCACCAGGAGCCGTCTTTTTCCTGCTTGGAAAGGATGAGTGCGGCGAGTCTCCCGGCGTAGGGTTTCTGCTTTTCCGGAGGGAGGAGGCGGACGGATTCCGTGAAATAGTAGATGCCGTAGTAGTAGAAATATCCGGAGATCTGGAAGTGGATATCGTGCGGCATGGGTCGCTTCCGGGCGATGGAGAGGAAGCCCTCGCGAGCGAGGAAACGGTCGGCCCACTCGATGATGACCTCGTCGGTGATCCCCTCGCGGCCAAAGACACGCAGGGCCGCGTTGCAGGCCTGGGAGCGGGCGAGCGAACCTGCGGGACGGTTGATCGGCTCGCGTGGGAACATGATGTGATCGTGCGAATAAGCGTAGGATTTGTCCGGAAACTGCTGGCGCTTGATCGAGTCAAGCGAGGTGCCGACGATCTTTTCATCCAGCTTCAGCCCGAGTTTTTGCCTACCCTCATACATGGCGAGCAGGACGGTGGCGGAGCCGAAGGAAGTGGTGATGCCGGTGGGTTTCTGCGAGGTGAAATCGTCGAACACATCCAGGTAACCGAAGCCTCCGTTGATGTCCTCGTAGCGGTTGGCGAGATCGACCTGCTGCTGGGCGAGCTGCTTGTAATGGGCTTTCTTTTCCGGATCCTTTTCCATTTCCTGAAGGCGGACCAGCGAGCGCAGGCCGTAGGCGTGGCCCCAGATGTTATAAGTCGTGGTCTGGTCGGCCCGGCGTAGTTTTGGGAGGTTTTCGACCGACCATGCGGCGCATTTCCCGATGGCGGCAACGGTTTCGGGCCGAACGTCTCGGCTGTCAATCAGTCCGGAAAGGGCGAGACCCGTCGTTCCCGCGCGGTAGGCGTGGTGGGCGCCGGGGAGGGGGGCATAGATATTGATGTCCTTGGTGCGGGTCGCGCCGCCCCACGATCCGTTCTTGTTCTGGTCCGCGACGAGGAAATCAACCCCCCGCGCGATCGAATGGGAGACCGCTTCGGGGGTGGCGGGTGGGAGGTTTTGGTCCGGAACCTCCGCTTTGATTTGAACCGATAGGAAGAGGAACATCGAACATTGAACGCCCAACGTCGAACGTCGAATTTTGCGAGGGGCGGACATGGTGTTTTCTACAGGGCGTGGATGGAGATCTTGTGCTGGGCGCAGAGTTTTTGGACGGTGTCCAATTCCAGGAGGAGGGTTTTGCCAGCCTCGATACCAATGGCGATCAGGCCGGATTCGGCGCAGTTCTCGATGGTCTGGGGACCGATGACGGGCACGTCGAAGCGGAAATCCTGGTTGGGCTTGGAGACCTTGACGAGCACGGAGTCCTTCTTCCTGCCAAGCTCCCCGCCACGGCGGATGCAGGCGTTGGTGCCCTCGAAGGCCTCGACCGCGAGAACGGTCCCGTGACGGATGACCACGCTCTGGCCGATATCCAGAGCCGAGGTTTTTTTCGCGATGTCGAAGCCATACCGCAGATCCTCCAAGGTGCGGGACTTGACCGCCGGGCCGGCGACGTGACCCGCTGGAGGGAGGTGGTCATCAAGAAAAGTGGTGGCGGAGAGAAGCGTGATCCCGTCCTTCGCAAGCTCATCCGCGATCGCTCCGAAGAGCGTCTCCGCGTTGCGCTTTCTCACCCTCGCCAGCATCATCAGAATACGTAGGTCCGGGCGGAGATCGAAGAGGTTTTTCGGAGAGATCTGCCCCATCATCACGGCCTCGGTCACGCCGTTTTCCAGGAAAAACTTGATCAGCTTCGACAACTGGCCGACGCGGACGGATCGGAAGGCATCCACCTGCGATGCCAGGTCGGGGCGTGTCTCGCTATCGAAGCCGATAACGACGAGCTTCGCGGACGGCTCGGCTTTACGCGCCGCTTTGACGAAGGTTTCCGGATACACACCGCTGCCTGCGATGATGCCGATGCTGCGCGGGTTGGACATGCCTACGTGGGAAATTTGAGGAAAGTAGCGGCTGTGGGACTCGAACCCACACTCTTTAGGAACTCGATTTTGAGTCGAGCGCGTCTACCATTCCGCCAAGCCGCCAGTGCCCGCTTATGATCGTCGTGTGGAGGCGGGGAGCAAGGCTGAAACTTCAAATTTCAAGCTTTAGACTCCAAATATGAGCATGGGACTGCGGTTTTCACTCTGCCGGGACGAATTTCAGGCCGCCTCCGTTGATGCAGTAACGCTGGTCGGTGGGGGTGTCGAAGCCTTCGCCCTCGAAGACATGGCCCAGGTGGCCTCCGCATTTCTCGCAGTTGACCTCGATGCGGGTCATGCCGCCGGAGCTGTCCCGCCTGGTGGTGACGTTCTCCGCCTTCGCGGGATCGAAAAACGACGGCCATCCGCAGTGGGAATTGAACTTCTGCTTTGAGGAGAACAGCAATGCGCCGCAGCCCGCGCAGTGATAGGCTCCATCGCCCTGTGCGTTGAACTGCTTGTAGTCCTCTCCGTTGGCGCGCTCGGTTCCGGCTTCGCGGAGGATGCGGTATTGCTCCGGCGAGAGGATTTTTTTCCACTCCTCGTCGGTCTTCTCGACTTTGGAGGTGGGTTCGGCAGGCGCTTCTTTCAGGACTTCCATGGCTTTGTTTTTGATTGGTTCTTCATTAGGATTTGAAAATCGATAGCCGGGATCTTTGAGTTTCCGCCACCTCTCCGTCCTCCGCAGCGAAGAGGAGGGCGATCAGCATTCCGCGCGCCGAGCTGTCGCCGCCAGCCATCGCGTTGTCGCTGATGGTTTTCAGGAAATTCGTCTCCGGCCTGAGCAGGAAAAACAGTGCCAGTGGAAAGGCTTTCTCCACCCCGCAGGCCTGGCCGAGTTTCTTCGCCACTTTCAGAAAAGCCTCGTCGCGGAGCCCAAGAGCCTTTTCCAAGTGATCCTCCACCTCCAGCTTCTTGTAGATTCCCCCATCCGCCGCAGCGCCGAGCGCCTCCTCGAAGGACGCTCCGTCCTTCACCGCGTAGGCCGCCCTTGTGAAAAACTCCGCCGCATCCGCCACCGCCGCGTCTCCGTGGGTGAGGCGTGATTGCGCCCGTGCGGCCTCGATGGCTTTGCCCAGCGGAAGATCCAGATCCAGAATGGGCGCGATCCTCGCTGCTCCGCCCAGATCGCTGGAAGCTGATGCGACATTTCCCTCCGTCCTGAGCGTCTCCTTCGTAGCACCATCCACATAGCCTTTGAAATCCCGCATCCCCGCGAGCCAATCCTCCCGCCAACCCTCCGCATTGAAGCCGTCCCGTTTCTCCAAAGACTCTTTCAGCATCACTGTCTGATCCCCGTAGTGCGTTAAATCTCCCGCCCGTTTGCCCTTGTGGTAGTCAGTCATCGGATCGGAAAACTCCCGTATCCCCTGTGGAAACGCATCGGCGATCTCCTCCTGATCGTAAACCCAGTGCGCCCCCAGAGAGAACGCGTCCGCCACCAGCGCCGCATGGAAATAGGAATTCATCACCCAAAGAAACACAGGCCGAACGACTTTTCAAGCGGCCATCCGGAGCGCAGGAGTCCGCTTGGCGGGGTGGGGAATTTCTGGATCAGGGAATCATTCGGTGATGATCGGGCAGTGTGATCCCATAGTGGGCTCGGGGGTTCCCTTGCTTTCCTGCGCGGTTCTATAACGTCGCCAGCAGGCGGACGAAGTTGCGCCCGTAATTCACGTAGGAGCCGTAGCACTGGTCCCAATCTACCTGCGTCGGATCGGGGGCGTGG
>Ga0105047_10003812_pt1 | contig 26458 bp, 19 predicted proteins | sample MAT04_FD_78384 | JGI IMG/M metagenome (GOLD analysis project Ga0105047, IMG submission 78384) | Freshwater microbial communities from Lake Fryxell liftoff mats and glacier meltwater in Antarctica - MAT-04 (megahit assembly) | ecosystem: Environmental > Aquatic > Freshwater > Ice > Liftoff... | reverse complement strand
GCTTGTTTGATTAAAACATTCATGAATAAAAAAGTTGCGCTAAGGTACAATATCTTGTGTTTTTATAATTGAAAATTTCTATTACTTTTGCCTTCCCTTTGCAAATCAACCTGGGAAAGGAAAGAATCGGGATGTAGCGCAGCCCGGTAGCGCACACGTCTGGGGGGCGTGGGGTCGCAAGTTCGAATCTTGTCATCCCGACAAAATGGATTACTTCCACAATCAAAAGCTCGTAAACGCAGTGTTTACGGGCTTTTTTTCTGCTCATCATATAATATAAAAAATTTCAGATAGGCGGTTAACAGTTCATCTTGCTGTTGAGTAACATTTATGCTCGCATAACCATAAATGGGAGCAATCTTCAGTTGTTGGTAAAAGAAGACATTGAAAGAGCGTTTTTAAAAAAGTAATACTCAGTGGTAAATTCATTAACCGAAAATATAAGACTTTGAGCAGTTATCTTGAACAGCTGCGTACTTTGTATGCAAACTGCGACAGAGAAATGGCAATGGCGAGACTTTAAAATATAGTTAGGACTTGTAAATAAATAAGGGTTACTTTAATTGGAATAAGATTAGTATTTTTGGATCTAAATCTTTTTCAAAATGCTAAGCGAAAAAATCCCTAAAATTCTTTCTCTTTTAAATGAACGTCAACTACGCTTATACTTGGCAATGGAAGCAGAAGATATTGGACATGGAGGAGTTCTGATTGTGTCACAGGCTTCTGGCATTTCCCGTAAAACTATCTATCAAAGGAAAAAAGGATTATCAGGAGTTTGAGAATAATGCAAAATTATCGGGAAGTGAAAATGTGATGCTTGTTGAACGAATAAGAAAATAAGGAGGAGGTCGAAAGGACCTGAAAGAGCAAAATCCTAAATTGTTAAAAACGTTAGATCTAATGCTGGAACCAGTTACCCGTGGTCATCCAGATAGTGTGCTAAAATGGACTTGCCTAAGTACAAGAACACTAGCAGAAGCATTGAACAAAAAAGGACACATCGTAAGTCATACTAAAGTAGGAGAACTCTTAAAAGAAGCTGGCTTTAGTTTGCAATCTAATTCAAAACGAATAGAAGGTAATGGCCACCCATACCGCAATGAACAGTTCATGTACATCAATAATAAAACTGAAAAATATTTATCAAACGGATTCCCTGCAATATCAGTAGATACAAAGAAAAAAGAGCTGATTGGGGATTATAAAAATTCTGGTAAGTCATATCATCCCAAGAAGCAACCAAAGGAAGTCAATGTACATGATTTCGGAATTCAGAAGGCTGCACCCTATGGAATATATGACATTGGAACTAATGAAGGTTTTGTAAATGTTGGAACCTCAAGTGATACTTCTGAGTTCGCAGTATATAGCATAAAGCAATGGTGGAAAAGAATGGGGAAGAAGCAGTATCCAGCGGCAAACAAATTATTAATTACCGCAGACGGCGGAGGCAGCAATGGATCAAGAACCAAGTTGTGGAAAATTGAGTTACAACGCTTAGCAGATGAAATACAAATGGAAATAACTGTATGCCATTTTCCGCCAGGTACCAGTAAGTGGAATAAAATAGAACATCGATTATTTTCTCACATCACAATGAACTGGAAAGGAATTCCACTGGAAGATTATGAAACTATTGTTCAACTCATAGGTGCTGTAAAAACAAAAGGCGGATTAAAAGTAAAAGCTCGATTAGATTTAAATGAATATGAAAAAGGAATAGTAATCACAGACGAAGAACTAAAACAAATCAGGCTGAAACGACATAAATTTCACCCTGAGAGCAATTACACAATTCGGCCAAATTAGTAACCTTTATTGTTTTACAAGCCATTAGATAGGCTATAACGGAAAGAAGAATGCTAAAAAATTGAAAGTAGAATTCGTACTTCATGCGCTTTCAAAAAAAGTATTACGTTAATAAATTTTGATAGCCTAAATGCGAATAAAGCCGCCCGTTATAAAATTCACCAAGCCATTTTGGTTACTCTCTTAAAATCCAAAATGATTGACGAGCAAAAACAACAACTCTTAAATAATGGAATCGATAACCCTTAGAATTCGAAATGGAAATTAGAGAAGTCGACAGGTATCAGCTTAAGAAACGGAAATTTTAAATTGAAGGGTAGTGAAATAGACCGATATTTTTCTTTAAAAAAGACTCACAAAAACTCGTTTCCCTTCAGCTATTAAAAACTTAAGAAGTTTCGTTGAACTTCCAGCTGTTTGTGTGCCGAATAAAACTTTAGCAATGTAGTATAAATAGATGATGCGAGGGATGGAACATTCTCTGCTCAAACAATTAGTGAAATAGGAACGGTCAGTAGATTATTTTTTCTTTGGAAAAAAAGGGAAAAAGAAAAACAAATACAGGAGCGATTAAAATAATGAAAAATGGCAGATTTAATACTCTTTTGCAACGCTGTTAAAAAATGACTTTTGCTTGTAATGGGAAACGGATTATTTGTCAGAGCTTTTAAAATTAAACCTTCGAATACTTTTTTTGGAGTGTCAATTGGAATAAAAAAGAGAATTTTTTTTGTACGTTTATACTCTTTCATGTAACAGCCATCGTATTTTTTCTTTTAAAAAGGCGATAATATTTTTTTATTTTATATTATAACATATATTTGAAAGGAGGTTAAAATTTTAATAATTTTTGCATTTTAAAATCGAATTTTTTTTGCTATGGATATCAAACACAACCATCTTTTATTTTTTAATCAGGTTCAATCGGGGATATTTTTTTGCATTTTAATTGTTGTGTTTTTTATATCTTCTGTTTGTGAGGGGCAAGATAAAATTTATCTTAAAAATGAGCAGCGTCGCGGAAAAGTGATTGAAATTACGACTGATAAGGTGAAATATCGAAACCCTGACAACCTAGGACCAGTTTATTCTGTTGCCCGAACCAAGGTTGAATTATTATTCAATGAAAATGGAGCATTTTTAGTAGTACAAAAATTAGATTCTCTTGATGCTAAGGTGGCAGAAAAAATGATAGAAAATTTTATTAAATCTTCAGTTTACAAACCAGAAACCAGGGATAAAATTTTTAATATTCAAAGTAAGGAGATTGTTTGCACGATACTTGGTGAAGATGATAATTCTTATCTAGTAAGCTATAATGATTTAGAAATAAAATATGACAAGACTTCTGTGGCGGCAATAATTTATAAGGATGGGAAACATAAAATAATATCGGAAATTGATGTTGCGGTTGATATGTTTGCCAGAATTCAAAAAGAAAAATATAGCATGACTACGCAAAGAAAAGATCAAGTTGTTAAAAAAAGCGGATTGACAACAGAAAAAGAACTTGCGGATAAAAATTTACAAATTTCCGGATCGAAACAATTATCACAAGGCGAGTTAATTGTTAAAAATGACAAAGACGAAAAAAGATTGGCAAATGAGCAAAAAAAAGCGAGGCAAGACAGTATTGCAGATAAAAATGTTTTAAATAAAAAATTTAACCAGGCACTTTCCGTTGGGAAATCTTTTTATATGAAGCAAGACTATCAAAATGCCAAAGCAGCGTATTTGCTAGCCGATTCTTTAAAATTTGGTGAACAGGAAGTTGCGGTTAAACTGGATAGTATCAATTTTAAGTTGCTTGAATTTAGTGCTTATGATTCATTAACAGTATTAGCAGACAGCCTTTTTTCTGTAGACTTAAATGCATCGCTGGATGCCTATAGAAAAATTATAGAACTAAAGCCCACGGATTATCATGCTACGCATCAATTCAATTATCTGCAGAATGAGATAGCTGAAGAAAAAAAGGCGGCGGACGTAAGAAAAAAGCAAGAACTTGAAAAACGCTATCAGGAAGCTCTTAATAAAGCAGAAATTGCTGTCAAGGAGAAAAATTATGAAGTGGCGCTTGCAGCCTACAATGTAGCACTGACTATACATCCTGATAACGATTTCGCAAAATCGAGGGCGAAAATTATGGAATATCAGGTAAGCCAGGCAAAAAAGACACCAGTTAACAATAAAAATTAATTCATTGAAACTTTTATCTATAGTATTTTTTATTTTTTTTACGGTCAATCTATATGGACAGGACACGTTGTATATCAGAGGTGTCGTCCCTATCGTTTCCAAAGTATTAGAAATTGACGAGGATGATTTTGTAACGATTCAAAAATCAGTAAATGGAAAATTAATTAAAGATAAAATAAGAAAAAATGAAGTAAAAGCAATCAAGTTTGAAAATGGGTGGTTTGAAAAATACAAAGCGAATAATTATTTTTATGCTTATAAATTGCAAATGATTGATGCAGAGATTATTCCTTGTATAGTGTTGGAAATAAGCGATGATAGTGTTACAATTGATGCCGACTTTTCTTTATATTTTGTTACGATTCCGAAAAGATCAATAGCGAGTATAAGCCAACCAAATGGAGAGAAAGAGGTATTTAATAAGCTGGCTGTTTCTGGCAAAAATTCTTTGTCGACCGGAGAAGAAGGCGGCAATGGCCCTGTCACTGATACGTTAAGGAGTTCCAAATCGATGGATGATCCAAAATTAGTCATTGAAGAGTTTACTGCTGTTAAAGGCGATGCCGGAGGAATTAAGAAATTATATGATTTGGTAAAAGATAAGAATAATATTAGTGATTCAATCAAAAGAGAAATAATTTTTGAGTATTGTAAGGAGTTAGGCGAGCCTTATTTTACTGGACGAATTGAAAATGGAATGCCAGTTGGTAAAGGTGAACTTTTTACACCAAGTAGCGAAATGCAGTCCGGTGAATTCGTAGATGGAAAGCTACGTGGTGAAGGATATATTATTACAAAAGATTCAACAGTAAAACGTGGATTATTTTTAAATGGGCAACTAAATGGAGAAGGAATAATAGTTGAATCCCGGTATACGTTGAAAGGCAAATTTAAAGACGGGCAACTCTATGGTCGGGGTGGGGTGATCATATTAAAGAGCGGTGGTTATGAAAGTGGACAATATGATAAGAACAGGCTTTTAGGAGTAGGGGAACGTCATTTTCAAGACAGTAATTTTTATAAAGGGGATTTTAATGATGGTAAATATCAAGGGCAGGGTGAATATCGCTGGATTGAACAAAATGTTTTCTACAAAGGTGGTTTTAAAGATGGAGAACGAAATGGATTGGGTATAATGACTATTCCCGATGGGATTATCATTTCTGGCGAATGGAAAAACGATTGCCCGGAAGGAGAGATAACTATTAAAAAACAGACGGAAAAGCCAGGAGATTTTTATACAGCTACCTGGATGATTAAAGATTGCAAAGTAGAATCAAAAAACGGGAATATTAAAAAAATAAAATTCAATGAAGAACTTTTTTTTATTAAAATGACAAAATAAATAGTTGAATTATCTTACGATGACTGTTCAACCAGTAATATTTCTTAAGCCTGAAGGGGCACTTTTAAATTTAATTTTACTAACGGCTTTATCTTTTTCAAAGGAGATTAATAAGTCAGCAGGTACTTCGGTATCCGATAAAATAAAAATCGACTTTCAAATAATGACCCCTCGCAGGAACAAAAAATATTCCCGCTTTTCTTTTCAAAAATTACAAAATAAGCCTGATCATTTTTTTTTAATTAACTGATTTTTTTAAAGATGCTCGCTTCCCTCTTGAAGCGAGCGTTTTTTGTAAGGTATATTATACAATTTTTTTATCAATCCAGCATGTTCCATTTAGGCTTGGTTGGTTTAGTAATATTGATACCCGGCAGGTCACTTTCTTTTTCAGGATACCGCCTAGGAATAAACGATGAATTGTCCTCTACTTCTTTGGGGGCTTCGGTTACAATTGTGCTCGCCGAATATTCAGTCTGATCATTACTGCTTGATATTTCTCTAAAATGAATTTTTTTTGATTGAAGTTCTCCATTTTGTAACCAGAATTTAATACCAAATCTGAGGTCTTCGTCTTCCAAAAGAAAAAACTGAACAGGGCCAAAAAATTCTGCCAATTGCTTGGTATCACAGGTTGGCAAAAAAATTCGTAATACCCTGGGGTCATAAAACCGGAAATATAATTCAACTCCATCTTGTGTTTTCACCATTAAAAAACGCCTGAAATGTTTGTGTAGTTCTTCAAAACTTGCCTTTGATGAAATAAGAACACCCCAGTTGTTGCCCCAGCCTTTTTCCAAAAAATAATTATTGAATTCACTATGTTTTTGAAAACGGAAAAGATAGGGTGCAACTGATTGCAACAGGTCATCCTCTTTTGCTTTGTATAAAGATTCATGAACAGGATTTAGCTTCTTAGCTTCTTCCATAGCCTCATTCATCCGGGCTGCATCTAACAATATGAAATTACCACCAATCATTCTTTCCCTGATATTTTATAATTTGAATTAAACCTCAAAACAGTTTTAAAGGCAGAGTTATTTGAATCTATTTTACTTAAATAAATTTAAAACCGAAGTCTAAATTTTATTTATATTCTAGTAAAAATAGTTTTTTTATTTCTCAAATAAAGATTTTTTATATGGGTTTTTTTAAAAAAAATGGGCACAATTAAACTGTTAAGTTGACTTACAATATTTTTTCCAGTTCTCCTTTTTTGTTGGCTTCAGCCAATTGTTTTAAATGGTCGTTCATGCTGACATTATTATTTGGATTGCTACAATAATTTAAAAATAGCCTGGTGGAATTAAGTCGTACTATTTTTTTATTTTTCGCAAGCGATTTATTTTCCAGGCAATATTTTGTGAGGCATGCCATGTAAATTTCAACAAGGTTTTCATCTCCCCTTACTAATTCTGCATCTGGCGAAAACGAATAATCAGGCGTGCCTGCCATCCACTTTATAAGAAATACGGAAGCTTCATTTCTGTTAGTGATGCCTTTTTCGATTTTGGTTGAAAGTAAAATATTGGCTGCTTCCAGTGCAAAACTGTCTGCTGCTTTATAATCGCCTTCGTTTTTTAGCTTGATCACGTCAAACTTTGGCGATGTTTGTGAAAAGGCAGCGTACATACAGAAAGAAGTGATAAGCAGGGTGATTTTTTTCATGTCAAAACGTTTTACAATGTAGAAAGATATTTGAAAATTATGAATTGTTCAAATAAAGCCGATCAGATGTTTTTAAATGCCGTAAAGGATTTAAAGTTAACGATATCCTTTCGGTGAAAATATGCGCTCATCGAATTATTTTTAAAATTGATCAAACTTCAAAAAACATTATTTTTTTTATTTCTTTGGCTTCTTAAAAAAATCATATATTCATTTATTATTCTGATGGCAGTCTGCATCAATGAAAAATAGTAATACTTAAAATTAGCTCATGTCTCCGCAATATGCTCAAATATTAAAAGATTTCTCAGCCCTGGCGGGTGATTATAGGGGGGAAACTTTTGCTGCCGAACTTCTTCAAACTGGCTTATCTTATGATAAAATCTATTTTAAAACACTCAGTGTTTTTAAAAGACCAACAAGTAAAGATATCGAAGCCATTAAACTGGATGTTAAAGATAATGGAGAGGATCATATATTACTTGAACTTAACAGAGAGGGGCTTTATGATATGCTGCCGGAGGGCATTTTCCATTTTAAAGACATCAAGGGTAAAAGAAAAGATAAAGATGCCATCCTGAAAAACATAGAAAGGGAAAGGGAGGAAGAACGGCATGCCCGTAAATTCTTTGGTCCCTTTGAAAATGAGTTCTTTCAGCTTCGTTTGCAACTGGAACTGAAAAAAAGGTCATTGCTTAAGCCCGGATGTGCTGAAAGTAACCGGGAGTTTTTTGAAACTGTTTTTGGAGATGCGTCAATGCTTACCGAACACCAGGTGTTAGTGCTATTGTACATTTTACCCATTGCCCACAAAATAAGAGGCGACATAGAAAAAATAACTTATTGCATCTACCTCCTGATCAGATACAATACCAATATTAAACGGACGAAAAGTTATTCAGTTGTAGAATTTAATGAATCGATGCCAGGCATGGGCAGTGCAAAATTGGGAATAAATATGGTGGCAGGAAAAAGTTTCAGGTCGCTGGAACTTTGTTATGACATAAATATCAATGAGATTGAGAAAGAAAATCTGGTGTCGTTTTTCCCAAAAGGTAGCAATTATTCTGTAGTACAGTTTGTGTTTATTTTTTTATTTCCTGGTAATTCAAATTATAAAATAAAACTCCATTTAAGAAACGAAGATAGAAGTGTATTTTTATCAAGCGATAAAAATGACTCATATTTGGGTTTCAATTCCTATCTTTGAAACCTACCTTAAACTGATTAATTAATGTTACCTTATATAATAATTGTAATTACCGGTATTATTTGTTTGGCTGTTTTTTTTATTATCAATGGCTCTAAGGAGGATGTCAAAAACAAAAAAGTTCTTCTTTTTAATTTATTGTTTGCCGTCATCATGACGGCTTTTGGTTGTATTGGTTACATGGATATGATTGAAGAATCAATCTGGTGGTTCATGCTGTTGCAAGTTGCTTTTCTTTTGCTGGGAGTGCTTTTTTATTACCTGCTGGAAAGAAATTTCTTTGGAGAGTTTAAACATCTGGTAACGTCACAAGTATTATTACTGTTGGCTAATACGGCATTTGGCTTTCTGGGGTTTTCACTATTGTTCAGTTTTTTTCATGGAGATGAACTGGCACTTTATTATGGAATGTCGGCTTTAATTTTTCTAATTCCTTTTGGTTTTATGCTTACGTTCAATTTGCTGGCCTCTATACCACCGGAGATTCATAAGGTATGGTACTACCCGGTAGATATGGATGAACCTGATTTTGATAAATTTGATTTGAATAATATCTATTTGCTTGAGTTAGAATTTTCAAAATCTCCCAACGATGATACACAGAAAAATTATAAAGCAAGGGCACCGGTGGACATGATTTTTGGTGAGTGGTACAGGTCTTTTATCAATAATTACAATTATAAATTTGAACAGGAACCTATTCAATTTTTAGACAGTAACCGAGAGCCGCATGGCTGGATGTTTTTTACCAAACCGCAGTCATTCCTACAAGCCAAAAGATTTATTGATCCTGATTTGACTATTAAAAGCAACAAGCTTACAGAAAAAACGGTCATTGTTGCCAAAAGGGTAGAAGTACAAAATTAGTTTCAGTATTAAAGAGCCAAATCATGATTCCTATTATACAACACAAATTGACTAACTGGGTAGATGGGATGAAGATCCAGAAAGAGCATTTTGTAAACAGTGAGAATGCAATGCTGGATGCGGTGAGAGATACTTCTGCCCAATACCTTACAAATTTTAACTTCGGTTTGCTGTATCCTGCGCCTGGAGATAAAAAATCACTGGATATTACTATTCTTCGGTCGCAGTCAGATAATTTCAAAATCAGCGTATCTCTTTGCAGGGCTGTAACTGCCGGGGGTAGCCGAATTGAAATCATGCCTCAATATGATGAAGAAATTGTTTGTGAAGATAAAATTGAATCGATTGCCAATAGTGGCTCAAAAGGAAAGAATACTCACACTTCTTATTTTGCTGTGATAACAGTTGATTATTTCAACAGGGTACCAACAGGTAATCCCTCTCCTGATGAAGCACCACCAAGAAACCCGTTTTCAAAGCCAAGATATGAACTGCACCTGATAGCAGAGGAAGATGCCGCACCCGGTAATTTTAGTGCTTTCCATTTCCCAGTAGCAAAATTTAAGTTTAAGGCAAAAGAATTGGCCCTTGATGATACTTACATTCCGCCCTGCGCTGTAATCCAGGCATACCCATCAATGATACAACTGTACAAAAATGTAGGTGGAAGTTTAAATAAGCTACAGGAATACAGCACCGAAATAGTACAGAAAGTGATCGGCAAATCGCAAAATAGTGTGCTTGCCCAAAACATAAAAAAACTGAGCGAAAACAATGCCCGTTATATATCTTCTATATTTTTTAAATTAAGGCTTGTATTGACACAGCTACCTCCGGTGTTTTTAGCAGAAGTAGCCTCACAACTGGCCAATGAGATTAAGTTAACATTCGATTTTATGCCTGAAAAAGAGAAGGAAGAAATGCTTACGTACTTTAAAGAATGGAACCAGATAAGCCCGGCTGCATTTAGTGAATTACTGGGCGAAGTGATTGATTTGGAGTATGATCATAACAATATTTATGAAAGCTTTGTTCCGGTGATCAATCTCCTTGCAAGATTGACCGAACTGTTTGAAAAATTGAGCCAGCTCGACCTTATTGGAAAGCGCCAGCAAAAAGATATTTTTGTTAGGGAAATGAATGTGGATGATGGCAAGCCAGTAAAGAAAAAAGGATTTAACCTGTTGGATTAATTAAAAAATTAAGCATTAATATATGAAGCCTTTAAACTTTAAAGAGCGAAACGATAAATTTTTCAGTTTTGTAGTCGCAGGTACCATTACCATTGGCATTACCGTTTTTTGTTTGTACTATACCAGTGATTTTCTTACTGATGCCATAGCTAACAAAAGGGTTGAGGAATACAGTCGTTTTCAACAATACAGGCGAAACCAGCAGCAATATACAAAGCAACTGGAGCAGATAAACAAAGCCTTTACCGATAATTTCTCAGGCAGTCTTGTAGCTTCTAAAATGATAGCTGATTTTAAAACCAGTTATATGAGAAATGGAGATACTACTGCATTTATGAGCAGGATTGCTGACCTTTCAACAAAAAACGCACAGCTTGTTGATCAAAAGAACCAATCAAAGAGTGAACTTATTGCGATTAGGCGTAGCCTGGCCGATTGTTTTAAAAAGTTAAATAAAACACCTTAAAAATTACTAACATGAAGCCTTTGGGATATAAAGAAAAAAAGGATTTGTTTTTTCAGTACCTGTTATTATTTACTTTAACTGTAGGCCTATTTTTGTTTGCGCTATATTTTACACAGCATAAAAGTAACGACATGGTCAGCGAGCGGGATAGAGAAATGTATGTTGAATTTAGAGCTTTTGATAAAATGAAACCGGCGGTTGTAAAGTTGATAGATACAGTTACAGCGGAGGCAAATAAAATAAATACACAAAATGGCGGCGGAAGTTTTGCCATCGCAAATGCTAATGGTTTGATTAACGATTTTATAAGCAGTAGAAATATAAACAAAGCCAACAATCCCTTCCTGATTAATATTTCTGAACTATTAACGGGTTATATTAAAAGTACTTCCGAAGGAAAACAGAATGAAGACCAGATTGTAGCCAGAAAAAAAGAACTGGAAGATTGTAGTGGAGATTTAAAAAATAAGCCAATGATGGATCTGCTTAAACAGCAAGCTAAAAATGAAACGCCTTAACAATAAGTTTTTTATTCATTGAAAAACATCTTTTTTTGTATTTGTATATTTTTATTTTTCAGTGAAATTAATATTAAACTTTTTTAAAACTAACAAGAGAGAATATTATGTAATGAAATCCGAACTCTTCTCGAAAACAATTCATTTTTCAAAGAGCAACCAGAATAATTCAGTTTCATAAAAATAAAAACGACAATAAATATGAGATTAAAATCATTGTCGATAATGTCTTTTGTTACATTTGAGATATGTTGTTGAAATAAACAAAAAAAAATTTGTATTATAATGATTTAATCGTTTTATTTGTAGAACAAATTGATTCGGTATTAATCTTCATTTAAAGAATTAGTTTACAACCAATAACCAATATCCTACTCGAATAGCCATTCTTTTTTAAATCCCACCCCGCTGTAGAAATTAAGTCCGTGCATTCTTAGAATTCAATTTCATTTTTAGTTGCTGTTATTGTAGCATTCGTTGTAATATATATATTGAATTTTGAAACTAAATTCAACTACCGATTTTTTGTGGGTCTAAGTATTTGTATTATTCGTAAACGTTAGTGGTAACAATTTAAAAGTCTTAAAATAATTATACGAATTGGATAACTCCAAAACTTAAACCTAATTTTTATGAGAAGGATTTTTATGGCGATTTTATTTTTTGCTTTTTTAACATTTGTTATGAAGGCAGTAGAAGGACAGACGATCAGTTCATTTACACCTTCAAGTAGTTGCATAGGTGGTACAGTTACGATTGTAGGTACTAATCTACTTGGAACAACTTCAATTTCAAATTCTGTATCAATAAATGGTACTTCCGCAGTAATACAAAGTAATACTGATACTGAAATAAAAGTGGTAATAAGTTCATTTACGACAACCGGCATAATTTCAATTTCTACCTCTAACGGCACTACTAACAGTACCCCCAATGTATTAACAATAGGAGTTTCACCAATATTTACCAGTGCGATAACGGCCATTCGATGCAGTAATGTTTCAACTAATTACACTGCAACAAGTGCAACATCAGGTACAACTTTTTCATGGACACGTGCAGTTGTTGCTGGCATCAGTAATTTAGCCGGAAGCGCAAGCAGCGCATCAGCAACAGAGACCTTAATCAATACGACAGCCAGCCCAGTTAATGTGATTTATGTTTATACATTGACGGCAAATGGGTGCAGTAATACGCAGAACGTAACCGTTACGGTAAATCCAACACCAACATTGAGCAGTTCAACAGCAGTGATTCGATGTAGTAATACATCGTTTACCTATACACCAACAAGTGCCACTATTGGTTCTACATTTACTTGGTCAAGGGCAGCTGTAACAGGAATCAGCAATGTTGCTGTTACTACGGCACAGTCATTAAATCCAAACGAGACTTTAATCAATACTACTGCAAGTCCTGTAAGTGTGGTATATGCATACACGATCACGGCAAATACTTGCACTAATACGCAGAACGTAACCGTTACGGTAAATCCAACACCAACATTGAGCAGTTCAACAGCAGCGATTCGATGTAGTAATACATCGTTTACCTATACACCAACAAGTGCCACTATTGGTTCTACATTTACTTGGACAAGGGCAGCTGTAACAGGAATCAGCAATGTTGCTGTTACTACGGCACAGTCATTAAATCCAAACGAGACTTTAATCAATACTACTGCAAGTCCTGTAAGTCCTGTAAATGTGGTATATGCATACACCATCACGGCAAATACTTGCGCTAATACGCAGAACGTAACCGTAACGGTAAATCCAAATCCTGTAATAACTGCTCAAACAGCAACCATTTGCAGCGGGGCACCCTTTACGGTTTCGCCAGCAAACGGTTTGCCGACTGCAGCAACAATAGTTCCAGCAAACACAACCTACACTTGGACAGTGGTAGATAATCCAAACGTAACAGGCGATGTTGCAGCAGTAACAGCACAAACGAGTATTTCACAAACGTTAACGAACAATACGAATTTAGTTCAAACAGTAACATATACGGTTACACCTTCGGGTGCAGCAGGAAATTGTGTTGGGGCTACTTTTACAGTAACTGTAACGGTAAATCCAAAACCTGTAATACCTGCTCAAACAGCAACTATTTGCAGTGGATTAGCATTTACAATTGCTCCAGCTAACGGTTCTCCAACAGTAGTAACCATAGTTCCTGCTAGTACAACGTACACATGGACAGTGGTAGATAATACTAATGTTACTGGTGATGTTGCTCAAGCAGGAGCACAAATGAGTATTTCTCAAACTTTAACTAACAACACGAATGTAGTTCAAACGGTAGTTTATACTGTTACGCCTACTTCGGGTGCAGCAGGAAATTGTGTTGGGGCTACTTTTACAGTAACAGTAACGGTAAATCCAAAACCTGTAATACCGGCTCAAACAGCAACTATTTGTAGTGCGTCAGCCTTTACGGTTTCACCAACCAATGGTTCACCAACTGTAGCAACAATAGTTCCAGCCAACACAACTTATACTTGGACAGTGGTAGATAATCCAAACTTATCAGGCGATGTTGCATCAGTAACAGCCCAAGCGAATATTTCTCAAACTTTAACTAACAATACGAATTTAGTTCAAACGGTAACTTATACAGTTACACCTGCATCGGGTGCGGCAGGAAGTTGTGTTGGGGCTACTTTTACGTTAACAGTAAGAGTAAAGCCATTGCCTTCAAAACCGTCCATTACATTCGATAAAAGATTGACAATAAATTCAACTATTCCAAGTTCGAACATTTGCGAAAAATCCTATGTCAATTTTTCAGCAGCAACAAGTAATACCAATAGTAATACGAGTTCAACTGTTTCTTTTCTTTGGTCGTTGTCAGGGGGTACTGGTGGCAGATTAATTAATCAAAGCATTACCTCTTCATCACTTACCAACCCGGCAGGAGAAAATGCTGTTTTTTACTTTGATCAACCACAGGCATATAATGTGAGTGTAAAAGTAACAGTACTGGAGCCAGGCGGGCAACCTGCCGGCTGCAGCAGAAGCGATACAATTATTGTAAAACCAGCAGTGAGTACACCCTCGTTTAAAACCAGCGACTCAACGGTTGTTAATTATGCAAGTAATCTTGTTTGTTTAAAAAATGATGTTTTTATCGATCCACCTGCATCAACGGTACATGGCTATCAATGGGGTTTTGATTCGCTGAGTTTAAAACAGAATGACTTTACTTCAACATCAAACCCTTCATTCTCTTTTGTAAATGCTCAAAATTACAACCCCGGAACCTTAGATGTAAGTAATAAATATTATTGGGTGTTAACAAAATTGCAGGATCCAAGCGGATGTTATAGAAAGTCTTATTTACAAGGTAATTTACCTCTCCGCCGTCCCGGGTTACCAGTCCCAGTCTCCCAGGCCGAACCTATTAAAATATTTCCAAACCCAGCTGCCAATAATGTTGTTATTACATGGAGATTCACTTCTGTAACTGACGAAGCAATCGTAAACATTACAGATGCGACAGGTAAAAAAGTGTTGCAAATGTCAGTTCCAGGCTCAGGCGTTTTACCGGGCAGGACAATAGTCAATGTAGCATCTTTGCAGAGAGGGGTTTATTTTGTGAATATTCTTTTTAATAATAAAATAACTGCTACAGGTAAATTAATAAAGGAATAAAACAAGGTTACCTTAAAACAATAATTAACAATTACCCAAAATATAAAACCTATGGCAGGCAGAAAAAAAAGACTTTTTTTACCCATTATGCTGATAATATGTTCGTTGTCGGTATTTGCTCAACCTACACAGGAGGAAAAAAAGCTGCTGTTTGAAAAAATAGACACTTTACTCATCAATTACGTTAAGTATTCCCGTTTTTTGGAAGGAGTTAACGACAAGATTACACCAGCGGCCATCAATAACTTTAGAGAATTGTTTGAATCAGAAAATGTTATGCTGCCCGATGAAATGAGTCCTGCTTATTTCGACAAAGGAAAGGTAAGGCTTCAGATACCATCTTATAACGGTATGGATAGGGAGGCACTAAAGTTACAGGATAGCGCAGCTGCATTCAAGGATACCAATTCTATATCGGAAATGGACAGATTGAAAAATAGCTTAAACAGATATTTCACAGGTTTAGAAAATGGGCGTTCTGTTTTTTTTGGGGAATATGATAAATTAAATAGAAATATAGAAGTGTATAAGTCAGATTTGCTTACGCAAGAAAAAATAGTCAGCCGCAGCCTGGGTGATTTTATTGTATTGATGGAAGCTAACTACCCCGAGGGTTTATCTGTAAAATTGCTTAATTCTGTGGTGAGTTTCAAAGGGATTGAAAAAAATGAGGTAAAATTAATGATTGAGAAGAAAACAGATGGAAAATTATATCTTTCTTCCGTAAAGTTACAAAATATCGACACGTTGGTACTTACCCTGAGGGTTAGCAATAATTATTCGAAAGTACAAATTTCCAACATTGAAATGATTGGTTATAAATTAAGTTTTTTGAATGATAAAGATCACGATTTTGTTTCGGATGCAGAGGATGCATGCATTGACGAAAAAGGCTTGTTCCAGATTACAGGATGTCCTCCTGAGGGTGCAAAGAATTTTGTCGGCAAAATGAATGCTTATATTAGTAATCGGGCATCTGATTCTGCGCTTGCGGTTAAATCACTTTCGTTAGTGCTGCCTAAAATAACAGTTTTAGCAACCCGGAAGGCACGGCTGGATAACTTGGTCAACACACCGCCACGATGGATGTTGGTTTTAGGAGCTAATGCTGGAGCAGCCACAGCCAGCCTCACTAACAATTCGACTAACGGATACAGTAGCCCTATTAAATCAAGGGAACTAAACGCTATAAGTAATTTTTCCGGTGGAAAATCTTTTGGCGGTTTTTTAATGTTAGAACGCTATTTTGGGATTAAGTCCAATTTTGGGGTGGGAGCAGGGTTAGCATTTAATTTAATTTCAGGTACAATAAAAAAAGACAGTTTTCGTGTAGCATACAAGCAGCAAGACAAGCGGGATGATTTTTTCACTCAAATAATTAGGGCGGATGGGTTAATTGAAGAAAAAGTGTCATTTAGTAGTTTTTCGGTACCCATAACAGGTATCTACAAATGGAATCTTACCCCTTCTATTGGGCTTAAAATTGAGGCAGGTATAGCACTCAATCTTTACAATTCAGCTAAGATGAAAAGCAATAATGGAAACTTTGATTATGAAGCGATCTATAAATTGAACAATCAATCCCCTAAAGATTATTTTGATCCGGGAGACCCCCAAACTGGCGCATTTGATAAAAGCTCCTGGTTGCTCACAAACAATCATGTAAGTGCGCACACAGTTAACCCTGGTGATTATTTTACTAAAATGAGTGCGGGCAACGAATTTTATGTTTGGCAGAATGATAATCCGACGCAGGGTAATACAAGGTCTAATTTTAACCTTGGTGTGAGTTTCTTTTTCCGCCCTTCTATTGCAATCAACTTCAACAAAGGTGCTACTCTTAACCTGGGTGTTTTTTATACCAGCACCAGTTTTTCACAATCAAACGACAACTATAAAATGATTGATATAGCCGGAGGCTCCAATGGAGGCAGAAGAACCTATAATACCATGATGGATGGGGTATCAAAAATGTCCATGAGTAATTTCGGTATTCATATTTCATATTCTTATTCACTATTTTATTATTTATCCAAATGGACAAAAGAATTATCTGGTTTGCGCTAATTGTTATCTTGGCTGTTGCTTCGATTATATTTTTTAGAAATGGTTGCAGAAAGCCTGTTGATATTAAGGAAAGAACGTTGCTTTTTTCAATAGATAAGCCCACAATTGTGGTGAAGGATAGTATCTATTATGAAGATAATTCAGAAGGGGCCACGTCTTGGTTTTGGGATTTTGGTGATGGTATAAGTTCTAAGGAACAAAAAGGGTATCACAAATACTATGAAACAGGGGATTTTACTATTAAATTAACTGTTAATGGAGGTGTTACCGATTCATCAAAATATGTTATCGTAACTGATGGGCCTCCTCCAATAGATGGTGGTCGGGTAATGATTTCCGGGCCCGGAAAGGTTAATGTTGGAGAATCTGCTACTTATACAGATAATACGCCGGGGGCGCAGCATACCAACTGGCTAAATATGGCGTCCTTTGAAACAAAAAAGGACTCTAAAAACTATTCTGTAACTTTTACACACGTCGGCGAATTTACAATTAGTGCTACTAACGAAAAAAGCAAAGGCGAAGGTACAATTACCGTAAAAGTAATAGATGGAATTAAGAAACCATCTATTGTTAAGCCACCGGATGGGGGTGGAGGTAACCCTATACCACATAGGCCAGAACCTATACCTCCTACCCCCACCCCAGGAAAACAGGGTACATCTAATGAACAATTTAGAGAAATGTTCAATGCAATAATTGCTCACAAAGATGAAAGATTGTCTATTTATACAAGGCCAATAAAAGCGGCAGTTGACAATAACTTTGAAATTCCGGTGACAGTAAATTATAAGGGAAAACCTGCAGAATCTACAACTTTGAGTAATTTTTGCAGTAATATCATATACAAGAATAATCCAAAAATAACAAGTGTTAATGCTGTGTGGGATGCAATAAATGGCTACACGAAATTTACTATTACAGTTGAAGAAAAATAAATTATATTTTATGAAAAATAAAAATTGTTTTTGGTTAGCCTTAGTCTCTTTACTAACTTTTTCTTTTAAGAGTGCTGATTTACCGGTGGGTAGAACATATAACCTTTTTTATGTGGATAATAGTTACTCAAAAACATATGAAAACCTAAACCAGGACATTTTTGATATGATAGAAAGAAAGGTCGATTCGTTAAGGAATGACAAGCTGGCGTTAATTGGATTCTTTCTATCAGATGGAGAAAAAAATGGTTCTGCAAAATTTGCAAGTAATTTCAACGGAGCAAAAAATTATATTGCTACCTTATCAAATGCTAGCTCAAATGCACCTAATAGTTTTTATGACAGGAGTGCATTAATTGAGAATTTATTAACTACAGATCTATCCAACATAAAAGCTGTAAATTTTAATTTATTTCTTACTGAGGGAGGGGTGCTAAATGATTATTTATCGGGTGCCAATACAGGTATTTTAATTAATACTTTACCAAAGCAGATTCAATTTTTACTTTCCTGTAACGAAGAAAGTATAACGGTGACTATTTATTATCCGGCTTCTTCAAAAAAAATCAATCAGCAAAAACTTCAATCATTTACAGAATTTCCAGCTATTCATGATGATTTTTCCTCCAAAATAGTTTTTAAATTTATACCAATTTAGATACTGGAATTTTTAAGGTTTAAAATGAAATCCGCAGTTTAGTTCAAAATAGTTTATTGCTTAAATATTTTTTGAATATCAATATTTAATTATTTGAATAAGAAAATTACCAATATTATTTTATGATAAAGAATTATATTATTTACTTGACTCTATCAATTTTTTTGATTCAAAATGTTTCAAACGCACAGGGTATTCCCAATATTATGACGATGCCCAAAACATATTATGAAAATCCAGATGGAGATTTTGTTGATAGCAAAGCAAGGGGTGAAAAAACAAATTTTTATTGGGTTGTTTATTCTGACAGAGATGATAATAAGGTATATGATGCACCTGATGGCCGGGTTATAAGTACTGTAAATTTTTTAGATAAATTTTATGTGACCAATGAGTCAGCAGGCTATTTGGAACTTTATAATTGGGCCGAAGGAATAAAAATGGAAAAGAATCAATTAAACCCTAATAAAGCTGTAAAGGTTGGCTGGATTAAAAAAGAATTGTTGCTGCTTTGGACAAGAAGATGTTTACAAAACAAAGTCACCAAATTTACAGAGAAGGCAATGGCCGTTACCAAAGCTGAAAATTGGGAAGATAAAATAAAACTTGATAATAGTTTACATCTCTTTAATGATCCTTTGTTGACAAAGCAAAATAATAACACTGTTAAAATGTTTAATTTCCTTTTTATCTATAAAATGGAAGGAAATAAAGTTTTAATTGGTAAAAACTATAGAAGTACAGTTTATTCCGTTAATAAAGATATCCTTGGTTGGGTAGATAAAAAGTTTTTACAGTTATGGCCAGACAGGGTTTGTTTGGCGCCCAACACCGATGCAAATGCTGTTGCATCCCGGAAAAATGCCGGGGTTATTTCTTCCTTATTTGAGAAAGAGGGAGAGGCCATAGCATGGAAATCAGGAACTGGAAAACCAGAACCAATCTGGAATAAAGATACTTATGAAACGCCATGGATCGGAAGCCAGCAGCGTTTTCCAATATTTGAAATGGGAAAAAATAATGGTATCATTTATACTGGCTTTGGTACAGACCTTTTTAAAGAAGGAACGGATATTTCATTGTTATCAAGAGATGATCTTGCAAAATCAAGACAGGCTACCAATGAAATAATTAAACAAATAAGGAATATAAATATAGTTTTTGTAATTGATGCAGGTGCTGGTATGAAGCCTTACGCCAATGCGATAAAAAACTCCTTAGATCAATTGATTACCAGAAGGAATGAAAGGGCTGTTGAAGGGGAAAAGCGAAACTTGTACAAATATGCAGCGGTTGTTTACAGAAGTGACGAGGATAAAAATTGTCCGAACGGAAAAGATCTTTTATTAAATGAAATCCCTCTCACTACAAGTGGGAGACAAGTAATAACTTTTTTGGAAACGGAATTTAAGAATGAAGGATGTAGTAACGAAGAGCTTAAAAAAAATGTAAACGGGGCCTTGTCTGAAGCACTAAATATTCTTAAGGATGCCAATAAAGGCGATAATTTGCAATCAAATTGCATATTCTTTTTGGGTGGAGCTACAGGAAATACAGGACCAGCATCTTCCAATATTACTGATTTAATGGCTAGATATGGAGTTAATTTATCTGTTTTCCAGGTTCATAGTGCTTATGATCCCGTGGAGTTTGAAGACTTTCCGGGACAATTCAGGAAAATTATTTTCGATGCAAGTACTAAAAAGGCAGCATTGCTAAATAAACGGTTTAGTGCAGAACCTAAATGGAAGCCTATAATGCAGCAAGGAGACCAAAATTTATACCAGCTTGATTATCCAACTACTTGTCCAATAAAAGGGGACATCTATTTTCCAAGCAGAGGTAAGATTATAAGCTCTAAAGACATTGATAACATTTTAGATATAACAATAAATAATTTTGAAAGTAATTTGGAAACAGACATCTCAACACTTTTGGCGACTACTGGTGGAGTAGGCGCAAACGTAAATACTGGTCAAAAATCTGATGCTCTGAATGCCACGGTTAAGAATTATTTAGAAAGATTAGGTAAGAAAATGGATAATTATGAAGTGGCAAAAAACTTTAACGGTAAAAATATCCAGTTTTTTATACCTGCCTATACCTCTTTAAATGTAAATAAAGTTGATAATCCTATTTTTAAAATAGCGATTTATGTTCACCAGGACGAACTAGCTGAGATGATAGAAAAATTTGGATCATTAGATGTCGAAACAAATGAGACTGATACACGAACAATGCTGAAGGAAGCTTTTCAGACTTTGATCGACGCATATTTTGGAAAAGATGCTGGCGTTGATTTTACAAAGAAAGTAAATATGGGAGATATTCTGGAAAAAATAACCGGGTTGCCAACGCAAGCAACAGTGCTGAAAAATATTAAGATCGCCGATATTGAAGATGTTGGTAAAGTAACACAGGGTCAAATTGAAGAAGCTAAAAAGAGGATCAGGGATAGCCTTGAAAAGTTGAAAACTGTATCAATAGATATGGATAATACTAAAAGGGATAGAACAGATGACGGGGTTTATTATTATATCCCACAAGAATATTTTCCGTAGAACTAATTAGTTGTATTTCTTTCTTCATCCCTAACCACAAATACATCAATCTTATAGATGGATACTTCCTTATTTTATATAGAAAATTTAGAGTGTTCTTACGACCGTTTGCCTGAAAATAAGGTACTGAGTATTAGTAGCCTTCAAATACCAAAAGGGAAATTAGTGTTTTTATTGGGGGCTTCCGGGTGTGGAAAAAGTACGCTACTAGAAACTCTCGGCTTAATGAATAATACAGTTGCCTCCGGTAAAATCTTGTTAAACGCAAACGAAGGAAATGAAAAAATTAACTTACCGGATTTGTGGAATGGAGGTAGTGCCAGCCAGTTAACTGATGTAAGGAAAAGATATTACAGTTTTATTTTCCAGAATACAAACCTAATGGAAAATTTTACTGCTTATGAAAATGTTTGCCTCTCCGGAATGATTAAAAAAAATATTCCTCAAGCAGAAGTGTTGGAAAGTGCAAAGGTTTTAATGAATAAAATAAAACTTCCAGAAACGGAGGTTAATCTGCAAACATTAGCAGTAAATCTATCAGGTGGGCAACGGCAACGGTTAGCCTTTGTAAGGGCATTAAATAATGATGCAACCATTCTTTTTGGCGATGAGCCTACGGGAAATTTAGATGAGGCAAATGCAAATGAATTGTTTGAAATTATCAGGGCAAATCTGGATAGCAGACTTACTGCTATTGTAGTTTCTCATGATATAAACCTTGCAGTAAAATATGCAGATCAAATAGTAGTAATTACAAAAGAACCAGGAAAAAACTATGGGGAAGTAAAAGCTGAAAATATTTTCAATAAAGAAAGCTGGAAGAATTTTTCTTCCGATGAAATTAATTCCCTTAAAAATAAATTGCGTAGTTTTTATAAAACAGATAATGAGCATAAGGTTGGTAAAATAGTTTCCAATTCCAATACCACAGCCGATTTATCCATAAACTATGCAAAGCTCTTTTTAAAAAAAGAAGGTAAGGCATTACTAGGCAAAAAAAAATCAAACTTTTTTATCCTTTCTCTTATATTAACTTTTACATTTTTAGCTATTGGCTTTGCTAACGGCAGCCTTGATTATCTTAATAAACAACTTAACGATCCTTTTGTAAACTTAATGACCATCAACGTTCCAAGTTCACAGAATACCAGCCTCAAATATCTTCAGTCTGATTTAATGGATGAAGATACAAAATCAAAATTTCTACTTAATAATGCTACACCCTATAAAAAAAGCCCCTTAAGGGTATTGGATGCAGCTAAACATACTTTTAACTACGTGCCGGCAAGAAGTGTAGATGTTGAAGAGGATGCTGGTTTAATAAATGAGGTAGTTTTAGAAAAGGGTAATGTTATACATAGCAAAATTAGTTCTGGTTTTAAGGATGCTAATGATATTGGGGTGATTGTGACTAGTAATTTTTTAGATGAATTTGGCTATCCTGAAAACACCAATTTTATATATTATCCCTTTACTATTAAAGATAAGGATAGTACTTCTGATAATAGTTACGATATTCCAGTGAAAGTTCCTGTTCGAGCTATAGTAAAGAGATTACCCGGTAAATATGGGGCTTTATATCCTATATTTTTTTGGAAATCCTTAATGTATAATCAGGATAATATTTTTGATTCATCTACCCGAAATAATAAACTAAATATTTTCTTAGAAACAAATGATGCCGTAAAGTCTTCAAAATTTGGAGATCTGTTAAGTGAATTTTTTGCCAGGAATACTGAACTTGAAATATTCCATCCAAGATCAGTTATAAAAAATATTGATACAGTAGGTTTCAAAGCAGGATATAGGTATGATATAGGTTTTGATTCATCGGTGACTGATATTTCTTTACTAAATAGCCTTCTCCACAAAATAAAATTAAAAGCAAAAGATAATTTTGACACAACGAGTATAGAACGATTTTTCGATTATTCTGGAGTTAGTGAAATTAAAAACGATTTTAAATACGATGAGTTATCTGTATATTTTAAACGACTGGATAACATCGGAGCTTTCAAGGATTATTTACTTACAAAAGGTAACGCAAAAGAAAATGCCGATATCATACAGTTGGATGATGCTAAAGTAAAAGAAAAAGAAAATTATTTCTTTTTAAGCCGTGTTACCTATATCATTTCAACGCTGCTTGTCGGTTTTAGTACTTTAGCAGTGTGCTTGTTTATTTTCAATCTTTTGGTAAGTCATTTAGCAAAAGTGAAAATGAATATTGGCACCCTCAAGGCAATTGGATTAACCGATAAAGAATCAAGTAATATTTACTTTAAGATTATTCTATTCTTTATTTCTATTGCGACTTTTATTTCATTTGTTTTAGCAACAGCGATTGGTAAAATCATCAATTATTTCTTTACCAACCATAAAAATGAAACTAGCAACATTAGCTACTTTAAAATGCTGGATTTTGTAGAACCTTCGTCAATTGTAAATTTAATAATGCTTTCAGCAATTTTTATTATATTATTTTGTTCAATTTTAATTTCAAGAATTACAATCCGTAAAACCCTTAGTAAAACCCCTGGCGATCTAATTTATAATAGATAAAGAATTTTTTGAATAAATAAATTTTTAAATTAATTTTAATTAACCTTAGTAATTCCTTAATACTGCCATGTCAACACTTTCCTTCAATGAATCTTTAAAAACGGCTATCCAAATTGCCCAGTCATTTGCTAAAGAATATTACAGTGAAAAGTTTTCGTTGGCACATTTATTAAGAGGATTGTTGCACAAAGAAGTTGGTCTGCTTGATTTTTTAAAATCAATGGATAAAGATACAGGCTATATGGTAGATTGGGCTGAGGTAAGGATGGAAGATTGTCCGAGGGTATCCAAATTGCCGGAATTGGTGGTGGCAGACGAAAAGGTGACAATTGTTTTTGAGGAGGCGGATAACATACGCCTGAAATTAGGGCTGGATGAAATTTCTCCCATCTGTGTATTGGCTGCATTGGTAAAACCAAATATAGGTTTCAGTGTAGAACAGTTAAAGTCTTTTCCACTCAAGGAAAAGGAGATACTTGACTTATACCTCAGTGATAGTTCGGTAATAAATGCAGTTGGGCAAGCTGATAGTAATTTAGCTAGCGGCGCAGCCTCCTCCAAATCAACCAATGCATTATTGAAATATTGTATTGATAAAACGTCCCTGGCAAAAGAAGGAAAAATTGATCCTATAGTTGGTCGTGATAAAGAGATGCGGATGATGCTGGAGATTTTGGGCCGCAGAACAAAGCCAAACGTAATTATAATAGGTGAACCTGGTGTAGGTAAAACAGCGCTGGTAGATGGTTTTGCACTAAACCTGGTAGAAGATAAGGTTCCTGGTAATTTAAAAGGATCCATTTTATTTGAACTGGATTTAGGGGCGTTGGTTGCCGGAGCAGCATATAAGGGAGAGGTAGAAGACAGGTTGAAAAATATCATCAAAGAAATAAAACAGTTTGATAAAGCGGTACTATTTATTGATGAGATACATACACTCCTTGACCCTAAAGGCCCGGCAAGTGGTGGTGCTGCCAATTTATTAAAACCTGAATTGGCCCGTGGGGAGATCACTGTAATTGGTGCAACTACGTTGGATGAATACAGGAAAATTATAGAACCCGAACAGGCTTTCAATAGGAGGTTTGAAACTTTAAAAGTGGATGAACCGGATGTGATCACTGCTACCAAAATGATGGAAAAAGTGGTACCAGCTTACGAAGAACACCATAAACTAGAAGTGAACAAGGATGTGCTGGCAGAATGTGTACGTTTTGCAAAAAGATATGTAAAAGACAGGCGTTTACCCGATGCTGCCATCGATTTACTTGACAGAACAATGGCAGCTATCAGGATGATGAATGAAACATCCGAAAGCGAACTGGAAGCATTAAAGTTGGAATTTGATGCTATAAAGCTGGAAAATCCGGAAGATATAGCGCTTCAGCTTGCCGGTTTAAGATGGTTTTATAATTCAGTAAAAAACAGGCTGAGCCCGGTATTAATTGGCCAATTGGAAGATCCACAGGATCCTTCAAAAATTGAAGATGTTGAAGCTTTGGTTGCTCACTTAACAGATCTTTTGGAAAAATTGATCGCACTTTCAAAAAATATTACCAGCGTAGTAGGCAAACAGGAAATAGCATCTGTAGTTTCCTATAAAACGGGTATTCCCCTTGGAAAAATACAATCCCAGGAAAAACAGAAACTGCTTGAAATGGAAGATATTCTCAAGCGCAGGGTAGTTGGCCAGGATCATGCAATTAAAGCATTGTCTGATGCAGTAGTGGAGTCGAGAAGTGGTTTAAACAAACCGGGTCAACCAATAGGATCCTTCTTTTTGTTAGGGCCCACCGGTACGGGTAAAACAGAGGTTACAAAATCAATTGCCGATTTTTTATTCAACGATGAAAAAGCGATGATCCGTTTCGATATGTCGGAATTCAAAGAAGAACATTCTGCCGCTTTGTTGTATGGTGCTCCTCCCGGTTATGTTGGTTATGAAGAAGGTGGTATGCTGGTGAATAAAATCAGATCTCAGCCTTATTCTGTTGTACTTTTTGACGAAATTGAAAAAGCACATCCATCTGTATTCGATATTTTTCTACAGATTTTGGATGAAGGCAAAATGAGTGATCGATTGGGCAAGGAAGGAGATTTTTCCAATTCTCTGATCGTCTTTACCTCCAACATCGGCAGTGAATGGATAGTGGAACAGTTTGAACAAAACATAATGCCCAAATCGAATCAGTTGATGGAAATTATGACTAAATATTTTCGACCTGAGTTTTTGGCAAGACTAACAGAGATAGTACCATTTGCACCAATCAGCGAAAATAATGTGGTTAAGATTTTGGAAATCCAAATGAAGAGTTTGTTGGAAAGCCTCGATAAGCAATCGATCAGTCTGGTAATTTCTGATGAAGCTAAAAAGAAAATTGCACTTACCGGCTTTACGCCTAAATATGGGGCAAGGCAAATTGCCGGTGTTATCCGCACACAATTGAGAAGGCCTATTTCAAAAATGATTGTTTCTGGCAAGGCTGTAAAGGGTTCTTCAATCAGTGTTGGGCTTGATGAAAACAGTGAATTAACATGGCAAATCAATTAAAGGAAAACCTTATATCTTTTTTTAGAAATTTGTTCTTTTTTGGCAAAAAAAAAATTACATTTGACAACAACTTCTTAAATAAAACTAAAACTGAAACTATGGCAATGTTTAATTATGGGGTAGGCGGACAGGAAGTAAAACAGGACGCATCGGAAGCGATGATGGATCTTGACCAAAACCGCACCTT
>Ga0105047_10003811_pt1 | contig 26467 bp, 19 predicted proteins | sample MAT04_FD_78384 | JGI IMG/M metagenome (GOLD analysis project Ga0105047, IMG submission 78384) | Freshwater microbial communities from Lake Fryxell liftoff mats and glacier meltwater in Antarctica - MAT-04 (megahit assembly) | ecosystem: Environmental > Aquatic > Freshwater > Ice > Liftoff... | reverse complement strand
TTTGTGGTGATCATTTATTAAATGGTTCAATAAATGCTGCAATGAAATCAGGTCGCTTGGTTGCAGAATTGATTGCTTCTCAGCATTAAGGAATTTGATATCTGCCTTTTTAAGATATTGTAAATAAAGAATCAGAAAAAATTTACTTGATGATATCTAAAATTATTTTTGCTAATTACAACATGTTATCCTTTTAATTTGAAATATTGCAAAAAAAGTCTAGCTTATACGTTGGCGTTATATTTATTAATAATTCAATGAAATTTGGAACTCTGTGCTGTTTTTTATTTTTCTTAATTTTCCGCTAACTTTTCATGAAAATCCAATTTAATAATTTCCCATGCTTTATTAAGCAAACAAATTGGGTCAACGTCACTTTCCGCATTATCAAAATTTAAAAACTGCTCTTTGATCTTTGAAATATCATTATACGGATACCGTATTTCATGGCATTTAATCATTTCATCAACACTGATTTTGTCGAGATAATAATGTAAATCCCAAAAATCCTTTTTTCTGCCACCACGAAGTAATACATCCAATTTCATAGCAATAATTTCTTTTTCAGATGCCATACGAATGTTATCAATTACAACTTCTTCAAAAATATAGGGTTCGTTATAATACACATCTATTTTAACAAAATCAACTTTTGAATTTCCGACGAAAAAAAAAGTTCCCATTCCCACCAATTCGGTACGACTTGTTTCGTAATATGAATATTTATTTTTTAAGAAATTTCTAATTGGAATGAAATCAATGGAGCCATATTCCGCATCCGTAAACATATCAATATCTACTGAATTTCTATGACCAATTTGTAAACTCAAAGCAGTGCCACCAACAAGACGAAATGGCGCAAATAATTCTTCATTCATCAAATCATTCAAAATTTCTTTTAATAATGCTGATACCGTATTCCAATATAATTGATTTTCCATTTTTATAATTGATGGTTTAACAATTTGATTTTATCCACTGTTTCTTTTCCATAAAAACGACTAATTTCATTTTTTTCTTCCTCATTCCCTCGAGAAAAAACACGTTTGATAACACCTATTTTCATTCGCTTCCAATCTATTTTATCAATATTAGTGTCCCAAAACAATCCTTTTCTAATTTTGGATAAATCAGGTTTATAATCTGGATCAAATTTGGCAACTCTAATATCATTATAAACTTGAAGCGTCATCAAAAACCCTTCTTCAAGCCCTAATTTTTCTTCGATTTTTAAAGATAATGGAACATTCATTCGACGTTTACCATTAATAATAGCTCCCAATGTTTGTGGATGTTCATTGATAGACAAAGCAAACTGCCTATTATTGACATTTTGCTTCTTCAATTCACGCTCTATAAATTTCCCTGGATGAACTCCTTTGATTATATCTAAAATAGTTTTCATAGATCAAATGTAAACAAAATTGTTTACACTTAAAAAAATGTCAAAAAAAATCCCAACTGTTAAGCTGGGATTGTATGTTTAATCATTCATTGATATCAGGAATTCTTCGTTATTTCGGGTTTTTTTGATTTTGTCGTTTATAGTATCCATCGCTTCGACTGGATTCATATCGGCTAAAAACTTACGCAGAATCCACATGCGTTTCAGCGTGTTTTGATCTAATAACAAATCGTCACGACGCGTACTTGAAGACGTCAAATCGATAGCAGGGAAAATACGGCGGTTGGCAATTTTTCTATCCAATTGTAATTCCATGTTACCGGTTCCTTTAAATTCTTCAAAAATAACCTCATCCATTTTCGAACCTGTTTCTGTCAAAGCTGTGGCGATGATACTTAAGGAACCGCCATTTTCTACATTACGAGCGGCACCAAAGAATCGTTTCGGTTTTTGCAACGCATTGGCATCCACTCCACCCGAAAGTACTTTTCCAGATGCAGGTTGAACCGTATTATAAGCTCGTGCTAAACGTGTAATCGAATCCAGTAAAATCACAACATCATGACCACATTCTACCAAACGCTTGGCTTTTTCAAGAACTATGTTGGCAATTTTTACGTGTTCCATTGGTTCTCTGTCGAAGGTTGATGCAATAACTTCACCACGAACACTACGTTGCATATCAGTAACTTCTTCTGGTCGTTCATCTATTAGTAAAACAATTAGATAAACTTCAGGATGATTGGCAGCTATGGCATTGGCAATGTCTTTTAACAACATTGTTTTACCAGTTTTAGGTTGGGCTACAATCATTCCACGTTGTCCTTTTCCAATGGGTGAAAACAAGTCAATTACTCTTGTAGAAACACTAGCTTGCTTGTCGGCAATATTGAATTTTTCTTGCGGAAATATTGGCGTTAAATGCTCAAATGAAACTCGGTCGCGCACCACTTGAGGATCATGACCATTTATTTTTAAAACTTTTACTAACGGGAAGAACTTCTCTCCTTCTTTAGGAGGACGAACTACACCTTTTACGGTATCACCCGTTTTTAATCCAAACAATCTGATTTGGGAAGTTGAAAGATAAATATCATCTGGTGAAGCCAAATAATTATAATCGGATGAACGTAAAAAACCATATCCATCAGGCATCATTTCAAGAACGCCTTCACTTTCTATTATTCCGTCAAACTCAAAATCAGAATCCCTGAAATTGTTTTGCTTTTTACCTTTAAAATTCGGATTGTTGTTGTTTGCGTTGGCATTTGGAGCTTTACTCGGCTGTTTACCGTTCTGTTCTCTGTTGCCGTTAGTACTACTTTGGTTTGGATTTGCCTCTGCTTCTTCGGTATTCAGTTTGTCTACAACTTCAATTTCATTTGCAGTTGGTTCCTGCGAATCTGTTTTAGGACTAGTAATATTCTTTTTCTCGAAGACTGGTTTCTTGAATTTGGAGTTTTTACTTTGGAAAGCGGGTTTCTCTTCACCGCTTTCAGTAGTTTTTTGAACTACAGTTTCTGCTGCAAACAACTCGTTCTGAATAGGTTCACTTTCAGTTTTTGTTTCGGGCGCAATACGAGCACGTTTAGCTTTATTTTCCACCGATTTCTCAGCAGGAACTTCCGCAACGAATTCAGCGGTCCCTTTACTTTGATGCTCCAGAATCTGGGCTATAAGAATTTCTTTTTTAATGCCAGTAACCTTTATGGTTTTGGTTAATTTAGCAATTTCTTGAAGCTCAGTAAGCTTCATTTCTTTAAGGGCAGAACTATCAAACATAAATAAGATTTATATCGTAAATTATTTTAAATGGGAACGCAATAAAATGAGGGTAGATTCAATACTTTTAAAAATCCGATTTTGGAAGTTTTTCGGGATTTACAGTGCAATAATACAAATAATATTTTATCATACAATAGTATTTTTATAAAAAGAAACTTTATTTTTGCATCTTACTACTAAAAAAAATGTTTAGACCACAAACGTATTATTTGATTCTTTGTCTTGTAGCCACTATGGTTTTACCTTTTGCATTTCCGCTATGGAAAGATGCCGTTGGGAAAAATTTTTATTTTATGGCAGACACGGTTTATGTTATCCTTTTTGGATTAAGCAACACGCTAACAATACTTAGCATATTTTCGCATAAAAAAAGACAACAACAATTTGTCATGGGCAGATTGAATATCATATTGAATTTAATTTTATTAGGATTATTTGTGTATCGAACACTAATCGCATCTGGAGAAACAGCTATTTCTGAGAAGGGTGTTGGGATGTTCTTACCTATTATTTCTATCGTATTTTTGGTTTTGGCCAACAAAGCCATTAAAAAGGACGAAGATCTCGTAAAATCTGTGGATCGTTTGCGATAAACCTATAAACTTAGTTTTTTAGTGCTGCAAAAAACCCGATCCATTGGTTCGGGTTTTTTATTTAATCTGAATCTGTTTCAGTTTCAGTTTCTCTATTTCAAATTATCTATTTCAGATTATCTATCAAATTCCTTATTTTACATTACTTTTTTTAGATTCCTTGTTTTAGATTATATATTATAATTCTATACTTTTCCTTGTTTAATTTCATCAACAATTTCAGGATTTAATAAGGTCGACGTATCCCCAAAATTACTAAAATCGCCTTCTGCAATCTTTCTTAAAATACGACGCATGATTTTTCCAGAACGTGTTTTAGGCAAACCTGAAACAAACTGAATTTTATCTAGCTTAGAAATTGGTCCAATTTGATCAGAAACTAATTGATTAATCTCTTTGGCCAAATTAACTTTGTCACGACTTTCACCTACTTCTTTCAAAATAATAAAACCATACAACGCATTTCCTTTTATGTCATGTGGAAAACCTACGATGGCACTTTCTGCAACTGCTGGATGCTCATTTATCGCATCTTCAATTGGTGCAGTTCCTAAGTTATGACCCGAAACAATGATAACATCGTCTACTCTTCCGGTAATTCTATAATATCCAACTTCGTCGCGTAAAGCACCGTCGCCCGTGAAATACTTTCCGGGAAACGCCGTGAAATAAGTTTCTTTATAACGCTGATGATCGCCCCAAATGGTTCGCGCTATCGAGGGCCATGGAAATTTGATGCACAAACTTCCGGTGACTTGATTGCCTTCAATTTCGTTACGCAATTCGTCCATTAATACGGGTTGAATTCCGGGTAATGGTAACGAAGCGTAGGTTGGTTTTGTTGGCGTTACAAACGGCACTGGTGAAATCATAATTCCACCTGTTTCTGTTTGCCACCAAGTATCTACTAGCGGACACCGTTTTCCGCCTACATGATCATTATACCAATGCCATGCTTCTTCATTTATCGGCTCTCCAACGGATCCAATAACTTTCAGTGATTTTAGAGGAAAACGCTGTACATAGTTAAGGTTTTCCTTTGCTAATGCACGTATGGCTGTTGGTGCCGTATAAAATTGAGTTATCTTATGTTTTTCGATTACTTCCCAAAAACGGCTGTAATCTGGATAAGAAGGTATTCCTTCAAAAATCACTGTAGTTGCTCCGTTCAAAAGTGGTCCATAAAGTATATAGGAATGTCCGGTAATCCAACCAATATCGGCAGTGCACCAAAAAATATCATTTTCTTCGTAAGCAAAAACATTTTTAAAAGTATAGGCAGTATATACCATATAACCAGCAGTAGAATGAACCATTCCTTTTGGTTTTCCGGTCGAACCTGAGGTATAAAGTATAAACAGCGGATCCTCTGCGTCCATGATTTCGGCAACATTATTAGGAACAGCTGCGTCCAACAAAGGCTGTAACCAAATATCACGTCCTTCTTTCATGGTAACTTTAGTATTAGTTCTTTTAACAACTAAAACTTTCTCTACACACGGCGTTTTTTCAATAGCTTCATCGATAATAACTTTCAAATCAATGGTTTTTTCTCCACGATAACTTCCATCAGAAGTGATAACCATTTTACAATCGCAGTCATTAATTCGAGCCGCAACCGCTGAAGCTGAAAATCCTGCAAAGACAACCGAATGTACTGCTCCAATTCGGGCGCAAGCCAAAGTAGCAATAGCCAATTCGGGAATCATTGGTAAATAAATACAAACTCGATCTCCTTTTTTTACACCTTGATCGCGAAGTACATTAGCCATTCGAGCTACTCGATCATAAAGTTCGTTGTAGGTTATATGAAGAGCAGCTTCATCGGGATTATTAGGTTCAAAAATGATCGCAGTTTTATCTCCTCGTCTTGCTAAATGTCTGTCGATACAATTTTTAGTGATATTTACTTTGGCATCAACGAACCATTTAAACTTCGCTTCTTCAAAATTAACTTCAAAAACCTTTTCCCATTTTTGGTACCAAGTAAAATTCTCATCGGCAATCTTATCCCAAAATTTTCGGGGTTCTCGAACCGATTTCTTATACATTTTAAAATAATGTTCCAGATTATCTATTTTGTAATAACTCATTGTAAATCTTATTTAATATTCGTTTTATTAAGGTAAATATACCTATTCTAAGTATGTCCCAATTATTTATTTTGCTAAATTACTATAGCTCATTTATAGCTTCCAATTTTGGTTTTTGCCAGTTCTTCTTGAATCTCGCTAATAATCGCTTCATCATCTATAGTGGATGGCACTTGAAAATTTTCACCATCAACAATACTTCGCAATAGCTTGCGTAATATTTTTCCAGAGCGCGTCTTTGGTAAACGTTGTACTACAATCACATCGCGCAAAGCAGCCACGGCTCCAATTTGTTCTCTGACTAACTGAACAATTTCGTATTGTAGTTGGAAATGTTCTATCTCTTCTCCCAATTTAGTTACTACTAATGCCAATGGAATTTGTCCTTTTAACTCGTCATTAATTCCAATCACGGCGCACTCTGCAACCGAATGATGTGAAGCTACTATTTCTTCCATTTCAGCTGTAGAAAGTCGGTGACCGGCCACATTAATAACATCGTCCACTCTACCTGTAACATAAATGTATCCTTCTGCATCTTTATAACCGCCATCGCCTGAAAAATAATAACCTGGAAACCGATTTAAATAACTTGATTGAAAACTTGGATAATCTTTCCAGATATCGAGCAATGTTCCCGGAGGCAAAGGCAATTTAATAACCAGATACCCTTCCTCGTTTGGCTCAAGTTCTAGACCGTTTTCACCTACTATTTGAATATCATAACCACAAACAGCTTTTCCGGTAGAACCGGGTTTAATTGGCAAGTACTCCACGCCCATCATGTTGGCAATCATGGGCCAGCCGGATTCCGTTTGCCACCAATGGTCTATGGCGGGAATCGGAATGTGTGCTCTATACCATTCTAAAGTAGCCACGTCGCATCGTTCACCCGCTAAAAATTGGGTTCGTAACGAACTCAAATCATATTTTTTTATGAATTCCCCATTGGGATCTTCTTTTTTAATAGCTCTTATTGCTGTTGGTGCTGTAAACATGGCACAAACTTTATGTTCTTCGATGATACGCCAAAACGTACTAGCATCCGGAGTTCTAACAGGTTTACCTTCAAATAAGACCGAAGTATTTCGATTAATCAATGGTCCGTAAACGATAAAACTGTGGCCAACAACCCAGCCCACATCTGAAGCAGCCCAAAAAACTTCTCCTTCTTTCACGCCGTAAATCTTTTGCATTGAAAATTTAAGAGCTGTGGCATAACCACCTGTATCTCTTACGATCCCTTTTGGTTTTCCTGTAGTGCCTGATGTATACAAGACATAAAGTGGATGTGTAGACTCAACCGGAACACAAGGCGTTTCTTCAGAACCGTATACTAAAGCATCATAATCGACGTCGTATTTTTTAAACGGAATTCTAGCGCCAAGTTTGCGATTCAGTACTACTACTTTTTTAGGTTTGTGAGAAGCTAAGGCAATGGCTTCGTCTACCAATGGTTTGTAGGCAATCAATCGGTCTACTTCAATGCCAGAAGAAGCCGTAAGTATAACTCGAGGTTTACAGTCGTCAATTCGAATTGCCAATTCATGTGGAGCAAAGCCTCCAAAAACTACAGAATGTGTAACTCCAATTCGGGCGCACGCCAACATCGCAAAAGCCGCTTGTGGAATCATTGGCATATAGATAATAGCGGTTTCTCCTTTTTTTAATCCTAAAGAAAGTAGACCACCTGCCAATTTAGCAACTTCTGATTTGACTTCGCTGTAAGTATATTTCTTAATGGTTTGGGTTACTGGCGAATCATAAATGTAGGCAATTTGGTCGCCATAACCGTCCTGTATGTGTTTGTCTACAGCCAAATAGCAACAATTGAGCAGGCCGTCTTGGTACCAAAGTGGATATCCATTGCTATCTTTAGAAAGTATGGTACTGGGTTTTTGATACCAATCAATTGCATCGGCTTGCTCTGCCCAAAATTGAACCGGATTTTCAATACTCTTTTTATAAAATTCTTCGTAGCTCATGTGTGTTGTTGTTTACTCAATTATAATAATTCGTTGACCTGCTCGACAATTTTTTTGACCGAGAATGGTTTGGTTAAATACGCATCGGCACCGAGACTTAATCCTTTTTGGATGTCGCTCTCTTTATTTTTGGCTGATAGGAAAATAACTTTGGTATGCTTTAAATTATTGTCTTTCTTAATGTATTCCAAAGTAGCATAACCATCTACCATAGGCATCATTACGTCAAGTATGATCACATCTGGATAAGTGGATTTCAGTATATCTAAGGCTTCCTGACCGTCGCGGGCAATAAATACTTCAAAATTGTTTTTCTTGAAGGTATATTCCAACGCCATTACAATATTAGGTTCATCGTCTACAATTAATATTTTCTTCATAAGTACTGAATTTATTCGGTTTTTTTGGGCAAAGTAAAGGCTATACAAGCTCCTTTTACAGCAGGCATAACCTCTATTTTTCCGCCGTGATGTTCTACAATTTGTTTGCAAATGGCTAATCCCAATCCGCTGCCAACCGGTTTTTTAATATTTTGATTCATGGATTGATAAAACTTATCAAAAATAATTTCATAATCGTTCGGGGTGATTCCTTTACCGTTATCGTGCACACGGGTTTGGATGAAATTTTCTTTTTCAACTACTTGAATGGTGATTAGTCCTTCGTTTTCGGGACAGAATTTTATCGCGTTCGAAATTAAATTCGTCATTACTTGCACGATTCGGTCTTCGTCATAAAAAGCAGTTACTTTATCTTTGGATTCAGTATGAATGGTTATCTTTTTATTTCGAATAAGATGCTGCAATGGCTCTACGGCGTTTTCAATAGTTTTGATCAAATTGTGTTTCGCTGGATAAATAGTTTGCTTACCAGTTTCAAATTTTTCTAAATCGAGAATCTTATCAATCAATCTGTTCAATCGCTCGGATTCGGAAATGATGTTTTGCAGAAATTGTTTTCTTAGTTCTTCTGGAATATCATCGTCATCGTGAAGGATTTCACTGGCAGCTCGAATAGCGGTTATCGGAGTGCGCAACTCGTGAGTGACAGTGTCTAAGAATTCATCTTTTTGTTGGTCTTTGGTCACCAATGATTGATTGGCTTGTTGCAACTTGGCACTAATTTTCTTTAGCTCATTGGAAGTCTCAGTCAGTTTCTTATTGATAATTATGTTTTCTTTAGATTCCTCCAAAATTTTCAGTACTTCAGGCAACGTAATTTTTTCTTCTTTCACCACACTGGCAATCAGTATTCGAGCCGAAGCCGTTCCGATATGACCCGTTAGTAGGTTTTCTGAAAACTTAATCAATCGCGCATCTGCTAGTTTTTGGTCTTTATCGACATTGTATTTTAGGTTGAAAATAGTCAAAGCACGCTTAGTTCGTTCTTCGCCTAAAAATCGAATCAGTACTTTCTCTATATCACTAGTATACGCGGTTCCCTTCCATACAAAGGCATTCTCATGATTGGTGATGTATTTGTTGATGTCGATAAACATCTCAGCATAATTGCGCTCGCGGTAATTACCTTTAAAACTAACAGACACTGAAAAATAAACCACACTATTAAACAGTAGGCTCCAAAACAAAGCATGTTGCACTGGTTCCAAATAATCCAATCCAAACAATTGGAACGGTTTTAGCAAATAAAAGCCCATAAAACCTTCGGATATGAAAGTGCTGTTTTCATTGCTAATCCCAATAGAATAAGGCGCCAACAACGTATAAATACAAATTAGGAATCCGATAATAATGCCATAGACAGCACCAAGACGGGAACCTCTTCGCCAAAACAAAGCTCCGAAAAAAGCAGGTGCCAATTGGGCAATGATCACAAAAGCAATCAATCCGATAGAAACCAAACTGTAATCTAACCCAAAGAAACGGTAAATGAGATATGCCAAAATAATCAAACTAAAAATTCCAATTTTTCGGCTGTTGACGATGGTTTTACTACTAATGGTTTGTTCTTTACTTTTCAGTTTTCCCAGTAAATTGTACGGAATCAATATGTTATTAGTAATCATAGTTGACAACCCAATTGACGAAACTACAATCATAGAAATAGCTGCCGAAAATCCACCTAAAAATACTAAAACTGTCAGTGTCTTATTATTAAATAATTGCGGAATTAAAAGGGAATAAAAATCGGAATTCACATTTTGGTTTTGGAATAAGATATTCCCGCCCCAAGCTATTGGATACACAAAAATATTGAAAACCAAAAGATACAGAGGAAACAACCAAATGGCTTTATTTACGTGGTTTTCTTTATTGTTTTCTATTACAGCAACTTGAAATTGTCTTGGTAATAAAAAGATTGCAAACATTGACAATACACAAAGCAAAAACCAGTTGATTACTTGTGGCAAGCCGCCAATGGTGTTCTTTTCTTTGAAATTTTCTAAAACGGAGGCTTTTTCGTAAATATCATCAAAACCATCAAAAACAAAGAACGTTACATATACTCCGATAATTACAAAGAAGACCAACTTTAAAACGCTTTCCATTGCAACTGCTGTTACAATTCCTTTTCTTTTTTCGGAGGCATCTACATAACGGGTTCCGTAGTAGGAAGCGAATAATGCTAATGCTATCGCCACATAAGTCGTTGTATCGTCAAAAATATAATGACTGGTTTGGGTTTTAGTCACCACATGAAAGGTCTCGGCAATCGCTTTTAACTGCAAGGCGATATAAGGTAAAATACCGGTTAAACAAATCACAGTAACTATAGCTCCTAAGAATCGGCTGTTCCCGTAGCGCAGTGAAATAAAATCGGCTATACTGGCGATTTTGTTGACTCTAGATATGCGGATGATTTTCTTTAAAATTACGATCCACGACGGAATAATAATTATTGGGCCCAAGTAAATAGTAATGTAACTCAAACCGCTTTCGGCGGCTAGACCAATGCTACCATAATACGTCCAAGCGGTGCAGTATACAGCTAGTGAAAGTGAATATACATAGGGATTAACCGTCCATTTGCTGTTGCCTTTTTTTTCTGCCCAATGTGCGATGAAAAAAAGTATAGCCAAGTAGACTGAAAGAATCAGGAGTAAAACGGCGCTATTCATCGTATCGTTTGATTATAATGAATGACAGTACTGCTGAGAATGCCCAAATAGAAAAGATATAAATGTAGATAATTGGAAATCCCAACAATGACGTAGCCGAATCAAACAGCAATACAATAGGAATGTTAAGCCCTATAAGCAATGCCATGGATAAAATTACTAATTTCTGTTGGTGTCTTTTTTTCATCTTTATTTAAATTACCAAAAGCTCTTACTGAATAAGAGCTTTTGGACAATTAACCGAATTATTGAATTAATCGTAATCTTCATCATATTCGTTGGTTATACAATAATAACCAAACAATGCTAATCCGGTTACGATGAGCGGTAACAAAATAAAGAAAATGATAATCCCAAATACCAAATCTTCTTGTTTACCAGAAGTAAGTTTACTTCCGAAAATACCGATACTGTAATAGGCTACTGCTATTGCTAGCACTATCCATATAAATCCTAAATATTTTTTTACTGTGTTCATAATTGCTGTATATTATTCGTGAAGAGTATTAATTTTTCTGTCGATGTAAATCATTCCTATGACAAAACAGACGGCGGCTATTCCAATAGGATACCAAAGTCCTTCCAAATAGAATTGTGGGTCACCCGCATCTTTTGCCGAAGTTACGAAATAGGTAGATATGGCTGGTAGTAATCCACCGAATATTCCGTTACCAACGTGGTAGGGCAATGACATTGAAGTATATCGTATCTTCGTTGGGAACATCTCGACTAGGAACGCTGCGATTGGTCCGTAAACCATCGTTACAAAAATCACTTGTAAAAACACTAAGAAAATAAGCATCATACGATCGTTATTTGTAATGGTTTTAGTGACTTTGGTTTCAATTTTATCTTTGCCTTTGTCGTCTAGCAGTAACTTACCGCTTTCGAAATGTTTGGTTTTGATTTCTTCTACAGTAGTGCCATCTGCATAGGCTTTATTGGTTGTATAAATAGAATCCAATTTGGTTCCACCCAATTCTTTGGCAGAAGGTAGTGTAAATGTTTTGTCCACTAATTCGGATTTCAAAGTCAAATCGGTCGTTTGATACATTGCTTTGTATATTGGTCGGTAAGCAAGTATGGCCAATAACATTCCACCCATCATGATGTATTTTCTACCTACTTTATCACTCAACCATCCGAAGAAAATAAAGAAGGGTGTGCCAATTAGCAGGGCAATTCCGAGTAAGGTATCAACTTGTGAAGAATCGATACACTGAACCGTCTTCATAAAGTTCATTGCGTAAAATTGCCCCGTATACCAAACCACACCTTGTCCCATAGTAGCTCCAAATAATGCTAATAAAACGAACTTCAAATTGTATTTGTTTCCGAAACTTTCTTTTAATGGATTGGTACTAGTTTTACCTTCTGCTTTGGCTTTTGCAAAAACTGGTGATTCGTGCATATTTTTCCGAATGAAATAAGATACCATAACCATTATAATAGACACCCAAAATGGTACTCTCCATCCCCATTCATCAAAGGCTTCTTTGGATAACAGATTTCTAGTAATCAGGATCACCATTAATGAAATAAACAATCCTACTGTTGCAGTAGTTTGAATCCATGAGGTCCAATAGCCTTTTTGTCCTTTTGGAGCGTGTTCTGCTACATAAGTGGCAGCACCACCATACTCGCCTCCAAGGGCTAAACCTTGTAACAAACGCAGCAGCAAAACAAGTACCGGTGCCATAAAACCTATAGTTTCATAACTTGGAATACATCCAATCAAGAAAGTGGCACCACCCATCAATAAGAGGGTAACCATAAAGGTGTATTTTCTTCCGATTAGGTCGCCCAAACGTCCGAAGAATAATGCTCCGAAAGGTCTAACTACAAATCCAGCTGCAAACGTAGCTAGGGTTGATAAGAAGGCTGCAGTTGGATTTTCGGACGGAAAGAATTTAGTCGAAATTACAACGGCCAAACTACCGAAGATGTAAAAGTCATACCACTCAATCATGGTACCCATTGAGGAAGCGGAGATTACCTTCCAGATTCCTTTTGTTGATTTATCACTCATATTTTATTGTTTTTGGTTTGGTTTAATTTTATAAATAAATTTGAAGTTGCAGCAAAAATTCCCCTTTGTAGGTATCCAAATTATCTTTGGCAGCATACACTGGACGAGTTGAATATTGCGCTGTTAGTTTTGCATGATGGCCATCTAGGAATAAATTGGTTCCAATATCGAACTGATTGCTTGCTTGCTCAAAAGCATCAAATTTCTTGTAAGTATATGCTCCGAAAGGTTGGATTCTAACTTTAGGTTTTTCACTTTTGTTCGGCAATAAAAATCCGGCTTGAGTATACCAAATTGTGCCTGTACCAATCACGGGTTGCAAATTTCCTGCTCCAGCAAGAGCTGGAGTTCCAGTAAAATCAGTATCGGAAACACCAACATTCATAATTCCTAAATTTCTAATATAGTTGGGCCCAAAATCGTAATCATACAAAACACTGTAAGCAGTAATAGCCATTTTTTGCTCCTTTTTTCCGACCGGTAGGTCCAAGAAAGCATCAGCTGCAAATAAATTTATTGAATGTTTTTCGATTACCCCATTTACAGCTGTTTTAGTACCGCTTGGAGCAGTGTAAAAACCAGCACCAATGTTAAACATTCGCTTAGTTCCTAAATAACAACCTACTTTATAAGGTAAAAAATTTGATTCTTTATCCAAAAATTGATATTCTACATATCCTGCTTTTGACCACTTGGTATTAGCACTATTATCGACGGCAACGGCAGTTGCATTTGAAGTAGCATCCATAGGTACTTGATTGGTAGCAAAGGGTTTATTCAAACTGAATCTATACTCCAATTTATTGTATTTACCTTTTGCAAAAACGCCAATTTGACGGGCGAACTGATCTGAATTTTCTATTAAAGGCCAGTTAAATATGGGAGCGTCGATGGTCATGTAATTTAGAGTAGACGACATGGTCATTCTCGACAATCCCATATAATAATGCAGGCCAGCACCAACAGAAAGGCTAAAAGGTTTGTTTTCTTTTGGTAAAGCGATCGCATATTCATTCCACGCATCGTGGAAGAAAACTCCAGGTTTTTTTCCAGCGCCATAGCCACCAGTTCCTGCAGATCCTGAAGCGCCTCCATTGGTAAATGTTTGGTTGTTAATTCCAATATGCGTAACAATCATGTAACGCGGTGAAATTTGAGAATAAGCCAAAATACGCAATCGTCTTAATCCGATGTCTTCTTGCTTTGTTGCGGGTTCTCCTCCTACTAGAGAGCCTGGATTTAAATCGGTAGAGCGCATCCAAATCTGATTCCAAGCAATAAATCGCATGTACTTGGTTCCTTCCGGATTAAGATTGAATTTCATGCCTCCTCCATAATCTGGCGAACCTTGTCCGAAAGACAATGCTGAAAAAAGTACAGCAGTTAATAAAACTATTTTTTTCATAATTTGTAATGTGGTTTGGTTGATTTAACGAGACCAAATTCAACATTTTGTTCAATGAAAAAAATTATAATATATATAAGTGTAAATCTATATAGTTAATCTTTGAAACGCTCCCATTTTATTAGCATAAACTTATCACCAAGTTCAGTAATAATCATCCCTGCCCCTTTTAAAACTTCTTTGTTTTTTAGGAATTCTAGTAGTTCCAAGTGATTGTATATCTTATAAGTGGGATGATAATCGGTGTGATTAGGTTTAGTGATTTTAAACTCCTTTACCCAATTGCTAACTGTTACATGTGACACCCCAATAATACGTTCAATTTCTCTAAAGCTTAAGCCCTCAAGGTAGAGTTGCAAGGCTTTAGTCACATAGTAACTATCTATCTTTTTACCCATTTTATTAACGGTGAAAAAGTAGTTGCATTTTTTACACAAATACCTTTGCCTATCTTTGATGATACCACTTTTTACTATAGTATTACTTTGACATTTAGGACATGCTAAAATCTCCATGTATATATATTTTGCATAAATATATCATTTTAGCAACAATATAAAAGCATTATCTTGATTTTTTCTATCGATTATTTAAATAGTATTCAATTTTGATAGGTTTTTATTGCATTGTATACACTTTACAACACAAATGCTGTGTTCTGCACTCGATAATATTTATTTTACAAATCTGAAAGTTTATAGTTATGATGGCTGGATTGTTAAACCAAAATAATTTTCTTAACTTCGTCATCCGAACAAATCACAAATGTCTTCACAAAATACTAATTCTTTCATACAATTTCTAGCTGGCGGAGGCGAAATGGGACAACTCATTCGTGAAAAGGATTGGACCAGAAACACATTGGGTGTTCCTGAGACTTGGCCGCAAAGTTTGCGCACAACGCTAAGTATTATCCTGAACTCAAAATTTCCCATGTTTCTTTTTTGGGGATCTGAATTAATCTGTTTTTATAATGATGCCTATCGTCCAAGTCTTGGAAATGATGGAAAACATCCAAATATTCTAGGCGGACGAGCCGAGGACTACTGGAAAGAAATCTGGAATGATATAAAACCGATGATTGATCAGGTGTTGCAAAAAGGAGAATCCACCTGGAATGAAGATATGCTTTTACCATTTTATCGCAATGGAAAACTGGAGGATATTTACTGGACATTCAGTTACAGTCCGGTACATGACGAATCAGGAAAACCAGCCGGAGTCTTTGTCACTTGTTTTGAAACAACAGGAAAAGTAACTGTTTTACAACAATTAAAAGAAAGCAATCAGAAATATCTTGATAATCTTAAACAGGCACCTTTAGCTATGTGTATTTTAAGAGGTAAGGATTTTGTAGTCGAAGTTACCAATGATATGATGCTCGAAATATGGGGTAAAAAAGCTGAAGAAGTACTCAACAAACCAGTTTTTGAAGGTTTACCCGAAGCCAAAGAACAAGGCCTCGAAGTAGTACTTGGAGCTGTATTTACTACTGGAGAAAAATTTGTTGCGAACCAGCGTTTAGTGCAACTTCCACGCGATGGAAAGCTTGAAGATACGTATATCAATTTTGTTTACGATGCCATACGTGAAGTCGACGGAACTATTTCTGGAGTTTTTTGTGCAGCCACTGAAGTAACAAATCAGGTAAAATCACACACAAAATTACAAGAAATCGAGCAAAAAGTCCGCGCTGTGGTAGAAAACGCTCCTTTTGCTATTGCCGTTTACACAGGGGAAGAAATGCGAATTGAACTGGCCAATGAAACCATTATCAATATTTGGGGAAAAGGAAACGATGTTATTGGAAAGACTTTCACCGAAGTTATGCCTGAACTTGCCGAACAAGCAGTGTTCGAACAAATTAAAGCAGTTTACAAAACCGGAAAAGCTTTCCATACTGAAAATTCACCAATTTATCTTGTTGTTGAAGGTAAACAGAAAAAATATTATTTCAATTACAGCTTTACGCCGCTTTACGATCTTTCAGGTAAAATTTATGGTGTAATGAATACTGGTGTAGATTTAACAGATTTAAATCTTGCCAAGAAAAAGATTGAAATTAGTGAAAAACGATTCCGTAATACTGTTCAACAAGCGCCAGTGGCAATTGCTATCTTCCGCGGAAAAGAGTATGTTTCGGAGATGGCTAATAATGCTTATTTGGAATTAATTGATAGAAAAGAAAATGAGTTTTTGGGACGCCCATTATTTGAGTCTGTACCTGAAGTAAAAGCAACAACTAAGCACTTATTGGATGCTGTATTTGAGACAGGTATTCCTTTTCACGGAAATGAAATTGCTGCACCTATCAAACGTAATAACGAAATAAAAATTTTTAATTTTGATTTACTATATTATCCTTTGAGAGAAGAAGACGGCACAATTTCCGGAATCATAGTAACTGCTACTGATGTTACTGAAAAAGTAGAAGCGCGCAAAAAAACTGAGCAAAATGAACAAAGGCTCAGTATAGTTATTGAGGCTAGTGAATTAGGTACTTGGGAATTGAACTTAACAACTAAAGAGGTCGAATATTCATCAAGATATGTAGAGGTTGTTGGCGGATATACCGAATTAACCAAATTAACACATGAGCAATTGCTGGCACATCTTCATCCAGATGATATGGAGAACAGAAATAAAGCGTTTAAGGATGCTATAATAAATGGACAGTTATTGTATGAAGCAAGAGTTATCTGGAAAGATGGATCTATACACTGGATGGAAGAAAAAGGAACGGTATTTTATGATGCAGCTGGACAGGCTGAGAAAATTATTGGTACTATTCGAGATACTACAAAGGAAAGAAAAGATCAGATGTTATTGATAGAAAACGAACGTAAGTTTAGATTACTTTCGGATTCAGTGCCACAACAAATTTGGACTTCCGACCCAGAAGGAAACTTAAATTATTTTAATAAATCAGTGTTCGAATATTCTGGATTATCGCGTAAAGATTTATATGAAAAAAGTTGGCTAGACATTGTACATCCTAAGGATAAGGACGACAACATAGAAAAATGGAAACATTCCATTACTACTGGGGAAGATTTTTTAATAGAACATCGCTTCCGTCGACATGATGGAGAATACAGATGGCAACTGAGCCGAGCGTTACCGCAGCGAGATGAAGATGGAAAAATCCAAATGTGGGTTGGAACCAGTACTGACATTCAAGATCAAAAAACTTTTAGTGATAAACTAGAAAAACAAGTTAAAGAACGGACCAAAGAACTAAATCTTTTAAACAAAATTCTTAAAGAAAGTGAAGAACGCTATCATTTGATGGTAGGCGAAGTCCAAGATTACGCTATTTTATACTTAAGTAAAGAAGGAATTATAGAAAACTGGAATAAAGGAGCAGAAAGATTAACGGGATATCGTGCAGAGGAAATCATTGGTAAAAGTTTTGAAAATTTTTATACTGATGACGATAGGTCAAATAACTTACCAAATTCTTTATTACACGAAGCTACTATTAATGGTAGAATTGGTCAAGAAAGTTGGCGAGTTCGAAAAAATGGAACGCTTTTTTGGGCAAATGTTGTAATCACTGCAATACACAATGATACCGATGAAGTAATTGGTTTTTCAAAAGTTACACATGATTTAACTACTAAAAAAGAGTCTGACGATAAATTAAAACGAAATGCCCAGGAACTGCAACAAAAAAATTTAGAACTAATAGAAATGAATAAGGAGCTTCAGTCTTTTGCTTACATTTCAAGTCATGATTTACAAGAACCGTTGCGTAAAATACAAACCTTCTCCAACCAAATAATTGATAAAGAATATAAAAATTTATCTGAAAACGGTAAAGACAGATTCCAGCGTATGCAAAATGCTGCACAAAGAATGCAGACATTGATCAACGATTTACTGGCCTATTCAAGGACTACTACGCAAGATGTAACGTTGGTAAAAACAGATCTTAATTTAATTATCAAAGAGGTTATTGAAGATTTACAAGAAGATATTCAACAAAAAAACTGTTCGTTAGAAATTGACAAAGTCCATTGTGAAGTATCGTCCGTTCCTTTTCAAATGCACCAACTATTATTTAACCTCGTAAGCAATTCGCTTAAGTTTTCGCGTGAAAATATTCCACCGATAATAAAAATTAAATGTGAAATAAATATAGGCGAAAAATTAACTATTAACCAATTAAATATTAACAAATTAAATAAGGAAGAAGAGTATTGCCACATTACTTTTATTGACAACGGAATTGGATTTGACCAGCAGTACAACGAGAAAATTTTTGAGGTATTTCAACGCCTTCACGGTAAAGAAGCGTATCAAGGAACTGGCATCGGTTTAGCTATTGTAAAAAAAATCATAGACAATCACAAAGGTTTGATCTATGCTTCGGGCAAAGTAAACCAAGGAGCTCAGTTTGACATCTATTTTCCAGTAAACGGATAACAATGAAAATCGTATATTTTTTAAAATTAAAAAAATGAATTAACTGTTGATTTTTTTATTAAATGAAAAAGTAAAAGATTTCATTTAAATAGCTATCTTCACGTCAAAATAGCCCTCTTCGCAAATGGAACAACCAGTATTTACTTCAATTTTCTACGCAGACGACGATATTGATGATTTAGATTTTTTTAAAGAAGTTGCAGCTGAAATTAATGAACCTGTTACTTTATTTGAAGAAGGTCAAAAGCTACTTACTCAGCTTCATAATCCTCCGCCAAATGCCTCTGTAATTTTCCTTGACTTAAATATGCCTGTCAAATCGGGTTTTCAGGTGCTAGAGGAAATTAAAGCTAATCCCGCTATTAGAAATATCCCCGTTGTGATTCTTACAACTTCTATCAATCCCGCTGATATTGAATTGTGTAAAAACCTTGGAGCAAATCTATATGTGCGCAAACCAGCGTCAATTGCTGGACTCAGAAGAGCAGTTGGTTACGTATTATCTATTGATTGGATTAATTACAATCCAACTGATAAAGAATTTGTATACCAACCTTACTAGTGAAAAATTTATTATAAAAAAAAGTCCCGATTATTAATCGAGACTATTTATTTAATTTATTCTGCGTTCTTATTCGTCATCAATTCCTTGATATATTTTACTGGAGCGCTTCCGTAGCTCAGAAAATCTTCATGGAACTTTTTCAAATTAAACTTGTTTCCTTCTTCCTTTTTTAATTGTTCTCTGAACTCATAAATTTCTGTATATCCTGTAAAATAAGAACACAACTGCACTTGCGATAAAGTTGCCCGCTTCCATTTTCCATCAGCTTCTGCTTTTTGTTGAAACGCTTCATTTATCATTAAACTAATTGCAGTTTCTTTGCTCATGTTTTTGGTGTGTATACTATAATCCAAAATCGTATTGCATGTTGCTCGTAAATTCCATTTATAATACATCAACCACATTTCATCAGAATTTTTATAACCGCTTTCCAACATCATTCGTTCCGTGTAAACTGCCCAACCTTCAATCATAGCTCCATTGCCAAAAATAGATTTAATAATACTTGGCGATTGATTGCTATAAACCAACTGCGTGTAATGACCCGGAACTGCCTCATGAATATTTAATATCTGAAGAATATAATCATTGTATTCTCTCAAATAACTTTCTGATCGCTCCGCATCCCAACCTGATAAACTTCCAACATTATAATACGTATTCGCATTTTTATCATAAGGTCCAGGCGAAGAAATCGAAGCTCCAGCAACTCCAGCCATATAATCTGGTTCTTTACGAACTACCAAAGGTTTTGATGGATCGATAAACAACAAATCTTTAGCTTTTACGTAGGCAACCAATTCTGGAATTTGCTTTTCTATTTCCGATTGGAATCTTTCTGGAGTCGTATGTTGTAATGAGATTTTATCGATTACCATTTTGACAACTTTAAGTTTGTCTGCTGGTTTTGTTTCAGATGAATAGTATTTCGGCCATAATTTATCTGCCAATTCAAACATTTTTGTATGCAGTTCGGCTTTGTGATCTATTGCCTTTTGATAAATTTCATCTGGTGAATAGCCTGACTGTATATCATATTCAAACTTCTTATCAAACAAAGCTTTACCTAATCTAAACGAACGCGGCGTTTTATTATCTAGTTTCTTCAACCAATCCACATAATCGTTTATAGCAACAATAATCTTTTTCGATTTCTCTAGAATAGCTCTCTTTTCGGGTTCAGATAAATTACTTTCTCCAACAAATTTTATCAAATCAGTAGAAAAAACAGACACTCCTCCACTGTTTTGATCAATAGCTAGTTGCGTATGTTCAATTGTTGGATTTTTAATGTTGGTTTTCGCTGCTTCATAGAAAGCCGCAACCTTGTCCATTTTAAGACTAAAATTTTTAAGTCTGTTTTCCAGTGAATCGTAATTTCCATTCAAAATTTCAGCAAAAGAGCCACAAACATTATACAAAGATGGATCCCATTCATAAGATTTTAACTCAGTAACAGAATATAATGAACCTTCCAAAAAGTTCTTAATCATATAGTAATCCGTCACGTTGTTATCTGACAGTTCTTCAATTGCATACGTTTTAAGCGAATCTAAATTAGCTTTGGCAAGACCCAATTGCTCTTTTCTATAGTCAGCATTCGGGATTTTAATAACCGAATCATACTTATGAAAGCCTTGACTGGTTGCCCAATCTGGATATACTTTCCACAATTTATCGACAAAATTATTCTTATAATTATCAAATTGGCTGTTAAAAACTTGCGGATCTTTACTTTGCTTTATGCAAGAAAAACAAACAACTACAAGAAGTACTACTAGACTAAATTTTTTCATGTTTTTTTATAATTTAAAAACCAAATATACTTAAAAATCCACTATCATAATTGCTGATTTTTTCGTTAATTTGTGTACAATCGGTACGTTACAAAATAGTAACGAGCGCACCGCAATAAACAAACTTGTAAAAAAAATGCATTTCGAACCTAACGAACTTGAACACGCAGCGGTTTATAAACTCCTGACTGGTTCCATCATACCAAGACCTATAGCGTGGGTTTCAACTGTCAGTGAAGAAGGCATCAATAACCTCGCTCCTTTTTCCTATTTCAATGCGGTTGGCGATGATCCACCGCATGTAATGTTTTCTACAGGAATTAGCAATCATAAACAAAAAGACACACTCTTAAATGTTTTATTTACCAAACAATTTGTGGTAAATATGGTTACCGAAGAACTTACCGAACAAATGAACACAACAGCTCAATCAGTTCATGCCGATGTTGACGAATTTGAATTGGCTGGCGTAACTCCTATTCCATCTCAAAAAATAAAAGCTATGAGGGTAAAAGAAAGTCCAATCCAATTTGAATGTGAATTAGTCCATCATTATTTTCTGGAAGATCATAAAAACGGCGGCGCTTGTGTGCTAATTGGTCGCATTGTTATGATGCATTTTGATGAAAGTGTTTTACTAGATAATCATAAAATTAATATAGAAACCTATAAACCGGTAGCAAGATTGGCAGGTTCTAATTATGCGAAAATTGGAGAACTTTTCTCTGTTAAAAGACAATAACTAACTAAAAGGAGGATAAAATTGCGTTGTTCCTCGCAATGACATATGAAAATAGCAATAATAGGTGGTGGTCCTGGTGGATTATATTTTTCAATACTAACAAAAAAGGCAATGCCAAATTGCCAGATTGATGTTTATGAACGCAACAAACCTGATGATAGTTTCGGTTTTGGTGTTGTGTTTTCAGATGAAACATTGGGCGAATTTCTTTCCAGAGATTTAAAATCGTACGAATTAATTAGAAGTAATTTTGCCTATTGGGACGATATTATTATTGCTCGTGATGGACAAACGGTAAACATTGCAGGAAACGGATTTTGTGGTTGTTCAAGAAAAACATTGCTTCAATTGTTACAACAGCGTTGCACGGAAGAAGGTGTAAATTTGCATTTCGAACAAAATGTTGCCGATTTAGATCAGTTCAAAGATGCTGATATTATTGTGGCTTGTGACGGAATTGGAAGTGCTATCCGAACGAAATTTGCATCTAATTTTGGAACAAACGTTTCTTTAAAGAAAAACCGATTTGTATGGATGGGTTCGACTAAACCATTGGATGCTTTTACGTATTTTTTTAGAACAACGCCGCACGGAGTTATTGTTGCACATTCGTATCAATACGAAAAAGGAATGAGCACTTGGATTTTTGAATGTAGCGATGAAACTTGGCAAAAACATGGTTTTGAAATTACTAACGAACAAGATACAATTTCTAAAATAGCTGAAATATTTAAAGAAGAATTAGATGGTCATTCTTTAATTACTAACAAATCGCATTGGCGCCAATTTCCACATGTAACTAATGAAAAATGGTATCACAATAATATCGTTCTTTTGGGAGATGCCAAAGCTACAGCACATTACTCTATTGGCTCAGGAACAAAACTTGCAATGGATTCAGCAATTGGTTTGTCCGATGCAATTATTGCACATCCAAATAATGTACAAGCTGCTTTTGAACAGTACGACAAAACTCGAAGAAATACAGTTGAAATGATTCAGCACGCCGCTTTGGTTTCGTTAGATTGGTTTGAAAAGATGGACCGAAATAATCAGCATCCTATTTATCAATTTGCCTTCGGATGCATGACACGAGCAAAAAAAGTAACGTATGAAAATTTGCGCCTACGCGATAAATCTTTTACAGATAAAGTTCTTGCCGAATTCAATAATTTAAATCAAAACACAGAAAATAGTCCAGCAGCTTTTACGCCATTTACTTTGCGTGAAATGATTTTGGCAAACCGAATAGTAATGTCAGCCATGGGACAATATTCCGCCGAAAACGGAGTAGTTAATAATTGGCATTTGGTTCATTACGGAAGTCGGGCAACTGGTGGCGTTGGACTGATTATTGCGGAAATGACTGCTGTTTCAGAAACTGGCCGCATCACTTTAGGTTGCGCTGGAATATACACTCAGCAACAGCTAGTTAAATGGAAAGACATAACTAATTTCATTCATCAAAATACACAAACAAAAATTGGAATCCAACTCGGTCATTCTGGCAGAAAAGGTGCTATAAAAAAACCTTGGGAAACGGAAGCGATTCAAAACCCATGGGAACTACTTTCAGCTTCGTCAATAGCTTTCGGTGACACTTTTGCTGTTCCAAAAGAAATGACCTTAACTGATATGGATTTGGTAACTAACCAATTTATTCAGGCAACTAAAAATGCGCACGAAGCTGAATTTGATCTCATCGAATTACAAGCGCATCACGGATTCTTATTAGCTTCGTTTCTATCGCCTTTGACGAATGTCAGAACAGATGAATTTGGCGGAAGTATCGACAATAGATTAAAGTTTCCGTTGCGAATATTCAACGAAATGCGCAATATTTTTCCAAAAGACAAACCAATGTCGGTTCGAATTTCTGCTTCCGATTGGGCAGAAAACGGAATTTCAGAAGCTGATGTTTTGGTTATTGCAGAAGCTTTTAAAAATGCGGGAGCTGACATTATAAACGTTTCCACTGGAAATACAGTAGCTAATCAAAAACTGCAAACGGGAAGAATGTGGCAAACTCCATTTTCTGATTTGGTTCGAAATACAATTCACATTCCAACAATTACAACCGGCTACATCCAAGATATTGATCAAATCAACACCATAATTCTTAACGGAAAAGCAGATTTGGTGGCTCTTGGCAGACCATTTTTAGCCGATGCTAATTTTGTTAGAAACGCGCAAGCGTATGAACAATTTGATGCAACTCATATTCCGGATCAATACAAAATGGGAAGTTCGCATTTATATCCATTAAAAGCCGCAGAAAGAAAGCAAGTTGAAAGTATGAAAAAGGCATTAAAACCGAAGAGTAATAAAAAGTAAAACACATAATTTTCTAACTTGTACAGCGTTTTAAACTCTGTAAGAGTTGAATAAAAAAAATGAAACAGTACACCGACAATTTCGCTCATGATAATCTTTCTAGTCAGGATTTACGACCTGATTATATTTTTATGGATTTACCTCAGTTTCAAAGACCTGAGATGCTTAATTGTGTGGAACGTTTATTAGACAATCACATCAAAGAAGGACGCGGAAATAATCCTTGCATACGAACTTTTGAAACCACTTGGACGTATCAAGATTTATATGAAAAGGCAAATCAAATTGCCCATGTTTTAGTAGATGATCTGGGATTGCAATCGGGAAATCGGGTGTTGATTCGTTCTGCTAATAATCCAATGATGGTCGCATGTTGGTTTGCTATTATAAAAGCGGGTGGAATTGTAGTGGCTACAATGCCTTTACTTCGTTCAAAAGAATTAACAACAATAATTGATTGCGCCGAAATCTCACACGCCTTTTGCGATAGCGATTTAGCTGACGAAATGAATCTGGTCAAATCTGATTTTCTGAAAAGAACTTCTTTTTATGATGAATTAGAAACTTTGATGCAATCCAAACCAAAAAAATTCGATAATTATCATTCAAAATCAGATAGTATTGCTTTGATTGGATTTACATCGGGCACAACAGGTTTGCCCAAAATGACGGCGCATTATCACAAAGACATTTTAAACATTTGCGAAGCATTTCCACCTTATTCATTGCAACCAACACAAAGTGATATTTTTACCGGAAGTCCGCCATTAGGATTTACCTTTGGCTTGGGCGGATTGGTTTTATTCCCAATGTATTTTGGAGCTTCAACTTTTTTACTAGAAAAACCAACTCCCGATTTATTGCTAAAAGCTATTCAAGAATTCAAAATAACCATTTGCCTTACAGCACCAACAGCTTGGCGCGTTATAACTACCAAAGTAGCCGATTTTGATATTTCCAGCTTGCGCAAATGTGTTTCTGCTGGAGAAACCTTGCCCTTAAAGGTTTGGCAAGATTGGTATGATGCCACAGGTTTAAAAATCATTGACGGAATCGGCGCCACAGAAATGCTCCATATTTTTATTTCATCAAATGAAGAAAACCTGAAACTTGGCGCAACCGGAAAAGCAATTACAGGATATGAAGCTAAAGTAATTGATTCCAAAGGAAATCAAGCAGCAACAAATGAATCCGGAAGATTAGCTGTTCGCGGAATTACTGGATGTAAATACTTAAATCGAATTGAGAAACAAAAGGAATATGTAGAGAACGGCTGGAATCTTACCGGAGATATTTTCCGTCAGGATGAAGAAGGCTATTTTTGGTTTGTAGCTCGTGGTGATGATATGATTATCTCTTCTGGTTACAACATTGCGGCAATTGAAGTAGAAACCGTACTTTTAACTCACGAAGATATACTGGAATGCGCTGTAGTTGGTTTGCCCGATGAGGAACGAGGAATGTTAGTTTGTGCACATATTGTTTTAAAAGAACAACAGAAGGCTACCGAGAATTTGAAAAATCACATTCAACACTGGTTTAAAGAAGTCGCCGCGCCCTATAAGTATCCGAGAGTGATTTATTTTACAGAAACGTTGCCCAAAACCGAGACAGGAAAAATACAACGGTTTAAATTGAAATAATATGATTATTTTTTTTAGAAGCTATTTCCAGCTATCCGCTATATCTTTTCTTTTAAAAAAAAAAGAAAAGGATGCCGCTACTATCTGGGCTAAACTCATCAGTAATGATTAGTGATCAACTTTAAATTTGTGTACTTTGTGTACTTTGCGTCAAAAAATTAAAAAAATATGAATGAATTTATAAAATACGAGAAAATCCGTTTCAAACATGTTGATTATGCTGGAATAGTTTTCTATCCAAGATTCTTAGAAATGCTAAACGATTTGGTTGAAGATTGGTTTGAAGAAGCCTTAGAAAGACCATTCTCAAAAATCCACGAAACAAATGGAATTCCAACCGTAGATTTAAAGGTACAATTCAAAAAAGCAGCGCGCCTGGGAGAAATCCTAACCAAAAAACTGTGGGTAATCCATCTTGGCGGTGCATCGGTAAATTGCGGTTTCCGTTTTGAAGACGAACAAGGCAAAACCTGTTTAGAAGGTGAAGTTACTTTGGTAAACGTTGCCATTGCTTAAGACAGAAACAACATTAATGCAGAAGCTTTTAATGATGACATTAAAATTAAAATTTCAAAATACATACTT
>Ga0105047_10003809_pt1 | contig 26478 bp, 22 predicted proteins | sample MAT04_FD_78384 | JGI IMG/M metagenome (GOLD analysis project Ga0105047, IMG submission 78384) | Freshwater microbial communities from Lake Fryxell liftoff mats and glacier meltwater in Antarctica - MAT-04 (megahit assembly) | ecosystem: Environmental > Aquatic > Freshwater > Ice > Liftoff... | reverse complement strand
CTATGCCATGGACAAGAAAAAGGACCAGAAGATCGCCGTGTTCGACCTCGGCGGCGGCACCTTCGACATCTCCGTGCTCGAAGTCGGCGAAGACGGTGTGTTCCAGGTCAAGTCCACCAACGGGGACACGCACCTCGGCGGGGACGACTTCGATCAGGTCGTCATCGACTACATCGCCGAAGAATTCCGCAAGGAAAACAACGTCGATCTCCGCAAGGATCCGATGGCGATGCAGCGCCTGAAGGAAGCCGCCGAACGGGCGAAGAAGGACCTGTCGCAGGCCACCAGCGCCGACGTGAACCTGCCGTTCATCACCGCCATCGACGGCGTGCCGAAGCACCTGAACCTCTCGATCAGCCGTTCGCAGTTCGAGCGGATGGTCGATCACCTCTTCGAGCGCTGCAAGAAGCCGGTGCTGACGGCGCTGACCGATGCGGGCCTGAAGACTTCGCAGATCGACGAAGTCGTCATGGTCGGCGGGATGACGCGGATGCCGCGGGTTCAGCAACTCGTGAAGGACATCTTCGGCAAGGAAGGGCATCGCGGCGTCAACCCGGATGAAGTCGTCGCCGTCGGTGCCGCCATCCAAGGGGCACAACTGCTGCTCGGTTCCAAGTCCGAACTCTTGCTGTTGGACGTCACCCCGCTTTCTTTGGGTCTCGAAACGCTCGGCGGCGTGCTCACGGTTCTGATTCCGAAGAACACGACGATCCCGAAGAAGACCAGCAACGTCTTCACCACGGCCGCGGACAGCCAGCCGTCGGTCGAAGTGCAGGTCTTCCAAGGCGAGCGGCCGATGGCGGTGGACAACAAGAAGATCGGCCAGTTTCACATGGACGGCATCCCGCCGGCACCGCGTGGGACCCCGCAGATCGAAGTCACCTTCGATATCGACGCCAACGGCATTCTCAACGTTTCCGCCAAGGATCTCGGCACCGGCAAGGAAGTGACCCGCCGCATCGAGCAGCCCAGTTCGATGACCAAGGAGGAAATCGAACGCGTCAAGCGCGACGCCGAACTGCACGCCGACGAGGACAAGAAAAAACGCGAACTGGCGGACAACAAGGTCGAAGCCGAAAACAAGCTGTTTTCGATGGAAAAGCTGCTCAAGGAAAACGGCGAGAAAATCGCCGAGGCCGACAAGGCCGCACTGACGCGGGCCATCGACAAGGTCAAGAGCGTCAAGGACGGCAGCGATCTCGAAGCCATCAAAACCGCCGTCGCCGACTTGGACACCGCCGGACAAGCCATGGCCCAGCATCTGTACGCCCAACCCGGAGCCGGTGCCGCCCCGAGCGAAGCCGAAGCCAAGAAGAACAACGACGACGTCATCGATGCTGAGTACGAAGTGAAGAAATAACGTCGACTCAATGAAAACGCAACCGAGCCGATGCCGCCAGGCATCGGCTCGCGGCGTTTCGTCGGTAGCGCCGACGGCCTTAACCAAGACCGCGGTCTGCGGAATCGAATGCATCCCTACACTAAGCTCACATCCGAACCACGACTCGTGAAGTGAATCCATGGCCGTTCGTGCAGTGCTGTTCGACTTCGATGGAACCTTGGCGGACAGCTTCGTGCCGATCGCGTCGAGCACGAATCATGTGCGTGCCTCGCTCGGGTTGCCGGCTCTGACCGTCGAAGAGATTCGACGACACGTCGGCTTGGGCTTGGCACAACTCATGGCCGACTTGGCGCCGGGGATGCCTTTCGAGGACGCGGTTGCTCTCTACAGCCGCCATCACGAAAGCATCATGCTCAGCGAAACGACGCTGCTCCCCGGTGTCCGAGAGACTGTTGCCGCGCTCCAGACTCGCGGCTACAAACTCGGCGTCTGCAGCAACAAACGCGTTGCGTTCACCAAAGCGCTGATCCTGAATCTCGGCTTGGCGGATGCGATGTCGGAAATCCTGGGGCCGGACGATGTCGGCGTGCCGAAGCCGGACCCGGCAATGCTGATTGAAGCCATGCGACGCTTGAACGTCCTTCCGGCGGAAACGATCTACATCGGCGACATGGCCGTCGATGTCCGCACGGCCAAGGCCGCGGGCGTGGCCGTGTGGCTGGTGCCCAGCGGGGCACATGGCTGGGAAGATCCGCTCGCACTTCATCCGGATGTCGTACTCGAGAGTTTCGAGCAATTGTCGGTGCTGTTACCCTGATTCCGCGAGGACGATATGAAGCGCGAAAACATTTCCACCGGCGGCAAATGGGAGCCGATCCTCGGATACAGCCGGGCCGTGAAGGTCGGTCAGTTCGTCTATGTCTCCGGCTGTACGGCGGCGACTCCGGAGGGGATCGTCGGCGGCAACGACCCCTATCTGCAGGCCGTGCAGACGATCAAAACCATCGTCACCGCGTTGGAGAAAGCCGGGGCCGGGCCGGAGCATGTGGTCCGCACGCGGATTTTCATGACCGACATTTCCCAATGGGAACAAATCGCGAAGGCCCACGGCGAAGTCTTCGGGAGCGTGCGGCCCGCGACGACACTGCTCGAAGTGAGCAAGCTCATCGACCCTGGCATGTTGGTCGAAATCGAAGCCGACGCGATCGTTCCCGAGTGACGGTCGGACTCGATCAGACTTCGTCCGTCGATGGGCCTTTTGAGCCGAGCGGTCGACCGCGTTTGGGTCGCTGCGGTTTCCGGTGAATCGACTGAGCGAAGGCGGCAAGTTGCATCATGCCGTCGCCGAAAGTTGTGTAAGCCATTCGGCCGCGGATGGCATCGTGCAAACCTCTGCCTCCCAGCGAGAGGGGGATCCGCTGCTCAACGCAGACGTCGTACAGCCGGCGATAGTCCTGCAGGAATCGGTCGGGATCGTCGATGTGGGAGACTGAGACCCAAATCAGTTTCGGTTCGAGCTCGCGCACTGCGGCAAGGTATGCCTCCAACGGCGTGTTGGGCCCGAGGTCGATCGCGTTCCAGCCGCAATCCAAGAGCGTCAGCTTGGCCAGCAGGCTGGGGACCAAGTAATGATCGCGTTCCGGAGCACCGCCGACCGCGACCGGGCGATCCTCGTCGCCATACCTGCGCAGAAGTCTGCGCATGTCGTAAAGGGCCGAGATACAACTCTGGAGGATGCGATGTTCCCTCATGACATCGATTCGACCGGTCGCCCAGAGGTGGCCCACCTCCGCCAAACCGGGCGCGAGGATGCGATCCGCGATCTCGGCGATCGACATCCCGGAGCGGTAGGCGCTGTGAAGAATCGTCGGCAGCGCATCGTAGTCCGCCCGGCGGATCGCTTCCGCAAATCGGCTCGGAAACTCCTTCAGTGCAGTATCCGGATCGGCAGATCCCGTAAGGAGTCCGTTCAGATCCGCCTGGGGAAGGTTGCCTTCCCGGATCAGGCGCAGCACGTCCTCCGTCAGCAATTTGCGGTGACCACCCGCAGTTCGCTGCCCCGGCAAGATGCCGTCGTCCACCCAACGCTTGATGGTCGTGACGCTCACTCCGATGGCTCGCGCGACTTGAGCTGTGCTGACGTATCGATGATCGTCGAATTCTTCAGGTGTCTTAGCGAAGTTTGGACGATTCATGCGTTTTCCGTTCCCGGGCCACCGCAGTGATTCCGCAGTTCGAAGCCTTGTAACAACTATGCCTCGATCATAGCAGTTCACCGGTTGGGATGCGGGTCATGGGGAAGAGTTTCGACGATTCAGACGATTCCGACTTCCCGGCACGGAATTCGCGTTCAATTCCCGCGACCGTCGCGGTAAGTTTGTAGTCACCAGAGTTCGGCATGGAGTAGGCAGATGGCGAACGAGATCGGAATTCCCGAGACAGCAGTTTCCGACGCACCCACGTTCGTTGCGACGCCAACGACGAGGGTCCAGCGAACCAGCACTTTGCCCAGCTACATTCTTCATCCAGATTTCCACATCAAATCCTGCCGGCGGGACTACGATCCGGCGACGCTCCTGGACGAGCCGATCGATTACGGCGAAAAGTACATGCCGGACGATGTCACACGCGATCACGCTCGCCGCATGCATTATGCCGGGCATCGGATGCGGCTGGCGCGAACGCCGCAGGAACTGGCCCGCTGGACGCGTTATTCCCTCACACTTCGGGACTTGATTGTTCTCGGCAACCGCAAGCTCATTTACCGTGCGGTTCGACGCCAAGTGTCCATGCAGCATCGTGCGGAAGATCTGATCGGCGACTGCAACATCGTGCTGATTCAAGCCGTAGTCGCGTACAACCCGTGGATGGGCATCCGCTTCAGCACCTATGCGTATACCTGCCTGATCCGGGCATTGTCCCGGATTTCCCAACGCCTCGCCACCGACTGGCTGGCCCGTTCGATGTCGCTCGAAGCCCTGCCCGACGGCGAGCCGCGCGGCAAGTTGTTGCCGGATCAATCCTCCCCACTGCAGTTCCGGATCGACGAGTATCTGCGTGAGGATCATCCGCTGCTCTCCTGCCGGGAGAAGATGATCCTGGCGAAGCGATTCAGCATCGGCGACGATGAATCGAATCAGACGCTGGAGAAGGTCGGCAAAGTCATGGGGCTTTCCAAGGAGCGGGTGCGGCAGGTCCAAGCTTCGGCACTCGGCAAGCTCCGCAAGGCACTCGCAACGACATTACCGGCCGGTGTCCCATCCTGATGGGAGAGTTGTTGACTTGAGTGTCTGCAAGCAGTCTATTCTAAAGTCATTCCGCTGCTCCCCGTCCAGGAATGACTTCCCATGCGTATGCTTGCCTCATTTGCCGTTTCCCTGTTGATCCTGTCATCGACATTCGCACAGGACTGGCCACAGTGGCGCGGCCCCAATCGGGACGGCACTCTTTCGGTATCCGCAGCCTTCCCAACAGATCTCAAGAATCTCACGAAAGCCTGGTCGGTCTCCGATCTCGGCCCCAGTTACTCCGGGCCGATCGTGGCCGACGGGATGGTCTTCACGACGGCAACCGTTGCGAACAAAACGGAAGTCGTGACCGCGTATCGTCTTGAAGACGGGACCAGGGTCTGGACCCGCGATTGGGCCGGGGCGATGAGCGTCCCCTTTTTCGCCGCCAAGAACGGGAGTTGGATCCGCTCGACACCCGCCTACTTTCAGGGCAAGCTCTACGTCGGCGGCATGCGCGATTATCTCGTTTGTCTCGATGCCAAGACCGGTGTTGTGGACTGGAAAGCGGACTTCACGGCGGATGCGAAATCGCCCTTGCCCGCGTTCGGCTTCGTCTGCTCGCCGCTTGTGGATGAATCCGGGGTGTACGTGCAGGCCGGTAGCTCGTTCGCCAAACTCGACCGCAAGACCGGCAAGGTGCTGTGGCAGACGCTCAAGGATGATGGCGGTACCCTCGGCAGCGCTTTCTCGTCGCCGATTCGCGTGAAGTCTGCGGGCCGGGATCAGTTCATCGTACAGACCCGCACGAAACTCGCAGGCGTGGCAGCGGATGACGGCAGCGTGCTGTGGGTGAAGGAAATTCCCTCCTTCCGCGGCATGAACATCCTGACCCCGCAGCCCTACGGTACCGACGAACTCTTCACCAGCACCTACGGCGGCAAGTCGCAACTCATCCGCCTCGGAGTGTCCGGCTCGACGATCGCCCCCGAATCGAAGTGGGCGATCAATTACGAAGGCCACATGACCTCCCCGGTGGTCGTCGGCGATGTCGCCTACCTGCTCGGCAAGGATCAGAAGTTCATTGCCTTCGACCTGAAGGCGGGCAAGGAAGCGTGGCGCTCCGAGAAGCGTTTCGGCATCTACTGGAGCCTGATCGCATGCGGCGACAAGATCCTCGCTCTCGACCAACGCGGCATCCTGTTCCTGGTGAAGGCCGACCCGAACGAGTTCGAGATCATCGACGAGAAGAAAATCGCCGACTCGGAAAGCTGGGCCCACTTGGCGGTCGCGGGCAAGCTCATCGTCGTGCGCGATCTGAACTCCCTGACGGCGTACAAATTCGCCAAGTAACGAGGGGCCGCCGATGTCGGTCGCCATCGTCATTCCCGCCCGGTATGCCTCCACGCGGTTGCCGGGTAAGCCCCTGTTGCGCGACACGGGAAAGTTTCTGATTCAGCACGTTCACGAGTTGGCGTGCCGCAGCCGATACGCGGATCATGTGATTGTGGCGGTCGACGACCAACGCGTGTTTGAAGCAGTGGAAAGCTTCGGTGGGCGGGCGCTGATGACCCGCATCGATCACGTTTCCGGGACCGATCGCATCGCGGAAGTCGCTCGGCAACTCGATGAGGACATCATCGTGAACCTTCAGGGGGACGAGCCGCAGTTCGAGCCTGCCGCACTCGATCTGCTGGTTCAACTTCTGATCGACGACCCGGCTTCGGGCATGGCGAGCCTGATGACGCCGATCCGCGATGCGGCGACCTACCGCAACCCGAACGCGGTCAAGGTCGTCGCCGACGATGCCGGGCGTGCGCTCTGTTTTTCACGCGCGCCGATTCCCTTCGGCCGCGATGCCGATCCGGAGTTTCACGCCGACCCGGCACCGGTGAATCTCCATCTCGGCGTCTACGCCTATCGCCGGGAGACGCTTCTGGAGCTTTCGGAAGCCACGCCGCATCCGTGGGAACTGCTGGAGAAGCTCGAACAACTCCGCTACCTCGCCCGCGGCGGTGTCCTTCGGATCGCTTCCGTTTCCCGAGCGCATCGCGGCGTCGACACGCCCGAGGACTATGCAGCCTTCGTTGCCGCCCATCGCGCTCAACGATCCGTCTGACGTACCCTGCCGGCGTGCGGATCATAGACTATCGGTTTGGCTGCGCGAACGACTCCGCGATCGAAGAAGGACCAGACGGCATGGCGAAGCATATTTTCGTGACGGGCGGCGTGGTGAGTTCCTTGGGGAAAGGGTTGACGAGTGCCTCGGTCGGTATGCTGCTCGAACGGCGCGGCCTGAAGGTGCGGATGCAGAAGTTCGACCCGTATCTCAACGTCGATCCCGGCACGATGAGCCCTTACCAGCACGGCGAAGTCTACGTGCTCGACGACGGCGCCGAAACCGATCTCGACCTCGGCCACTACGAACGCTTCACCCATGCTCCGTTGGACCGTAACTGCAACTTCACCTCGGGCAAGGTCTATCTGACCGTCATCAACAAGGAACGCGCCGGGGACTACAAAGGTCAGACGGTGCAGGTCGTCCCGCACATCACGGATGAAATCAAGCTCGGCATCCGCAAGCTCGTGACGCCCGCAATCGACGTCGTCATCTCCGAGATCGGCGGCACGGTGGGGGACATCGAAGGCATGCCCTACTTCGAGGCGATCCGCCAGTTCGCGCTCGAAGTCGGCAAGCAGAACTGCCTGTTCATCCACCTGACCCTGGTCCCATACCTCAAGGCCGCGGGCGAGCTGAAGACCAAGCCGACGCAGCACAGCGTGATGGAGCTGCGCAAGATCGGCATCCAGCCGGATGTCCTGATCTGCCGCACGGAACGCGAGATTCCGGACTCGGACTGCGAGAAGATCGCGCTCTTCTGCAATGTCGAACGTCGTGCGGTCATCGAGGAGAAGGATCGGGAATTCAGCATCTACGAGGTGCCGGTGAGCCTCAACGGCAATCATCTTGACGACATCATCGTCGAAAAACTGAACCTCACGAAAGCCGGCCCGCTGAATATCGACGACTGGAAGGCGATGCTCGAACGCATCAAAAAGCCCGCCCACGAGGTGACCATCGCCCTGGTCGGCAAGTACGTCAAGCACCGCGACGCCTATAAGTCCGTCTTCGAGTCTCTCGATCACGCGGGCATCGCCCATCACGCCAAGGTGAACATCGTCCGCATCGAGTCCGAACTGCTCGAACTCGACGGTGCGGCCGCACACCTCGCCGGCGTGGACGGCATCCTGGTGCCGGGCGGGTTCGACAAACGCGGCATCCCCGGCAAGATCGAAGCGATCCGCTTCGCCCGGGAACAAGGTCTTCCCTTCTTCGGCATCTGTCTCGGCCTGCAGTGCGCCGTCATCGAATTCGCGCGGAACGTGCTGGGCTTACCGGACGCAAACTCGACTGAGTTCCGTAAGGACGCGGCCGACCCGGTCGTCTGCCTGCTCGACGGCCAGAAGAAGATCACGCAGATCGGCGGCACCATGCGGCTCGGCGGTTACGACTGCCTGTTGAAGCCCGGTTCCAAAACGCATCGCGCGTTCGGGACCGAGACGATCCGCGAACGCCACCGCCATCGCTACGAAGTGAACAACGATTACCGCGACCGCCTCGCGGCCGCGGGACTGATCATCAGCGGCACCAGCCCGGACGGTTCGCTGGTGGAAGCGGTCGAATTGCCGGAGCATCCCTGGTTCGTCGGGATCCAAAGCCATCCGGAGTTTCTGTCCAAGCCGCTCGAACCGCATCCGCTGTTTCGGGACTTCATCGGGGCGGCTTTAAAGCGCCGCTCGTGATGGACCGAACGACGCGCCGGGGATTTCAGCCCTGGTCCGTGTATCATTCATCGTCCGGCAGGCGCTTCGGCAACTTGACGATGAAGGCCGAGCCTTGGCCCACGACACTCTCGACGCGGATGCGGCCGTGGTGTTGCTCGATGATCTGCCGGCAGACGCTCAGGCCCAGCCCGGTACCGCCGTGGCCGTTGGCGTCGGGTGTCTTGGTCGTGAAGAACGGCTCGAAGATTTGTCGCAGATTCTCCGGCGCGATGCCGAGTCCGCTGTCCGCGATTTTGATTTCGACTGTGTCCCCAGCCACGTTTTCCTTGACTTCGATTTTCAGCCTGCCGCCTTTGGGCATCGCCTGCCGGGCGTTGATGACGAGGTTGACGAGAATCTGCTCGATCTGCCCCGGCACCACTACCGCGGTCGGTCGTTTTTCAATGTTCTTGTCGATGTGGATGCGGTGCTTGCTCAGGTCCTTCTCGGTCAGCAGCAGGACTTCCTCGACGAGGTGGGCGATGTCGACCTCTTCGCGGGTGGTCGAATCGTTGCGGGCGAAGCCGAGCATGCTGTTGACGATCCCCGCGGCTTTCTGGCTGCCGCGGAGGATCTTTTCGAAGCACTGGGCCTGCGATGCGGCCGTGGGGTTGCGGGTGCCCATCTTGGCGTAGTTGATGATCGTGGTCAGGATGTTGTTGAACTCGTGCGCGACGCTCGACGCCAACTCGCCGACACTACTGAGGCGCTGCGCCTGAAGCAGTTGGCGGCGAAGTTCCTCGGTTTCACTGTGGAGCGACGGATAGATGTCCTGACCGATCATCGCCATGGTCTTCCCCTTGCCCGACGGCGGCTTGACTCGATCCGTGAAGCGACCCGGATGAACCGGTCTCCTGTCGCTTCGCGGTCGTGACCTGCTCGACCCGGTTGAGAAGATTTATCGGTTGTGCGGTTCGCAACACTTCAAGCGAACGACTGATGATCGTTGCGTTTCTTCATAATCGATTCCACTCAAGCTCCACCGCGACGACGCATCTTACTTGGTTGTGTGGCTCGAAGGACTCGGGATTATGCCGAGGCCGGTCGGTCGGCCGCCGTTCAGTGACGCGACCGTTTCGGGAATTTGGGCCACAGACTCGGCCTGCCAAATGCCGGCTGCGATGGTCAGCGGCGTGACGGCAACATTGGGAATGCGGCCGAGGCGATGCCAGCCTTCCGGCCCGTACCCCGGCAGCAGCGACAGCAACAGGATCTTGCAGGTGATGCCGTGAGCGACCACGACGACCCGTTTGCCTGCGTGTTCCTTGAGGATGCGTTCCCAGCCGCCCAGTGCTCTGGACCGAACCTCGACATAGCTCTCCGCTTCAGGTGTCGTAAAGTCGATATGGCCTGCGGACCAGGCCGCAACCGTGTCCGCCCAGAGGCCTTCGATGGTGTCGAACGGCTTGCCGCTCAGGTGACCCACCTTGCGTTCGTGCAGCGTCGATTCGACGACGTGAGGAATGCCGCAGACGTGCGCAATCGCGGCCGCGGTGCGCCGTGCCCGCAGCATGCCGGAGGAGACGACGACGTCCGGCTGGAGTCCGTGGAACCATTGACCCAAAGCCTCGGCTTGACGTTCGCCGAGGGCGGACAGGTCAACGTCCGATTCGGCGCCGTGGAACACATTCGGAGTTCGCGTTTCCGCATGGCGGAGCAACCAGAGGCATTCGGGCACATCATTCATGCGTTGGGAACTTTCGTGCTGGGGACTCGCAGTCGTCTCCGACAACGTTTAGGATGGAAGTCGATGCGACAAGTTCAAGCACGAACCGGAGGCACACGGATGCAGCGATTGTTCCTCGGTCTCGCGGCTTCGATGCTCTTCGCGCTGTGCGCATTCAGCCAAGGTGATCTGTCGAAATCCGAACGGACGCGGCGGGCCGAGGCATACGGCAGAACCGTCAGCGAGGTGGCGGCCACCGTCGCCCGCAACACCGGCGAAAGTCCTGCGGAATATCTGCTCTCCGGTATTGAAGCACTTTACGCCGATCAACGCACGCCGATCCCGGCCGAGTTGCGGCAACGCCTGGAGCGGCTTCGCCCCGGCGACCCCGATCGAACCGCTGAGTTTGCCTTGGCGAACCTCGGGGATCTGCCCGGCCTGACCTTCGGCCGGGCCGTGGTGGTGACGGTCAACGGCTTTCGGTCGAAGACCGATCCGACAGCGGGGCTGGTTTTCCAGGACATGCTGATATCGTCCCCCAACGGATTGCGGATCGGCGTGGAGCTGGAAGGATTGACCCTTTTCGACCGGATCGTGTACCACGTCGACCGCTTGAACCTCGCGGGCATCAATCGCGCGGATTTTGTCAAACCGCCGATCGGTCCGATCTGGAAGATCAGTCGCGTCGTCCCGGGTTCACCGGCCGCCGAGGCGGGAATCGTGCCGGGCGACCGCATCGTGGACGTGGAACGGACCAAGCTCGACCACGGCAGCAACGCCAAACTTTTCGCCGCGGTCACCGCGGCGGAGGAACAGGCAGTCATGGACGAATTCGGAAATCGAAAAGCGAGAGGGTCGATCCGTCTTGCTTACGAACGGGTTGAAACGCAAACTCAGGTCAACGCGGTCGTCTCATTTCCTTATCAGGCCAAGGTGTTCCACGCGCCGAACCGGAGCAAGCTCGGCGAGCCGGACTGGTGGCTTGATCGGGAAGCGGGCATCGCCTGCATCCGCGTCGGCGCGATCGAGAACGGTTCGGAAACGGAGTTCGTCGACATTCTCGAAAACCTGCGGCTACAGGGAATCAAAGGGTTGCTGCTCGATCTCCGCTGGTGTCCCGGCGGCTACGTCCTGCCGACGACGACTCTGCTGAGCCAGTTTCTGCCGGTGGGGACGCCGATCTCCAAACTCGAGCCCCTAACCGTCAGCCCCATCATGATGACTCCGCGACCCGAAATCGCCGGCGGCGGCTACCACCCGGACTGGCTGACGATTCCGATGGCCGTGCTGGTGAATACGGAGACGACCGGTGGCGGCGAGATGATTGCCGCGGCACTGCAGGATCACAAAAGTGCCGTCGTCCTCGGTCAGCGGACCTTCGGCAAGGCCAACATCATGAGCGCCTATCCCATCCAGCTTCCGGGCCTCGCTTATCGGGCCACGACCGGCTATTCGCTGCGGCCGAGCGGCGGCATGCGGCACCGCTTCCCGACCAGCAAGCGCGAGGACCCTTGGGGCGTGAAGCCGGATCGCGGCTGGGAAATACCCACGACGGCGGAACAATCGCAACTGTTGTTCCGACAAGCCGAACGGCTGGCCATCCGTCGCAGCACCGACCGCGGGATTCTGCCCGCCGACGATCCGGCCGAGGATGCGCAACGGCTCACGGCCCTCAAGTTGTTCCGGAAACGGCTGACCGAGCTTCAGCTGCCGAGAACGCCTTGAAGCGGCGTGCCCAGTCGTCCAGGCAGATGAATCGCCGCGAAGCCGCAGATCGGACAGGCCGCGGCGAGGCGTTCGAGTTGCTGCTTCGCCGTCGATGAGGCGACGCCGACGTCCGCCTCTTTGGGCAGCTTCGCCGAGTACTTCGCCCACGCCCGCAGCATCGCAAAGAACGAGTCCGGGACCGCCAGTCGGCTGGGAATCCTGCTCGCGCCGAGCGTGATGCGGAACGGCCGTTTTTCCGCAGCCGTGCATTCCATCGGCATCGCAGCGTCGACGAGGACCGCGCCGATGGCCGGTCCGCGGGTGGTCAACACGAGCGGCCCGAGTTCGCTTTCAACGTCGCGTCGACAATCGAGTTTGAGAACGGCGTCGGGGTGCCGGCTCAGAATCTGTCGGGCCAGTTGTGGCTGCCGCTCGGCGAATGTCGTCATCGGCTCGGCTCCGCCGAGGCGTTCCCAAAGCGATTGATCGAACCCTAGGTGGGCGCGTTGCAACTGCGCCAGGTACTCGATGGAATCGCCGTAGAGCAGTCTCCGCACCTGCGGTAAAAAGCGCGACGCGTTGCCGATGTCCCCTGTCGACCAACCCGCATCAAAGGCCAACCCGAGGATCATGACCCCGAGGCGGCGGTCGTCCCCGTTCCGCAGTGCGGCATCGTCGAGGATCAGTTCCGCCAGCGTCTCGCCGTAGATCCAATCGCAGGTGCCGTCGAACACGTCCCGAAACAGCAGAGCCGCATCGACCAGTTTCGCGCGGCCCATGCGGATGCGGTCGAACACCGAGAGCAAACGTACGGCGGCGGCGAGCTGCATCGACTGCGGATCGCGATGCGCGAGTGTCGGCACCTTTTCCGCCAAGTCGTAGACGTCCGATGCCCGGGCGGCGGGGTCGCCGATCGTCAGACTCAAACGGGTCAGACGCATCAGAAACCGGATGGCACGCTCGGATCGGCCCAACCCCGGCGCGAGTTCGGCCCAGGCGGTCGCCAACGCGGTCTCATCCGCATCGGGCCACTTTGCCTTCGTGATGCGACGCACTGCATAAGCCAGGAATGCGACACCCATACCGACGAAAGCAACGACCCAAGGCGACATCCATCTCGTCGGCAAGCCGACCACCAATGTGGCCGTGCCGGCCAACACCGCAACGGCCAACCACGTTGCGGCGGCACGACGCGAGAGCCTCGCGCCCGGCATGGATTCGGGTTCGCCGGCGATGCGTTCAAAGTGAATCTCCCGCTTCGTGGCCGTATCCACAACCCGCGCTTCGTAGCCCTCGGCGGACACGCGGCCGAAGGCCAGATTCGCCGGCGGCGGCAGCGGCGGCACCGGGCATGGCACCGCTTGCAGGCAAACCGGGCATAGCCCGGCGCGGTCGTCTTGTGCCATGTCCGCCAGTTGCTCCACCTCGCCCGGTTCCGGCAGGCCGCGGGCGGAGAGGGCTTGGAATACGAGTCGATTCGACGCCTTGGGTTCGTAAGCCCGCGAGGCGGCGAACGCTTCCTCGATTCGTGCCGGCGTCCTCTCAGTTGCAGCCGCGGTGATGAGACCGTCCAACAGGGCCCGCGGCGGCACGGCCTGCCGTTCGTGGTACATCAAACCGTGCTTGGCCCAAAGGTGCGCAATCAGCTTGCTGCGGGACAGCCGCTCGTCGCAACGCGGGCAATCCAACTTCGCCTTCTGCTCGGCTTCCTCGACGATGACGTCCAACGTCGCACAGGTTTCCACCATCCGCTGCAGGTGCAGCAGACGCTCGAGCCGTCTGATGCGCGAGGTACCCAACGCGATGGCCTGCACGACGGGGTACACGGTCTGAGGGTCGTCCGGCACGGCGGCCAGGAGCTTACCCGCGGCGGCCAAGCGTAAGGGCAGGGGAATCGACTCGAACTTCAATACCGGCACGGCGGCCGCCGTCAGCACCAGCGGCAGCGGATCGGGCAGTCGGATCAGGAACTCCATAGCCACCCGATGCCCGGCGAACGCGGACATTTCCAGTTCGTGAAACACAGCCGCACCCCGGCCGCGCTTGGCCGCCTCGGCTGCCAGTCGCACCAGTGCGGCCGTGAAGTGCTTGCGGTCCTCAATCGGCGGCAATTGCCGCAGGCGCGCTGCCAACTCGGTATCGTCCGGGTGCATCCTGCCCCAGTTGGGCTGTTCCAAACTCATGGCCGCGAGACCGGAGGAGTCAGGTACAATCCCAAGGCTTCCGCGGAGGTTGCCGCGCTCGTGGGCAAGGTCTGCAGCGGTCCGGCGAAGAGCGTCAGACTCCGTTCCAGGATGGTCTTGTACTCGGCTTCGCCGGTCAATCGCCAAAGCCGGGCGGCGTTCTTCGCCGTCAGCCCGTTGGCCGAGGGTATGGTGCCGTCGTAGTGGTCCTTACCGCGGGCGAACAGCTTTTCGCCTGCGGACGGTGTCAGGAACACGCCGCCGGTTTCGTCGCCGTAGTTCTTCATCAGGATCGTCAAGAGTTCGCGGGATTGCTGCAAGCGCTTGGCATCCTTGGTGACGTCGTAAAGAGTCAGCAGCCCGTGGATCACGCCGGCGTAATCGTCCGCGAAGGTCGGGCCGCGTGCCGACAGCTTCTCATTCGGCAGTGCGGCATAAATGCGAAGCAATTCGCCGGTCGGGGTCCGCATCCGGCTGAGCAACGCATCGGCGGCGCGGTTGGCCGCCGCGAGATACTTCGGCTCGTTCAGGCTGCGGCCCGCCTCGGCCAAGCCCGCGATGGTCAAGCCGTTCCAACCCGCGATGACCTTGGTGTCCAGAAACGGTTTGACCCGCTTCGACCGTACCGCGATCAACTTGTCCCGGAGTGCGAGGACATCCTTCGCATCGGCTTCCGACGGCAACAGCGGCTTCAAGCTCACGGGGATGAAGTGTTCCTTCTCGAAGTTCGGCTTGCCGTTGCAGCCGTACCACGCCCGCAGACGTTCGCCGGCTGCACCCGCGCCGAGGATCGCGTCGAGTTCCGGCTTGGTCCAGACGTAGTAAAGGCCTTCCTTACCGTCGGTATCCGCGTCGAGAGCGGAAAAGAACAATCCCTCCGGCGAGGTCAGATCGCGCTCGATGAATTCAGCGATCCCCCGAATCGTGGCGTCGAACTGCAGGTCGTTCGTGCGGCGTTGATGATCGGAGTAGAGCTCGAGGAGTTGGGCATTGTCGTAGAGCATCTTCTCGAAGTGCGGCACCGTCCAGGTGCGCTCGGTGGAATAGCGGTGGAAGCCGCCGCCGAGTTGATCGCAGATCCCGCCGTCCGCCATCTTCCGCAGCGACAGCGTCACGTCCGCCATGAGCTTTTTGTCGTCGCCGGCGTTGCGGAGGAGGAACAGCAGCGATGCCGGCCTCGGGAACTTCGTGCCGCGCCAGCCGCGGAGCTTCTGGCCGAAACCGCCGAACTCGGGATCGATTTCAAACGCAGCCACGGCATCGGCGAGCAGTGTCTTGTCCAGCTTCACCAGCGGCATCGGCTTGGCTTCCATCTCAGCGGCCGTTCGCTTTGCCACTTCATCCGCTTGTTTGACCAACCCGGCATGGTCCTTCGCGTTCAGGTCCATGACGCGCTTAAGGACGGTCTTGAAGCCTGGCGAGAGTTCGCCGTCGATGGTCTTGTCGTCCTTGGGCCAGTAGGTGCCGCCGAAAATCGGCTTGCCGTCGTCGGTCAGGAACATCGACAGCGGCCAGCCTCCGGAGATGCCCAGCACCGAGAACGCGGCCATGTAGACCTCGTCGATGTCCGGTCGTTCTTCACGGTCGACCTTGATGCAGACGAAGTTCTTGTTGAGCATCTCCGCCGCAGCCGGCTCGGCGAACGACTCCCGCTCCATGACGTGGCACCAATGGCAGGCGCTGTAGCCGATGGAGAGAAAAATCAGCTTGCCCTCCGCCTTGGCCTTGGCGAAAGCCTCCGGCCCCCACGGGTACCAATCGACCGGGTTGCCGGCGTGTTGCCGCAGATAGGGCGAGGCTTCCTTGGCCAAGCGGTTGAGCTTACCGGTCGGAGGATCGGCACTGAAACCTGCGGTGAAGCTGCCGAGGCAGACCAAGAGGGTGAGCAGAAAACGCATCGGATCGGGAACCTCGGCAGGCGAATGGACGACGCAAGTGTAAGATAGTTTCCAGTGAGACGCCCTGCAATAGTTACGGAGTCGCCTGCCCATGAAGCCCGCACGTATCCTCGGCCTCGCGGCAGCATTCTTCTGTTTCAGCCTCGTGCCCGACTCGTCGAGTGCGGCCCAGGACGAGAAGCCCGTCGATCCCAACATCAAGCAGAAAAAAGCGGTCGAATCGAACCTTAAGCAGGGCAAGGTTACGATGACCGTCGCCGAATCGGCGGAGCTTCGGCTCGTGTCCGCCTATTCGACTGAGAAGGCCGAAAAGATTTTAGGCGAAGCGCAGAAGGCCTATGCCGCGGCGATCAAAGTACTGGGCTACGAGGGCAAGGACGATCCCATCCCCGGCAAACTGACGCTGTACGCCTTCACCGAGGCCAAACTCTACAAAGCCTTCCTGCTGCAGGCCCTCAAGCGGGCACCGCGCGGCCGCAGTATGGACGAGCGGGATCTGAAAGGGGACGTACCCCATATCGTGCTGAACGGTGCAGCCACGACCGACAAGCCGACGGAGGCGAGCCTGACGGCGCAACTTGCCCGTGCTGCGGCATCGGCTCTGTTGAGCATCAAATCCGGGATGACGGACGAGACGAGTCTTCCCAATTGGCTCGACGCGGGCTTCGCCGAGAATGCCGTGCTGCGGGCCGAGGGGAACGCGACCAAACTGGCCGCATTCAAAGCCAAGGTGAAGGCCTTGGCGACGAAGTCGCGCGGCGCGGCTCTGCAGTTGAGGTTCGTTTGGGGCGAAGGGGTCGCGGCCACCCCGGAGGCCGAACTGGTCGCCCACGGCTTCGTCGATTATTTGGTCTACGGGCCGGGGGCGGAGAAGTTCCCGATGATCCTGACCGCGCTCAAACCCGCGGAGGGGAACGACGAGCCGAGCGTGCCCAAGGCGTTCGCCGCCGCGGACTGGAAAATGGAAGACGCCGAGGCCGCATGGCGAAAATGGGTGCTTACCGGGAAGTAGCTGCGACCGTCTGCGCACACCAAGCCGGCGTGACGAACCAATCGAGTTCTCCACTGCCTTCCTTGATCTCATCGTCGTCGGTCGTGAACGACGCGGCCGCGCCCTTCTCGAACTTGACGATGCGATCCCCGGCGCCGAGCAGCCAAGCCGCGTAGATGCCCAAGTCCGGCATGTGCCCCACGAGCACGATGCAGTCGTCGTTCATCTCCACGATTTGCTTGGACAGTTTCCTCGGCCTCAGGGCATCGTACTTCAATGCATCCGTCACTGTGAGTTCGCGGCCGGCAGGTAGCAGGCTCCACAGCGCCTCAGCCGTCTGCTTCGCCCGCACGAGCGGGCTGCACGCGATGACCCCCGGTTTGACGCCTTGCAATCGCAGAGCCTCGGCCAGATTCGCGGCTTGCTGCTTACCCTGTTCCGTGAGTGCCCGCGCGAAGTCGGTTTCCTCGTCCGAGCCGTGTTCGCCGACGGCTTCGGCATGGCGTACCAGAATGAGTTGCATGGTCGGTTTCCTCCGAAAACAGCCGAGGACGGATTTCGCGCGTTTCTTCGTTTCCTCATCCAAGCCGGACTGTTGAAACGAGGCGAAAGAGCTAGAGTAGGTGTTGAACCATTTTTTACCCGATAAGCAAGTCATGAAGCGCAACGACATCCGCAATATCGCCGTCATCGCCCACGTTGACCACGGCAAAACGACCCTCGTCGATCAGATGCTCCGGCAGTCCGGTCAGTTCCGCTCGGAGGAACTCGACAAACTCGTCGGCGGCCAACACGGCCTGATCTTGGACTCGAACGATCAGGAACGCGAACGCGGCATCACGATTCTCGCCAAAAACATCGGCATCCGCATCGGCGATACCAAAGTCAACCTCATCGATACCCCGGGCCACGCCGACTTCGGCGGTGAAGTCGAGCGCATCCTCAAAATGGCCGACGGTGCCTTCGTCCTCGTGGACTCCGCTGAAGGACCGCTGCCGCAGACGCGCTTCGTGCTCCGCAAGGCCTTCGCGTGCGGCCTGCGGCCGATCGTCATCATCAACAAGATCGATCGGCCGGACGCCCGCATCGACGAAATCCATTCCCAGATGTTCGATCTCTTCATCGAACTCGGAGCGGACGACGAAACCGCTAACTTCCCGGTCATCTATGCCTCCGGTCGGGCGGGCATCGCCACGACGGACATGGCCGTCCCGCCAGTGAATCTCAAGCCGCTCTTCGACGCCATCATGGAGAAGGTCCAGCCGCAGGAGGTGGACATCGACGGCCCCCTGCAGATGCAGATCATGGCGCTGCAGTACGACGAATTCGTCGGCAAGATCGCCATCGGCAAGGTCTTCCGCGGCAAGATCAAGAAGGGCCAGAAGGTCACCGTCGTCAAGCAGTCCGACGGCACCACGTTCCCGGACACGATCGTCAGCGTCCGCGAGTTCGAGCGGCTCGGGCAGAAGGAAGCCGACGTCATCAGCGCCGGCGACGTCTGTGCCGTGGTCGGCATCGACGAAGCGGACATCGGCGACACGATCTGCGACTTCGAGAAGCCCGAAGCCCTGCCGCCGCTGACCATCGACGAGCCGACGTTGGACATGCTGTTCAAGGTGAACGACTCGCCGTTCGCCGGGCAGGAAGGCAAGCCGATGACGAGCCGCGAACTGCGCGAGCGGCTGGATAAGGAACTTCAGCACAACGTCGCGCTCCGAGTCAAGCCGGGCGACCGCGAAAGCGAATTCATCGTCAGCGGCCGGGGGCTGCTGCACCTCGGCGTGCTGTTGGAAACGATGCGCCGCGAAGGCGCCGAGATCGCCGTCGGCAAGCCGCAGGTCATCACCAAGCAGGTCGACGGCAAGACGATGGAACCGGTCGAGTACCTAGTCGTCGAAGTGCCGACCGAGAACAGCGGGTCCGTCATGCGGTTGGTGCTCGAGCGCCAGGGCGAGTGCGTGAAGATGGAAGGCGGCGGCCATATGACGCATATGGAGTTCCACATCCCCGCCCGCAGCCTCATCGGCCTGCGGACGAAGATGATGACCGCGACGCAGGGCACGGCGATCCTTCACCACAACTTCCTCGAGTATCGCCAGGTCAAGGGGCAACTTGAAGGCCGCGCCAACGGGGTGCTGATCTCCATCGAAACCTCGAAGGCCACGGGCTACGCCATCGAAGCGCTGCAGGATCGCGGCTTCCTCTTCGTCAGCCCGATGCAGGCCGTCTACGAAGGTCAGGTCGTCGGCGAGCACAATCGCGACAAGGACCTGACGGTCAACGTCACCCGCCTTAAGGCTTTGACGAACATGCGGAGTGCGGGAGCGGACAAAAACGTGCCGCTGCGGCCGCCGATGCAGTTCAGCATGGAAATGGCGTTGGAATACATCGAGGAAGACGAACTCGTCGAAATCACGCCGCAGTCGATCCGCATGCGCAAGATCTACCTGAAGGAAAACGAGCGCAAAAAGCACAGCCGGTAACCAACCCATCGAGCCGGAAGCGTCGGCGTCGGACGATCCCGTTCGTCCGACGCCTCCAGCGGTAAGTCCTGCGGGTCATTTCTTCGCCATGTTTCTCAGACGGAACACCACCGCATGTGCCGCTGCGTTCCGTTGGTTTCCATTCTGGCTTTGCTAGTCGGCTGCGGCCAAGCACCGAAGCCATTGCCGGAAGCCGCCGCACCCGTCCCACCCGTCATCGCCTTGCCAGGATCCGATTATCGCGCGGAAGCCTCCGGCAGTGTTGCGGGACTTGCGGCCTGGTCCGGCCCGACAGTTCCTCGCGGCATGACGATCGGTGCCACGCCCAAGGGAGAGGGCTACGACATGAAGCCGTATCCCGATGCCTTTGCCCTAAGCGTCGATTCGGCCACAAAAGGGTTGGCGGATGTGCTGGTGACCGTTGCCCTTTCCGAGTCGAATCGCTGGAAAGCCTGGCCCTATCCGTCCGCCAAACTCACCGCGCGCAACTATCGACTGTCGGCGTTTCAGGGGGACCAGTCGACGACCGGTCCCCTGTTCGTGCGCCGCGGCGAAACCTTGGCGATCACCTCGGAAGATCCCGAGTTGCATGTGTTCCGCGGTCGTGGAGCTTCGTTCTTCAGCATCACCTTTCCGAAACCGATGACGCGAACGATCGCACTGGATCAGCCAGGCATCGTCGAGATCACCAGTGGATCGGGCTACCATTGGTTGGCTCACGACGTGGCGGTGAGCGATCATCCGTATGTCGCCGTCACGGATGATCGCGGCCGGTTCCGCATCGACGGGTTGCCGCCAGGCGAATGTGAAGTGACGTTGAGGCTGAGAAATCCGACGATCCTCAACCGCGAACGCGACCCGGAAACGGGCCTGTACTTCCGCACCAACTATGCTCCGGCTACGATGAAGACCATGAAAGTCACGATCGCGGCCGGTCGTGTGACCGACACGACAACATTATTCAGTCCTGTTTTTCCGTCCCCGGAACCTACACGATGATTCTGTACCCCGCGATCGACCTGCTCGCCGGCCGCTGCGTGCGGCTGATTCAAGGCGACTATACCCGTGCCACCGTGTTCCACGACGACCCCACGATTCCCGCACTGGAGTTCCTCGGGCAGGACGCGGATCGTCTGCACGTCGTCGACCTCGACGGCGCCAAAAACGGTGTGCCGATCAACGGATCCGCGATCCGCGCGATCATCGAAGCGACGGGTTTGGATTGCCAACTCGGCGGTGGCGTCCGCACGATACACGACTTGGAAACCGTCTTCGGATGGGGAGTCCGCTGGGCGGTGCTGGGCACCAAAGCGCTGCAGGATCCACAGTGGGTTTGTCGGATGGCCGAGCGGTTCCCGGACCGCATCGTCCTCGGCGTCGATGCCCGCAACGGCTACATCGCGACCGATGGCTGGGTGAAAACATCGACCACGCTCGCCGTCGATTTGATCCGGCAGGTTCAGCATGCACCGCTTGCTGCGGTCGTCTACACGGACATCGCCCGGGACGGCATGATGAAAGGGCCGAACATCGCCGCTCTGACGGATGTCCGGCACGCTACGCATCTGCCGGTGATCGCATCGGGCGGCGTGAGCACCCTCGAGCAAATTCGCGAATTATCGCAGGACGGCGTCCATGCCGCGATCATCGGGCGGGCGTTATACGATCAGGTTTTTACGCTTTCAGAAGCGCTGGAGGCAGCAGCGTGAACACCTACACCGCTCGGGCGAGTGCTTCCTACTTCTCGTCGGACTTTTCCACCAGTGCCGTGTGATAGTCCATGAGGCCGCGGTAAAGGGCCAAATAGGCTTCGAGGTCGCCGGGGTCGGCCTGGTCGATGATGAGTTTGTACTTCTCGTTGTGGTTGACGAACTCCTTCACCGTGGCGCCGCTCATGCGGCGTGCGGGGTTGAAGACGCCTTGGAGCTGATTGTCGGTCGTGAGCTTAGGCAGGCGTTCGATTTTCGTGAGCAGTTTGTTCAACGTCGTGGCATCGGCGAAATCCAAGTCTTTCATCAGCGGGACGATATCGAGTCGGGTTTTCTTCAGTTGCCGCGTCAGCTTGGCGGCGTCCATCGGCTCGACACGTTTACCGGCGAGTGCAGCCTCGACGACCGGTGTAACGGCATTGGTCAACTCCGTCCGCACGACCAGCCATTCGCGGGCTTCCATGAAGGCGGGGAGCGTCGGCTTGCCTTCGTGCATCAGTTCCAGCAAGTCTGCGGCATCGCTGGGTGCATAGCGGACTTTGGCGAGCAGTTCGGGTGTGAGCAGCAGGCTTTCGGCCTTGAGACCGGTTTTTTCCAGCTTGACGATGGCGGCGGACATTTCGGTAAACAGGTTGCCGGAAAGAATCTGTTCTTCGGTTGCATTCAGAAAGCCGGCGTTGGCTTTGGGGTTCGCAACGGCACGGGCACGCTGTTCGCGGGCCAACTGGTCGGCGACGAACTTGCGGGCTTCGATGTCGTTGAAGTTTCCTCGTACACCCGCAGCCTTGAGGATGCGAAGTTGTTCCTGCACGATCGGGTTGTTGTTCGGGTCCATCGCGCCGGAACCGGCGACTGCACCGCCGTAACCGTAGCCGTAACTTGCGGGTGCGTAATAGATCGGGCGTTGCAGGAAAGGCGGCAGGAACGGGCCGGAGTATTGTTGGGACAGGTAGGCGCTCGACACCATGCCGGTGTATGGGTTTCGCGACACCACGCTGAGGTTGTAGCCGGCGGTGTAGTTGTAGCCGACCGTTTGGCCCGTGTATGGGTTGTAGGCGTAGATGCCGGGCCGGAAGTTGGGCATAAATTGAGCGTGGGCAGGACCCGGTACCGCGATCGCGGCTAGTAGGCCTGCGACAAAAACGAGACGGTTGCATGACGACATGATGAAGCTCCGTGGATTCAGGGAAGCTCCGCATCCGTAACGGTCGCCTCGGCCTACTCATGATACGCCGGCCAACGCCATTTCTTTCCGGGATTCGCTCAAGTCTCATCCACGGTTCATCGACGATCACTCCACATTGATGACGATCTTCCCGCTCAGTGTGCCGGCTTTGCCTAAGGTGTTGTCATCCTGCAGCCGATGTGCGTCGGTGGCGTGCTCGAGCGCGAAGCGGGCGCCGATCAACGGCTTCAGCTTCCCGGACGAGGCCAACTCGTTGATCGCGTCGGCGGCTTTACGCTGAAGCTCGGTCGAGATGTTGAACATGGCGAAGCCGAACAAGGCCAATCCCTTGACGTAGAACGGCCCATTGGGGAACTCGGGCCGTGCCTTGCGGCCGGCCATGACGACGATGCGGCCGAAGGGGGCGGTCATGGCCACGATCTTGTCGATGTCACTTAGCGGTTGGGTTTCGTAGAAGACGTCCACACCCTTGCCTGCGGTGGCATCGAGTACGGTCTGCATCACATCGGCGGTCTTGTAATTGATGACGGTGTCGGCTCCGAGGCTGCGCGCGATCTCGACCTTCTCGTCGCTTCCGACGGTGCAGATCACCTTGGCCCCCGCGGCCTTGGCCATCTGCACGACCAGCGAGCCGACGCCGCCCGTGCCGCCGTTGACGAAGACCGTTTCCCCGGCCGCGAGGTTGACGCGGTAAAACAGCCCGAGCCACGCCGTGATGCCGGTGAGCGCGAGAGCCGCGGCCGTTTCGTCTGTCACGCCGGCGAAGGTCTGGTAGCAGTATTCTTCGTCGGGCGCGACGAATTCCGCGAACGTTCCCTGCCGGCCCATCAGCCCCTGATTCGACCCCCAGACGCGGTCGCCGATCTGGAAGCGCTTCACACCGTCGCCGACGGCGGTGACCGTGCCGGCAAAGTCGCTGCCCGTGATGAACGGCATCGGCATCGGCATCGTCACCAAACCAGCCCGCAAATACGCATCGACGGGGTTCAGTGCCGCGGAGCCGACCTTGACCAACACTTGTCCCGGCTTGGGCGTCGGCGTCGGCAACTCGCCGACCCGGATCACGTCCGGTGATCCGGTGGTTTCGAGGTACGCGGCTTTCATGATCGGCTCCGTGGATCGGCGAGGACTGTTTCCGTTACAATACGAAACGGCACTCCACAGTCTGATGGTGCATCCCGTTCATGGAACTCGACCCGCGCACGACCGACGCCTACCCGTTCCTCAGCGGTATCGTTACGCCCAGACCGATCGCGTGGATCACGACGACCTCGCCGGCAGGGATTGTGAATCTCGCACCGTACAGCTTCTTCAATGTCTTCGGTCACGCACCGGCGATCGTCGCATTCTCGCCGAATCTGAAGCCGGACGGCTCGAAAAAGGACACACTTCGCAACATCGAAGCGAATGGGGAATTCGTGGTCAACGCATCCGTCGAGGCGTTGGCTGAACAGGTCAACGCCTCGTCGGCTGTGCTGGCTTATGACGAGAGTGAAGTCGAATTCACGCACCTCACCACGATGCCGAGCGCGGTCGTCCGGCCGCCGCGGATCGTCGAAAGCCCGGCACATCTGGAATGTGTCGTCAGGCAGATCATCCCCTTCGGCACCCACGGCGGGGCACCGACGCTGGTGATCGGCGAGGTCGTACGACTTCACATCGCGGACGATTGTCTCGGGGCGGACGGCTTTCCGGACCCGGCCAAGTTGAAGACCATCGGCCGCATGGGCGGAACGTATTGGTGCCGCACATCTCGCGGGTTGTTCGAGCAGCAGCGGCCCTGCTGAAGGCTCCAAGGCTGAGTTCCTGCGGACTCCGTGCGTGCCTCCAACCGAAGAAAAGAAGACTTCCCTGAGATCCTCCATGCTCCGTCCGACCAGTCCTGACGACACCTCCGCATTGGTCCGCCTGGCCGAAGCCACGGCGTTCTTCAAGCCGCATGAAATCGAAGCATTGGAAGAAGTCCTTGCGGACTATCACGCGGTCAACCACGGCTACGGCCATCGAGCCGTCACTCTGACCGACGATGCTAAAGTCATTCTCGGCTTTGCCTACTTCGCGCCGACGGCGATGACGGATCGGACCTGGGAACTCTGGTGGCTTGCTGTTGAGCCTGCCGTGCAGGGTCAAGGCCACGGGCGGACTCTGTTGGAACACTTCGAGGCTGCGGTGCATGCCGATGGCGGTCGGTTGATGTTGATCGAAACCAGCGGCACGCCGTTGTACGCGGGCACGCGGGGCTTCTACCTGAAAGCCGGCTACGTCGTTGCCGCGGAAATCGCGGATTTCTATGCGGACGGGGATGCCAAAGTGATCTATTCGAAACGCCCGTCGCCACTCGTCTGCTGAGTTTCTCGCGCCCGCCTGCTTTCACCGTTGGAATGCCCGCGACAAAGATCGTGCGGAGGGGGTTTTGCACGCTTGCGTCGGCACAGCTTACCTAACCGGACCGACCGGTTATGGGGGGGATGCGCAATATGACTTGCCGGCGGGTTCCGGGTGAAGCACCGAGGATGCGTCGGGCGATGAATGCTTTGTAATTCGCAATTGTCTCGGTGATGCCGATGGTCGGCTTACCGAGGCGGAATCGAACCGCGGCTGCTGCGAGTACGTGGACCACTTGAACCCCCGAATTTGCCGAAACTGCTGATTCTTCCGGGTTGTCGTGGTCGATGTAGTCTGCGTCGGAGCCGAGGCTTCGCTAGCCCAGGACGGGCAACTCAGTTGCCCGCCCGACGTCCGCGCTTGTCGCGGCTCGGTTCCGCCGAACCCCCTACCCCCCGGCATTGCGCGGCCCGCGCCGACACCGCGGCCGAGCGAGACGGACCTTCACGTCAAGCGAACGTGAACCCGTGTTACGCCCCCGCCGACTCGTTCCGGCCGCCCGCCGCAATGAGCCGCCCCCGCCGGGGTTGTGCGAGTTCGAACTGGAGAAAACCCCCGATGAAAAAGGTCTTCACGACCGGCCAAGTGGCCAAAATCTGCAAGGTCGCCCCGCGGACCGTGTCGAAGTGGTTCGACTCGGGTCGCCTGAAAGGCTACCGCATCCCCGGTTCGCAGGACCGCCGGATCCCCCGCGAGCAACTCATCAAGTTCCTCAAGGACTACGGGATGCCGCTCGGTGAACTGGAAGAGGAGGAATGGCACAAGGTGCTGCTCATCGGCACCGAGAAGCTGTTCAACGATCGCCTGCGGGAATTGCTTCCCGAGAACGACGACTTCAAGTTCGAGTTGGCCAACTCGGGCTTCGAGGCCGGCACGCTCGCCCAGAGCTTCCACCCGGACACGATCATCATCGACCTGGGCCTCGGCCGCTTCGAATCGATCCAGATCACGACGAATCTTCGCAAGAACGAAGCCTACACCACCGTGCTCATCATCGGTCTGGCCGGCGAAGACGAAGCCGAGCCGGAAAAACTCAAGGAACAAGGCTTCAACGACATCTTCAAGAAGCCCTTCGACACGGCGATGCTCGCCACGACCATTCGCAGCATCGCCGAAGCCAAACGCGAGGACTGACCCCCGGAGGTCTTCGCGCTTGCGACGATGCGGGGCATCCCCCTCCGCAACGCATCGTCCGCCGAGGCGTCGCTCCGTCACCGACGGTGCGACGCTTTCGGTGTTTCCTGCATTGCGGATTGCGAATCTCGGAGCGCGGATTGAATCCAGTCAATCGAAGCTGTTTTCAATCCGCACCGCAATTCCAAATCCGAAATCGGCAGCTCTCCGATCCCTAGAATGTCGCCTATTCATCGTCGGCACTGAGAATGGGCGGAAACAACATGGCGGTATGGCAACGGACGCAGACCTGCGGCGAACTTCGTACGGAGCACATCGGACAGAAGGTCACCCTGAACGGCTGGGTGCTGACCTCACGGCGCTACAACAACCAGATCTTCGTGGACCTCAAGGACCGCTACGGCCTCACGCAGGTCGTGTTTGAAGCCGACAACGCGGATACCTTCGCCGCCGCCGAGCAACTCGGCCGCGAATACTGCGTTTCCGTCACGGGTCTCGTGCGTGCCCGGATTGAAGGCAAGCAACGGGCGGACGTGGCGACGGGGCAGGTCGAGCTTTATGCGGAGTCGCTGACCGTCTTGAACACCTGCCCGGCGCTGCCGTTCGAGATCAACGAGTTCTCATCGGAACTGGCGAACGAAGACATTCGCCTGCAGTATCGCTACCTCGATCTGCGTCGAAAGTCGCTTCAAAACATTCTGATTTTGAGGCACCGCGTTTGCAAAACGATTCGGGACTTCCT
>Ga0105047_10003807_pt1 | contig 26483 bp, 26 predicted proteins | sample MAT04_FD_78384 | JGI IMG/M metagenome (GOLD analysis project Ga0105047, IMG submission 78384) | Freshwater microbial communities from Lake Fryxell liftoff mats and glacier meltwater in Antarctica - MAT-04 (megahit assembly) | ecosystem: Environmental > Aquatic > Freshwater > Ice > Liftoff... | reverse complement strand
TCCTGAATGATGAAAGCGCCCGACTTCGTCAGCGTCGGCGATCCCGTCGCGCACCCGACCCGCGACGACGCGCCCGGCCGACGATCGCCATTTTGAGTCCGACCACGATGCCGGCCGCGCACGGGAAGCGGCCTGCGCGGCGGCCCGGTCCAGCGGCAGGTCGCAGCCAGGGGCGTGGCGGGCGCTCGCTCCGCAGGCCGCGACCGTGCCGGGGACCGGCGGACGGGGGCTAGCCGCGCAGCATCCGCCAGAGCCGATCGCGCGACATCGGAAGCTCGTGCGGACGCACCCCGACCGCGTCGCGCACCGCGTTCGCGAGCGCTGGCGCGACGGGGTTGTACGGCGCCTCGCTCATCGACTTCGCGCCGATCGGCCCGTGCGCATCGACGGTGTCGGCGAAGTACACCTCGGTGGGCGGCACGTCGGCGAACTGCGGCAGGTGGTAGTTGCGGATCTCTGGGTTGAGCACCCGCCCCTCGCCGTCGAGTCGCATCTCCTCGTAGAGCGCGGTGCCGATCGCCTGGGCGGTGCCGCCCTCGATCTGGCCGCGCAGTTGCTCCGGGTTGATCACGACTCCGGCATCGGCCGCCTGGATCGACTGCAGAATGCGCACCTCGCCCGTCGCGGTGTCGACGGCGACCCGGAAGGCGTGCACATTGAAAGCCACCGAGCGCGGGGTGCCGTCGTCGCTGCCGATCGCGGTCCACGCGGATGCCCCATCCGACGTGAGCAGCTCGCCGAATGTCACGAGGCGCTCGCCGACCGTCACGCCGCGCTCATCGATCACCGGCGCAGCGCCGCCGTCAGTAGCGTCGCCCGCCCCGACCAGCGCGCCCGCACCCGCGAGCAGCCGCGCCCGCAGGGCCCCGGCGGCCACCAGGATCGCCTTGCCGGCGACGACGGTGCCCGCCGAGCCGAACGCGCCCGTGTCGTGCGCGACGATGTCGGTGTCGGACTGCCGCATCGCGATCCGCTCGACGCGGGTGTTCATCGCGCTCGCGAGAAGCTGGATGTGCGCCGTAGTCGTGCCGCTGCCGAAGTCCGCGGTGCCGACCCCGACCGAGTACGTGCCCGCGGCATCCACCGACAGGGTCACGTCGGCGAAGTGCCCCCGCGGCGGCAGGGTCGCGATCATCGCGACGCCCATACCGACGCCGACCCTCCAGCCGTCGCCCGAGGGCGGCAGCACCCCGTTGCCGCGGGCGAGGGCGGCCTCGGCGAGATTGAGGCACTGGTCGAGGCCGTAGCTGCCGTAGAGCAGGTCGCCCTCCTCGTCCGGATCCGTGACGACCATGGGGTCGCCGGGCACAATCACGTTGCGCCGGTGGAACTCGAACGGGTCGATGCCGAGCTCGCGGGCGAGGTCGTCCATCGCCGATTCGACGGCGAAGATGATCTGCCCGAGGCCGTAGCCGCGGAACGCGCCCGACGGCAGGTTGTTCGTGTACACCGAGCGGGCGTCGACGCGCTTGTTGGCGCAGCGGTAGACGGCGATCGACTCGTTGCAGCCGTGGAACATGACCCCCGGCCCGTGGTTGCCGTAGGCGCCGGTGTCGGCGAGCACGTCGACGTCGATCGCGGTGAGCACGCCGTCGGCGCCTGCGGCGACGGCGACGGACACGCGCATCGGATGCCGCGTCGGGGCCGCGTGGAACTCGTCGGCGCGGGTGAATTCGTACTGCACCGGCCGACCGGTCTTCCGAATCGCCAGCAGCACGAGGTCCTCGGTCAGCAGCTCCTGCTTGCCGCCGAAGCCGCCGCCGACCCGCGCGGTGATGACCCGCAGCTGCGAGCGGTGCAGCCCGAAGATGTGGCAGAGCTCGTCCCGCACCAGATACGGCACCTGGGAGCTCGTGCGCAGCACCATCCGCCCCTGCGCGTCGATCCAGCCGCGGGTGGCGTGGGTCTCGAGGGCGACGTGGGTGACCCGCTGGGTGCGCCAGGTGCCCCGCACGACGGTGTGGCCGGCGTCGAGCGCCGCCGTGACGTCGCCCATCTCCCCGTGCAGCTCGGCGACGAGGTTCGCCTCGGGGTCGGCGAGCCCGGACCCTAGGCCCTTGTCGGCGTGCAGCAGGGGCGTTCCCGGCGCGGTGGCGAGTTCAGGATCGAAATTCGCCGGGATCCGCTCGTACTCGACGCGGATGAGCTGGCGGGCCTCCTCGGCAATCGCGACAGAGTCGGCGACGACCGCCGCCACCCGCTGGCCGCGGAACCGCACCACCGTGTCGAGCACGCGGGTGTCGTCGGGGTCGTCGGTGCGGTTCTGGTGCCGGCCGGTCGAGAACAGCACGTCGGGGGAGTCGAGATGGGTGAGCACGGCGTGCACCCCAGGCAGGCCGGATGCCGCGGACGCGTCGATCGCGACGATGCGGGCATGCGCGTGGGGGCTGCGGAGCACGCTCAGGTGCAGGAGGCCCGGCGTGGCGATGTCGAGAGTGAACGGCTCGATGCCGCGGACGATGCGCTCGCCGGCGGGCGCGGGCACCGACCTGCCGATCGAGGACCCCGCGAGCGGCCGCTCGACGTTCGCCCGCCCGCACAGGGCGTCGCCGATCGCCCGGTAGCCGGTGCAGCGGCAGAGGTTGCCCTTCATCAGCCGGGGGAGGTCGTCGCCGGCGAGCTGCTCCTGGGTGAGGGTCGATGCGGTGACCACCATGCCGGGGGTGCAGTATCCGCACTGGAAGGCGGCTCCGTCGACGAAGGCCTGCTGTATCGGATGCGGGTGCTCCTCGTCGCCGAGGCCGGCGGCGGTCGTCACCGATCGTCCGTCGATCCGTGACGCGGGATAGATGCACGAGTGCACGGGGACGCCGTCGACGAGAACGGTGCAGGCGCCGCAGTCGCCCGCGTCGCAGCCCTTCTTCACCTCGAAGTGGTCGTGCTCGCGCAGCAGCGTGCGCAGGCACTGGCCCGGCGCCGGCGTCGCCTCCACCCCCGATCCGTTCACGTCGAATCTCACGCCGATGCCCCCAGGTCGTTTCTCAGCTGCTCGGCGAGCAGCACGCTCATGGCCGCGCGCCAGTCGGGGGTGCCGTGCACATCGTCGTACCAGTTGTCGATCGAACGCACGCGCGTCTCGAGCTCGGCGGAGGTCGGCAGGGCGTCGAACCGCAGCTGGATCGGCCGGTCGGTGCCGGCCGACACCGTCACGGCGAAGCCTCCGTCGGCGTCGAGTCTGGCGATGACCACCGTGCCCGACCGGCCGAGCGCCGAGAGGGCGATCTTGCGGTACCCGGTGCGGGAGGCGAGCGCGCGCACCGGGAACTCGATCGCCCGCAGCACCTCACCGGGGCGCAGCACCGTCGACTCGACGCCCGTGACGAACTCGAGCACGGGGACGCGCCGGTCCGTGCCGTCCGGCGACCAGATCAGCGCGTCGGCGTCAAGGGCTGCGGCGAGCGATGTCATCGGCCCGGCCGGCAGCGCGAGGCAGATGTTGCCGCCGACGGTGGCCGTGTTCCAGACCTTGAACGACCCGAGCAGCGCGGTGCAGCACTGCCGAAGAAGGGGCTCGGCGAGCCACTCCGACGGGCCGGCGAACTCCGCGAGCTCCGCGAACGTGCAGGTTGCCGCGACCGTCAGCCCGTCGGGGCCGGTCTCGATCGCGGGCCAGCCCATCGTCGTCAGGTCGACGAGGCCGGTGAGGTGCGCCTGCGGCTCGGAGAACAACCAGGATCCGCCGCCGAGTAGGGCCTCGCCCCGGGCGAGCGCGAGATCCGCCCGCTGTCGCGGCTGACGGATCGATGCGACGGTGTTGAGGTCCACGTGGCTTCCCTTCGCCGAACAGGTCGCGGGGCGCCAACGGCGGGGCGATCGCGTGCATTCGACTCACGTGCATTGGGAGCCTGAGACGATAGTAAAGCGCAGCTCTGTGACGCTCGTGTTAACGCCCGTCCGCCGGGACGGGTTGCCGCCGCCCGTGCCCCCATTTCGCCGGTGCTCCGCAAACGTGCGGCCAATTGTAAAGGGGCCTTGGTTATAGTTGCGCCTATGGAAATCCTGATAGTGGTGGGCATCATCGTCCTCCTGGTGGTCATTGTTGGCATCTACCTCTGGGCGACCTACAACTCCCTCGTGACCCTCAACGTGCGCGTCGACGAGGCCTGGAGCGACATCACTGTGCAGCTCAAACGCAGGGCAGACCTGCTGCCCAACCTCATCGAGGCGGTTAAGGGGTACGCCGCTCACGAGAAGGGCGTCTTCGAGTCGGTGACCAAGGCGCGCGCCGAGACGCTGCAGGCGAAGGGGCCGGCGGATGCCTCTGCTGCCGAGAACCACATGCAATCCGCGCTGAAGAGCATCTTCGCCGTCGCCGAGGCCTACCCCCAGCTGCAGGCCAGCCAGAACTTCCTGCACCTGCAGGGCGAGCTCGTCGATACGGAGGACAAGGTCCAGGCCTCACGCCGGTTCTACAACGGCGGCGTGCGGGAGCTGAACACCAAGGTGAAGCAGTTCCCGAACACCCTCTATGTGCGCAGCCTCGGCTTCAGTGAGCGAGAGTTCTTCGAGGTCGCCGACGCCGCCGCGATCGCCGAGCCTCCCCGCGTGCAGTTCTAGCGGCGCGGTAGTCGAAAGGTTCGATGTACAGGGCAATCGCCGCCAACAAGCGGAACACCATCTTCATCATCGCGCTCTTCCTGCTCCTCATCGGTGGACTGGGACTCGTCGCGAATTACATGTACAACGACAGCTCATACTCGATCCTCATCGGCACGGTGATCGGCGCGATCGTCTATACCGTCATCCAGTACTTCGCGGCCGGCCGCCAGGCCGTGGCGATGAGCGGGGCGCGGCAGATCGAGAAGCGCGACAATCCGCGGCTCTACCGCATCGTCGAGAACCTCGTGATCACGACGGGCATGCCGATGCCGAAGATCTACCTCATCGACGACCCGGCGCCCAACGCGTTCGCAGCGGGCCGGGACCCGAAGCACGCGATTGTCGCGGCGACCACCGGACTTCTCGACATCATGGACGACTCCGAGCTTGAGGGAGTCATGGCGCATGAGCTCGGCCACGTGAAGAACTACGACATCCGGGTCACCACGATCGTCTTCGGGCTCGTGGTGGCGGTCGGCATCATCGCTGACATCCTGCTGCGCATGACCTTCTTCTCGCGCGGCGGCCGCAACAACAACTCCAATGCCATCTTCCTGGTGCTCGGGCTTGCGGCCATGATCATCGCACCGATCGTGGCCGGGGTGGTGCAGGCGGCGGTCTCGCGCCAGCGGGAGTACCTCGCCGACGCCACGGGGGCGCTGACGACGAGGCACCCGGAGGCCCTCGCGAGCGCGCTCGAGAAGCTCGGAGCTCACGGCCGGCCGATGCAGCGACAGAACTCGACGATGGCGCACATGTGGATCGCCGACCCGACGCGCCCCGGCATCATCGACCGGCTGTTCAGCACCCACCCCCCGATCGCCGACAGGGCCAAGCGCCTACGGCAGAGCGGCCTCGGCTTCTAGCACGAACCCGTCCACACCCAACCCCACCCCACCCCACCCAACCCAACCCGGTCCCACCCGCGGGTTGCCCGAAAACGTCGGGCTTGCACCCCGCGAGGGGACCGAAGCGGGCAACTCGCGGAGGGGGGCGGAGGGGGGCCCGGCCCCGACCTTGACGGCATCTGCACGTCAACCGGGGGCGACACCAAGTTCTGCGGCGAGGGCCGCCGCGAGGGTGCCCCGCCCCGCGACGTCGACGCCGTCGAGCCCCTGCCAGGAGGCGGCCCTCCGCAGCAGCGGCGCGACCCGGGCGGCGGTGTCGGCTGGCGCGCCCGGCTCCGTCCAGGCCGACTGCACCCGCAGCACCCCGCCCTGCCGGTCGCTCTTGAGGTCGATTCGTCCCACGATCCGGTCGTCGAGAAGAATCGGGAGCGAGTAGTAGCCGAATACCCGCTTCGCCGCGGGGGTGTAGATCTCGATTCGGTAGTGAAAGTCGAACAGCCGCTCGGCGCGCGGACGGTGCCACACCACGGGGTCGAACGGGGAGAGCAGGGCGACGGTGTCGATCTGTCTCGGCAGCCGCGCGTCGCGGTGCCGCCAGGCTGGCTGCGTCCACCCATCGACGGCCACCGGAACGACCTCGCCCGATTCCTGCAGCTCGCGCAGCGCGGTGACCGAGTCGGCCCGGTCGAGCCGGAAATAGTCGGCCAGATCGGATACCGTGCCCACGCCGTGCGCGCGCGCCGCGTGGGCGAGCAGGCGGCGGTGGGCCTCCGCGCGCGACACCGTGCGGCCGAGCACCTCGTCGGGGAGCACCTGCTCGGGCAGCGCGTAGATCCGTTCGAAGCGGCTGCGGCCCCCGCTCACGAGGTCGCCCCAGCGGAACATCGCCTCGAGCCCGGTCTTCACATCCGACCAGCCCCACCACGGCCCCGACCGCGTGTTGAGGTCGTGCTCGACCGCGCTCGCCGGAAGGGGCCCCTTCGCCGCCAGCTCCGCCCGGAGCCAATCGATCATGTGCCGGTTGGCATGAGCCCAGTGCGTCGCCGTGGCCTCGGCCCTGTCGCGATAGTGCCGCATGCGCCAGCGCATCAGGGGCCAGGTGTCGACGGGGATGATCGCGGCCTCGTGCGCCCAGTACTCGACGTAGCGACCGGAGCGGGAAAACGCCAGCCGGTCGAGGGTGCCCCGGTCGTAGGCGCCGAGCCGGGCGAACAGCGGGAGGTAGTGGCTCCGCTCGAACACGTTGACCGAATCGAGTTGCAGCAGGCCGAGCCGCTCGATTCCGAGATTGAGCTGGCGCGCTCCGGGCGCTGCCGTGTGCGGTCGCGCGAAGCCCCCCGCGGCGAGGGCGATGCGGCGCGCGTGCGCGGACGATAGGGACTCGGCCATTTCCTACGACCTTAACCGGTCCCACCGACACTGATTCGTTACCGGGTGTTCGACAATCAGTCACGCCGGGGGGTGCCGCTGGAGGGGGCGCCGTGGTTAGGCTCCAAGGGGCTAACCGGTGTCCCCCAATTGCCAGCATGCAGCGCTGGCGGCCGGCATGGCCGACAGGAGAACCCGAGATGAGAAGCCGAAAACTTGCCGGCCTCGCGGCCATCGCCGCGGTCGCCATGACCCTTGCCGGATGCGCCGGGTCCGATCAGGGCGCCGAGACCGACGGCGGCGGCGTCGACCCGTCGGCCGCGACGACCGCAGAGGACTTCGGCGGCCTCGACGCCCTCGTCGAGGCCGCGCAGGAGGAGGGCGAGCTCAACGTCATCGCCCTGCCGGAGAACTGGGCGAACTACGGGCTCATCATTGACGCGTTCGAGGAGAAGTACGGCCTCACGGTCAACTCCGCCGACCCCGACGTCTCGAGCGCCGAGGAGATCACCGCGGCCGAGAACCTCAAGGGCCAGGACACCGCACCCGACGTCTTCGACCTCGGCACCGCGGTCGCGCTCGACAGCCTCGACTACTTCGCGCCCTATCAGGTCGCGAACTGGGGTGAGATTCCCGACGAGAACAAGGAGTCGACCGGGCTCTGGGTCAACGACTACACCGGCAGCATGTCGATCGGGTTCAACTCGAACGAGGTCGACAAGCCGACAAGTCTCGACGACCTGCTCGGCGACGGCTACAAGGGCAAGGTCGCCATCAACGGCGACCCGACCCAGGCCGGCGCCGCGTTCGCCGCAGTCGGTCTCGCGGCGGCCCAGCGCAGCGGTTCGCTCGACGACTTCCAGCCGGGCATCGACTTCTTCGCCGAGCTCAACGACGCGGGCAACTTCCTCCCGCTCGACCCCACCGAGGCGACCATCGCGTCGGGTGAGACTCCCGTCGTGTTCGACTGGAGCTACAACAACCTCGCCGTCGCGTCGACGGTCGACGGCTGGGAGGTGACGACCCTCCCCGGCGTGGCATACACGAGCTACTACAACCAGGCGGTCAATGTTGACGCTCCCCACCCCGCGGCCGCGCGACTGTGGCAGGAGTTCATCTTCAGCCCCGACGCGCAGAACCTCTACCTCGCGGCCGGGGCGTACCCCGTCACCCTGGAAGCGATGATCGAGGCGGGGACCGTCGACCAGGCGGCCCTCGATGCCGTGGGCGAGCTGCCCGACGAACTAGTCACGCCGACGACCGGGCAGAGCGAGGCGGCAGCGACGCTGCTGGCCGAGAACTGGGCGACCGCCATTGGCTGATGTCTCGGCCGGTGACGTCGCGCCATGAGCGTCGCCAATGCACCAGAGCTGGTGAACGGCGACGCCGAGACCTCCGGGTCCCGGCGTCGCCCCTCCGGCGTGCCACGACGCCGTCGCGTCGGGGTCGTCAAGTACCTGGGGCTCACGCCCTTCGCGATCTACGTTCTGCTGTTCCTCGCCGTGCCCACCTTCATCGCGATTGGCACCGGCTTCTTCGACGCCGACGGCGCGCTCACCTTCGACAACGTGCGCGCGCTGCTCGATCCGGTGATCCTCGGCACCTTCCTGAGCTCGTTCTGGGTGTCGGCCTTCACCGCCATCGTCGGTGCCGTGGTCGGAGCGCTCGTCTGCTACGGACTGCTCGACACGAGGCCGGATGGTGCCCTGCGCTCGTTCGTCAATTCGGCGAGCAGCGTTCTCGCCCAGTTCGGCGGCGTCATGCTCGCGTTCGCGTTCATCGCCACCATCGGCATCCAGGGCCTCGTGACGGTGATCCTGCGCGAGCGGTTCGGCGTCGACATCTTCGCCGAGGGGGTCTGGCTCTACCAGGTGCCCGGGCTGCTCCTGCCCTACATCTACTTCCAGGTGCCGCTCATGATCATCACCTTCATGCCGGCCCTCGAGGGGCTGAAGCCCCAGTGGGCCGAGGCGGCGGCGACGCTCGGCGGCACTCGGCTGACCTACTGGACCAGGATTGCCGGGCCGGTGCTCGCACCGTCGTTCTTCGGAAGCCTGCTGCTCCTGTTCGCCAACGCGTTCTCGTCGTATGCGACGGCCGCCGCACTCATCAGCCAGGGCGCGCAGATTGTGCCTCTCCAGATCCGCGCCGCCCTCATCAGCGAGACGGTGCTCGGCCGGTCGAACATGGCCGGGGCACTCGCGCTCGGCATGATCATCGTCATGGTCGTCGTGATGACCGCCTACTCGTTCCTGCAGGCGCGGACCGCGAGGTGGCAGCGATGAGCGAGGTCGCGGTGCGCATCGGTGCGAAGCCGGGCCGGATCACCAGCCGCGCGATCCTCGGCGGCATCGGCCTCGTGTTCGCGATCCCGATCATCGCGATGATCGAGTTCACGTTTCGCGCTGGCCTCGGCGGCGGGTACACGCTCGATCACTGGACGGTGCTTCTCGACCCGGAGCAGAACGACAAGTACGCCCAGCTGTTCACCGCGGTGCGCAACTCGCTCGTGCTCGCCGTCGTCACCGTCGCGATCGTGCTGCTAATCCTGCTTCCGACCATGATCCTCGTGCACCTGCAGTTCCCGAAGCTGCGCCGGGTGCTCGAATTCATCTGCATCATTCCGATCACCGTTCCCGCGATCGTGCTCGTCGTCGGGCTCGCGCCGGTCTACGGGGTCGTCGTGCGCGTGTTCGGCAGCTCGGTGTGGACCCTCGCATTGGCCTACGGCATCACCGTGCTTCCCTACGCGTACCGCTCGATCCAGGCCAACATCTCGACCGTGGACATGATCACCCTCTCCGAGGCCGCCCGCTCGCTCGGAGCCGGATGGGGCAACGTGATGTGGCGCATCCTGCTTCCGAACCTGCGACGGGGGATCCTCGCGGCGTCGCTCATCTCGGTCGCCGTCGTGCTCGGCGAATACACGATCGCGTCGCTGCTCAACCGATCGAACCTGCAGACCGCCCTCGTGCAGGTCTCCAAGTCCGATCCCTACGTCGCGGTGATCTTCGCCCTGCTGGCGCTCGGCCTCGTGCTCCTGCTTCTCCTACTCATCGGTCGAGTCGGCTCGACCAAACCGGGCCGGAGGCTCTCGTGACCGATTCCACACTCGCCGGGCCCGGCGCCACCGTCGAATTCATCGACGTGATCAAGGACTTCTCCGGCCAGCGCGCCCTGAGCGGCGTGACCCTCTCGGTGCAGCCGGGCGAGTTCGTGGCGCTGCTCGGGCCCTCGGGATGCGGAAAGACGACCGCCCTGCGCGCGCTGTCCGGCCTCGAACAGGTCGACGGCGGCAGCATCCTCATCGACGGGGTCGACGTCGTCGATGTGCCGGTGAACAAGCGCGACATGGGAATGGTGTTCCAGTCGTACTCCCTCTTCCCGCACATGACGACGGTCGAGAATGTCGAATTCGGGTTGCGGATGCGCAAGGTCCCGGCCACCGAGCGGCGGGAGCGCGCGACCGCGACTCTCGACCTCGTGGGGCTCGGCAGCCTCGCCACACGTTACGCCCACCAGCTCTCCGGGGGGCAGCAGCAGAGGGTCGCGCTCGCCCGTGCCCTCGTCACGCGGCCGCGGGTGCTGCTGCTCGACGAACCGCTCTCGGCCCTCGACGCAAAGGTGCGCCTGCAGTTGCGCGACGAGATCCGCCGCATCCAGACGGAGCTCGGGATCACGACCCTCTTCGTAACCCACGACCAGGAGGAGGCACTCGCCGTCGCCGATCGTGTCGCCGTCATGCGCGACGGCAACATCGAGCAGATCGGGACCCCGGAGGAGCTCTACCTCTCGCCGGTGAACCCCTTCGTCGCCGATTTCGTCGGCCTCAGCAACCGCGTCGCGGCGGAGAACAGCGGCGGAATCGTCACGGTCCTCGGAACCCGGCTGCCGCTGCTCGGCGAGCGCCAGCCGGACGGGCCCGTCACCGCGCTGATCCGTCCGGAGGATGTCGAGCTCGCCAGCGACGGGATCCCCGGCACTGTCGTCGCGTCCAGCTTCCTCGGGTCGATGCGGCGCACCCAGGTGCGGGTCTCCGACGACCTCGTGCTGTCGATCCAGCACGAGGTCGGTGAGCACCCGGAGCCGGGGGAGCGCGTGCACCTGGTGCTGAGAGGACGACCGGTTTCGGCGAGCCCTCGCGTTTAGAATGACCCAGTGAAGTTCCGGAAGCGAAGGATCGCGCGAGCCACCCGCGCTCGGGGGTCGGTCGAGGTCGCGGCGAGACGCGAAACGGTCGGCGACGCGGTCCCCGTCGGCATGCGCATTGCCGGTGAGTGGTCGTGGCGCCTGCTGGCGCTGTCGGGCGTCGTCGGCGTGTTCGTGTTCCTGATCATCCAACTGCGCCTCATCGTCATTCCGTTGATGGTCGCGGTGCTGCTCGCCGCGCTCCTCGTGCCATTCGTGCAGTTCCTGCGACGCCACCGGTGGCCCGCCTGGCTCGCCATCACGATCGCCGAGGTCGGGATCCTCGTGGTCGTGTCGAGTCTCGTGTTCCTCGTCGTCACCCAGATCAGAGCCGGATTTCCCGACCTGCAGGTGCGCACGGTGCAGGCGGTCGACGACTTCCGGGTGTTCCTGCGTGAGTCGCCGCTGCACATCACCGACACCCAGATCAGTGGTTACTTCCAGGACTTGCTGGATGCGCTGCAGGCCGACGGGGGAGCATTCATCACCGGCGCGCTTTCGGTCGGCTCCACGGCGGGGCACGTGCTGGTCGGACTGCTGCTGACCCTGTTCACCACCCTCATCCTGCTCATCGACGGCAAGGGGGTCTGGGGCTGGGTCGTCCGCGTGTTCCCGCGGAAGGCCCGCGCGGCGGTCGACGGCGCGGGCGTCGCCGGATGGACGACCCTCACGCACTTCGTGCGGGTGCAGATCTTCGTCGCCGCCGTCGATGCGGTGGGTATCGGTGGCATCGCCCTCATCCTCGGCCTGCCGCTCGCCATCCCGATCGCCGTCGCGGTGTTCCTCGGGTCGTTCATCCCGATCATCGGTGCGGTGCTCACCGGGGCGATCGCGGTCTTCATCGCGCTCATCTACCAGGGGCCGGTCATCGCGCTGATCATGCTGGCCGGCGTCCTGCTCGTCCAGCAGATCGAGGGTCACGTGCTGCAGCCCCTCGTGATGGGCGCGGCCGTGAAGGTGCACCCCCTCGCCGTCGTCCTCGCCGTCGCGGCCGGCGGATTCCTCGCCGGAATTCCGGGCGCGCTGTTCGCCGTGCCCGTCGTTGCGACGGTGAACACGATGATTGCGTACACCGCGAGCGGTGCCTGGCGGAGAGTCACGTACCCTGACGAGAATGCGAAGGATGTCACCAGCAATGCCTGAGATAACCCTGGCCGGCCCGACCCTGGCCGAGATCGAGGCCGCGCGGGAGCGGGTCTCCCGCGTCGCCGAGGTGACCCCGATGGAGAGCTCGCGCTTTCTGGCGGAGCTCCTCGGGTCCCCGGTCTACCTGAAGTGCGAGAACCTGCAGCGCACCGGGTCGTACAAGATCCGCGGCGCCTACAACCGCCTTGCCCAGTTGAGCGCGGCGGAACGCGCGCGCGGCGTCGTCGCGGCGTCGGCCGGGAACCACGCCCAGGGCGTCGCATTCGCGGCGCGCGAGCTCGGCATCTCGGCCACGATCTTCATGCCGGTCGGCGTCGCGCTGCCGAAGCTTCAGGCCACACGCAGCTACGGCGCCGACGTGATCCTGCGCGGGCACACGGTCGACGAGCCGCTGCGGGCCGCCGCGGAGTTCGCCGAGAGCACGGGAGCCGTGCTCATCCCCCCATTCGACCATCCCGATGTCGTCGCGGGACAGGGCACCCTCGGCCTCGAGATGCTCGACCAGGTCGCGCAGATCGACACCGTCATCATGCCGATCGGCGGAGGGGGCCTGATCTCGGGGGTCGCCAGCGCGCTCAAGCAGCGGGCGGCGCGCGACGGTCGACAGGTGCGCATCATCGGGGTGCAGGCGGCGCTCGCCGCGGCCTACCCGCTCTCCCTGCAGAATGGGGCTCCGACCGAGATCACGGTGTTGCCGACGATCGCCGACGGCATCGCGGTCAGCAAGCCGGGCGTGCTTAATTTCGAGATCATCAAGGACGCCGTCGACGAGGTCGTCACGGTGTCTGACGATGACATCGCCAGGGCACTGCTCGTGCTGCTGGAGCGGGCGAAACTCGTGGTCGAGCCGGCCGGCGCGGCCGCGGTCGCCGCGATCCTCACCGGACAGGTGAAAGACCTCGGCACGACCGTCGTCGTGCTCAGCGGCGGAAACATCGATCCGCTCGTGATGGAACGCATCATCTCCCGCGGCCTCGCCGCGTCGGAGCGCTACCTCAAGCTCAAGCTCACGCTGCCCGACCGCCCCGGCCAGCTCGCGCGGGTCGCCGAGCTGATCTCCGAGGCCAACGCGAACGTGGTCGAGGTGCTGCACACGAGGCACGGCCGCAATGCGCTGATCAGCGAGGTCGAGCTCGAGCTGAGCGTCGAGACGCGCGGACCCGAGCACGTGCGGGGCGTGATCGAGCGCCTCCGCGAGGCCGGCTACGACCCGCGCGTCGACTACTGACGCGGCGCAGTTGCGCGCCAGGTGGCATGCCGGGACGGGTGCTCGCCGGGCCCATGGCCGGGGGCGGACTACGAGGTGTAGGGCTCGACCTTCGAGATGACGACGGTGATCTCGCGGCCGTTGGGAGCCGTGTACAGGACCGTGTCGTCCACCTTGTGGCCGAGGATCGCCGCTCCCAGCGGGCTCCCCTCCGAGTAGACGACGAGGTCGCTGTCGGCGTCGACGATCTCGCGACTGCCGAGCAAAAACTCACTCGGGTCGCCCTGGATCGTCGCCGTCACCACGGTGCCCGGCTCGACGACGCCGCCGCCGGTCGGCGTCGAGCCGACCTTCGCGTGGCGGAGCAGCTCGGTGAGCACGCGGATGCGCGCCTCGATCTTGCCCTGCTCCTCCTTGGCGGCGTGATAGCCGCCGTTCTCCTTCAGGTCACCCTCGCCGCGCGCCGTCTCGATCTTCTTTGCGATGTCGGTGCGCCCGTGGCCGCTCAGGTGCTCGAGTTCGGCGCTGCGTCGGTCGTACGCTTCCTGCGTCAGCCAGGTCTCGCTTGATTCGATAGACATGGGGGCACTCCTTGGGCTGTGGCGGCACGGTCAGGTGAATAGGCCGCATCAAACAAAGGAGACCGGCGCCGTGGCCGGTCTCTCGAGCTATTGCCGTGCAGCCTACGTGAGCCAGCAGCGGTAGATCAAGCCCGTGACGGCGAGCTCGGTGGTATTGACGATGCTCGTGAACTCCCTCGACCGCCGGTCCGATTCCGGCACCTCGATGATCTTCCAGCCGACGATCCCGTGCGCTTCGTTCTGGGCCTGCAGGGCGCAGGTGGCGGAGTCTCCCGGCGTCAGGGCGATCTGAAAGGTGATGCTGACCGAGCGTTCGTCGACCACCTTGTGGGCGGTGTCGACCGCATCGACCGACGTCGTCGTCGAGTCGAGCCCTCCCCAGACCACCCACGCGGTAAAGACCGCGACGAACGCGGTGGCGGTGGCCCAGGCAATGCGCCTGTTCCAGCGCCGGCGCCGCGGGGTGCGACCGTAGCGCTGGTCGATCTCCGTCGCGACGACGGACTCGGGTGCCGGTCTGGACACAGGGTGTTCCTCTCGCAGGAAAGCCGACGCGGTGGCGATTAGGCTGCTCCCTAGGCTAAATGCTATTACCTAGGAGTTTCGTGACACGGCGATTGCTTGCGGTCCATGCCCACCCCGACGATGAGTCGAGCAAGGGTGCGGCGACCTACGCGCACTATTCGAGCATCGGTGTCGATGTGATGGTCGTCAGCTGCACGGGCGGCGAGCGGGGCGACGTGCAGAACGAGGCGCTCGTGCCCCGGGCGATGGCCGACCGTGACATGGGCGGACTTCGGCGGTTCGAGATGGCCAAGGCACAGGAGCTCATCGGCTGCCAGCACCGCTGGCTCGGCTATCACGACTCCGGGCTTCCCGGGGAGGGCGAGGCGGTTCCCGCGAACTCCTTCGCGGTCATCCCGCTCGAGTACTCGGCGGCCCCGCTCGTGAAGATCATCCGGGAGTTCCGGCCGCAGGTCGTGCACACCTACGACGAGAGCGGCGGATACCCCCATCCCGACCACATCCGCACCCACGAGGTCACGGTGTACGCGATCGAGGCCGCGGCGGACCGCTCCCGCTACCCCGAGTCCGGTGAACCGTGGACGGTCTCGAAGACCTACTATGACCGCATTTTCAACGCCGCGAGGTTGAACGCCGTCTACGACCGGATGCTCGAGCTGGAACCCGATTCGGAGCGTACCGCACAGATGGCGGAGCTGAAGGAGTGGATGGGATCGCGCCCCGCCACGGCGACCGCCCACATCGACTGCGGCGCGTTCTTCGACACCCGCGACAATGCACTCAGGGCGCACGCCAGCCAGGTGCCCCCCGACAGCCGGTTCTTCTTCTGGCCGAACGACCTGCAACGGCAGGTGTGGCCGTTCGAGGACTACGAGCTCGCGACGTCGCACGTCGCCGTTGAACTGCCGGAGAGCGACCTGTTCGCCGGGATCCTCGACGAGACGCAGGCCAGCGCGTGAGCCTGTCATCGGCGCTCGGCGCCCTGCCCGGCGCTCTGCTCCGACTCGATACGGAGGAGTTCGACCCGAACACGGTGACCCCCGGCGTCGTCGGGTTCCTCGCCACCTTCGCGCTCGCGACCATCGTCGTGATGCTCGTGCTCGACATGGTGCGACGCGTGCGGCGCGTGCGCTACCGCGAGGAAATCGCCGAGCAGCTCGATGCGGAAGAGGCAGAGGCCGCCGCGATCGCCCGGGCCGAATCGGACATCGACGACGCCCCCGGCAACGACAATCGCGGGCCGGAACGCCCCTGACCGCGCCGCCCGCTCCCGGGCACCGCACGGGGATCGACCGCGGGGCGATCAGCCGAAGGTCGGCGGGTTCGTCGCGACCAGGAAGATGCCGGTCCAGTGGCAGAGGAATGCCGCGAGGGTGAGGGTGTGGAAGATCTCGTGGAACCCGAATTTTCCGGGGAACGGGTTCGGGCGTTTCAGCCCGTACACCACAGCACCGACCGTATAGCAGAGCCCACCGATGATAATCAGTGTCATCATCGCCGCGTTCGCGTCGAAGAAGTCGACGATGAACACGAGGGCGGCATAGCCCAACAGCAGGTAGAGCGGCACGTAGAGCCAGCGTGGGGCACCGATCCAGAACACGCGGAAGACTATTCCGAGTCCGGCGCCGGTCCACACGAGCCAGAGCAACAGCGTCGATTTCTCCGGCGGCAGCGCGAGAACGGTGATCGGGGTGTATGAACCCGCGATCAGCAGGAAGATGTTGGCGTGATCCATGCGCTTGAGCAGCCGGCGGGTCGGGTCGCTCCAGTCAAGGCGGTGGTAGAGCGCCGACACCCCGAACAGCAGCATCGAGGAGGCCACGAAGACCGAGGAGCTCACGCGGGCGGCGGTCCCGTCGGCCATCGCGATGAGCACCACGCCGAGAACGATCGCGACCGGGAACGTGCCGGCGTGGATCCAGCCGCGCCAGGTCGGCTTGCGGTCGGCGAGATCGATCGCGTCGTCGAGCAGCGGCAGGTTCGGGAGGTCTGCTCCTGGCTCGTCGTCGACACGTGTCTCGTCAGTTGGCCCCGTCATGCGCCCAGTTTAGGACGAGCGGCCGGATGCGGGGTGCCGCGTGTCACAGGTCCGTGCATCGCGCCGACGTTGGGTTAGCGTAGTGACGTGCGAAATCGGGAAGTACCGCTCGGCCGGGGCATCCTCTACGGGCTTTACCAGAATCGGATCCGGCGGTGGCTCGGCAGTCAGGTGTTGCCGCGGCACATCGCGATGATCATCGACGGCAATCGCCGGTGGGCGAAGCAGCGTTTCCTCGAGACGGCGGCGCACGGCCACCGAGCCGGCGCTGAGAAGATGCGCGAGTTCCTCGTCTGGTGCGACGACCTCGACATCGAGGTCGCGACGCTCTACCTGCTCTCGACTGACAACCTCACCGGGCGCCGGCCGGAGGAGCTCGAGGAGCTGTTCCAGATCATCGGCGACCTGGCCGACGACCTCTCGCGCTATCGCGACTGGCGGGTGCAGCACGTCGGATCGTGCGAGGGCCTGCCGGAGCAGCTTACCGCGACGCTGCGGGATGCCCAGGAGCGCACGAAGGACAACAGCGGGCTGCACATCAACCTCGCCGTCGGCTACGGCGGTCGTGCCGAGATCGCCGAGGCGATGCGCAGCATCGTGCGGGCCCACGAGAACGAGGGGGGCGCGCTCGAAACGCTCGCCGAGATCCTGACCCCCGAGCTGATCGCCGACCACCTGTACACCGGCGGCCAGCCCGACCCCGACCTGGTCATCCGCACCTCCGGAGAGCAGAGGCTCAGCGACTTCATGCTGTGGCAGAGCGCGCACAGCGAGTTCTACTTCGTCGAGGCGCTCGGCCCCGACCTCCGCGAAGTCGACTTCCTGCGCGCGGTGCGTGACTACGCGCGACGGCACCGCCGGTTCGGCAGCTAGGCCCCCGCCCGAAACGAGCGCGACTCGTCTCGTTCATCCGAGCGTCATCCGGCGCGCGCGTGTCGCTCTGTATCTTTTCAGCCCCGCGACGTAGTTTCGAGATATCAGGCACGGCGCCTGGTCGAGACGGCCACTCAAGTTCGTTTCGCTTCGCTCTTCCGGCCGTCTGTGCAAGTCGTATCCGAGTGCCTCGCTCTCGGGAATGGAGTGCCAATTGCCCACGGTAAACCGCCCACACGGAAAGACCGCGAAGGACACTGCGACACCGACCGGCACCACGGAACGCACGTATGTGCTCGATACGTCGGTTCTGCTGTCCGACCCGAAGGCCGTGTTCCGGTTCAAGGAGCACGCGGTGGTCCTCCCCGTCATCGTGATCTCTGAGCTCGAGTCCAAGCGAAACGACCCCGAGATCGGCTACTTCGCGCGGCAGGCGCTGCGCAACCTCGACGAGCTGCGCATCAAGCACGAGCGGCTCGACTTCCCGATCACGGTCGGCGAGGACGGGGGATCCCTGCGGGTCGAGCTGAACCACTCGAACATGTCGGTGCTGCCGTCGGGACTCCAGCTGGGCGACAACGACTCGCGCATCCTCGCGGTCGCGTTGAATCTCGCCAACGAGGGATTCGAGGTGACCGTCGTCTCGAAGGACCTCCCGTTGCGGGTGAAGGCCGCGTCGATCGGCCTCGCGGCGGAGGAGTACCGAGCCGAGCTCGCCGTCGACTCCGGATGGACCGGCACCGACGAGATCACCCTCGGCTCCGACCAGATCGCCCGCCTCTACGAGACGGAAACTCTGCAGACTCGGCTCGTCGACGATCTCCCGATCAACACGGGCCTCGTGATCCACTCCGACCGGGGCTCCGCGCTCGGCAGGGTCACGTCGCGCGGCGAGCTGCGCCTCGTACGGGGCGACCGGGACGTGTTCGGACTGCACGGACGCTCGGCGGAGCAGCGCCTCGCGATCGACATGCTCCTCGATCCGGAGATCGGCATCGTCTCGCTGGGCGGCCGTGCGGGAACCGGCAAGTCCGCCCTTGCCCTGTGTGCCGGACTCGAGGCGGTGCTCGAGAAGCAGCAGCACCGCAAGATCATGGTGTTCCGTCCCCTCTACGCGGTGGGCGGCCAGGAGCTAGGATTCCTGCCCGGCGACGCGTCGGAGAAGATGAACCCGTGGGCCCAGGCCGTTTTCGACACCCTCGGCTCCGTCGTCTCGCCCAATGTGCTCGAGGAGGTCATCGCCCGCGGGATGCTCGAGGTGCTCCCGCTCACTCACATTCGCGGCCGATCACTGCACGACGCGTTCGTGATCGTCGACGAGGCCCAGTCGCTCGAGCGCAACGTGCTGCTGACGGTGCTCAGCCGGATCGGGCAGAACTCGCGCGTCGTGCTCACCCACGACGTCGGGCAGAGGGACAACCTGCGGGTCGGGCGCCACGACGGAGTGGCCTCCGTCATCGAGACGCTCAAGGGTCACGCACTCTTCGGGCACATCACCCTGATGCGCTCCGAGCGGTCCGCGATCGCCGCGCTCGTCACCGAGATGCTGGAGTCTAACGAATTGGCATGATCGTCCGCGCGCGACGGCCGGCGCCGGGAAGGACGACGTAGGGTCGGAATGTGAACACTCTGGTCGGCTCCGTCGTGGGAATCCTGAGTGTCCTGTTCCTCTGGGGTGCCATCTCGCCGCGAAGCCAGTGGCAGGTGCTGGTCGGCTGGACGCGCGCCGACCCGCGTGACAGTGAGCCGGGCTCCTCGGCGTACGCCGGCGGGCGGTTGCTCTCCCTCGTCGGACTCGCGGTGATCCTGACCCTCGCCGTGAGTTGGGCGGTCGGCGCGATCGCGATCGAACAGGTCGAGCGGGTGCGCACCCCCTCCGTCGCCGAGCGGGTGTGGGGCGAGCCGCGCTCGTATGTCGTCGACCGTGTCTTCACTCCGCTGCAGGCGCCGCCGGAGGGTCTCGTCGAGCAGGCGATAACGGGCTACCAGAGGGCAAACGGCGCCGAACGCAGCCCGAGCTACCTGTACGCGGAGGGCCGTATCCGTGCCGCTGGGCTCGCGACCCAACCTGGGTTTCTCGGGGTCGCCCCGCTGCCAGGCGCCGTGGCGCTCGAGACGGCCGACGTCGTCGTGCACGTGCGCGGCGACTCCCGCTGCATCCCACAGCAGGTCGTCGTGATGCCCCTCGAGGGCGCGGTGCAGCTCGGCGTCTTCTTCGGTCCGCTGATGGAGGGAGAGACATCGGCTGAGGGGAGCGCCGACGCCGACGAGCCCGCCGGGGACGCGTCGTGCGACGTGTCCCCGGCGCCGGAGGATTCGCGGGGGTATCTGATCCCGATCGACCTGACCGCGCCGCTCGGCGCCCGCGAGGTGCAGTCCCTCGCGGGGGTGCCGATCCCGTCGGTGCCGCTTCCGTCCAGGTAGCGGCGTCCGGCTACTTCGCGGCGGGGGGCCGCGTCATGGCGAGCACGTCCAGCGCCGAGTCCAGCAGCTCCTCGCTGAGTTCGCCGCGCTCGACGAACCCGAGGTCGATTACCGACTCGCGCACGGTGATGCTCTTCGCGACGGCGTTCTTCGCGACCTTCGCGGCGGCCTCGTAGCCGATCACCCGGTTGAGCGGGGTGACGATCGCGGGGGAGGACTCGGCGAGCGCGCGCGCCCTGACTAGGTTCGCCTCGAGCCCGGTGACGGTCTTGTCGGCGAGGGCCCGCGTCGAGTTCGACAGCAGGCGGATCGACTCGAGCAGCGAGGTGCCCATCACCGGGATGGCGACATTGAGCTCGAACGAACCGGACGCGCCGGCCCACGCAATCGTCGCGTCGTTCCCGATGACCCGCGCGGCGACCATGAGCACCGCCTCCGGGATCACCGGATTGACCTTGCCCGGCATGATCGAGGAGCCGGGCTGGAGGTCGGGGATGTGCAGTTCGCCGAGCCCGGTGTTAGGCCCGGATCCCATCCAGCGCAGGTCGTTGCAGATCTTGGTGAGGCTCACGGCGATGACGCGCAGCGCGCCGGAGACCTCGACGAGGCCGTCCCTCGCACCCTGGGCCTCGAAGTGGTCGACGGCCTCGGTGATGGGCAGCCCGGAGTCGTCTGCCAGCGCGGCGATGACCCGCTGGGAGAAGCCCGCCGGGGTGTTGATTCCGGTGCCGACGGCGGTGCCGCCGAGCGGGACCTCCGCGACGCGGGCGATCGTCGAGTTGACGCGCTCGATCCCGAGCCGCATCTGGCGCGCATAGCCGGCGAATTCCTGGCCGAGGGTCACCGGGGTCGCGTCCATGAGGTGGGTGCGTCCGGCCTTGACCGCGGACTTCCACAGCTCGGCCTTGACCTCGAGGGCCAGGGCGAGATGGTCGAGGGCGGGGATGAGGTCGTGCAGCAGCGCGCCCGTCACGGCCACGTGCACCGAGGTCGGGAAGACGTCGTTCGACGACTGCGAGGCGTTGACGTGGTCGTTCGGGTGCACCGGAGATCCGAGGATCCCCGTGGCGAGGCTCGCAAGCACCTCGTTCATGTTCATGTTTGAGGAGGTGCCGCTGCCGGTCTGGTATGTGTCCACAGGGAACTGCTCGTGATGATCTCCCGCGATGAGGCGGTCGGCGGCCTCGGTGACCGCGTCCGCGATCGCGGGGTCGAGGATCCCGAGCTCCTTGTTCACCAGCGCCGCAGCGCGTTTGATGCGCGCGAGGGCGACGATCTGCGCCGACTCGAGACCGGACCCGGAGATGGGGAAGTTCTCGACCGCCCGCTGCGTTTGCGCGCCGTACAGTGCGGCCGCTGGCACCAGCACCTCGCCCATCGTGTCGTGTTCGACGCGGTACTTCGCGTCATCCTGCGTCTGGTCAGATTCCGTCATAACGGGGTGCCTTCCTGGGGATGGGTGAGAATGAGGTTGCCAACGTGGATGTCCGGCACCGCACGACCCTCGAGCAGGCGATAGTTCGCGCCCACGATTGCCAGCGTACCGGCGGCGATCGCGTCGCTGATGAGCTCGGACGCCTCGAGCAGCTCCGAGATCGTGTCGCGGAGGTGCTCGCGCCCGACCTCGAGGGCGTTGGCGCGCTGGGGCTCGTTCGCGGCCCCGCCCGCGAGTGCGACGCGCCGGACGGCGGGCACGATCTTGGCGATCAACCGGCCGATATGGTGCGGAAGCGGCGCGGCATCCGGCGCCTGCGAAGCGATGGCGGCGAGCACGGCCCCGCACTCGTCGTGGCCGAGCACGACGATAAGGGGCACATGGAGCACGCCGACGGCGTACTCGAGCGATCCGACCACCGAGTCGGAGATGATCTGTCCGGCGTTGCGCACGACGAACAGGTCGCCGATGCCCTTGTCGAAAATGATCTCGGCGGCGAGCCGCGAGTCGCTGCAGCCGAAGAGGGCGGCATCCGGTTCCTGCTTGCTGGCGAGCGCCGTGCGACGCTCAACGTCCTGACGAGGGTGGAGCGGATTCCCGGCGGTGAACCGGCCATTGCCGCGCAGCATCTCATCCCACGCCGATGCCGGCGTTCGCGACGGGTCCCTCACGGCGCGTCTTCGCCGTCGGTTCCCGGAATGTCGCCCTGATTCTCGCCGGAAGCGTCACCGAAATCGGCGCTGAGTGCGGTCGCCAGGGTGCGAAATTCGACCGGGTCAGCGGTGCCGTACAGCGCGAACGTGCTCGCCGCGGTCGTGGTCGACATCGCGTAGGCCAAGTTGCCCGGATCGTCGCTGTCGCGGTTGTCGTACACCGACCAGGTGGCGGAGTCGATCTGCTCGGTGCCGGTGGGCGCGAGCTTGTCGAGCCGGTTCGTCAGCCAGGTCGCGTTGGCGTCGATGCCCTGGCGAAGGGCGATGAACTGCCCCTGGGGGGTGAGGAACCCGACCGACCAGGTCGTGATCCCATCGCTTTCCGTCTCGAGCTCCGCCGCATTCGACGTCCAGCCGGGCGGGAGGGTGGGCGCCGCAAGTGGCTCGTCGACCGCGGGCTGGGCCTGCGCGGCGACGGTGGCGAAGTCGACGCTCTCCCTGGGCGGCTGCTCCGGCCTCACGACGACGAGCACGAGGATCAGCACGATCGCGAGGGAGGCGGCGAGGGCGAGTACCAGGTTGATGACGGTCTGGTTCGCCCGGTGCTTGCGAGAGTTCTCGGCCTTGCGCGCGGCTGTCTCCTCCGGGGTCTCCGGCCTTCCGAGCTCGGCAACGATGCGGGGCTTTCCGGCCATGTTGGCTACTCGCTCCCCGACGTGCGCGCGGCATCCAGCCGTGCCTTCGCGCCAATCAGCCATTCCTCGCAGCGCTTCGCGAGGGACTCGCCGCGCTCCCACAGTGCGAGCGACTGCTCGAGGGTCGACGAGCCCTGCTCGAGTTCGGTCACGACGGCGATGAGCTCGTCGCGGGCCTGCTCGTAGCTGAGCTCGGCGGTGTCGATTTGCGCGCGGTCTGTCACGGGTCGAGTCTACCGATCGGGGGTGGGCGTCGGCGGCGCGCCGTCGACGGTGGTGGGAACGGCGCCCTCGGCGAGGGTGAGCAGGAGACTCGTGCCCGGCGCGGCGCCGGCGGCGCGGCGCAGGATCGCGCCTCCCGGCAGCTGGGCGATCGCGTACCCGCGGTCGAGGGTGCGCTGCGGCGAGAGGGAGCGCACGTGGGAACGCAGGTCGCCGATGCGCTCGCCGGCCCGCTCGAGTCGGTTCTCGAGCAGTTCCGTGCTGCGCCCGACGTAGCGGGAGAGCTCCTCGGCGCGGGAGTCGACGACCCAGGCGGAGCTCGCGAGCACGGGGCGCGTGCGCAGTTGCTCGAGCCGGTCGATCTCGCGGGAGAGCAGGCTCGTCATGCGCATGCCGATCCTGGCACGCACCTGCTGCACCTTGCTCAGTTCCTCGGCCACATCGGGCACGACGCGTTTCGCGGCATCGGTGGGAGTGGATGCCCGCAGGTCGGCCACGTCGTCGAGCAACGGTCGGTCGGCCTCGTGTCCGATGGCGCTGACGAGGGGGGTAGCGCAGGCGGCGGCGGCGCGCACGAGCGACTCGTCGCTGAAAACGAGCAGATTCTGGAAGTCGCCGCCGCCGCGGGCGATGATGATGACGTCGACCTCCCGGTCGGTGTCGAGCGCCAAGATGGCGGCCGTAACGTCGGCCACCGCGCGGTCGCCCTGCACCGCGGCGTGCTCGACCCGGAACTCGACCGAGGGCCAACGCAATTGGGCGTTGCGGAGAACGTCTTTCTCCGCATCCGAATCCCGGCCGGTGATGAGCCCGATGCGCCGGGGCAGGAACGGCAGGCGCTTCTTGCGGGAGGCGTCGAACAGCCCCTCGGCCCTGAGCGACTGCCGCAGCCGCTCGAGCCGCTCGAGCAAGTCGCCGAGGCCCACGTGCCGCATCTCGAACACCTGCATCGTGAGCGTGCCGCCCTTCACCCAGTAGTTCGGCTTCACGAGGGCGACGACGCGGTCGCCCTGCTTGAGGTCGGCGGGGAGCTTGGCCTTGACCGACGACCACACGGTGAACCCCACCGTCGCGTCGACGCTGAGGTCCTTGAGCTTGCCGTAGACGTTGCCGCCGGAGATGCCCCACTGGGTGATCTCGCCCTCGACCCACACCGTACCGAGGCGGTCGATCCAGCCCTTGATCTTGTTCGACAGCACCGCGACCGGCCACGGGGCGTCGATCGTCGCCGGACCGTGAACTATCGTCATGTGGCGCCTTTCCCTCGGGCGAGCCCGCCGGCGGTGATCTTCTGGCAGCCTCCGTTCAGTGGCCGCCGCGTAGAATCTCATTCGTGAGCAATATCACCAACGGCAATCTGCCTGTGGACCTCGAAATGCCGCGCATGCCCGCGGTTCGCAACAGGCTAAAGGATAACCCTGTCACCGGAGTGAAGCGGGTTCTCCTCGCCGCGCCGCGAGGGTACTGTGCAGGAGTCGACCGAGCGGTGATCGCGGTCGAGAAGGCGCTCGAGCGATTCGGCGCCCCCGTCTACGTGCGCAAGCAGATCGTCCACAACATCCACGTCGTCTCGACTCTCGAGAAGAAGGGCGCGATCTTCGTCGACGAGGTCGGGGAGGTGCCAGAGGGCTCGCACATCGTCTTCTCGGCGCACGGCGTCTCGCCGAAGGTCGTCGCGGATGCCGCCGATCGCAGCCTCGAGGCGATCGACGCCACCTGCCCGCTGGTAACGAAGGTGCACCGCGAGGCCGTCCGGTTCGCGCGCGACGACTTCGAGATCCTGTTGATCGGGCACGAGGGGCACGAGGAGGTCGAGGGCACGATGGGTCACGCCCCCGAACGCACGACCCTCATCAACAGCCCGGCCGACGTCGCGTCCCTCCGGGTGAAGGACCCCGACAATCTCGTCTGGCTCAGCCAGACCACGCTGAGCGTCGACGAGACGATGGAGACGGTGCGGATGCTGCGCGAGCGGTTCCCGAACCTGCACAATCCGCCGAGCGACGACATCTGTTACGCCACGCAGAATCGCCAGGTCGCCATCAAGAAGGTCGCCGAGGAGGCCGAACTCGTGATCGTGGTCGGTTCGGCCAACAGCTCGAACACCGTTCGCCTCGTCGATGTCGCCCTTGAGCACGGCGCGCGTGCCGCGTACCGGGTCGACTATGCGAGCGAGATCCGTCAGGAGTGGCTCGACGGCATCTCGACGGTCGGCGTGACCTCCGGCGCCTCGGTGCCGGAGGTGCTCGTGCAGGAGGTGCTCGACGACCTCGCGGACGCCGGCTACGGCGACGTCCGCCAGGTCGTCACCGCCGAGGAGGACCTCATGTTCTCGCTCCCGAAGGAGCTGCGCAAGGATGCCAAGGGCGAGCCGGATGCGCGGGGCCTCGGCGGACGCACTCGCAGGCTGGACTGGCAGAACTAGTGCCGGGCGACCGACCGGAGCCGGAGCGCGAGTCGGGGCCGGAGCGCGAGTCGGGGCCCGAGCGCGAGTCGGGGCCGGAGCGCGAGTCGGGGCCGGAGCGCGAGTCGGGGCCCGAGCGCGCGAGTGTGCCGGGCGGGGTGACCGGGTCGGCGTCCGCGCCCGCGTCGACGCCCGCGTCCGCGTCGGCGCCCGGGTCAGGGTCCGTGTCCGCGTCAAGGCCAGCGCCCGGGTCCGCGCCAGCGCCAGCGCCCGGGTCCCCGCCGACCGATCCGGCGGGTGAGGCGCCGGGGGATCCCTCCGAACCAAACGCGGCGCCGCGTGCTCCCTCCGGACCGATCGCGGCGCCTGGTGTTTCCTCCGGACCGATCGCGGCGTCGCAGGCGCGCGAGCGCCCGCGCCCCAGGTACGGTGAGTATGCGACGCCGCAGCACCAGGCCCAAGTCATCGCGGGGTCGCTTCCGCCGGTCTCCCCGCTCCTCAAGCCGGGGGCCACACCTCCAACGTCGGCCCGCGTGCCCGTCGGCGCCACCCAGCCACCCGGCCCCACCCAGCCACCCGGCCCCACCCAGCCACCCGGCCCTCACGGGCCCGGCCGTCCGTTGTCGAGCGCCCCGTTCGGCTCCTCACCGGCCACGATGCCGGCATCCGAGCGCCCGCGTCGCCGCTGGGATCTCGTGCTGAGCATCGCGCTTCTGGCCTATGGCCTGCTGACCATCTTCGGCGGGCTGACGCAGTACACCGACATCCCCTCGATCATCGACCAGGCCTACGAGGCGCAGGGCATCGGGGAATTCACCTCGACCGAGCTGGCATCGACGGTCGGCGTCGTGATCGTCATCGTGCACACACTGCTCTACGTGATCACCGCGCTGGTGACGGTGCGGTTGCTTCAGGCCCGGCGGCTGGCTTTCTATGTCCCGCTCATCGGCGGGGCGCTCGCCATCACGGTCGCGATCGCCCTGATCCTGATGCTCATGCTGAGCGATCCGGCGTTCAACGCCTACGTCGGCTCCGTCTCCTGACCGTCCCGCGTCCGCTCCGCGCCGCTCGCGCGTTCCGCGCCGCTCGCGCCGCCTCGCGGGATCACCGCAGCGGTGACTGCGCCCGTTTGTAACGTCTGCGCCCGGCCGGCCGGGCGCGGTTGCACCGAACGGGCGCGGGCGCACGGCGGGGCCGTGCCAGTGCTTGATCGTTGTGTGCGCCCCGGGGCCGCGAGCGGCAACCGCAGCGGTGACTGCGCCCGTTTGTAACGTCTG
>Ga0105047_10003806_pt1 | contig 26487 bp, 27 predicted proteins | sample MAT04_FD_78384 | JGI IMG/M metagenome (GOLD analysis project Ga0105047, IMG submission 78384) | Freshwater microbial communities from Lake Fryxell liftoff mats and glacier meltwater in Antarctica - MAT-04 (megahit assembly) | ecosystem: Environmental > Aquatic > Freshwater > Ice > Liftoff... | reverse complement strand
GCGAAGCCGTCATCGATGCGGACCTTGCGAGCGACGGCATCGACGAGTTCCTCACCCATCTCCGTGGCGACGGCATCGAGGGCGCTGCGCCGGTGGCCGGCTCGGTGCACCTGCACTGCACCGACGTAGCAGGCGAGTGGACGGTGCGTCCACTGCCCGACGGAGGCGAGGACGTCACGCGTGAACACGCGAAGGGTGACGCTGCTATTCGCGGCGCGTCCAGCGACATCCTGTTGGCACTGTGGCGTCGCCGTCCGCTGAGCACGGTCGACGTGGTCGGCGACGCGAACGTGGCAGCCCGCTTCGTCGCGCTTGCCTCGCTGACGTAGCGGCTACTCGGCGATGCCCACCGGGCTGCCGTCGATGATCTGGTCGAGGTATTCGCTGAGGCCGTAGCCGACCTTGCCCTCGTACGGGCCAGAGTGCACGGTCCACTTGGTGATCCCCTCGCTGATGCGGGTCATCAGCCAGTTGCCATTGGAGTCCTGGCGGCGGTTGCGCAGCGGAATGAGATCGATGACCTCGCCGGTGAACTTCCATTCGCGATTCGAGCGCGACGACCGCAGCAGGCCGGTGATGCGCTCGTGGTACTGCTCGTCGCCGCGCGTCTCGGTGCTGATGGTGACGTCGTCGCAGTAGTGCATCTGCCCCTGCTCCCACACGAAGCCACCCCGCGTGCCAGGCCCGTCCTTCTTGGCGACGCGGCTGGCCATGAACCCGAAGTCGGCGTCGACATTTGCCGTGAGCCATCGGTAGTACCACGGCGCCTGCCAGTACCGCGGGCCCCACGAGTGGTCGCGCAGGCCGTGACCGTTGATCTCCCACTCGCGCTCGCCCACGCGGATGGTGCCGTGCGCCTGCACCAGCTGCTCGTAGTGGCCCTTCGCGAACTCCTCACCCGGTGTCTCGTGCGGCGTATCGGGCTCGCCGCCGAACATGCTGGGCTTGCCCTGCCCGTTGAAGGTGAGCTGCACCTCGCACTCGGCGTAGGGATTGTTGGTGAACGCTTCCTTGGGGTTGGCCATCTGCTCGGGCTGGTCGAGCAGCACCACCTTGCCGGTGTACGCGATGCGTAGCTCCTCGAACGGAGTGACCATCGTCCAGGTGAGGCCACCGGCGTCGAACGCATCGTTGTTGTCGATGGTGGGACGCTTGTACATGAAGCCCACGGTGCGCCCGGCGCCTTCACCGGCAGCCGGTGGCAGGTACAGGCACACGGTCATCTCCGCGTAGCCCTCGTTGGCTCGGTTGCCGATGCGGAACCAACCACCCACCTGTTGGGCGGGGTCGAAACAGTTGATGTACATGCTCTCGTTGAAGTTGGACTCGGGGCCCAGCTCGTGCATCAACTCGTCGGACGGTTCCAGTCGTACACCCATGCCCGCACCGTAACGATCGGTGCTCGCAGTGGTCGTACTGTGCGCGGGGGGTCAGCTCTGGCGCGGTGGCAGGGTCAGGTGCCCGAGGCGTTCCGACAGCAGGTCGGCCAGCTTACTCAGGTCGATCGGCTCACTCCCGGCCACGGTCGCCTGGTCGGCCTTGAGCGTCGGCTCCCCGGCAACGGGGGCAACCACTAGGTCCGTCGAAGGGGTCAGTATCGGAATCGAGCCGGTCGTCGTGGCGGTCGGAACGCGCAGGGGCGCGTTCATCTCGTCGAGACCGAGCATCAACGGAGCTGACGCAGTCGCGATCGCCGGTGCTGCGCCGCGCATCTGCTCGATGGTCGCGCTGAGACTCGCGAACCGCTCGTTGGTGGCGATGGTGCTGCGCTGATGCATCGCCTCGATGCGCTCGAGTAGTACCTGCGTAGCCTGCTCCATGCGCGCTGCCAACGGGTCGCTGCCACTCTGCGCGGCGTCGCTGACACCATGCTCGATTCGGCCCTCCAGCTCTTGCAGGTGCAGGAGCACGGCGTGGTGGCGGCGTTCGACGTCGGCGGCCAGCGCTTGCATCTCGTCGCGAACATCGCCAAGGCGCGTGTCGACCGCCGTGAGTACCGATCGAACCAGCTGTTCAATTTTCTGGTCGGTGGTCAGGTCGGTCACGACGGGTCAGCCCTTCCGGCCTCGCAACCAGCCTCGGCTGCGCTTCTCCGTGCCGCTTGCAACCAGCTGGTCGTCGCTCGGTGCTGGTCCGTCGAGGCTGTCGATCATTTCCCAGATCTCCACGGCAGGATTGTGAGTTGCGCCGTTCCAAGGGCCGGCCGCGTCGTTGTTGCCTGCTTCGAAAGCGGCGAGTGCGTCCATGGAGATCGGCGCCGCCGCCAGCTTCGGCAAACCAGTCGCTTGCGGGCCTGGTTCGAACGACGGGTACTCGGTGGTGACGACCGCAGGATCGCTCTGCAGCGCTGGGCTCTCGTCGAGCGCGCTGAAGAAATCGGAAACTGACGTGCCGTTGGTTTCAGCTGTCTCCGGCTCCGCCGGCGACGTCAACGACGTCAGTGAAGCGAGAGGAGTCAGCGAGCCGAGGGTAGGCATCGAGTGTGCGGCGGGCCCCGGCTCGGCGATCGGCTCCTCGACCGGCGCAGGTTCGCTCTCGAGTCTCGGCATCAGCGCGGCGTGGAGCTGTTCCGAGGTTGTTGCCTCACGGTTGCCGAGTGCGCTCAGCGTGGGCAGAACGGTGAAGCCGTTGTGTGCCGGCTCTTCGATGGCCACCGGTTCTTCCGCGGTTGCCGGCGACTCGACCAGCGGTGTGGCCTCGCTGAACGGCGCCGGCTGCAGGGGAGGAGTATGTGAGGAAGAGGAGTAGGAGTTGCCCCAGAGGTGCTCCTTGAGATCGGGCTGGGGTGCGAGCTCGACGATAGGCACGAACATCGGTTCCTCGACCTCGACCTCCGCCTCGACCTCGACCTCGACGGGCACGGCCACGGTCTGTGCGGCAAGGGGTGTGATCGGCCATTCGTGGAGTACAGGCGGAGGTGATGCGGATGGCTCGACGAACTGGTCGCCCTCAGGAGTGAGCGGCGTGACCTCTGCCGCGACGACCTCTGCCGCGACGACCTCGATGGCCGCTTCCTCGATCGGAGGGGCGACTTTCATCGGTGCGACCTCGACTGCGACCGGCGCTGCACTGTCGGCAGCGGGGGCCAGCACGGCGGCCTCAGCTGTGTGCTCGACGGTGGTCATGATCATCGGTGCCAGGGGCTGGCTCGCCGTGCGCAACCAATGGTGGATGCCCGAAGAGTGATGCCGCAGTGGGAACACCTCGGGCATGCCGACGGCCTTGTTGGCAATCGACTCGAGCAGCGCCTCGGTGGCGGTCTCGATCGTGAGCTCCACTGCATCGCGGTCGATGCCCGGCTCACGCTGGAACAGGCGTGCCAGTGATGTGGTGTCGCCGATGCGAACTGCGCCGTGCTCCAGCTGAGTGGTCGACACTGCGCCACAGTTCACGAGGCGTGTGCTCACCGGAGCATCGCCCTCACGTTCAGCGAAGTACACCCGGCCGTCGACCGCAAAGAGTCGGACTCGCGGGTCGAGGCCAACTGCGGCCTCACCCGTGAATCGCTCATGGCTGAGCAGTGCGACGAAACCCCAGATGGGGTCGCTCCCACTGTATGAGTTGAGTTGGCTACGAATCACTGAGCGACCCTCCCGTTCGGAATCCTTCGGTGGAATGTTCGGCCGAACTGGTGGACACCTTGAGGAATTGTCAAAAGGAACTCTCAAGTTGGTCACGGTGCGGACCGATGACTCGACGCCGAGGTTCCAACTGGACGGGAGTCGGCCGGGGTTGTGGAGACCCTGTGACTGAACGGGAAGGGGCAAGTCGATGCTTCGACGACTCAAGATCGGCGGCAGGGTGAACATGCTCATCGCCGTACCACTGTTGGCACTGATGGCATTCGCCGCGCTCGGCTTCATCGCCCTGGAACGCTCCAGCGTGCGCGGTACCGAGTACCTGGCACTGAAGGAGGCTCAAGACCTGCGTGCCAGCGTGGCGCCGCCACCCGCCAGCTTGCTCGAAGCCTGGGTGAACGTGAACCAGTTGGGCGTGCTCGTTGCGACCCTCGATGCATTCACCCCCGCCGGGCAGTCGCAGATCGACCGGTACCTCACCCGCCTCGACGAGGCAGAGGTGAAATTCGAGGAGTCGATGGCGTTCTGGAGCCAGCAGGACCTCGACCCTCGCGTCCGCATCCGATTCATCGAGATGGGTGGCGAGGCCGGCCGGAGGTTCTTCGAGCAGATCAACAACGAGCTGAAGCCGGCCGTGGCCGGCATGGCACCGCAGAACGTGATCGAGATCATCCGCAGTATGGAGTGGCGTTACAACCTCCAGCAGACCGGCGTCGACCGCGCCCTCGAATGGGCGGTTCCTGAGGTGGACAGCCGTGAAGCCAGCACCGACAGCTACGTGAGCAACGTCATCCTCTTCGCCGCCATCGGCACCCTGGGCCTCATCCTGCTCACCCTGTTGCTCGCCTCGCTGGTGCGTCGCTCGATCGTCGGCCCCATCCGTCGCTTGGCGGCACAGGCGAAATCGGTGGCCACCAAGGAACTGCCGGAGGTCGTGCAGAACGTGCAGGACCTGCCGGCCGATGCCCCGGTTCCTCACCTCGCCAGCTTCGAGGTGGGCACCCGCGACGAACTCGCCGAGCTCGGCGCCAGCTTCAACTCGGTGCAGGACGCCGCCGTCGACCTTGCCGCCGAGCAGGCCATGGCCCGACGCATCGTGTCCGAGAACCTGGTCAACATCGCTCGCCGGAACCAGAACCTCCTCGGACGAACCCTGGGCTTCATCTCCACGCTGGAGCAAGGCGAACGCGACCCCGAAGCACTCGACAACCTGTTCCGCCTCGACCACCTCACCACTCGCATGCGACGAAACGCGCAGTCGCTGCTCGTGCTGGCCGGTGCCGAGCCCACCCGACTGTGGGCAGCGCCAGTGGCCATTGGTGACGTCGTCCGTGCGGCACTTTCCGAAGTGGAGAACTACGGCCAGGTCGAGCTCGCCGACCTTGGCGACATCGGCGTGCAGGGCTCTGTGGCCAGCGAAGTGGCCCACCTCCTGGCCGAACTGATGGAGAACGCCACCAGCTTCTCGCCACCCACGAGTGCAGTCACTGTCGTCGGCCGCGCCGTCCCCGATGGCCATCAGTTGGCGATCTTCGACTACGGCCTGGGCATGACCGCCGACGAACTGACCGACGCCAACCGTCGCCTCAACCAGGTGTCGTCGTTCGACCGTGAGAGCAACAAGATGCTTGGCTTCCAGGTGGTCGCCCGGCTCGCCGCTCGTCACGACATCAAGGTGATGCTCACCACCACCCCTGGCGGCAACGGTGTGACCGCGATCGTGCGGTTGCCGAAGTCGATCCTGGAAGTGGTGGGCACACCGGGCAACGCCGCCCCGGTGGTGAACGTGCCGGCGATGGCCGAGCGACTCAGCGAACCGCTGCCGCTCACGGTGTCGGTCGCTGCTGCGCCGATGATGGACCAGAAGCCGACACAGATGAGCGATGACGCACTGTGGGAGGCCATGCGGTCGCCCGTCGCAGCGGCGCCGGTCGAGCACGCGCCCCACGCGCCCGCGCTGGCCATCATCGACCCGCTCGTCACGCAGTCCGGGCTCACCAAGCGAGTGCGCGGCGCGCAGATGCCCGAGCTCGGCTCGGCTCAATTGGACACAGCACCAGCCCGTCCCGCCGACGAGGTGCGCAGCACGCTTGCCAGCCTCCAGCGCGGTGTCGATCTCGGTCGCCAGCGCAACAACAGCGACAGCTGACCCGGCCCTTACCGAAACGACGGAGACACACCCACTATGGCTCTTTCCGAAAAGGCGAACAACGTCAACTGGCTGATGGCCAACTTCGTGCGCAGCACCCCAGGCGTAGAGCAGGCAGTGGCTGTCTCGTCCGATGGGCTGCTGATCGCGCTCAGCTCGAGCCTCGAGCGGGCCTCGGCCGACAAGATGGCCGCCATCATCACCGGCATTCGTGCCCTCGCCCATGGCGCAGCGAACGAGCTCGCCAAGGGTCAGGTCATGCAGGTGCTCGTGGAGATGGCGAACGCGTACATGTTCGTCAGCGCCATCTCTGGCGGCTCCACCATCGGCGTGGTGGCAGCCCGCGACTGCGACCTTGGTCTCGTCGGCTTCGAGATCACACTCCTGGTAGAACGTGTTGGCGCCCAGCTCACCCCGACCCTGATCACCGAGTTGAAGAACTCGCTGGTGGCGGTGTGACGTGAGTGCGGCTGCGGAGGATCCGCACGGGCAGCTGGTCCGACCGTTCCTCGAACGGAAGCGACCGGTTCAGCCACATACCGTCGAACCCGACCACTCGGCGGCCGCGCACGGAGTGCGCGCGTACGCGATGACCGGCGGCCGAGCGCACGCACGGGGGGTGCTCGAGTTCGAGACGATGCTGCAGGGCACCGCCGGCGGGCGCGAGGCGCTCACCGCGTTGAAGTTCGAGCGAGCCGAGATCCTGCGCCTGTGCCAGACCGACCCGTTGTCGGTCGCCGAGCTCTCGGCCCGAATGCACGTCCCCATCGGAGTGGTGCGTGTGGTTGCTGCGGACCTGGTGTCCGAAGGAATGTTGGAGTCTTTCCAGCCGAGCGCGAACGTCGCTGACGACGTGCTCCTGATCACGAGGTTGATTGCCGGTGTCCGTTCTCTCTGATACGTCCTCTCGTCCGTTCACGAGCGGCCCAATTCCCGTGAAGATCGTCGTGGCTGGTGGCTTCGGCGTGGGGAAAACCACGTTCGTGGGGGCCATCTCCGACATCAAGCCGCTCACCACCGAAGCGGCAATGACCACCTACGGCGAAGGCATCGACAACCGCGGCGACGTGAGTACCAAGACCACCACCACGGTGGCCATGGACTTCGGGCGCGTCGCTGTCGACGACGCCATCGTGCTGTACCTGTTCGGCACGCCGGGTCAGGACCGCTTCGGGTTCATGTGGAACGACCTCATCCAGGGTGCGCTCGGCGCAGTCGTGCTGGTCGACAGCCGCCGCATCGAGGACTCGTTCCCGGCGCTCGACTACTTCGAGAGCCGCAGCGTGCCCTTCGTCGTCGCAGTGAACCGCTTCGGCGGGCAGATGTTCCACACGGTCGACGAAGTACGTGAAGCGCTGAGCATCAGCACCCACGTCCCCGTGGTCACCACTGACGCCCGCGGGCGCGTTGCGGTGAAGGAGACCGTGCTGAGCCTGCTCGACGTGGTGCTGCAACGCGCACTCGCCAAGGCCAAGTCGAACTAGTCGAACTCGGCACGGCCGCACCTCACCAGAGCTGCAGTTGCTCCCATGTGATGGCGACCTCGCTGACGGTCTGCCAGGTGAGCCTGCCGCGCCCACCGGGCCGGCGCACTTCAACTCGCTCGGGCCGCAAGCTGCGAGCGCCCCCGTTGGCGTCGAAGATGGTGATGCTGCCATCGATGGCCACCCCCGACATCTTGCCGGCGAACCAGCGGCCGGTGTCGCCCTTGCGGTAGCGCACCGGTTCGCCGGCGCGCAACCCGAGCCGTTGCAGCGTGGCAGCGTCGATCATCCGCGGTGGCTCGGCATTCCGTGGCGATCCATGCGGCGATCGTAGGCGGTGGCCGGTGTCACAGGCCGCGACGCTGTACAGGCCTCGCGCAGGGGAGGGAAGCTGCTTGGTGCCGCTACCATGCCTCACAGAAGTGCCACGCGCGTGTACGTTCGTGGTACGCCAGTCCGTGAAGGAGAAGCACCGTGACCCAGACAGGGACAGAGACCACCGATGCCGTCATCCACGAGGCATTGAGCGTCATCGATAAGGCGCTCTCGCAGATGATGAGCCGAGAGCTGGTCTCGACGGGCGAGATCACCAACGTGCTGCTCGACGTGCGCACGCTGCTCACCATGCCGGCGAACGCCGCCGCCGCTGCGTCGGCCTGAACAACATTCCCGCCGTCAGGCGGCCAGTAGGTTCTTGAACGCTCGCTGCAGGCAGCTGCGTAGCAGATCGGGCTCGGTCACGGCCGCCGTGTCGATGTTCACGCCCATGTCGAGGCTGTGGTTGTAGCTGAGCAATGTGAGGTTGAAGGCAACGCCGCCCAGCGGGCCTACCGGGTAGTTCTGCAGCAGCTGCGCTCCCGATATGTAGAGCGGCACGGGTGCACCGCGCACGTTGCTGGTGGCGAAGTCGACGGTCTGTGCTTGCTGGCGAGCCAAGCGGGTGATGAGGCTGGTGGGCAGCGTGGCGGCGACCGCGGCAAGGGTCTCCAGAGACGCAGTGGCGCTGGCCTCCTTGGCGGCGCCGGCGGCGGCCTGAATGGCGGCGAAGCGCTCGGCGATGGGCATCTGCCCGGTCGGTACCAGCATGCGGGCGAGTGAGAATGCGTTCGCTCCGCTCGACTCGGTGCGGGTGCTGATGGCCATGCTCGACCGCAGCTGTTCGACGGGTGCACCCAGTTTGTCGTGATACGCGCCCGCGGCCTCGGCCGCGGCGGCAAGGAACGCAGTGTTGAGCGTGCCACCCAATCGTTTCGCTGCCGCCCTCGTCTCATCGAACGGAGCCTGTAACACCTCCATCCGTCGTTGCAGCGAGCGAGTGGTCCACAGCGGTGAACGGGCAATCTCGGTGTCGCCGAGCTGCTGCATCACGCCGCGTACGGTGTCGGCCGCTGCCGAACCGGCGTCGGGGATACCGGTGGGGTCGGAGAGCAGCTCCTTGATCTGCTTGAGCAGGCCGAGTGGCATGCGCAAGCTGCCAGTGAGCAGGTCGCGCAGTAGGTCGGGGCTGGGGCCTTCGTGCGCGGACGCCGCGGCCGCGGCGGCGATCAGCTCGGGGTCGATAGGCGGTTGTTCGGGGGCGTCGCGTTCGAAGTCGAGGAACTGCAGGCTGAGCTTCACGCCACCTTCGCCGTCGACGACGGTGTGGTGCAGCTTCTCGACGAGCGCGCTCTTGCCGCCCTTCAGCCCGTCGATGACCACGAACTGCCACAGCGGGCGTGTGCGGTCGTACGCGTCACAGGCGATGAGGCTGGCCAGGTCGAGCAGCTGGCGCATCGTTCCCGGCTTCGGCAGTGCGATGTGACGCACGTGATAGCGCAGGTCGAAGTTGCTGTCGTCGACCCACATGGGGGCCGACAGGTTTGCCGGTGCCGGCTGCACCCGCTGGCGCAGCCGCGGCACCGCGTAGGTGGCGCGCTCCATGCGCCGCAGTAGACGATCGAAGTCGGGCGCCTTGTCGAGGATGGTGACGTTGGCGAAGGTGCTGCTGAGATGTGGGTCCTTCTCCAGGCGCCACATCAGCCCTTCGGCATCGGTCATCTTGCGATCGAAACGGGGCAGGTCGGCCATGTCGCCGAGGCTAGGCGATCAGTTGGCGGCGCGCAGCAGGGCGAGCGCTGCTTGGCCAAGCACCAGGCCGACCACCGCGCCACCGACGACGTCGCTGGGGTGATGGATGCGCACGTAGGCGCGGCTGGTGCCGACGACACCCGCCAAGGCAAACCAGGCCGGGGCCACGACGGCCCCGCTGAACGAGGTGAGCACCGTGGCGGCGAAGAACGCCGCTGACGCGTGCCCGCTGGGGAAGCTGCTGGTGGACGGCTTGCGAACCGGATAGCGCGGGTCGCCGGTTTCGGTGGGGCGGGTGCGGCGGAAAAGTCGCTTGACGCCCTGGTTGACGATGAGGCTCTCGGCCCCGATGAGCGCAGAGAACACGAACGCCTGGTTGGCGTTGTTCTCGCTGAGCAGCCCGCGAGCAGCACCCACCAGATGCCAGATGAGGCTGAAGTCGCCCAGCTCGCTGGCGGCGGTGAACACGCGGTCGGCCATGGGGGTGCCGCGTAGCCGCTCGAGCTGGGCGTCGGCCCACTCGTCGAACGACTCGATGGCGGGGTGCTCGTGCAGCTTCACGCAGCCACCGGCGGGCGAAAGCGCAGCGGGGCTTCCACCGCGGCCAGCGCCGGGTCGCCACCGAACGCGGGGCACCACGGCTGAAACGCGCACGACTTGCACAGCGCCCCCTCGCGGGGCTGGAAGTTGCCCGTGAGGCAGGCTTTCTCCACGGCGTTCCACACCGCCAACGTGCGGGTGGTGAGGAACCGCACGGACTGCGCGGTGGGCGTGGCGGTGATGGTCTCGCCGGTGCGCAGGTACATCAGCCGGATGGATGCGGGACGCTTGCCCAGCACCTGCTCGCACAGGAAGGAGTAGAAGTGAACGCCAGCGAGGCTCTTCTGCTGGTACATCGGGCCGGGTGCCCGACCGGTCTTGTAGTCGGTGACCACCAGCTCGCCCTGGTCGTCGAGCTCGAGCCGGTCGATGATGCCGCGCAGGCCCAACGCCCCGACGTGCGCTTCCAGCCGCAGCTCGAGGCCGATCTCGCGCACTGCCGTGGGGTCTTCCATGGCGAAGTAGGCCTGCACCAGCGACCATGCATCGTCGAAGAACGACTGCTGCTCCGCGGCGGCGAGCCCGAGCAACGTGAACTCCTCGTCGACCATGTATTCCGCCGTGGCCTGCTCGAAAGCAGGCGCCGCCATGGCGAGTGTGCGCGCCGCGGGCGGGTTGAGGAACAGCAGCTCGAGCACGCGGTGCACCATGGAGCCCTTGGTGGCGTGAATGCTGGGCGGTTCGGGCAGCTTCTCGATGCTGGCGAAGCGGAACGCCATGGGACACGAGGTGAACGCCTCGACTCGGCTGGGCGACAGGCTCGTTGGCACCGGATACATGACGCCATCGTAGGGAAAGGGTGCGCGAGAGTGAGGCAATGGCGCTCGATCCCTACGACGAACCCGACCCGGGCGCCGGGCTGCTGCCGCCCGACGGGGTACCGTGGCCGCCTGTGCCGGTGAGTGTGCCGGCCACACACGAGGCCCCCGAGGTGCTGCCGACCACGCCGCGTCGGCCCGACGACGCCGAGACCGACGACTGGCGGGCGATGGTCACCGACGCGCCGCCGGGCTATCGCGGCTCCGCTGGCGCTCCCCAGCTTCCGCCGGCGCGAGTCGAGCCGTGGTCCGTTGTCGCCTTGGCGTGTGCCGCGGTGGGTGCGCTGCCGTGGCTGTGGTCTATGCCGCTGCTGCCGGTGTTGGCCATCGGCTTCGGTCTTGCCGGCCGGCGCATGTGCTCGCTCGACCCCACTCGACGCGGGAAGCTCGTGGCCACAGTCGCGGTGGTCGCGGGTGCCGCCACGCTGTTGGTTGTCGTCGCGCAGGTGCTCGTCGGCGCTACCAGCCTCGGCGTGTTCTAGCGGGTCAGCTCCGCTGCCACGATGGCGGCCACCTCTGCGGGGTGGGTCATCGGCCCGAAGTGGTCCAGGTCGTTGCGCTGAAGGTAGCGACCGTTGGGCAGCCGCTGGGCCACGCCTTCGGCGATGCGCGACGGTTGCATCGGTTGCACGACCCCGGCTACCACCAGCACCTCGGTGGCAATCTGGGGTAGCACGTCCCAGGTGCGGTGCCGGCCGCCTGTGGCGAACGTTTCGGCTTCGGTGTCGGGGGTGCACTTCAGGTGCACCTCGCCGTCGCCTTGCGCGAACCCGAACCGCACGTATGCGTCGAGCGCAACCGGAGTGAACGCGTCGAGTGGAGGCTTCGCGGCGTAGTTGGCGATGGCGGCGTCGTAGGTCGCGAACGATGCTCGCCGTCGGCGGGCGCCGGCCACCATCGGGCTCTCGGCGTCGGGCGCAGCCTCACCGAGGCCCTCGGGTGGGAACACGATGGGTTCGAACGCGATGATCCGGCGGAACAGCTCCGGCTGACGGTGAGCAGCCATCAGCAGGCACGCCCCGCCCATGGAATGCCCGAACGCATCGATCGGGCCACCGCTGCGATCGACCAGCCATGCGGCCACGGCAACGGCGTCGTCGCCGTAGGCCTGCCAGTCGATGTCGCCGGACGGGCGCGGAGTGTCGCCGTGACCGCGATAGTCGAACGCAGTGCAGTGCGCGGTGGCCGCCAGTTCAGCTGCGAGCGGCAGGTAGCAACGACCGTGGAAGCCGGTGGCATGTGAGATGAGTAGCGCCGAACCAGTGCCGCCGAGGTCGTGCACTGCAATCTGAACGCCGCCGGACGACGGCACGAACATGGAGGTCAGTCGCCTTTCTTGTCGCTCTTGCGGCGACGCCACCAACCGAGGAAAAGACGATCGAGCACCACGCCGATGGCGATGGCGACGGCGATGTTGACCCACTGCCGGCTGTTGATCTCGAACACGAGGAAGTCGACGGACTTGCGGTCGCGGTTCTGCAGTACGAACGTGACGGCGATGCCGACCAGCACCAGGAAGGCGATGAGCTTCAGGTTGGGCCCGCTCCTACCGCTGGCGGCGTTGGTGTCGCCCGCACGTTGGGACTCGTTGTCGTTGCTCATGGTCATGGCTGGCTCCTTCAGGCTTTGGGTTCTCTCGGGAGGCCGAGCAACCGTTCACCGATGATATTGCGCTGCACCTGGCTGGTGCCGCCAGCGATGCGCCCACCGGGTGCAGCCAGCATGCCGTACGACTCGGAGCCCTCCAGCATCGAATCGGCGCCGCTGAGGTCGCCACGCAACATCGACGACTCGAACATCATCTCCGTGATGCCCAGCTTCATCAGGCTTGCGGCCGTGCTGGCCTGTGGCCCCTGTCGCTGGGCCATTGCCTTGTAGGCCTGGCCCGTGGCGAGCAGCGTGGTCAGGCGTTGCCGTTCGACCGGATGCAACTGCTTGCCGTCGGCCATGCGCGACATGGCTTCGAGACGGCGCTCGAGCCCGATGACTGCAGTGCCGATATGGCCGCGCTCGTTGGTGAGCACCGACATGCCCACACCCCACCCGCCATGCAGCGGGCCGATGAGGTGGTGCGCCGGCAACTGCACGTCGGTGAAGAACACTTCGTCGAACTCGGCTTCGCCGGTCATCTGTTTCAGCGGGCGGATTTCCACGCCGGGCAGGTCCATCGGGAACAGGAAGAACGAGATGCCATCGTGCTTCTTGGCCTCGGGGTCGGTGCGGGCCATGAGGATGCCCCAGTTGCTGTAGCGACCACCGCTGCACCACACCTTCTGACCGTTGATCACGAAGTGGTCGCCGTCGCGCTCGGCCCTGGTGGACAAACCGCCGAGGTCGCTGCCGGCACCCGGTTCGCTGAACAGCTGGCACCACACGTGTTGGCCGGCCAACGTGGAGGCCAAGTGCTGGGCCTGCTGCTCGAGGGTGCCGTAGCGCAGTAGCGCGCCACCGGTGAGCACGAGGCCCACCATGTTGAACACGGGTGGCACGCCGGCGAGCGCACATTCGAGCAGCCACGCTGCGTTGTGCTCTGGGGTGAGGCCGCGGCCGCCGAACTCGGCGGGCCAGTGGATGCCGGCAAAGCCGGCCGCGTGGATGCGCTGCTGCCACGCCAGCCCGTGCTCGACGAGATCGGGTGGGCAGATCGCCCCGTAGTCGCGCGGTGCGTCGGCACGGTTGGCCGCCAACCACTCGCGACCTTCGGCCTGGAACTCGTCGACCGTGATCATCACGGCCGGACGGTAGCCGACCCGATCATCGTGGTCGTAGGCGAAGGCAGCCGATGCCCCGCCAGGCGCAGCAGCGCGGGCCGCGTTCAGTCCTTGAAGAAGGGAAGGAACATTGCTGTCTCCTCCGGAAGGTTGGCCGGCACGGCGAAACCCTCGCGGTCGGTGATGGTTTCCCAGTTGTCGCGCACGTCTTCCAAACCGAGGTCGCCCTTGTAGTAGCCCTGGGTCTCGGCGATGAACACGTGCGCCACGCGCCCGCCGCCGACGCTGAACAGCTGACCGCTCACGGGGCAGTCCTCGTGCGCCAGGTAGGCCACGAGCGGCGAGACGAGGCCGGGGGCCAGCCTTTCGCCGAATCCACCACCCATCAGGTTCTCGGTCATGCGGGTGAGTGCCAGCGGTGCGATGGCGTTGGCCTTGATGTTGTACTTGGCGCCTTCGGCGGCGAGCACACGAGTGAAGCCGACCAGGCCCATCTTTGCCGCGCCGTAGTTGGTCTGGCCGAAGTTGCCGAACACGCCAGCGGCGCTGGAGGTGCTGATGATGCGGCCGTAACCCTGCTCGCGCATCACTACCCATGCGGGCTGGGTGACGTAGAACGCGCCCTTGAGGTGCACGTCGAGCACCGGGTTGAGCAGTTCCGGGGTCATGTTGTGGAACGACTTGTCGCGCAGGATGCCGGCGTTGTTGATGACCACATCGACCTTGCCGTAGGCGTCGATCGCGGTCTGCACGATGGCGGCACCGCCTTCGGGAGTCGCCACCGAGTTCGTGTCGGCCACGGCCTCGCCGCCGGCCGCCTTGATCTCGTCGACCACGTGCTCGGCTGCGCCCTTGTCGCTGCCGCTGCCGTCGATGGAGCCACCGAGATCGTTGATGACGACGAGCGCACCGCGGCTGGCGAGCAGTAGCGCGTGCTGCCGGCCGAGGCCGCCGCCTGCGCCCGTGATGATGACTACCTTGCCGTCGAAACCGAGTTGATCAGTGCTCATGACGGCCAAAGCTACCCACCCGCCCCCAGCTTTCCGAAAAAGCTCCGGGGGGCGCGACCCAGGTCACCGACCGCTCACCTGTACGTAAAGCCGGTTCAGAGCGCGGAGATGCGGCGGAAGGCTTCTTCCTTGAGGGCGGCGTAGTTGAGCTTGCCGTTGGCGGCGCGGCCGATGGTGTCGATGGCGAACACTCGCTTCGGCGACTTGAACGCCGCCAGGTGCAGCCGCACGTGCGCGATGAGCGCTGCCTCGTCGATGGTGTCGCCGAGGTGCGGCTCGACCAGCGCGGTGATGGCTTCGCCGAACCGGTCGTCGGGGACACCGACGACAGCCGCGTCGTTCACCGTGGGGTGCGTCTTCAACGCTTCCTCCACCTCCTCCGGGTACACCTTCTCGCCACCGGTGTTGATGCACTGGCTGCCTCGGCCGTAGAGCTTCAGGGTGCCGTCGGCCTCCACCTCTGCCCAGTCGCCGGGGATACTCCACCGCACATCGTCATGCACGATGAACGTGGTGGCGCTCTTCGCTTCGTCCTTGTAGTAGCCCACCGGCGTGCGGCCGCGCAGCGCCACGCGACCGCGCTCGCCGCTGCCGGCCAGCACCTCCCGGCCGTCTTCGGTGAGCACCTTCGTGTTGGGGCCGAGCGAGAACTTGGCCGTGCGGCCACTGCTGGCGCTCTCGGCGGTTGTCGTGTTGCTGGCCATGCCGATGGCCTCGCTGCTGCCCAGGCTGTCGATCATGATCAGCCGCGCGTTGTGTCGCAGCAGACCGGCCTTGGTCTCGGCCGCCCAGATGACGCCGCTGCTGACGACGACGCGCAGTGACGATATGTCCCACCGGTCGGGCTCGGCGTCGAGTGCCTTCAGGATCGGCTTGGCGAACGCGTCGCCCACGATGGAGATGCTGTTCACCCGTTGATGCTGAATGGTCTCGAGCAGTTCCACCGGATCGAAGTGGCGTCCGGGCAGCGTGACCACGGAGCCGGCGAGCACCAGGTTCCACATCGCGTTGAACGCACCAGTGCCGTGCATCAGCGGCGCGGCAGGCAGGTTCCGCGGCCCGGGTTTGGCGATGCGTGCGTCGAACGCGTCCCAACCGGGCAGCGTGGGCAGCGGCTGCTTCGAGGGTGCATCGAGGCTGCCGACCATGTCGTCCTGGCGCCACATCACACCCTTCGGCATGCCGGTGGTGCCGCCGGTGTAGAGGATGTAGAGGTCGTCGGCGCTGCGTCCCCACGGGGCCGACACGCGCCCGGTGTCGGTGGCGCTGGCCGCAGCGGTCTCGTAGGCGATGGCCCAGTCGGGGCACGCCTCGCTACCGTCGTCGACCCAAATCCAGGTGTGCACCTTCGGGACACGCTCGCGCAGGTGGTTGCAGCGGGTGGTGAACGTGCCGTGGAACACCACCGCAACCGCGTCGGAGTTGTCCCACAGGTAGACCAGCTCGTCGTCGGTGTAGCGGTAGTTGGTGTTCACCGGCACGAGCGCGGCCTTGTACATGCCGAACATGCTCTCGAGGTACTCGGGACAGTTGTAGAGGTAGTGCGCCACCTTGTCCTGATGCTGCGCGCCCCCGTGCAGCAGCGCGTGCGCGATGCCGTCGGCTCGGCGATCGAACTCGGCCCACGTGAAGCTGCGGTTGGCCTGCACCTGGGCGACGGCGTCGGGAAACCGATCGGCGTTGCGTTCCCAGATGTCGGCGAGGTTCCAACCAGCGGTCATGAAGTCGACCGTAGTGGCAGCGGTCGTCGTCCGCGGAAGCGGCCCGAGACGTCACCATGTCATCGATCGACGTCGTGCAACGACGCCTGGCCATGACACGGTCGCTGAATGGCGAGCTGACGCCGAGACGTCACCGTGTCATCGATCGACGTCGTGCAACGACGCCTGGCCATGACACGGTCGCTGACTGGGAGGGTGCTGGGGGGATGGGAATAGGGTCGCGTGCGTATGGACTTCCAGTTGCCTGCCGATGACGACCCGCGCCGACTCAAAATTCGCGAGTGGCTTGCTGCGCACCCCAACCCCACCGGTCGGCAGTTGGCCGAGGCGGGCTACGTCGTGCCGCACTGGCCCGCGCCGTGGGGGCTGGGTGCCGACCCCATCCACCAGATCATCATCGACGACGAGTTGCACCGGGCGAAGGTGCGCCGCCCCACCAACCCCATCGGTATCGGCTGGGCGGGCCCCACGCTGCTCTACGCCGGCACGCCCGAACAGCACCAGCGCCACCTGATGCCGCTGCTGGCTGGCGAGGAGTTCTGGTGCCAGCTGTTCAGCGAGCCAGGCGCGGGGAGTGACCTGGCCAACCTCGGCACCCGGGCCGTACGCGACGGCGACGAGTTCGTGGTGAATGGGCAGAAGATCTGGACCAGTGGCGCGCAATACGCCAAGTTCGGCATCCTCATCGCCCGCACCGACCCGAACGTGCCCAAGCACAAGGGCGTCAGCTACTTCGTCTGCCCGATGGATCTGCCGGGCATCGAGATTCGCCCGATCACCGAGATCACCGGCGGCCACACGTTCAACGAGGTGTTCTTCACCGACGTGCGCATCCCCGCCGAGAACCTGGTTGGCAACCTCAACGACGGCTGGCGGCTGGCGAAGGTCACCCTTGGCAACGAGCGAGTGTCGCTGAGCACCGGCGGCGTGCTGTGGGGCAACGGGCCGACCGCGCTCGAGCTCATCGACAGCATCCGCGACATGGGCCCGGTCACCGACCCGCACATGCGCCAGCGCATCGCCTCCGTGTACATCGAGCACATGCTGCTCGACCTCATCCGCATGCGCACGCTCACGGCGGCGCTGAAGGGGCAGCAGCCCGGCCCCGAGGCCAGCATCCGCAAGCTGCTCGCCGACGAGCACGGCCAGCACGTGATGAGCCTCGCCCGCGACTACATCGGCGCCGCCGGCATGCTGGCCGGGGGCGACGGCGACGAGTTCGTGCCAGGTACCGACACCAAGAGCCTCGGGCCCGAGAAGCCCGACGGTGGCCTGATGCATGCCGGCTGGTACGACGGCTTCATGTTCAGCCAGGCGCTCACCATCGGCGGCGGCACGTTTGCGGTGCAACGCAACATCATCGGCGAGCTGGTGCTGGGCCTGCCACGCGACACCGACGCCACCCGTGGGCTCAGCTGGGCCGAAGCCCAGCGGGCTGGCGGAGGGCGGTCGGAATGACCGACTGGCTGGACGCTGCGGATCGCGTCGCCGCAGTCGCGGCGCGGCACGCCAGCGAGGGCGAGCACCTGCGCCGGTTGCCGATGCCGGTGGTCGATGCCATGCGCGCCGAGGGTGTGCAGCGGATGTGTGTGCCGGCCGCGTACGGCGGGCCCGAACTCGACCCGCCCACCATCTTGCGGGTCATCGAGCGCATCGCCGCCGCCGACGGTGCCGCGGGGTGGTGCACGATGATCGCCACCACCACCTCGTTGCTCAGCCACTACGTCGAGCCCGAGCAGGCGCGCCGCATCTGGGGCGACCCGGCCAACTTCACCGGCGGTGTGTTCGCCCGCAACGCCACGGCCACCAAGGTCGATGGTGGCTACCGCGTCAGCGGTGCGTGGATGTGGGGCAGCGGCACGCAGCACTGCCAGTGGATCACCGGTGGTGCAACCGGCGACGGGTTCAGCGGGTCGATGTGGTTCCAGCCAGAGCAGGTGGTGTTCGACGACACGTGGCACACGTCGGGCCTGCGTGGCACCGGCAGCACCGACTACCACGTGGTCGATGCGTTCGTGCCCGACGCGCTCGCCACCCAGCCACAGGTCACCGGGCCGCAGGTCGACTCGCCGCTCGGGGCCTTCCCCGACATGACCCTGCTCGCGGTGGGCGTTGCCGCCGCCGGGCTGGGCATCGGCCGCCACGCGCTCGACGCCATCGTCGAGCTCGGCACCGAGAAGCACCCGCAGTTCAGCAGCCGTACCATCAGCCAGTCTGGCGTCGCGCAAGCCGAGCTGGCCAAGGCCGAAGCCCAGCTGCGCAGTGCCCGCGCCTACCTGCACGATGAAGTGGCGCAGGCGTGGGCTGCCGCGATCGCCGATGGTCACGTGTCGGTCGACGCTCGGGTGCGAATGCGTCTCGCAGGTGCCAATGCCGCGCAGGCAGCGGTCGCAGCCGCCGACACGGCCTACACGCTTGGCGGTGGCACGTCCATCTTCGAGCACAGCCCGCTGCAACGCTGCTTGCGCGATGCACACGTGGTGACGCAGCACATCATGGTGGCGCCCCGGCTGTACGAGACCCTCGGCAAGCACTTCTTCGGCACACCCATCAACGCCACGATGATCTGACAGGAGCCGCCATGGAAGCGTTCACGTTCAACCGCCACGGACATGTGCTGGAGGTGGTGCTGCACCACCCCACGTCGCCGGTGAACGCGGTGGATGCGCTACTGCACCACGAGTTCGGCGAACTGTTCCGGGTGCTCAAGCGCGAACGCGAGGCGCGTGCGGTGGTGCTGGTGGGGGAGGGTAAGGCGTTCAGCGCCGGCGGCGACTTCAACTGGTTCCCGCAGCTGCGTAACATGGCCGCGCTCTCCGACCTGAGCCGTGATGCGAAGCAACTCATCTGGGACATGCTCGATGTCGAGGTTCCCATCGTGTGTGGGCTCAACGGCTCGGCCGCGGGCCTCGGTGCAAGCATCGCGCTGCTGTGCGATCTCATAGTGATGAGCGAGCGCGCGGTCATCATCGATCCGCACGTCAATGTCGGGCTGGTGGCTGGCGACGGCGGCGCCGCGGTGTGGCCGCTGCTGCTCGGCCCGCTCGCCGCCAAGCGGCATCTGCTGCTGGGTGAGCCGCTCACCGCCGCCGAGGCGCTGCGGCTGGGTGTTGCCAGCGAAGTTTGCCCGCCCACCGACGTACGCGAACGGGCGATGGTTTGGGCGCAACGCCTGGCGACACAACCGCCTCTTGCGGTGAAGGGCACCAAGCAGGCCGTCAATGCGCAGCTGAAGCAGGCGCTGCTCACCAGCTTCGACCTGTCGGGCGCGCTCGAGATCCCGTGCTTCTTCTCCGCCGACCACGCTGAGGCGGTCGACGCGATCCAACAGAAGCGCACCCCCACGTTCGAAGGGAGATAGTTCGTGAGCCAGCGCGACGCCATCGACATCATCATGACCACCCGCGCGATGCGACGGTTCAGCGAACGACCGGTTGCCGACGCCGACATCGAGACCTGCCTGCGTGCTGCGCAGCAGGGTCCCAGCGGAGGCAACTTGCAGCCGCAGCAGTACGTGGTGGTCACCGACTCAGGCGTGCGTGCACAGGTGGGCGATCTGTACCGGCGCGCATATTGCCGTTACGAGCAATCGTTGCCCGAGCCCTCGTCGTTCCCAGATGAGACACAGGCAGCCGCCTGGCGGCGTACCCGCGACGCCAGCCGGCACCTCGCCGACCACCTCGGCGACGTGCCCGCGCTGGTGCTGTTCCTGCAGCCCATCATCGCGTGGGGTTCCGTCGACGCTGATGGCCCGATGGACATTGGTCGCCTCGATGCCAGCGTGTACCCGGCGGTGCAGAACTTCTGCATCGCTGCCCGCGCGCTGGGGCTGGGCACCGCGCTCACCACGGTCATCCGCATCCACTCGGCCGAGGTGCTGCAGTTGTTGGGCGTACCCACTCGCGACGACGGCACGCCACGGTTCGAGATCGCCGCGCTGATTCCCGTGGGGTACCCGCTGGGGAAGTTCGGCGTGGCGCCGCGCAAGCCGGCGAGCGCGGTGACGCACTGGAACGCGTGGGGCGACAAGCGTCGCTGACGGCTGCGGTGACATCGGTGCGCACGATCGCAGCACGTGGACCTCGCTGTGTTTCGATGAGCGCATGACCGCCACCGATACGCACGACACCACCAGCTCGGCACGGTTGGAGATCGACCTGCTCGACCCGAACTTCTACCAGGATGGCGCTGGCATGCACGCGGCATTCAGCTGGATGCGAGCAAACGAGCCGGTGTACCGCGATCATCGCAACGGGCTGTGGGGAATCACCCGCCACGCCGACCTGAAGGACGTCGAGCGGCGCAGCACCGTGTTCCTGTCGAGCCAGGGATACCGGGCCATCTGGGCGTCCGACGAGATCAACATGATCGCCCAGGACGACCCTCGTCACCGCCAGCAGCGCCTGCTCGTGCAGGGCGACCTCACCGCCGCCGCGGTGGCTACGCGCCAGCCCGGTATCGCCTCCCTGGTCGCCGAGTTGCTCGATACGGCACTCGCGAGCGGGGAGATGGAAGTCATCGAAGCGTTGGCCGGCCAGCTCCCGGCCCGCCTCACCTGCCAGCTGCTCGGCTATCCCGAGTCGATGTGGCAGGAGGTGAAGAGCTGGAGCGAGCGGTTGATGCGCATCGACATGCGCGAACGCGATGGTGAGACCTTCACCGAGTTCGTCGACGCCAACATGGAGTTCGTGATGGCGTTGATGCCGATTGCGAAGGAGCGCGCCGGGTGCCCGGCCCACGATCTCATCAGCACGTGGGTGCACGCCAAGATCGACGACCAGCCGCTGCCGCCGTCGGCCATCGTGCACGAGGTGGGCCTGTTCATCAGCGGCGGCGCCGAGACCACGCGCACCGCCATCTCACACGGTTTGCGGGCGTTCGCCGACCACCCGGATCAGTGGGACGCAATGGCGGCCGACCCGTCGCTGGTGCCGGGCGCGGTGGAGGAAGTGCTGCGCTGGGTCACGCCGCTCAACAACATGTTCCGACGCGCCGGCGCCGACACCGAAGTGGGCGGTCAAGCCATCCGGCGCGGCGACCGCATCATCATGCTCTACCCCTCCGCCAATCGCGACGAGTCGGTGTTCGCCGACCCGTTCACGTTCGACATCCGTCGCAGCCCGAACCCGCAGATCGCGTTCGGTTTCGGCACGCACATGTGCGTGGGCACCAACGTTGCGCGCACCACGCTGGCCGAGGTGTTCCGCCAGTTGTCGCAGCGTGCCACCGACCTGAGCGTGATCAGCGAGCCTGATGTCGAGCCCAACATCTTCGCCAGGGCCGTGCGCAGCTTCGGGCTTGCGTACAACCTCCGCTGAGCTGCCGCCGACCGGCGGTCGCAGGCCGTGAGCGGCGCTCCGTGGCCGATTGATGGTTCCACTATCCTCGGGCCATGGAACAGATCGCACCGCTGAAGATCTTCGACATCGTTCGAGTGCATGGGGTGGCGCGAGCCGACCACCCTGCGTTCGTGCTCGGCAACCGCACGGTCACGTACGCCCAGTTCTATGAACGGTGCCAACGAGTGGCGAACGGACTCGCGTCGCTCGGCGTCGGGCCCCAGGACCGGGTCGCGTTCCTCGACAAGAACGGCATTGAACACTTCGAGCTCTACCACGGTGCCGGACTGCTGAATGCCATCTCGGTCGACGTCAACTGGCGGCTCGCTGCGCCAGAGGTCGAGTTCATCGTCAACGACATGCAGGCCAAGGTGCTGGTGGTCGGATCAGAATTCGCACCGGTCCTCGATGCCATCGCTCCCAACCTCACTACCGTCACCAAAGTCCTGGTGGTGGGTGAGCATGCCGGCTACGAGAGTTGGGATGCATGGGTGGAATCGCATCCGCTCGGCGACCCCGGTGCGGTGTCGGCCGACGACGACGTGGCTTATCAGCTGTATTCGAGCGGCACCACAGGTCGCCCCAAGGGTGTGATGCTCACGAACGACAACTTCGCAGCCACCCTGCCGCTGCTCCAGACGTGGGACATCGACGACAGCGTCGTGAGCCTGGTGGCCATGCCGCTGTTCCACATCGCAGGCAGCGCGTGGGCCGGTGTGGCGCTGCAGCTCGGCGGTACCAACGTGATCCTGCGCGAGCTCGACCTGAACGAACTGGTGCGCATCCTGTCGCAGGAAGGCGTCACCCACGCCGTGCTCGTTCCGGCGGCGTTGCAGTTCCTGCAGATGGTGCCCGGGGTCAACGACGTCGACTTCTCCGGCTTGAAGCTGATGGCCTACGGCGCATCGCCGATCAGCGAAGAGGTGTTGGTCGGCAGCATCAAGATGTTCCCGAACGCCGACTTCTGGCAGGTCTACGGTCTCACCGAAACCACCGCGGGCGTCGTTTACCTCCCACCGCAGGACCACGACATCGCTGGCCCCAACAAGCACCGACTGCGTTCGTGCGGCTTGCCCGGACCGAACGTGGAGCTGCGCATCGTCGATGACGCCTCGCTCGCCGACATGCCCATCGGCGAAGTGGGCGAGATCTGGATCCGTTCGCCGCAGGTGATGAAGGGCTACTGGAACATGCCCGAGGAGACCGCCAAGAGCATCACGCCCGACGGCTGGTTCCGGAGCGGCGATGCGGGCTATCTCGATGCCGACGGATACCTGTACATCCACGATCGGGTGAAGGACATGATCGTCTCGGGTGGCGAGAACGTGTACCCGGCGGAAGTGGAGAACGCACTGATGGGTCACCCCGGAATCGCCGACGTGGCCGTCATCGGGGTGCCGGACGAGAAGTGGGGCGAGACCGCCAAAGCCATCGTCGTACGCAAGCCGGGCGTGGAGGTGAGCGAGCAGGACATCATCGATTACGCCCGCGAACGCCTGGCCCGCTTCAAATGCCCGACGTCGGTCGACTGGGTTGATGCACTGCCACGCAACCCCAGCGGCAAGATCCTGAAGAAGGACCTGCGTGCCCCGTACTGGGAGGGCCGTAGCCGAAACGTCAACTAGCACGTCTTCGTGCTCGCTGCTACCCCTGAGCTGGGAAGATGTTCCGACAGCGGGTCCAGCCGATGTGTCCGCCAGCGACCGCCAAAGTCCGTCATCGACCACCAGTGACCGACGAAAAGTGCCAACGGAGTGCCAACGAGAGTCACCGCTGCACGAGATCGGCCAAGTGTTGCGTCACCGCGACATCGAAACGACCGCCACTGCATCTCGCCGATTGTCGTGTGCTCGTCGAGTGTCTTGGTCGGCGCGATCTTTGCGGCCGGGAGGCAGCAACGGCCGACCCGATTGGAAGTGCGGTTCTCGGGCGGGTGGAGCAGTGGCTACCCGCTGGTGATGTCGAGCGGTTCGTTGCCCGGAGGTTTCGATTGAGGGTGTGTGGCGGCGGCCAGCTGCGTGTGGCGGCGAGACCAGGTGCAACGCTTCGGCCGTATGAGACGACGTACTTGGTGTGAGCACGAAAGTTGATCCTGTGACCGGCATCGAGCACGTGTACCGCGAGAATCGCCTCTCTTTGATTCGGCTGGGATTTCTCCTCACCGGGTCACGGCACGAGGCTGAGGACCTCGTGCAGACGGCATTCGCTGCTGCGCAGCACCGGTGGTCCGAGATCGAACAACCAATCGCCTACCTGCGCCAGGTGATCGTCAATCGAGCCAAAGACGGACAGCGACGAGCCTTCCGGGCACCGCCGCCGCCGCTGGAAGCAATCACGCACATCGCCGAGATCGACGAAACGTTCGCGGCGATCCTCGAACTCTCCGAGACGCAGCGGGCCGTTGTGGTTCTCCATTTCTACGAGGACCTCAGCCTCCTCGACATCGCCGGCATTCTTGACCGACCCGCTTCGACCATCCGCTCCGACCTGAACCGCGCACTCAAGCATCTCAGAAAGACCGTCTTATGAACACCACACCAGCACCCGATGACGCCACCCTCATCGAACACCTCCGCCGCACACTGCACTCCGTCGCCGAAACCGTCGCCGACGACGGACGGGCGTCAACCCTCGCCGCGGCGATCCCGTTCGTCGAGCGATCCCGCCGCAAACCAGCCAAGAAGAACATCGCCATCGCTGCAGCGATGGCGGTCGCCGGGCTCGGACTCGTTGCATGGAATGCCTTCGACGCCGGCGAGATCAAACGCATCCCCACCGAGACCGCCCTCATGAACGGCTCCACGGACGGGTTCGATTGGTGGCTCATCCCGAGCGAAGCGATCGGGCACACGAACCCCTGCGACGTACCCTTCCCTGGAGTCGAAATGGTGTCCTCGTCCACGAACAAGCCTGGCCAGGAATGGAACACCGGGGGCGTGAACTACGGCAAGAACCTCCTTGACGAGGTGCCAGCAGGGGGCGGCACGTTCACCTATGACTGCTCGAATCCACAAAGCGAGTTCGACGAAGCCGCCTGGTTCGGCGATCCGACGTTGATGAGCGTCGGATTCACGCGGCTCGGTCGCAACGACGACCTCAACAGCCCATGGGGAGCGTTGGCTGCGATGCACCCGACGATCGACCACATCAACGTCATCGTCGACGGAGAAACCATCGCCACTATCGACACCATCACCAAGACCAACGAACCCGGTGGAGTCCGCTACGCAGGATTCACGATCCCCAGCGACGTCTGCACCTTCCGACTCGACTACCTGGAAGCAGACGCGCAAACACCAGTGGTGTCGAAGGAGTCCACCATCTGCTAGCGGGCCCCGGCTGGTCAGCCAGGCGTTTGGCTGTGAGCATTCTCGGGCGGGTGCTCGAGCCGCATCCGTGCCAATACGAGTGGGCGTTGCTGTTGCCGATGCCAGCCGATCTCGGACTGGTATGCAGGATTCCCACAGAGAGGTAGAGGCGAGATCTAGTTCTGTCCAACTTGGTGCGCTCTTGCTGTTGATTCACGGGTCGTGCGCCTCGCTGTCGCATCCGCTGGCCGCGCAGCCGGGCGATCGCGTCGCCGGTCGCGTGCTCAGTCGCGTGGCCAACGCGACCTGCACGCGACTGGTGACGCGACTACACCGCGAACCAGCCGGTCAGCGGCATCGATGCCAGGCGAGCTATGAAATGTCACGCGGAGGGTCGTGACATTTGATTGCATTTGGGTCGGAGGGAACGATGGCAACGCAGGCGAGGGCTGTGCACAGACTGAAGGTGACGCTGCGGCAGGTGAAGCCGCCGGTGTGGCGACGGATCGAGGTGCCGTCCGACATGAAGCTGTCGGACCTCGCCGACGTGCTCGAGGCGGCGATGGGTTGGCTCGGCGGCCACCTCCACTCGTTCGAGGCCCATGGCGTGCTGTACAAGACCCCGGACGGCGAAAGCTTCGGCTTCCACCGGCCGCGCGGCGAACGCAAGGCGCGGCTCGGCGAGGTTTTGCCGGCGGTGAAATCGAAGATGCGGTGGGACTACGACTTCGGTGACGGGTGGGAGCACGACGTGGTCGTCGAGGCAATCGAGCCGGCCCGCAGCGACGTCACGTATCCCGTCTGCCTCACCGGAAAGCGAGCCTGCCCGCCCGAGGACTGCGGCGGCCCGTGGCGCTACGGCAACCTCCTGGCAGCGCTCAGCGACCCGACGCACGAGGAGCACGAGGAGCTGACCGAGTGGGTGGGGATCGATTTCGATCCCGCAACCTTCGACGCGGGTGAGGCCACCGAGGACATGCGTTCGTCGAGGCCACTCAAGGGGTGGTGACGGACTGCGATGTTGGGCTGTCGACTCTCGACGTGTGCTCAGTCTCGGCCGAGTGACGTCGAGCCGCGGATTCGCAACGGACGCACGCCCTGGTTCGTGACTGCGGCGAGCCACGGCCCACGCGGGTGCTCGACGAGATAGCGCTCGAGACCGCCCCAATGACGTACCAAGAGCGTGAGCGTGTTTCAGGTGCTCAGGTCGCCGGCGTGGCGCGGTCCGGAGATCGGTCGTCCGGGCTGCGGCTCACCACCCGCGGCGGCGGACAGGTCGTGGCGTTGTGGTAGAGAGCCTGATCGTGACCGCTGACTTTAGCGTCTATCAGATGCATCACGCGAGCCACTCCTGACGACTCTCCGCAGGTTGGATGGCGTGCTTCCGCTGCGGCTCGGCTTGACAGGGGCGCCCGGATGGGAAAACGTTGTCAGCTGTGATCGATCCTGTGCAGCAGCGCCCAACGATGCTCGATGTGTCAGCGCTTTCGGGGGCGAGTTTGAAGACTGTGTCGCGGGTCGTCAACGGTGCACAAGGGGTCACCCCGGGTCTTGCAGAGAAGGTGCGAACCGCAATCGCACAACTGGGCTATCGGCACAATCAGGGGGCAAGCAGCTTGCGGAGCCGCGGCCAGCGCACGTCGTCGATCGGTGTGCTCTTGCACGATGTGGCCAACCCGTTCTCGAGCGCGATGTATCGGGC
>Ga0105047_10003805_pt1 | contig 26489 bp, 17 predicted proteins | sample MAT04_FD_78384 | JGI IMG/M metagenome (GOLD analysis project Ga0105047, IMG submission 78384) | Freshwater microbial communities from Lake Fryxell liftoff mats and glacier meltwater in Antarctica - MAT-04 (megahit assembly) | ecosystem: Environmental > Aquatic > Freshwater > Ice > Liftoff... | reverse complement strand
CCGCTGAATTGTAATATATCCAGTAATGATAAAAATGATTAGGGCCAGTCTTCCTCCACATTGTCCATGCTAATGCATGCGGATCAACGCCAAAATCATACGCAATATTGAGACGCCTAACATCGTTCTCTCCATCACCTACAGGCCCTACTAAAGCGACATCCCTTCCTGTTCCGATATCTTTACAGGTATTATCTCTCATAAATTGCCATAATACGGCTTTGGTTATCATTGTAGGAGCAGGAGTTGGCGTACCATCATTATATTGCCCGGACCATTGGATAACCGATTGCAATGCACCGGGCCCACACCAATTTAGTTGCCCCTGATCATACACGGTTGGTTGGATGGGCGACAATGGATACCATTGTGGAGTAATTGAGAACGCGTCCGAAAATTTGAATATAGTGAACACAAATATGAGTAGAAAAACGAAATAGATTCGATATTTATTTTTCTTTAACAATTTTCTATTCCCCACTCAGGTTATTTTGCAGGATGTAAATCATTTGCATTCTTTATTTGAATGACTGTACTTTCGCTACCACCTTCAGATAAAACTCTCCGAAAGCTTACATAATAGACATTTCCATCACTTGTTTCCACTTGCCAATAAGGATTAAAAGGATCGGTGTAAAAAGCTGGATAATCCTGATAGACAAGTTGGGGATCACTAATGGCTTTCTTCTGTGTTTCTTTTTCTACCTGATAGATCGCATCTTCCGCGCCTATTTGCGGAAAAATTGTTTCACGCGCTCCGGACCAACCGGCCACTTCTCCTACCCCATCAATAATTCGAATAATTGCTTTTCCACAAACTTTATTATTGTTGTAAAACGCAATTATGTAATAATCGCCATAATCATTGAGCGAATGAATAAGGTAAGGGGCCCCAGGTTTTGCTATCTTTAAACAAGATGATTCATTCTCCCTAAGACCTATTAATAATGGATCACCTAGAATAATCTGGGCAAGACTTGATGGAGAGCTAATCTCAAAACGATAAGGTATCGCCGAAGGAATAACTTCGCTTGCATTCTTATTCTTTTGTGCAATTTGTGTAGCAAGATCACTCTTTTCAGATACAGTCATCGGTCGGTTAGATTTGTTTTCCTGATATACAGTTGTTGTTTCAGGTTTAATTGGAGGGGTCGAGGTTGAAAGGTCTCCATGGGGCGGTATCGTTGCAGTACTTGGTCCAGGGTATCCAACACGATTTGCTGTTGATTGTGGAGGAGGATATGCTGCTAATGCGCCGCCTGGTGATACCTGCAAAAAATTAGTTTTTGTAAAAGCAAGAATAGCCAATAATAGAATTACACCTATAATAATTGCTTGAGCAGAAAATTTAAGAAAAGAAAAGAATTTATTCATTTTATTCCCTGCCTTTTTTTGATAATTCTATGAAATGTGGTCTCCAAGTTATTGCGTGGACTTTCTGCGAAACCAATAATTTTAGCAATTTGTTTGTTCAAATAATAACGCAGACAGTCTTGTTATGAAAAACCACCCCGCTATGGACAATTTAGCGATATTCCCCCTACAAAATGTCGATAATATAAGTGTACACTAATTTTATCAGAACAATGAAAGAGAAGATGAAAACCCAGTTTTTCCATTGATTTGTCCTAATTAAGGCCAACGGTAATTTGGGAAAAAGTTAGCTTCTCAATGTTTCATCAGTTATTGTCTCCTCCTTTCCTTATTGTAATAGTTGTGATACAATAATACAATAAAAGGAACGGATGAGCGTATTAACGGATGCAGATCGATACATGCTGAAAGTCGCCATGCGCGAGACAGGTGGGTTCCACCTGGCAACGCAGTGGTATTTTGGCTTTGATCCGCTGCCGTACCAGGCTGCATTTCATCACGCGACACAGAGGAACTCGACATTTTTAGCTGGCATCGCTTGTGTGTCCGGTGATACATTGATATTGCGCTCAGACGGAACCCAGAGAACTATAAAAGAGCTTTCCGAGAAGAACGAGCCAGTTGATGTGGTTTCGTTTGATGGAAATGGCTTTGTGAAAGTAAAAGCATCTCGACCTTTTTTAAAAGGCCAAGATGCTTTATACGAGATCACGTTATCGAATGGCTATAAGATCAAGACTACAATGGCTCATCGGTTTCTGACACGGGACGGATACGTCGCCTTAGACCTTCTTCCTGTCGGAGCGTTCGTAGGTGTTCTGCCCACTCGGGATCGCTCCACTCTCGTCGAAGGTGCTGGCCGTTGGTCTCGAACAGCTCAAGATTGTCCGGATCGTTGTTTTGGACATTTCCATCAATGTGATGAACTACTTCGCTCGGATTTAAATATCTTCCAAGCTTTGCTTCCATCACAAGTCGATGTACCCGAACGTACCCCTTCTTTGTTGCGTTCGGATGTCCTTTCGCTGCCGAAAGAATGTAACCATCCGCGTCAATCGACTGCCCTCCTTTCCAGTTCGGGTTCAGAGAACCGGCAGGAGCCCCGGAACTCAGACGAGAAATTCCCCTCTTGCTCATCCAGTCTCGAACAACTTCCGGATCGTCCTCTCCAATGGAACGAGCTATCTCCCCGCAATTTTTCCCTATGTAGGCCATCTCTCGGATCTGATCCTCAAACCGATCCATGCGGCTTCCCCTCCAGCGGCGTTTTGTGTGATCTGGAAACGAAAGCATATTCATTCCAAGCCGCTTGCGAACTTGAACAAGAGTGCCATGTTCAATCCCCAGCAACTCTCCTACGGCCTTCCACGTCACGAGTTCTTCTCGAAGATCAAGAAGAAACTCCTTTGTCAAATGCGACCAACTTTTGTGTGTCGCCATACAATAACCTCCATAAAAGTTGTATTTATTATAGTACAAATATTCTATATGCGCAAATCAAAAAAATCGAATTCATAAGAATTGGGAATTTCTACGACATGATCGTTCCCGATTACAACAATTACGTTGGGAACGGGATTATTAATCACAATTCTGGCAAGTCGGTCAGTGTCGCCGCCTCCTACCTGATCGACTGCCTGACCATCCCCAACTTCCGCGCCCTGAACACTTCCGTCACCGCCAAGCAAGCTGAAATCCCATTCGAAATGGTCATGCCCTGGATCGAGGGCAACGACAAGCTCCAGCATCTCATTGCGGATATCGCCCTTCGTCCTTATCCCACGATCAAGTTCCTCAACGGCTCGGTCTGGGTCTTCCGCACAGCCGGCAAGGACGGGCGCTTTATTCGCGGGTTGGAATTCGACCGCATCAATTACGATGAGGCCGGCCTGGACTACACCGGCGAAACGATCAAGATCCTCAGAGGCCGGCTTCGAGGCGTGAGACCGGACGGCTCGCAGCGCATGGCCCGCATGGATGTGATCACCTCCCCCACTGATGCCCAGTGGCTCAAGGAGCGCTTTGATAAAGGCGATCCAACCTCGGACAAATTCGACCCCGATCATTTCTACAGTTTGCGCGCCACCACCTACGAGAACACCCGGCTCGATCCCGAACAGATCAAGGCGATGGAAGCCGAATACACCGATGAAATGATCGATGTGGAAATGCGGGCGAAGTTCCCCGAATACGGCATGAGCTTCTTCCCCAAGTCGCACCTGCAAGCCTGCGTGGATCAATCGCTGAACGACGCCGCGTACGAGGCGATGCACCCGGAGAAAGGCGCTCCCAAGCGCGGCTACGTGGTTGAGGAGCATCCCCGTTACGGCATCACCAAATTCGAGCTGCCCTTTGACCCCAGGAAGAGCTACATCTCGGTGGGAGATCCCGGCACCGACAGCCCGCCTCACCGCAATTCGGGCGTGGTGATGGTCTTTGACATCTCCCAGAAGCCGATCCGCAACGTGTATTTCCATTGGGTGGATGGACGCGGCTCCTACAACCCGTTCCTCAATTCCTACAAATACGCGATGGAGAAGTACCGCCCCATCCTCAAGGGCATGGACACCACCGGCACCCAGAAGGCGATCGACGAGCTGGCTTTCGAGAACATGGGGCTTTCGATTGACGGGTTGAACTTCTCGCAGGACAAGGCGCGCATGCTCAATTCCCTTTCGCTCGACGTCTCCAATCACAATATTTGCTGGCCGGTGATCAAGGGCCTGGTCAAGCAGATGAACAATTACTGCGACGAGGTGGAGCTGAAGAAACTGCCGCAGGATATCGTGATGACGATTGCCCAGGCTTCCTTCCTGGCGCGGTATATCAACAACCCGGAGACCACCGAAGAACGCGAGACGTTTGTCCCGAGCCATTCAAACTACCGGCAGGCTTTCAAAGCCAGGACGTCCGGAAGGCGAAGGTGATCCACTGCGCTTCCTGCACTCAATGCCGGCACCGCCAGACTTTCATGGAAGGCAAGCACGAGTTTGAACTTTGTGAAATCTCAGGCCAACAAATTCCAGCGCCGTTTCGTGGGGATCGGTACTGCGACCAGTTTCAACAGAGTGGCTGCGAGTGCGAGAAATGTAATATTGATTATCCGGTTGTAAATTTGACTTTACGGAGTTGGAATGCTAAGATCACAAATGCAGATGCCGCAAGCGGTAGGAAAGCTGATCCAGACGATCCGAGAGATCGGTTATGGTGAAATGTACGGGGTGGAGCTCAACATGGCTACCCCAGAGACGATCATGGATGTCTCACACAACGAGCGCGATATGGTTCGCTTCATCCTGGACGGAAATCCATACCTGGATGTGCTGACCATCCACGACAGCCAGCCTGTGTACGCGGAGCAAGACTTCGCCTCACGCGGGTTCCGGTGTCGGAAAAAAACGAAGTTCCCCACCGCATAAGCGAAGGGTCCAACCGGACCCTTCTTTTATTTTAAAAAGGATTTCCATGAACTTTCCTGAATTTTCAGATTTGTCGAACGTCTCAGCCTCCACCAAATCGGGGTGGGAGCAGCACCTGGCCATCCTACAGGAATATTACTACTACATCTCCGGGCAGGTCTTCAAAGAGAAAGTACCCTCCAACATCCCTGAAGACGCGGCGGATATGTACCCGCTCCAGATGAACCTGTGCAAGATGATGGCAAAGGCGCAATCGGACAGCATGTTCGGGGAATGGGAAGACCAGATCTTCAAATACGTCGTCAAAGATGGCGCCGACAGCGATGACACCTCCAAGAAAGCCACGGGACTGCTGGACAGCATCATGTCCGCCTCCAGCGCCAATTCGATGTTCTGGGAGCTGGAATTCATGCGCAACGCCTTCCGAGGGGCGCCGCTGAAGATCACGCCCACGCTGACCTACCCCTACATCAAGTGGTCGATGCCCCCGGTCGAGAGCTTCATGCCGATCTGGGATCCGGAAGATGAGAACAAACTTCTGGAAGTCTACATCGTGTACGAGATCACCCGCGACCAGGCCAGGCTGGCCTACGGTTATGACGGCGGCGGCAAGGATATCGTGTGGCGGGTGGAGCACTGGACCAAAGGCACCTACGTCAACACCATTGACAACAAGCCCATGCCGGAATTCTCAGGCGCAAACCCGTGGGGCTTCGTGCCCTTCACCTACATCCCCCGCGTGCGCACCACCGATTGGTTTGGAGACGCCCTGACCGACGAGCTGATGCCGATCCAGGATGAACTGAACGCAAGGCTTGCGGATGTGGGCGAGGCGATCAACTACAACGCCCATCCGGTGCGTTGGGGACGCAACCTGCCCAAGGGGTTCAACACCAAGAACTTCCCAATCGATCCCAACGCCATGTGGGACCTGGGCAAGACCATCGGCAATTCCCCTGCGCCTGAAGTGGGCATGCTCGAAGCAAAAGCCGCGGTGGGTCAGGGCGTGATGGACTACATCCAGTTCATCTACGACTGGGGCCGCACTTCCTCTTCCACCCCCGCGATTGCCTTTGGTGAGGATGAAGGCTCGCAGCGATCGGGAACGACTTTGGAGATCCGCATGTGGTCGCTGGTCAAGAGCATTCGCCGCAGCCGGTCGTATCTGGCCGAGGGCGTCATTCGCGCCGTGAAGATGTCCGGTGAGATCCTCAAGCAGAAAGGACATTCGGATATTTCGAGCAAGGTGATCGCGAGACTGATCGACGGCTCGATCGTGCCCAGCCTGGCGGATGTGCTGCCCAAGGACCACCAGGCGATTGTGGACGAAGTGCTCAAACTGCGCTCGACCCAACCCGCGCCTTCGATCTCGCTGGAGACTTCCCAGAAGATCCTCTCCCGTGGCGCCGGTGAAGTGGACCGCATCAAGAGCGAGCTGGCCGACAAGGTGCTGTACCCTCCAGCGCCTGAACCCTCCAACAAGGTCACCGAAGGGCTGAAAGGTAAGGCCATGCCCCAGGCAACGAGCAAGTGAAAGGCGTTTTCGTGAGCGACGAGCACCATCCCTACCAGGATGAGGGCGCACGCAAAGTTGCGCTTGAGATCGTGCGCAACTTTGCGCCTGACCTGATCATCACCGGCTCGGACGGGCTGGACTTCTACAGCCTGTCCAGCTTTGACAAGAACCCCGACCGGTTGAAGACCGGCTTGCAGGAGGAGATCGATAGTTGGAAAGCCGCCATGCGCGAATGGAAGAGTGCCGCTCCACGAGCGAAGCTGCGCTGGATCATCGGCAACCACGAGGACCGCTTGCGCCGCTACATGTGGAGAAATCCACAGCTATACGAAATCAGCGCACTCAGTCTGCCGAACCTGTTGGGCCTCTCTGAATTCGGCATCACGGACGACGGCAGCGAGATCCAGATCCACAACCTGGTCATCCGCCACGGTTCCATCGTGCGCAGGGGCTCCGGGCAGTCGGTGAGAGCCGAGATCGAACGGGAGCGCTACGCGGTGTCCGTGCTCAGCGGGCACACGCATAGAGGCGGCAGCGTGCTGTTCACCACTCGGAACGGCATTATCCAGGGACAGGAAGCCTTCTGCCTGTGCAAAACCGAGGCCGAATATGTGGACCGGCCGGATTGGCAGCAGGGGATCGTGCTGTTCGAGGTGGATGAGCGCGGCCTCACCTTTGAGCCGGTGCCCATTATGAAGTTCCGGTGTCGGAACAGAGCGGTGTGGCGCGAGAAGGAATACATCAGTTGAAAAGGAGAAATTATGCCTGAACACAATTTGCTCGATATCAGCAACTACCAGGAACAACCAGGTCTCAAGCGGTTCATCGACTGGCGGGTATTGAAAGACGATCCCTTGAACTTCGAGGGGATCTGGATCAAGTCCAGCGAAGGCGAGAGCGTGGACTTCTACCCGGTCGCGGATTTCAAGCGCCAGGTGGCCGGCGCCCGCAGCGTGGGCTTCTTATCGGTGCAGCCCTACCACTTCTACTACTACCATGTACCCATGGACATTGACGCGGATGGGGAACTGGAATGGTACATCCTCAACCCGACCCTCATGGCTCAAGCGTTCTTCAAGTCGTGCGATGGATTCACTTTCTCTCACCCGATGGTCGATCTGGAAGATCCCTACATCATGCGCTTCCTGACCTATTCGGACACGGCCTCCGCGAACGCGGCGATTGCTTTTGCCTCAAAGGTCATGGCCCACATCCACAAATACCTGCTGGAAGTGGAGCGCCTGTTCGGGGCCCGCCCGGACATCTACAGCGCGGACTGGTGGTGGTCTCCTATCGCGAGACTGCTGCTGGATAACGGCCGGGCGAGCGAGCTGGCCTGGGTGAGCAACTACAAGTGGATCGTCGCCAACTACACCCTGGGCGGACCCATCGTGCCGGCAGGCGTCCGGCGAGACCACATCATCGCCTGGCAGCGCACCTCGACCCCGAAGCCCTACGTCAAGGGAATCCCGACCGGCATGATTGCCCCCGGCTCCAACCTCGATATCGACCAATGGGTCGGCAGCGAGCAGCAGTGGTTGGACTACACTGGTACGAACGTGATTGAGGTACCCATGACAGGAACTTACAAAACCACCGTTCCGATGTCGGAACGCGGCAGGCTGACCTGGTTCTCGGACGAGGACAAGAAAGTGGATATCGCCGGCGTATGCGCTGCATCCGATGCGGTCTTTCTCGCCATGGTCTCGCAAGCCACCGGCACGATGCTGGTCAAAAAGGATGCGGCCTTCCCGACCTGGGTGGACCGATTGAGTGTTCCGGGCCTGGGCGTGGTCACACTCGACGCCAATCTGTTCTGGAACAAGGAGATCGACAAAGACAAGTTCACCGCCCGAACTATGTGGGTCAATGAAACCATTCGCGCCATCATCGACCAGTGGCGTTCAGTCGCAATTCCTTACTATCAATGGGACGCGAAGAAGCTGGAGATCAATTCCGCAACCGGCTGGCACAAATTGGCCGGCCTGGTGCTGCTGATGACCTCAACCACGTATGTCAAGACCGGGACAGGCGTCAACGGCATGTGGCAGACGGCGCTGATCGATGACATCACCAAGGTGCTGCGCACCCTGATGGACGGCGGCTACATCCCGCTGGTCCCGATCTACCTCGCCGCCAGTTGGGACTTCTACAAGACCTACGATGGCGATGAGACCTTCAAGCCCGAATTGATGATCGCGAGCGGGCAGCTCGCCGGCATGGGCATCACCCGCGTGTGGGGCAAACCGCAAGCCGGGTTGATGGCTGAAGTTCCCATGGGAACTCCGCTGGAGACCCTCTCTGAAGCCTGGGCGTTTGTGCCTGGAAATGACTTCGCCTACCCCTACTCCCCCAAGGCCGCCAACATGCAGTTCTTTGTCTACTCCTTCGGGCGTATCCTCGCCAAAAGCGCGTTCTACGCAGGTGCCTCACTCTCCCCCATCACCAGCGCGGTGTGGTGCGATACGGCCTCTGAGATGGGTAAGTCACTCGGCGCAACGATCACTCCCCCGCCTGTGGTTATTCCTCCGGTGCCAATTCCGGAACTCGTCACTTTGCAGGCTCAGGTGACGAGCATCCAAACCAAACTGGAACTGCTGTACAGCACTCTGGTGGACGGCCTGAAATAGTGAGCATTTGACAACGCTGTAATAGTTGTGATACAATTGTAATAAATACGCAACGCCTTGCGCAAGCTGGCCGTTCCGACACCGGAAGGCCGTTCCGAAACTGGAACGGCCTTCTTTTTATTCCCAGAAAGGAGGTACCCAATTGAAAAAGATCGACCCAAAAGCGAAAAGCAAAATTGTGCCGAAGGGCAAGATTGCCCCCAAGTCTGGGATGGAGAAGAACGGAGAAAAAACGCCCAGGAAAGGCTGCTGAACCTGGAGGGCAAGATCGCCAAATTGGATGTCTCGATCTCTGAGCTTCAGAGAATTATCAACCATCTGAGAAAGACCATTGAGGAATTAAAGCATGAATGAAGAAAACACCCCTGACCAGCAAGCACCTTCTGGCCAGCAGGAAAATTGGAAAGCACGGTATGACGGCCTGGTACGTAAGGTCGAGCAACTGACGATGGATAATCGCTCCACTCTGGAGCAGCTTGCGACGCGGACTTCGGAAGTCGAACAACTGCGTGCGCAACTGAGCCTGAAGGAAGTCGAGAAGACCAGCGCGGTTGGGGAACGAGACAAGCAAATTCAGTCGTTCCAGGCGGCTCAAGGACTTACCCAAGTCGAGCTGAATGATTTGCGTGCGATGAAGATCAAGCTGGATGTGATCAAGAAGCTCGGCAACCCTGGGCTGATGAAGGTCATGGACAGCATCCCGGCGATGCAGGACGCGGCCGCAATCGAGACTGTGTTCACCAATTTAGCTGCATTCGCCACCGACGCGGCAAACGAACGCGAGAAGCAGTTGAAAGCGGGCATTACGCCGGCCTTCAACTCGCAGCAAACGGTTGTTTCCCTGCCGGCGAGTGATGAGGAGTGGGCCAAACATATCGACAGCCTGCCCCTCGGCTCGAAAGAAAGACAGGCGGCTCACGATAAATTCTGGACCTGGGCCTCCTCGAAATATGCATGAGGTAAATAATGCCTAACGCTTACGAAACTGGTACTTTAATGTCCGGTGCAATGCCCGCGTGGCAGCGCACCTATTACGAAGGGGTCCTGATGGATACCATTCGCACCAAGTCGATCATGGTGCCGTTCTGCCAGATCAAGGAAGATTTCCGCGCTAAAGACACCGGTACGATGGTCTTCTCGGAAGTCTATGACACTTCCCCGAACTGGAACGCCCTGACTGAAAACAGCCTGTGGCTCTCCGGTACCCATCTGGATACCCGCTCGGTGTCTCTCGCCCTGGAAATTCACGGTGATGTGCTGAAGTATTCGGACTACACCGATGCCCTGAACTACCTGAACAAGGGCGATTTCAAGGGCCTGGTCAACGACAAGATCGGGGTCAATGTGACTGAGACCCTCGACATCCTGGCGCGCAACGCTTTCCTGGCTCACCCCAGCAAAGTCTTTGGCGGCGGGCTGCGAGCGAACCGCCTGGCGATCCTCGCGACCGACCTTTTCCTGCCTGATATTGCGGAACTTGCCCGCACCCATCTGGAAGAAGCTGAAGTGCCGGGTGTGGCCGCGACCCAGGATACCGACCTGCAGACCATCGTGTGCGTGACCACGCCCCGCGTGATCCACGACATCCGCACTGCCGCGGCTTCCAATTGGCTCTCCATCAACCAGTACAACGACGCCACAAAGAAATTCACCGGCGAAGTCGGCTCCTGGAACGGCGTGCGCTTCATCCGCACCAACCGCCTGCGCATGCTCAACCACGGCGCTGTAACCCAACAGACCACCCTGTCGGCCCCCACCGTCAAGGGTCAGGGCGCTGCCGCGACCGTCGATATGGTCTACAGTCCCGGCCAGAATGGATCGGTCCGCACGGTTCCCTTTACCCTGGCGACTGGTTTTGCGGTCGGAGACACCGTGACTATTCACTCCGTTCTTGTGGGTGGTGGTGCGACCAAGCCTCCGATCGAAACCGACGGCACCCAGGAAACTCGGCGCATCGTGGCGATCGCCGGCCTCAACATCTCCTTCGACAAGCCGCTGCTGAAAGAACACGCTTCGGGCGACCTGGTCACCAAGGGCATCCCGATCCACGCCTCGATCTTCATGGGCGGCCCGGCCGTAGTCTACGGCATCGCAGAACGGCCTACCCCCGTCTTCCCCCCGAAGATGGACGACCTGATGATGGTTAACCGCATTGGCTGGCGCGGCTTCTTCAAATTCCAACAGTTTCGGCCGGAATGGATTGAGTGCCATGAAACTTCCGGCACCTCGAATTAGTTCCACGTAGTTGTAACTTGGCTAAGTTTGCAGTATAATAGAACAAATGTTCTATACAGGAGTTCGAAATGCTGCAAACTACTTGCCAGGGATGTGGGAAGATGATTGAAACCTTTCCTTCTCAACCGAGAAAATATTGTTCAGTCGCTTGTAAGAACCTTACCAAATCAACAGAAGTAACCTGCAAAAATTGCGGAAAGGTCAGCCGGGTTCCGAAATCTATCTCGTCCAGATCATTTTGCTCGTCAAAATGTCAAAGGCAGCACGAGCACCTAAATGGAAAAGAGAAGGCGAGAGGACGAAGAGCCGGGTACACGACCAAAGCCTGTAAAACGTGTGGGATCGAATTTGAGATCCTATCATCGAAAGCAGACCGCAGACACCATTGTTCAAGATCATGCAGATCCAAAGACCCGGAAATCATGGCTCTTATGAGGCCGCCAAATCCGAAAACGGTTCTTTGCGCGTACTGTGGAAGTGGAATAACTCGGAGCGTAAGCAGCTTCAAGGTCGGAGATAGACTTTCTTTCTGCTCAATGGACCACCTTGGAAAGTACAGGTCCGGTAGCGAGGAATACGGCGATAGGCTACTGAAATACAGAAGAGATGCCGGAACCCTGCCGAACAATCTAGAACGGTACATCATGGAAATCTTTCCTTCTCTTACTTACGTTGGAGATGGAAAGTTGTGGATACGGATCGACACTGGAAAAAGAAAATGTCCAGACTTCATCCTCTCCGGTTCTAACAAACTCATAGAAATATGGGGTGACTACTGGCATGAAGGTCAATCGAGAGAAGACGCGAAAGACGTTTTTGAGAGAGCAGGTTACGAATGTTTGATTGTTATGCAAAGCGAAATACAAAAAGATAAGGAAGCGACAATGAAGCGAATGAACGATTTTTTGAAGGTAACTATCTAAATGACGACCTGGGCTTCGTTCCTCACGGACACTCGCACTGATCTTCAGGACACGTCGGTAACATCACCGCGTTGGACAAGCAAGATCCTTTATCTGTATGCCAAGGATGGCATCAGAGACTATTCGACCTGGTTTCCAAAACGCACCGACCGTTATGCGATGAGCCTCCTAAATGGGACATTCGTATTACCGCTGGATTTCATATTGGAAATTTTAGTCGAGAGCCCCAAAGGAACTTATCTGGAGAGAAGGAAAGAGATACCAGGAACGAAGCTCAGACGGTCCAACTACTACTTCACGGAGGGCGGCAACCTTTACCTGGGAGCCCCCTCCGATGAAGTCCTGCTGACCTACCACTCCTCAAGGTCCGTTCCGACATCGGAACAGGACGACGCTTTCATCTTCGATGTGCCGGATGTGGATATGGAACTGATCCGGCTGTACGTGAAGGCCAAGGTGTTCGAGCAAATGCGCTCAAGGTCAGCCGCGCTGGACCGCTTCAAGATGGGCTCCGGCCCCAGGGATGACAACCCGCTGCAACCCGAAGTGGCCGATCTGATGGCGGTTTACTACCAGAAGATCGCCGAGCGCACGGGCGGTGGGGTGATTGAGCTGTACCGCTCAGGACGGTTGAAATGATCCATGACGCTGTTCTGCACAAAATCTACACCTGTCTGCAAAAGAGCTGCATTGACGATCTACTAATCACCGATCCCACCCGCGCCGGGGTGATCATGATCGGCCCCTTGCAGGGCAATCCCGACCCCGATGTCGCACGCATCTCAATCACCATTCACGAGAACGACCCTGACCGCTCCATGGGTGGGGTCGCCAGGACGCGCATCTGGCAGGATGAAGTCATCAACATGGAAATGGGCGATGGGCACGGCTGCGCCACCTGGAGCCGCAAGTTTTCGGTCAAGGCTCGCTGCCTGCTGGAAAGCTCTCGCGAAGAAATTGCCGCGGCAAGAGATATCTCGTCCACGGTGAGATCACGAATTGAAAAGACGCTGCGCGATATCGATTTTGCTGGAGTGGAAACCGCAGCGGAATATGTCTCGCAGGGCATTATGACCTACCTGCTCAAGTCCGAAACGCTTCAATCTGGGGGTCCGCCGGATGCCTTCGACTTCCACAGCAAGATCAAGTTTGAAATTTGGACCACGGAGAAACCTCAATGACCTCTGCTATCAAGTCAGTTCTCGGATTTGCGAAACAAACCGGGTTGGGCGTGCCCAACATCACCCCGGCCAATTACAAGTACATGCTCTATAACCAGGCATCCTTCGCCCCCACCAACGTGGTGCTGCCGTTGGATACAGAAGTCGGTGGGCCAAGCCCGCTGATCCGCGACATGGTCAAGACCGGCGTCTTTGGCGGCGGGCAGGTGGAATTCATCCCCCGGCCTGACATCATCGGCACGATCCTGACCGGCGTGATCGGCAAGGATGTTTCGACGGCAGTGCCAAGCGCCACCGGCGCCTTCAAGCATGTCATCGACTTCAAGACCGACCCGTTCGATGTGGACTATTACACCTCGGTCCACGCTCCGGGCGGGCTGTGGGGCGATCAACTGGCGGACTGCCGCCTGACGGCTCTGGGTCTGAACTGGCGTGCTGCCAACTTCGTGCGCGGTACGCTCGGTGTCTCAGGGGGTCTGCCCTCCAAGGTGACTACCCCGACCGGCGCCATCCCCGACAGCGGTGTGCCTTTCCTGACCGTGATGGCCGGCATCGAACTGCCGACCGCGACCGCGCTCAAGGTTCTGGCGGGTTCCTTCGTCGCGGGCAACTCGATCCCGATGGACGAACAGTGGGTGGTGGGTTCCTACAGCCCGGATGCCTTCGATATCGTTTCCCGCGCCTTTGCTATTCAGCTCGTGGTCAAGATCACGGACGCCACGCTCTACAGCAAGATGATGTACGACCCCGCTGGTGGTTCCGCCTGGGCCGCTTCCCTGTTCCGCGAAGCGCACTTCAAGCTTCAATTCAACGCCGACAAGATGGTCGGCACTGGAACACCGGTGCCCACCAGTCTGATCATCAAGGGCCATTCCACGGTGGATAACGTGGTCTGGTCAGCCGACCCCATCGCGGTTCGCGCCGGCCGCCAGATCATCATGAGCATGACCGGCATGTTCCTCGCGACCGATGCAGGTTCCCCGATCACGGTGGAACTGACCAATGCGACCGCGCTCGCATACTAAACGATATTCCAGGAGGCAAACAATGAAATTCGGATCCTACGCAATTTTTGACGAAGTGGTTCACTCGTTTGAGAAAGAACCCAACTGGTTTTGGAAGATCAAACCACCCACCAGCGGCGACGAACTCTCGATCGCCAAGTTCATGACCATCAACCGCGTGGAACTGGGCCCCGACGGCGTGCGCCGCGAGCTGCCCCCGACCTACGCGGAAATCTGCCACCGTGAGATCGCCCTGTTATTCGCAGGGACCAACATCCCGCTGGACGCCGAGAAGTCGGTTGAGGATGGCGGTGAGCCTGTGGTGAAGATCGGCGTAACGGTTGAGAAGATCGAAGCCGTGCTCAAGCAGATGCCGCACCCGATGGTGACGGAAATCTGGGACGCGATTGCTGACGCAGTCCCGACCTGGGGGCCGCAGCGCCCAAACGCGAAGAGCTCCTCACCGAAATAGAGGATGCGGTTAAAGACGAGATCGTTGCGGAGGCGCATGAAGATCCCGTCCTCAGCCAAATCCTGATGCTGATCATCAATTCCATTGTGACCGAGCGGGAGATTTACCAGAGCGTTCTAAATGAACCCTCCTTCTACCGGCGATACCTTCTCCCCTGGGTGAGGGAAGGAATGGAAGAGAAAGCAAAGATCGAAAAATCACAAAGTAAAGGGGAGTTGGGGTGACGCCTCCCATCCTGACTTCCCCTTTTTCGTGAGGAGCGTTCAATGGCTGGAAAATTCGTATCCGCTTTCAACAAGAAATCCATTATCTCGCGCATGGCGGATAATATCCGGGCCGTTACGCCCAACCTGTCCAGCCGGGTGGATGCGAACTTCGGCGAAACCCATCCCAGCGAATTGTCCAATAAAGTCCTAACCGAAGCCGACTTCTCTGGACAGTTCGGCATTCTTCGTTTTTCCATTGAAGAAGCCAACCGCCAGCCCAACCACGATTTCACCCCCGCGGTCAATAAGGCGCTTGCCTGGGTGGTCAGCAATGCCTACGACCAGACCCGCTCAGCTAACCCATTTGTCGCCGACATCACGAAAAACCAGGGCGTTATGGCCGGCCTGATGTCCGCTCCGGTCGACCTGCACTTCATAACCGATGTTAAGTTTGGTAATGGAACCATCGGCGATCTCTATCCGCTGCTGAAGCAGGCTAACGCCCTTTCAGATGTCACAAGTATGCTGTGGGCGGCTCAGGATCGGGGCCATGTGGCTCAGGCGGCCCGCATGGCCGGCATGGGAACAGACTTCGGCGGGTTGATCGGCGGCTTCGCGGATGTCGTGCAGGAGCTTCGCCTCAACCAATTTGAGGGGTTTGGAAACTACGTTCCTGGTATGGCAGAATACGACCGGTTCAATCAATCGACCGGATTTTTTGCCGTCAAGAAGAAGACGGATGTTGACAAACTGATTTCCTCGAAGACCAGCTACCGCTCCTACGCAGAGGACGAGGAAGAAGAGAACCCGTACGCCGATATGAACAACGTAAACGGCGAGGACGACCGTGGCGCCGCGGTGAATTCAAGCTTCGTCACGGACGGTGGGATCAACGACAACTTCGACCCGATCCAGCCTTATTCTGTCAGTGGAACCGGCTCCGAATTCAAGGGCGGGTCTCTGGCTGAGGCTGCCGGCATTCCGCAGGGCGTGGGCATCGATTTCAGCGGCGTTGAGGATACGAAGGCGCTGTTGAGGCGTTTTATTACCGGGGGTCCGATTGAACTGACCGGAACCGATGGCAATGTTTATAAAATCCCCGGTTTCAAAAACAACGGGCGGATCGGTGAGAGCGGCGAGCGAAAGGCATTGGATGCTCAGGCCGTAGAGCATGGGCACTTCATGTTTGGCGGTGTCAAGATCATGATGCCGGTCAATAAAACCGTGGCAACCGCGTATATCTCAGGGCTTGAGGGACTGTCTGCCATTGACCGTTTCGACGCCAGCATGAACGACCAGAACAGGATCGTAACGCGGAGCGAGCCAAGAAATCTCGGAATAACGTCAGGTGACGCTGAACTTCACTACGATGGTTTCGGAAATCACCAGGACGCGCTCACAACCGGGAAATATTATAAGAAGCAAAAGGCCGGGGTCACAGGTTCCGGTGCGGTCATTCCTCAATGGCCGCCCTCTGTAGCGGGTCTTCCAAGAAAGATACTTCCGCTCAACGGTTTGCCGCAGAAGATGGCACTGGCACAGGCAAGATTTACAGGAGATACGTCCCAGAGATCCCCTTCTGGCATTCCCGTTCCCCAGTGGCCGCCTGTTCCGACATCGGAACCGCGCCGTATTTCCCCGCTTGCCGCTCCCAGGCAGATCGAGAAGTTCAGGCAGGCGCTTCAACTGCCTCAGTCGACTGGAATTTACGATCCCGCGACCGCCGCTGCCGGAACAAGTGACCCCATTCACGGTCAGGTCTACGACAGCATCTTCAGCGCGGGAGCCCTGACCAGCAGCAAGCTTGGCAACCTGATGACTTCCCTTGCAAGAGCAAACAGTATTTCCGGGTATCCTCAGCCGAATAATGATCGGCTTCGATTTGGATTGGGCGAACAGAACAGGGTACTGAGCTCCATGAATTTGCACGATGTCGTATCTGGAGCAGACGCGAGAGGATTTGCGCTGGGGCAGGCATCCGCAAGGAACTTTATCGACAGCCTTGGACTTCAGACGGTCTTTGAGGCAAGCGACGATTTGCGCACCAGCAAAGAAGTACCGGGTGGGTACAACAATACTGGCGATGAGAAAAGCGGCCCACCTGTTTACCTGCTGAAAGCCAGTTCGACCTACCGCTACAGCTATAAAAACGACGACGGAAAAGTCGTATTCGTGCAGGGGGATCATAATCCTCAAGAAAAATTTGAAGCAGAGACGGAGCGTGCCGATCCCCAGGACCAGGTGATGGTAAGTCGGTTCGCTGCCGATGAGCAAAGAGTTTTGAGCGCCAGGCGGAATGCCCTGGATATGGGGATTACCTCGGATGAAATCACAGACGAAAGCATCATGGAAGGTGCGGCGGCCAGCAATGAGCGCACTGCGTACAACGCTGTGGTGGCTTCAGCCGCCATTGATCTCGACTATGCGAACGAAGGCTTCAACGTTTCGGCTCAAATCGCTCTGGCTGGTATTAAGGATGGATGGAGAAAAGCCGTCACCGCCTACATGCCGGCGTATCAGCAAGCCAGATCCAGGGCCGAATTTGTTGCGCTGAGAAATGCGGGTGTTTATTCCGCACTCGCCGCCATCAATAACCCAAGGCCCAAGCCTTTATCCGAAAAACAACAGCTTATGCTGCAAGCCAATCACACCGAAGAAGCCAGTATTGCGGCAATGAACGAAGAGCGCCTGCCCCCCAGTGATCCAGGCGACTACGGTGATATCGGGGAACAGGTCGATCAGCACAACCTCAGAACGCCCAGGCAAGCCAGGAATATTAGAAAAGTCGGACCAGATGGAAAACCTATGCAAACTACCCAACGTGTTGTCAGTTCAAGCTCCGGCCCCGCCATATCTGTGAAAGGTATCGCCAAACGCTCTCTGCATATCAGCGAAACCAATGGAGAGCGCAGCAGAGACAAGACAGGGGTTGACCTGCTGGCTGAGAGCTCCTCCATTCCGGTGCGCATGGCGAACCCTGGTGGTGCTGGAGAGGCGGCCATGCGTGCTGCGGCAGCTCGTGCGGCGGCAGCGGCGAACGCGGCCAGTGGTATTCCTCCGCTCGCCGGAGCCGGTGGAGGTGGCAACGGCGGAAATGTACCTCCGACCACCACGGCTGTGCCTCATGTAACACCTCCTACTGGAGGGAATGGCAGGCGTCCTCAAGGTAGTGCCGACAACATCCCTGGGAATGATCCATTTGCGGGAGACGGTTCCGATGTCGGAACGCCTGTCGATCCTGGCGCGCCCGTTCGTACTACCGCAAATTCTGTTGGCGTTCCTTCGAGCCACACCACCGAAGCGCCCAGAAGGGTTGTAAGCTCAGTAGTTTCAGACGAAATTCTCGAACAAGCGGAAGATATTTATCAGCAGCGTGTTGGGATTACAAATGATTTTCTCGTGGCAACGGGATTGCCTCATGGTCCAGAAAGAGACGCTGCCGTGGCAATAGCCTCCCAAAGGCTGCGCAGGAATGAAGGCCGTGAAGAATACCTTGCGATGCTGCACGTTGGCAGAAATCCTACAAACGCAGAACTTGATCAAGCCAGAGGCTTCTTCATGGATGCGATCAACAACGCGCACGCGGAGGCGCCGGGAAGCAATCCGTTAGATCACACGGAAAATGGGGCCGCGCCCGACAGATCGGGCGGCAATAGAACGGGAAGACCGAACGCATTGGTCAGAGATGCCATGGATCGGGGGGCAAGAAGATCGCCCGACTATTCTCCCGTGATCAATCCGGTTGCCGCTGGCGAGAAGCAGTTCTTTAAGGTAGCAAGTACGTTCATGGACCGGTACGCCGATGATCATTTCGACGGAGACGAAGACGGCGCGAGAAGTCGGGCAGGATCTCTCTACCAGGGCTACATGGACGCCGAAGCGAAGGACGGCAGCGGCAAGGCGTATCTCAATGAAAATGTAGAAGGCAGCTACAAACTTGACTTTGCAATCGCCACTCGCAGCGGAAGATTTGCCCTTGAGGGCGCATCGAATTTCAACAAGCGCATGGGACCCACTTCCATCGAAGCGAACTTCGAAGCGGCAAAGGCCAGGGGCGACGGTGGATACCTGGGGGGATATTCAAGCCAGCATGGAGATCTCAGCACCGGGGAGGTCGATATGGGCAACGGCGTGGTGCGCCAGGTCTCAACCATCAAGCGCGATGGCACAGTCACCTCCACCCCTCAAATGGTGGATATGTCCGAGACAATTGCCAAGGCCGCGTTGATCAAGGCCGGCTCTACGCCGACCTCAAGTGATCCCGCGGCAGCCGCAGAAACCATCAAGTCGCGTGTCAACGCGGTCATTATGGAGCATGTCGATAACATCGCCACAGCCATGCGAAAGCAGGGTGCCAGCGAGACGGAGATCGGCGAAGCCACGACGCGCATCAAGGATGCTGCGATCTATCAGGCTAGCCAGTATCAAAAAGGCGGGGCAAGAGAACTTTCGGAAACTTCCGGATCTGGTATTGCCGTCAAAAATAGCGCCCAGGTAAGGTTTGGTTCGCAGAGACCCGCGAACGTCAAAGACCTTGAAGATATCATGGCATCCCGTCCGGGCGTAGCCAGCAAGGTAAATGACCTGGCGGAGAGAAGCGGCAAGACGTTCGACGAACTACTGAGCGCTCCTGCCTCCGAGATGAACTTTATTGAAGATGGCGAGATGTCGCTCCAGTTGGGCGGCAATGGCAGAAAAAGAGGCGGCAGCGGCGGTTGGCAGGAACGGGTGGGCAACATGCGCAGCTCCCCGGTTGTGCAAGCGTTGTACGGCGCTTACATGGCCAAACGCATGCTCTCGATGGCCATGGGGCCGATGGGGGCGGAGATTGAGAAGTATGGGGAATATGCTTCCAACCTGGGTGTCCTTGGATCAAACGCGAACGGTGACGTTTTAGGCGCTGGTGAAGCCGGCGCGGCAGGAAGAAAATCAATCGGAGATACCTGGTCGGGCCGCGGCGCCTACCAGGCGTTCGGCGCATTTACGGATGCCAATTTCTATATGTCCGGTATGGGAGAGGGCGCGTCGAGGTTCAAGGCGGCTGCGGGCGTAGGCGTTACGGTAGCCGGCGAAGCGATGTTGGCTGGCGCAGTCGCCGGCCAGATGGGGAACGCTTATGAAGCCAGCAGTTCAATGGGCAAATTTTCCGCAGGTTTGGCAAAGGGTCTTCCGATAGCAGGGTTGGCAGCGGCGGCCGTTGTTACTGGCGGAACCGCAGCCTTTGAAATCATCAATATGATGAACCCCGGCTCCGATCCAATCTCATGGTCCAGCATCGTAACCAACACCGCAAAAACCGGCGCTAAAGAAAGCGCAAAAGCCAGGTTCCTCAAAGAGAACACCAAGTTCAATAACCAGAACCTTTTTGACGGTTTGATCCTTGGCGGCTATAACCAGAACATCAGCCGGGATGTAAGCGACGCAGACATCCAAAGCGTAATGACGCCGATCGAAAAGGCATTCGCCTACGGCGAAGAAGATCCGGACGTAAAGAAGTCGATCAAGAACGCCGGGATGCTCTCGCAGTACAACATGGATGCTGCGGCCCAAACCCAGGCAGCGCAGGCTTACTTCAAGGCGTTCGGTCGGGTCTTTGAAGAAGACACCGTAACCGCCGCCGGTCCCAATATCGCAAAGTACGGCGCCGGGCTTATTGGGCAAATGGCCCAGTATGGCTCCGGGTTGGGCTATGCAGCGGGGTCGGCAGGGCTCAAAGCGGCCGGCGATAGTTATGGGGCTGCCAATGATCCGGCCGTACGCGAAGGCATGGATGCCGTCTCCGCCAGAAACTCCCAATTATCGTCGCAAGCGGCGATGTACTCCTCCCCGCTGGACGCGAAGACGGTCGAGACCATCGGGCGGGTGTACGGTGTAAAAACACAGCAGCAGGCCGCAACCTGGACAGCCGTAAACGCTCAGATGGCCTATGCCCAGAAGGGCGAGCTTTCGGTTGAGCAGCAAGCCTTTGCTGGACGGGTTGCCGCCACCTCAAGCCCGATGCAGGGGGCGTTCGTCTCCTCGATGGGGCAGGTTGCCAACCGGGCCGGGTTCAACGCCGAAGCGGTGATGAACTTCGCCAGCAATACGAATTTCACCGCTCAGCAAATTTCCGACATCGGAACGTTCCAATCCGGGGATTTGCAGGGCATGTCCTACGTCGCCAACCGACCCGGCAACGAAAGTCTCTCTAAGTACGCGTTCAACGGGCCGGGCGGCAACTCGATCTTCGAGACCAACGGCGACGCCGCGATGACCATGGCTCGCCAGTGGGCGGGCGATAACGTTCTGACGGGCGGTATCGGACCCGGCTTCGATTGGCTGAAGGACAGCTCCTCCAACCGCGAGACCGCCTCCAGAATGCTCGACACCACGGACAAGGAAACGCTTGATGCTTTTATGCGGACAGATAACAGAGGCGGTATGTTCGGCATTCGCCAGCTCGCCGCTGAGAAGTCCTACAACAGCTCCATGGCTTCCATCGGCGTCACCTTCATGGGGATCGCGGCTCAGAGAACTTACCTGATGGGATCAGGCACCCGCGAGAACCCAGGCGCGGGTTCTGCCTGGGGCTACGAAGACCAGCAGCACCAGATGGAACACGCCTTTAGCGAAGCGGATTTGAACGTCAGCGAGACCCGCATGAATATGGGCAACCGCTACGCCATCCAGCGCGAGAACCTGCAATGGCAGGGCATGGGCGCCTCACAGAAATACAACATGTGGGGCATGGATACCAACTACAACCAGAACCTAAAGCAGCGCGGTTGGACGCAGGAAGACTACCAGTACCAGGACACCAACCGCGAACTGGGGTTGGACCGTGGACTGGTGGATCTCAACGAAAACATCCGCTTCTCTTCAGGGCGCGAACGGCGTATCTTGATGCGCCAGAAGGACCGCTTCGTTCAGGACTACAACCTCCAGGATGAGCAGATCGGCAAGGAGAGAGGGCGTACGGAAGAAATATGGGCGCTTGAGGATGAGCGCTACAAGAAACAGAAAGAATACACTATTGAGCTCAATTCGCTTGAGATCAAGAACTTCGAGCTGAACAAGAACCAGCGCATTGAGACTTACAAGCTGGATGTGGATGACCTTGCAAGAAAGCGCAAGGAACTGGACGAGCAGTTCAACTTGCGCGAAAAGATCGTGGAACTGACCCGCCTCAACGAAGAAAAGTCACTGGAACGCCAGGCAATGTCCGCTGGCATACAGGCTCAAGCGATCAAAGATCAACGAACCTATGAGCTTGCCCTGCAAAACGCCAACAAGGGCGCAGGCGAATTCATGGGCAAGATCTCGGACATGGCCAAGTATGAGGCGGCCATGGTGTTCATGGCCGTGATGGCGGCAACCGGGGTGACCATGAGCCAGATCCCCACCTCCAGCCTTATCGCCACTCAAAACATGGCGGTAGCCTTGAAGAACATGGACGAGAACAAAATCAGAACGTTGATCGAGATGCTTAAATACTTTGGAGGCGGATAGTGAATAAATATGTGGTTTTTGACGGGTTTCGTTATACCTGCCCTTTCAAGATGTGGGATATCCAGCCGGAGAAGCCGATGAGCTACCGCTACACCTGGGGCGCGGGGATCGAGGTTACATACGGTCCCAGCATCTTCAAGACTTGGCGCGGATCGCTGGTCGCCCGCATGACGCCCGTGGCGCTGTACGGTTCGATTGCCGACCTGCGCATATCTCTTGCGAAGGTAACTTTTGTGGAGTTCGAGGATCACGATGGAGTGGTCTACCACGCGCACGCGGCTTATGCGGGTCCGGAGAAATCCTTCTCGCCCAAGTGGGATGGAGCCAGCAACGCGATTTATATTCCAGTCATAATAGTAGCGGAGGCAGCATGAGAACAGGCAGTGATTTTAGTGGTTTTTTGGACAAGTCAAAAAAGTTGGACGCGGATGTGTATATCCTGGATAACCGGGCTATTTTTTATCCGTACGAAAGTGTTTATATGCCGGAACTTCCGAACGTCGTTTCGTTCAGCGCGATGACCGATGGCAACGGCCTGATCGTACGGGTCTGCCTGAATAATGCGGGGCAGGTCTGGTTCCAGGTGGTTGACGTATCCGGCAATGGCAGCTACATGCTCGTCAAGGATTGGACACGGGTGTTTTCGTTCACATCCGGCATCTTTGAAATTGCCTGTGGCGATGTTTTGTTCCTCGCAAATGCCATCAGCGTCACGATGATGTTCTTCAATTACGCGACCCTTACGTTTGGCACAGAATTCACCGTGCTAACGGATGTGAGCGCTAATTACACTTCACTTGCAGCCTGCAACGCGTGCTTCTTCGTCGCTCAGGCAATTGCGATCAGTGAGGGTTTTCAGTTCGAGATCAAGGGAAAGAACACGACGCTCGGTATCAGCTACCTGTCGAAAGCAAGTATTGTTTCGGGAACATTTAGCATCAACCTGGCTTGCACCGATAACGTGCTTATATACCAGTTGGGTAATCAAGCGCCCAACTTCAGTGTCTTGAACTGGTATTTCCAATCCTACTTATTTCAGCCGTTAGTTACACTGGACAGTCTGGATGACATCCAATCGTTCAAGGTCACAGGCGGCAGCAAGTACGACTACATCACGGGCATTGTGGGGCGCAAGAACGGCACTTCGATGGCAGTTTATATGGTAGGCAAGAACGAATTCACATCCGGTTTCGACTACTACGTTACGGAGGCCCCGGTGGATTTCAACGACAGCCAGATGTTTGTGCTCTCCACTGGTCAGCTCTGGTACATGACCGCGGATAAGAAGCTCTCTGCGAACGCGCCCTACATGTATTCTCCGGCAAACGAGGTTGAGCAGGGCAACAAGGTGGGCGCGATCCAGATCAATTATGCCCCAAACGCCCCCGATACGATCAGCGTGCAGCTCGCACCGGAAAGGTACGGCGGTATTGAACCCGGCATGAGCCTGGTGGCGGTCTTGAAATGCAACGCCAGTACTTATCGGCAGCGCTTTCTGATCGACAGTGTGAGCCGCTCCTTCAACCAGAACGGGCAGACCCTCACGGTTCAGGGTTCCTCCCCGCGCATGAAGTACCTGGGGATGTGGGAGAGCGACGCTTATTACGATTACTGGTCCCAGACAAAGACCTACGGAGATACCTTCGATCTATCCAAGATGGTGCGCTCCAACGGAATCTGGAAAACCTACGGAACGGCTCCCAACCAATCTTTGCAGATGGAAACCTTGAATGAGGACGGCCTGTTGTACATGACGGAAAGAGCCACGCCGAGTGGTTCCATTCGAGCCAGGATGATCCATTTGGCCGGCGATTATCATGCCTATGTCGGATTGGTAGTCGGTTACACCAGAGAAACTCTCATGGAAGCAAAAGTTCGCAGAACCACGGAAATATCAGGAATTGCACAAGATGGGTACGTTCTTCCTGATCTTGTGTTGACCGAAGACGACTGTAGAAAGAGCGCCTGGTTGATCCTGCACAGTGATCAATCTCAGCAGATCGAAGTTTACTACTACGACAGTATCGCCTCCTCGGTGCTGACGCCCATGAATGGTTTCGCGTATGCCGTTGCGCCTGGTGTTTGGTTTCATCTAATGGCAAACTATGTCAATGGGATCATCAGCATTTATGCGGCGAGCGATACACAGGTTTTTACGAAGATCGGCGATCACATCACTTATAAGAATATTGGAGAAGGTCGCGCTGGACTATATCTGAAGAACTCCACTGTAACCGGGCAGTGCTATCCCTTCCAATCCAACAGCACGGTTGTGCCCTTGAGCGCGGGCGTGACTCTTGTTCCGACATCGGAACAGATCATCGTCGATAGCGAATTGATCAACTACGCCGCCAAGACCGCCAATGTGACCATCCCCAATCTGAACTGCGCCCTGGGAATAGAAGTGGCTTCCAATCTCAACCTGACCACCAATGTGCCGCTCAACCAGACCAAAGCGATCGCGGTTCTGCGGCAGCGCCCCAACCTGGGCGGAACCCTGTATGTCAAAGCGGTGAAGATCTATGTCGAGAAGGTTGGCAACCCGCTGAACGGGTTGGAACTGTCTGTATCAACCACGGACCAGACCTACAACATCATCGGCATGAAGAAAAGCACTGCCTCGCTCGCCGCCAAAGAAATTGTCAACGGCTGGAACACCTTCACTTTCTTCGGGCCGGTGCAGATGCTCGCGGCGGATGTGATCTCAATCATGCGCGCCCGGGCGTTTGAAAGCTCCAGTACGGATAACGCGACGAACTACTACAACATCAAGGCCGGCGCCTATCCTGTCCGGTACACTTCCTTCAATGACACAAACGACGCCTGGACCGCCCACGCTTCCCAGGGGCTGGCCTTCAGATTCATCACCTATGCGGATACCGATCCCACCGTTCCGACGGTCTGCGTCAATCACGACGCATTGCTTTCCGCGGTAGACGCCTACACCAATCAAGCACTGGTGGTCACAGCGGGGTCTGGGATCGGCTCATGCGCGAGGATCACAAAGTACGCCCATGGTGCCGCCACCTGCGTGTTCTACACGGATGTGGAGATGGCAACGATGATCGATGAGACGTCAAGGCTCTCTGTTGTGCCGGCGCTCTACAACCTCACGCGAACGGCTCCCGTTCCCCACCTGGCGGGTAAGATCGATGTCTACCGGGTTGGCCCCATGGCGCTGCTGAATAAGTTTGCCTACTTCTCAGGGGATGTGGACTTGTCCCTGGAGGATATGGTCAGGAAGATCGCCAGGCACGCTGGAGTGACCCAGTTCGCTCCGCACAAGTTGTGGGAAGGGGAAGTTGTTCCTTTGGGAAACAACGTGTATATCAAACAGAAGGTGGGTGTCTTCAACTTCTCCATTCCGGATCCCCTGGCCTTAAAAACAGTGGACATGCACTTTCGTGTGGCCGCGAATGTGCCGGATGCCGATCTTAGCGGGGAGATCACTATCCGCTTCAGGTTCGATAAGATCGAATATCTAAGTGGAACCACGCTGGTCTCCTCAGTCAGCCCTGGGATCCTCTCCTATACCCGCGGCGTGCGGGTCAGCGCATTTGACCGCTACATCTCGGTCTGGCTTGGGGCGCAGCTCATTCACACGTTTGTTTTGACCGACGCGGACGCCGCGAGAACAGGCGCCTACTTCACGGTGCGCGGCACATGTACGGAGCACATCGTGATGGACTTTCCGGATGCCAGCTTGCGGGTGGATAACTTCGTGCTGGACATGGGTAAGAACGCGCTGTCTCTCATTCAGCAGTTGATCGGCAACAAACGCTTCTTTATCAGCGAGGGTGAGAGCGGCGTGGGCTTGATCCGCAGAAGGAAGGAAATCAACGCCTACTGGTCGCCGTACACTGGGGCGTACACAGGTTCGGAGAGCCGCATCGAGCCGCCCTTCACACGCGTGTTAGTCGAAGGTGGAGAAGTAATCGAACGTAGAGATCCAGCGGAAGTCCGGGATCACGGCAACATCTTCAGCCGGGTCAGCATCTTCGAGATCAACAATTTGTATGAGGCGGAGGAATATGCCAATCT
>Ga0105047_10003804_pt1 | contig 26495 bp, 20 predicted proteins | sample MAT04_FD_78384 | JGI IMG/M metagenome (GOLD analysis project Ga0105047, IMG submission 78384) | Freshwater microbial communities from Lake Fryxell liftoff mats and glacier meltwater in Antarctica - MAT-04 (megahit assembly) | ecosystem: Environmental > Aquatic > Freshwater > Ice > Liftoff... | reverse complement strand
CGCCCACCACGTCGCCGAGATGATCGGTGTAAAACGGCCGGCCTGCCATTTCAAAATCGGATAAGTCACGAATAACGACTCATGGCGAAACAACCCCGCAAACCCGGCGCAACTCATCGAATCCGTGCCTTCCTCGAAAGCAATGTGGGCCGGGTAATCACTTCGGAAGAGATCCGGATAATCGCAGGTATAAGCGAATGGGCCAGACGGGTGCGAGAGCTTCGCGACGAACACGGCCTGCAGATTCTCTCCCACAACGACCGCGATGATCTGAAACCCACCGAGTATCTATTGGAGACATTGTCGCCGCGCCCAGTCATTGCCCGGACCATCGGCGGCAAATTGCGCCGACAGATCCTTGAACGCAACGGTTACACCTGCCAAATCTGCGGCGCTGGCGCGGGCGATGAGGCGCTCTGCGAACCGGGCGCGAAGTGCCGGCTTCAGATTGATCACATCGTTCCGATCAGCCAAGGCGGAACGGACGAAGAACACAACCTCCGCGCCGTTTGCGTCTACTACAACAAGGACAAGTCCAATCTCAAAGTGCCAACGTCCCGTGACGCGATCAGCGCGATGGTACTGATCCGACGACAACCTAGAGACGTCCAACTTGAGATCTATGAGTTTCTGCGCAAGAAGTACGGCGGGCAACCCTTAAAAGAGTGATGCTTGCTACACTTCTATACGCGCGGCTTTAGTTTTCATCGCTCTTCAGGCATAGACGCAATCAGCCGTCGCGCTTCCGCCACGGCCATGGAATCCCAATGACGCAAGTCGCCATGCTCTGATTCATATCCATCCACGCCGTCGAGCAGCCGCCTAAGGATCGTCAGCAAAGTCTTCCGGTTTGTTTCGGTAGAGGCAGGTGACGCAGTTTTGGCCTGCTGTTTCATAGTCCAATTATATTCGATAAGTTCTCGCGTGTCAAGCGATGCCAGGCAGCAACGCGCTGGCTCTGGCGTCGGCCATGAGTATCGAAGATGGGACGGGCGGCTTGTAGGGCGCGCAACCGAGCTGCGTAGCGAAGATGAAATACAGATTCTCTCGCACAAGCACCGCCACAGGCTTGAGCCCAGCGGATACCTCAGCGAGACCATGGCAGCCCTTCCCGGTCATCGCCCGCAGCAACTCCGACGAAAGCTGCGTCCATCCGCGACTCTATCAAGATTGGCTTTATCAACATGGGCAAGCTCGCCTCGCCTGCGACCGACAGTTACTTGGCCTGCGATGAGGTCAGCTTCGAGCTCCGCTAGGCCCCGCGGATCGATCCTTGTACCGTGGTGGTTGGCAGGCCGACCGCGCTTAAGCCGCGGGCCCGCTCGTGGGTTGGTGCTGACGCCGGTCTTGCGTTTAGAGACGCGACCTTTGTTCATCGGCCGGTCAAACGGTAGCGACTATCGCGTCGAGCGCACTACAGAGTTCGCCTTCAAGTGGCCGACGCCCGGCAGCTTGCCGATGGTGCGCTCGTCGAACGTCGCGCGCTCAGACGCAACCGGCTGAAACGGAGCGACCTTGACGACGACCGGACCCGGCGACTTCCCGCTCATCGCAAGGTTCGAGAAGAGATTCAACTTGCTGCAACCTAGCCACCGCGACGGGTTCTTCATGGACTTCGTGTTGAACATGGTGCAGACTTATTCCGCGGCACGCAGGGTGATGGACTTCGGCCGCGGCGAGGGCGTGGGTACCGACCCCGAGCTTTTTTAAGTGCGTGGTCGCCAACATTGCGCCGGGAATAGGCTCCTGGCCGTGCCATACCATCGCGCCGTGAGCCCTGTGAAGAACAGCCAGACGTTGCAGCCCCAGGCCTCCCGGGGCCCCCGCGCATGACCGACACTGGGTCCAGCAACCTCTTTGCCGACAGCACCGGCGATCGCGCCGATGGCACCGGCAGCCCCCGAAGCACAGTGGCTCGCCCCATCTACGCCGCGCGCGACCTGGCCATTGACGTCGCCGACGTTCACAAGACCTATCGCGGAAAGATCAAGGCGCTCCGCGGCGTGCACCTGCGCGTGCCACGCGGCGAGATCTTCGGCCTTCTTGGCCCCAACGGAGCTGGCAAGAGCACGCTGGTGAAGGTCCTGATGACTGTCATCAACGCCGACCGCGCCAGCGGGCACATGCTGGGCCAGCCAATCGGCGACAAACCCACGCTCGCGCGCGTGGGCTACCTGCCCGAGCACCACCGCTTCCCTGACTATCTCACGGCAGAGCAGGTCATCCACTTCTTTGGGACGATGTCGGGGGTTGACCGCATCACCCGCCGCCGCCGAGTGCCGGAGCTGATTGAGCTTGTTGGCCTCGCGGGCGCGCGGGGCAAGAAGGTCCGCCAATACTCAAAGGGCATGCGGCAGCGCCTTGGCCTTGCGCAAGCGCTGATCAACGACCCCGAGGTGCTGCTGCTTGATGAGCCCACCGACGGGGTCGACCCCGAGGGACGCCGTGACATCCGCACGCTGCTGCTTGAGCTGCGGGCGCGGCAGAAGGCGATCGTGATCAACACGCACATTCTGGCCGAGCTTGAGCTGGTCTGCGACCGGGCCGCGATCATCTATGACGGGCAATTGCACGACGAAGGCACGATGGCGCAGCTCACAAGCTTTGACTTGAGCTACTTGGTTGAGGCGCTGCCGCCGCTGGCCGCGGGGCTGAGTGGGCCAGCGGCCGAGGTAGCGCTCGATGCGTTGCTGCTGCCGCAAACTGTGGCGGGCGGTCCGTCAGAACAGATGGGCAAGGCAATTGCGCGGCGGGCAGATTCGGCGGCCTCAACGCCCGGAGCGACTCAGGTCCGGGTCAGCTCAACGGCGCCCGATGATGTGCAACCGGTGATTGATCGCCTGCGGCACGCGGGCTGGCGGATCACGCGTGTGCATTGCCAACGCCCGACGCTTGAGGACGCGTTTATGCGTGTGATTGACCGGGCCAAGGGGGGCGAGCCGCCGATGATCCAGCAGGCCGGGGGCGATTCGGGCGTGGTGTCTCCGTCAGTCGAGGCGGGAGCAGCCGATGCGCGCCTAGCCGATTCGGCGCACGCCGGCACCGGCACTCTGCCGACGATCGGGGGCACCCAGTGAGCACACGCACGCCGCCCGGATTCCAGCTCGCACTCGCGCAGACCGGCGCGGTCTTCCTTGACGCCTACCGCGAGCTGCACGCGCGCAAGATGTTCTGGATCGCCCTGGGCATCGCCGGGCTGATTGTCAGTGTCTTTGCCGTGCTGGGCATCAACGAGCGCGGCGTAACGCTGCTGTGGTTCACCCTTGAGATCCCGTTCTTCAACACGCAGTTGATGAGCAAGGCGACCTTCTACAAGGTCCTGTTCGCCAGCGTCGGCGTCGGGCTCTGGCTGGGCTGGGCGTCCACGATCCTGGCCCTGGTCTCGACCGCCTCGCTGATCCCCGACTTTGTCTCCTCGGGCCAGATCGAGAGCATGTTGGCACGCCCGATCGGGCGCGTGCGGCTGTTCTTGACCAAGTACCTCGCCGGGCTTCTGTTCGTCTTTACACAGGCGCTGCTATTTACCCTTGCGGCCGTGCTGCTTATCGGGATTCGTAGCGGTGAGTGGCTGTGGCCTTTGCTGCTGGCGGTGCCGCTGGTCACCCTATTTTTCTCGTACCTCTTCTGTGTCTCGGCGCTGGTGGGCGTGTGGACGCGATCAACCTTGGCGGCGCTGCTGGCGGCGCTGGCCGTCTGGGGCGCGGGCCTGGCGGTGACCGTGACCGACAACATCGTGCTCGGGCAGCGCCTCAGCGTGCAGCGACAAGTCTCGTTCTTGACCAAGGACCTCGAAGCGACGCGCCTGCAGCTGACGGGCCTCGAGCAAGGTGGAGCCGAGCGCGAGAAGATCGAGCCTGTGCAAGAGGGGCTCGGCCGACGCGAGCTGGAGCTGGCCAAGCGGAACGAGAGCCTTGAGACGTGGCAGTTCTGGGGGCGCCTCACGTTCGTAACCCGCACGATCTTCCCCAAGACCGCTGAGACCAAAGCGCTCATCGAACGCTGGGCCGTCAGCGATGACGAGATGGCCAGGCTCATGGACGCGCAGGACAACGCGGGCCAGCAGAACAGCGGGCCCTTTGCCGACCGTCCGACTATGCGCCAGGTCGAGAAGATCAACCGCGAGCGATCATTGCTCTGGATCTTCGGGACGTCACTGCTCTTCCAGGCGATGGTGCTTGGGGCGGCTTGTTACGTCTTCTCGCGACGAGATTTCTGAGTTATTTTGAAGAGTTACTCGCGTGGGGCAGGATTTCATCCTGACCTACAGAGTTCCGTCGGTTGGAGTGCCGCGTTGCGCAGGGGCAAGCCGACCCTTCCGCCTTGCAAATTGCGTGTGCTGCGTCACGCATGGCGGTTAACAACCTCCGCTCCACGAAGTTGCACAAGGGAAGGACGCTGACGTTCGATGTCCTCGACACCGGCGAAGTCGGCTAGAGCGATTGCGAGTGCGGCAAGTCGGAGGGGGCGGTGGGCCTGATGAAATCCCGCCTCACGCGATGTAGAAGGCCGTGGCGAACACCTGCGAAGCCTACTTGCCCCACACGCCCTGAACGACCCGGCGAAGCTCCAGCGCCGGACCCTGCGTCCAGCCTTGGGCCATGACCTCCAGCCCGCGCTTGGTCCACCCCGCCTCGTCAAACTGCCAGCCCAAGTACGCTTGGATCAGCGCCCCGCGGCGTGAGACCTCGCCACCCGGAAAGCCCTCGTGCTGCGCTTGGATTGACTCGACAATCTGAGCCGCGCGGTCTTTGGGCATCAGCACCGCAGGGTCAAATCGCACGCCGATCAGCTCGGGCTCATCGCTGAGCACGCGCTGCAGCTCGATGGACCCGCTCAGCAGCATCCCCGAGGCGATCGACGCGTGCGCGCGCCCGACCCGCGCCATCGCATCACCCTCGCGCTGCACCAGCGCCTGATCGAACGCCTGTTCGGCCGAGGCGTAGCGCCGCTCGCTGAGAAGTTGCTGCCCGATCTTGATGTACCCGTCGGCGGCCTGCGCGGGCGAAGCGCCAGCGGGGATCAGCTCCTTGAGCCGCACGTTCATGTCGCGCAAAGCGTCGATCGCGCGCTGATCGGGCAGCTCTTCCGGGGTCAATCGGGGTGACGGAGTCCTCCCTTGAAACCCAGGCTCACTCCCGCGCGGACCGGTCCCCGGTGCCGCAACCAGCACCGGCGCTGGCGGGAAGGGCGTCTGGCCCAAGGGCGTGTAGTCGCCCAGCAGCCGAGCCCGCAGCCGCGCCATCGTCGCTTCGATCTCGTCGGGCGTCAGCGGGTTGAGTCCGCCCGATGTCGCAGGCTTTGCAGATGGCTCGCCGCCCGCAGGCGCGGGAGAAACGCCGGGCGTCATAGGCCTGACCTGGCCCGGAACCTGATCGGCACCCTGCGGTGGCTTGGCCGCGTCGCGGGCCCGCTGCGCCTCGATGGACCCTGTCAGCGCTGAGCGAAAGCCCGCCCGCGCTTGCTCAAGCTGCGCCGAGCCGGCGCCGCGCTTTGAGAACGGCTCCAGCGGCCTGCTTGATCGCAACGGCTGCAGACTCGTCGGCCCTGAGCGCGAGTCTGTTGGATCCATGCTCGGAGTTGTGGTGGGGCTTGTGCTTGGGTTTGCGTTGGGACTTGAACTGGGGTTTGCGCCAGAGTTCCCCCCGGGCGTCTCGGCCCCAGGGCGGACCGGGTCTCCGGCGCTGGGCGCGACGGACCCATCAGGCCGCACACGCGTGTTCACGCTTGAATCAATCGGGCGCCCGGACCCAGGCGAAGCCGAGAGCAGCTCGCGACCGGTCAGCGGATCAACCCCGCCGCGCGGCATGCCACCCAGGCCAACCGGCAGCGGTTCATTGATCAGCCCGCGCAGCGTGCTGGCCCGCACGGCGTTCAGCCCGCCGCGCCCATCGTCACTGAGCCCGACGATCAAGCCGCTGTTGCCGCTGGCCCTCGCACGCGCAAAGGCACCAACGCGCGGAAGCTCGGCGGCCTTGCTGCTCTGGAACCCCCACGCCGCCGCCTGCGCACCCGCGTCCGACCCGCTGCCGATCCGCCCGGTGCCAATGGTTCCAAGCGGCGCTCTAAATGCTGACTGGCCTACGCCCGGCGTCAACCCCGCGCCCAGCACGCTCGCGCGCGGGTCGGTCGCATCACGGTTGAAGCGGAACAGCGCGCTGCTGGTGCCGAAACCCCCGTAGTCGCTCGTGTACCCGGTCGGCACTCGCAGTGAGCGGCCGCCGGTCGCGCCGCCGGTCACCACGGCGTTGTTGTAGCGAACTATCGCCTGCAGATCGAAGACCTGCGTGTTGATGCGGCCTTGCGTGGTCGAGAGGTTCGCGTCCAGCGCGCGCCCGCCGCCAAGCGGGCTAAGCGGGCTGCTGGGCGGCTGCTGCTGCGCCAGCGCCGCAACGCCCACGCTGAGCACCAGCCCTGCCGCCGCTAAGAGTTGCGCTGCGCGCCCGCCGACGAGCCGTGCGTTCCAACCAACACTGAACTGATCACTGGGCATGACTACATCCTGTTAGCGGCGCGGCCGCCGTGCGTTTGGGCGACCTTCGCGTTGCCCCATTACTACGTAAGCTATCGGTCCAACGGTGCGGAGATCTTGCTAGCAGAGCCCCATCCCGGCCTGGACCCACCGCAACTAACGGCCAATCCCAGCACGAATCCCCTTCAACCGCCACACGAAGTGTGAAATGGAACCTGCTATGACCCATCAGGCGGGTTTCTCAGGCGGTTCGTGCCCACAGGCTCGCGGCTGGTACCGCAAGGCCCAAACACAACCCAATCATCACGGGCGGGCTCGACATTTGGCCCTTCGATCCCGCCAAACCGGCCCCGAGATCGTGTCCAGCAGGTACGCTTACCCCCGCATGCGCAACCACACGCCCCACGTCGCCGAGCTGGTCGCCCTGGCACTTATCGCCTCGCTACCAGTGCTGAGCCCATTGGCACGCGCGCAAAATCCCTCGGGCGACACGCCACCAAAGGCACCAGCGCCGAGCAAGGTCAACAAGCCCGCACCCGCCGCACCCGCCGCGCTGGTCCCGTTCCCGGCACCGCTGATCACCGAGATCCTTTACGCCGTGCCCACCGGCGCCGATGGCGACGCGAACGCCGACGGCATCCGACAGGTCTCAGGCGATGAGTTCATCGAGATCGTCAACCCGCACAACAAGCCCATCGACCTGCGCGGCTGGACCATCACCGACAAACGCGGCAGCGAAAAGTCAAAGTCTGGCGCGCCGCGCAGCGGGGCCGTCAGGTTCACCTTCCCGCCCTGCATGCTCAAGCCCGGTCAGACCGCCGTGGTCTTCAACGGCTATGGGTGCACCTGGGGCGAGGATGTCGGCGATGAGAAACGCGCCCCCGCCAAGGCCAGCGCCAAGTTCGGAGGCGCGATCGTCTTTACCATCAAGAACCTTTACGAGCGTTCCAGCCTTAGCAATAGCGCCGACTGGGTTCTGCTCAGTGACCCGCAGGCCCGCCCGGTTCACCTGATCCGCTGGGGCAATGTTGACGGCAAGGTCGAGGGCGTGCTGCTCGAAGAAGCCGCGCCCTCCGCGATGAACGGCTCGATCCAGCGTGCCGGGCTGACCGGGCCACTCGAACCGCACCGCGATAGCGACTCGCTGCGCTTCAGCCCCGGGCTGTTCGACAACCCCCTTGCCGACGGGTATCGCAGACCCGCCCCGGTGCGGGCCCCCACTCTGGCCCCCAATGGCAAGCCGCCCGCAGATGCCCCGTCCAAGGACGCACCGGCAATTGAGCCGAGCCCGACGCCCGACCCGCCGTGAGATGGCGCGACGGATGCATTGCCGCGGTTCGGAAACAACCTTCCACAAGTGCTGCTCGCTCTCTTTAGTTAGGCAATAGCAAGTGCCGCTTGTCCAGCAACTCGTCACGTGCGCATATTATTACTGCTTGGGCTCAGATGCGATCAGCCTTTCGGCTTCGCCCTGCTCCAAATTTCGAACTAGCAGCGACGGCTCATCTCTTGGCATCACAACCAACCAGCGTCGCTCGGTACGGTTGAGTAGGTAGAAGAACAGGATGACGGCATCGCCGCCACCTCAACTCAGCGCGTCCCCACCCGCCTCCACCTCACGCGCCGCACCCCACCAGCCTCCACCCCCCCCACCGCTCAACGCTGCTGCAGCAACCACAAGAACCAGTACGCCACCGGCCCCGCAAGGATCAGCGAATCCAGAATATCGATCATCCCGCCAAAGCCCGGCAGCATCTTGCCCGAATCCTTCAGCCCCGCGTCGCGCTTGAACACACTCGCCGCCAGGTCACCAAGCTGACCCATCACCGCCAATAGCGCGCCCAGCGCCAGCCCCTGATACCAGCGGAACGGCTGCACGCGCTCAAGCCCGATCCAGTAGGTGCCCAGCCACGCCATCACCACCCCGCAGCCCGCTGAGAGCGCGATGCCGCCGACAAGCCCCTCCCACGTTTTGCCCGGGCTCAGCCAGGGGATCAGCTTGTGCCGCCCGATCGCCTTGCCCGTGAAGTACGCGCCAATGTCGCAGGCCTTGATCGTCATGACCACCGCGACCATGACCCAGACCTCATACTCACGCCTGATCGCCATCAAAAATCCAAGCATGAGCCCGGCGTAGACAAAGCTGACCAGCCCCGCCGCCACCGCACCCGCGGCACCTTTCAGGTCGCGGTCGCGCACATACGCCGCCATGGTCAGGAAGAGCGCCGTGCCCGCAAGCGTCGCCACCACGCTCCCAGACTCGGGCCCGCTCAGCGGCGCTTTGCTCCCGATAGAAGCCACGGCCGAGACCAGCCCCGCCAGCGCACAAACCATCAGGCTCTTGGTGCTGGCATTGACACCCAGCGCCCGGAACATCCGCGCCAGCTCAAGGGCCGCCCGCGCGCAAAGCAAGACCCCGGCAACAAACAGCGGGACGCCCGCCCAACCAGTCCCGTCCGCGTCGGTTATCCACCACAACGCCGCGGGCATCGGCGTCCGCGCGATGTACCAGTCAAGCCACATCAGCCCCAGCAGCACGCCGATCAGCACCGGGCCCAGCAGCAGCCGCGGCGTCATTGACGACCGACCACCCCCAGCCTGGGCCGTTGGCACATCGACATTGGTCGGCTCAACTTGTGGCATGCGTGCGTCCGGCGGCATCAGCGGGCTGGCCCGGTCTGTTCGATCACTCCACCGTAGCGACGCCCGCGCCGCGCAAAGTCGCGCACCGCCGCGTGCAGGTCAGGCACGCCAAAGTCAGGCCACAGCGCCGGGCTTACGTGCAGCTCGGCGTACGAGACCTGCCAGAGCAGATAGTTCGAGAGGCGCATCTCGCCCGCGGTTCTGATCACCAGGTCTGGATCTGGCAGACCCGCGGTATCGAGGTGCTCGGTGATTGTCGCCTCGGTGATCGCCTCTGGCGCGAGCGCACCAGACTGGACCTTGCGTGCGATCGCGCGGACCGCGTCGGTGATCTCGGCCCGCGACCCATAGTTGACCGCCAGCACCAGCGTCCCTGATTTGTGCCCGCGGGTCTGCTCTTCCAGGCGGTCGCGCCGCTCAAGGCACTCTGCTGGCAGCCCCTCGCGCCGACCGATCTGCATGAACCGCACGTTGTTCTTGAAGAACTCGCCGCGCTGCGAGTCCATCTGCTGGTTGTACAGCGACATCAGCGCGTCGATCTCGTCCTTGGGACGCTTCCAGTTCTCAAGGCTAAACGAGTACAGCGTCAGCACCTCGATGCCCAGCCGCCCCGCCGCCTCGACTAGCACACGCACCGCCTTGGCCCCCGCCACGTGCCCCAGCGAGCGCGGCAGCGAGCGCTGCGCCGCCCACCGCCCGTTCCCGTCCATGATCACCGCGATGTGCCGCGGCAAAGACGCGGGGTGTACGTCGGGCAAGATGTTCAGCGGGTCGGCCTGCGCGCTGCGGGCCCGGATCACCGCCGCCGCCGACACCGCAGATGGATCAGTGCGGTAGTCCACCGCGCCGGTCTCAGGAGGCGTCACGCTCCGCGATGGGCCGCGCCCGGTCAACAGCTTGGCCAGCGTGCGCAGTGGCATGGTTCAGCGGGCCGCCTTTGGTGCCACGCCACCAATGCCACTCGATCCGGCACCCGCGCCCCCGCTTATCGCCGCGATCGTCTGCTCGCGGTCTGGCCCGACCGAGACGTACGCCACCGGCACGCCGACGGTCCGCTCGATGAAGTCAAGGTAAGCCCGAGCGGCGCTCGGCAGGTCGGACATCGAGCGCGCCTGCGTGATGTCGCCAAAGCCCGCCAGCTCGGTGTACACCGGCGTGCAGCGTGAGAGCAAGTACGCGTCCGGCGGCAGCTCATCGATGTGCCGCCCCTCAAGCACATAGCCCGTACACACACGCAAACGCTCAACGCCCGCCAGCACATCAAGCAGCATCACGCACAGGCCTTGCACGCCGTTGAGGCTCGCGGTGTAGCGGACGGCCGCCAGATCAAGCCACCCGACGCGCCGGGGCCGCCCGGTGGTCGTGCCGTACTCGCGCCCGCGGGCCCGAATCCCTTCGCCAATTGCCCGGTCCGCGTCGTTACCGATCAGCTCGGTGGGCATCGGCCCGCCACCTACGCGCGTTGAGTAGCCCTTCATCACACCGAGGATCCCCGCGATGCTCGTCACCGGCACGCCCGAACCCGTCGCCGCCCCGTGGCTGGCGCAGTTGCTGCTGGTCACATACGGGTACGTTCCGTGGTCAACATCCAGCAGCGTCGCGTTGGCGCCCTCAAACAGCACGCTCTGCCCGGCAGACAGGCGGGCCCGCAAGAGCGCCGCCGTATCGGTGATGTAAGGCCCGAACCGGCGGCCCCACGATTGGCACAGCTCGTTGATCGCCGCGGGGTCGTAGCTGGTCATGCCCTGGTCCGGACCGGTGATCGCACCGAGCATCGCGGTCTTGAGCCGACAGATCGACGCCAGCCGCGCCGAGAGCACGTCCGGGCGCAGCAGGTCACCCATGCGGATCGCCGTCCCGCGCAGGGCCTTGTCGGCGTAACACGGCCCGATGCCGCGCTTGGTAGTACCGATCGGCTCGAGCGCACCTTCTGACAGCCACCGCTCCCGCAGCTCGTCCTCGGCCTTGTGCCAGGGCATCACCACGTGCGCGCGGTCAGAGATCAACAGCCCCGACGTATCCACGCCCCGCGCGTGAAGCCCGTCGAGCTCACGGCTCAGCCAGTCAGGATCAACCACCACCCCGTTGCCGATAATGCACGCGATGTTCGGCCGCAGCACCCCCGACGGGATCAGGTGCAGCGCGTACCGCTCGCCCTTGATCACCACCGAGTGGCCTGCGTTGGCACCCCCGTTGTATCGCACTACAGCCTGGTGCCGGTCGGCCAGCAGGTCCACGATCTTGCCCTTGCCCTCGTCACCCCACTGCAGGCCGACGATCACCGTGCCGGAACCCCGCGCAGCGGGCGCGTTGGAGGGCGCACGACTACCGCCGACCTCTGCGTGGCGAAGGGCGTCTGAGGCAGGCTGCACGTGTGGCGTGGTGGTCATGGTGTTTGGTGCCCGGGCGGGCGCAGGTTCACGCGCTCGGTCGCGGGCCGGGGATGATAACGCCCGACCGCCGTTAATCCCCGCGCACCATCAAGGCCGCTCCAGCCCCCGCCTGGGGTGCCGCTGGCCCTTGCCAATCGCAAATCTTGAGCCCGAGCCGAGGAGTTGCTGCTCAACTCGGGCGACCTTCGGGCCGATGTGCCTTCAAGCCGGTGAGGCACCAAACTATGCCAGACGAAGTACGGATACTGTGCCCAAGCCTGTTGTGCCGCCGTGTGCTAGTTGTGCCCAACAACGCGCGCGGCAAGACCGTCCGGTGCCGAAACTGCGGGACCAACATCCGCGTGCCGGTAGCCGGCGAGAATATGAAAGACGGCAGAAAGCCCGCGGCCAGCGAAAAGCCCAAGGCCGCCTAACCTCTCACAAGTCGGGCTTTTTACCAACCCTGCACAGGCCCGATCTGTTACCGCCGGTCGCGATTTACTGAGCGTACGAGAACCACCTACCTAGGTGTACGGCGATCTTGCGCGAAGAACTCGTGAAGGTTGGTTCTGACCTTCGTCAGATGAGCCGCAGATTGCGCGGGTTTTGTGTGGGCAAGCTGGGTAAGGCCGGCCAGGCATCGGCGCAGTAGGGCTTTTGATCGAGCGTGGCCCTATCCTCGGTGCCTGCTGGCCCGGTCAGGGCTCGGCAGAGGCCGTTGGTCACGCGCGAGATCTGGAGCTTTGTTATGCCGCTGATGAACCGAGCTGAGTGTCGGGGGTGGATGGTCAGGCGTCGTGACGCCGCGGCGGCTGGGCGTGGGTTCACGCTGATTGAGCTGCTGGTGGTGATCGCGATCATCGCGCTTCTGGTGAGCATCCTGCTGCCGGCGCTGGCTGGCGCCCGCAACGAGGCGCGCAAGCTGGTCAGCCAAGTCAACCAGCGGAACATCGTGCAGATGGGCAACGCCTACGCGGTGGAGTACAAGGACCTGATCGTCGGCAGCCCGGTGAGCAGCGGGGCTTACTACTTCGGTGCTACCAGGCCGTTCGCGCCGGCCAACATCAACCGCTTCAACGGCGTCGCAGTCCAGAGCTGGGACTGGGCCGGCCCGCTCCTGGCCTTTTCCGGGTACGAGGGACCTGGCGACGCGAGCCGTCCGGGCGATACCTCGGTAAACTCTGATCAGGTCCGCGGACAGAGATTCAACTGGTACCGCAACCAAGTCAAGTTTTTGAACGACCCGACCAACAAGGTCATCGCGACGGCCTGGCCGAATGCCTCGCCCGATGGCGCAACCATCGGCGACGGGCTTATGCCCTCGTACTTCATGAGCACGCAGTTCACGAGCACGACCGATGGGCCTCCGTACGGCACTTCGCCCCGCCCTCTGACGGATCGCGGCAGCTACACGCCGCGTTTCTCGCGCGTCGGCTCGGGCAGCTCCAAAGTGTTCCTCTATGAAGGTCACAGGTTTGCGGGGCCGACCGACAACGGCCCCACCGTTGATTTGCTTTACCACGCCAACTTTGGCGGGAGCTTCTCGGACACCGGGCCTTGGTTCAACGCCAACCAATCGCTGGGTCGCCAGGCGGCACCGGGCGAGCCTGGCCGCGCCGCGTTCCTCGCCGGCGCGCTGCGCGACATCCGCGTCTGGGGCTTCCGGCATGGGTCCAAGCGGTCGGTGACTGACACGGCGGAGAAGAGCGTGATCGGCAACATGGCGTTCTTTGACACCTCGGTCCGGTCGTTCACTGACCTTGAGGCCACCAACCCTGACTTCTGGTTCCCGACCGGCTCAAAGATCAGCTCGAACATTCAGTTCTGGCAGACTTCTCGCCAGGCGTTCGCCAACAAAATCGGGACTGTCAGCGCCGCGTCGCCGTACATTGTGCCCTGAGCTAACGCGATAGAGCGCGGGGTCGATTCACTCATAGAACAGCAACCTCAGCGACTTCGTCACGGAAGCGACACCCATGGCCCTCGGACAAGGCTCACTTCTTGATGATGAGACGACGGCTGAATTAGCCCCGGGAAAGGCCCCAGAGGGCCCCCCGACAGGCGAGTCAAGCGCGTCTGCGATCGACCGCTGGAGGTATGCCAAGGTCATCGGCTCGGTGGTGGCGGTCGGGCTGTGCGTCTTCGTCATCTCGCGGCAGGTCTCGAACCTGGGCGACCCGCGCGGCGAATCAAATTCCCGCGTGGTGATCGACTCTGAGACCGGCGAGGTCTTCCCAAACTATCGCGTCCGCGAGAACGACGGCTCGCCGTACGTCAACTCGAGCACGGGCAGGCGAACGCTGGTGCCAGCGGAAAAGTGCTTCTGGACCCGTGACGGCAAGGCCAAGCTCAAGCCGACGTACGTTCTTCTCAATGAGTACGCCGGGCGCAAGGGCCCGACGATGTGCCCTGACTGCGGCAGGCCGGTGGTCGGGCGCAATCCCCCGCCGCCGATGGAACTATTGAGCGAAGCCGCGACCCGCGAATCTGGCGGCAAGTAGCCGTTCGCGCTTTTCGCACGGTCTGTGCTCTGCGCGCTGGTCGGACGGCGTGGTGTGCCTCTGGAGTGCTGCTGCGATCGCTGCATGTGCCTCTCAGGTGTGCCCCTTGGGTGTAGCCGCGTTGGCTATCGTCTGGGCATGGCCTCACCCTCTGCGCAGCGTGCCCTGGACTGGCTTGGCGAGAACGAGAACGCCAGCGTAAATCGGCTGATCGACTGGCTGAAGATCGCCAGCATCAGCACCGATCCGCAGTACGCCGTGGAGTGCAAGCGGGCGGCGCAGTGGGCGGCGGACCACCTCGCTGGCAGCGGGCTGGACGCGCAGGTGCTTGCGACGGGCACGCCCAGCAGCCCCGGGCACCCGATCGTGCTTGCGCACAGCGCCGGGGCGAACGACTATCGCGGGCCGCACGTGCTGTTTTATGGTCACTACGACGTGCAGCCGGTAGACCCGTTGGAACTGTGGGAGTCGCCCCCGTTTGAGCCTGCGATCCGCGAGGGCGGGGCGGGCGTGGGACGGCGGATCGTGGCGCGCGGAGCAGTAGACGACAAGGGTCAGGTCGCGACGTTTCTTGAGGCGCTGCGGGCGTACAAGGTCACGGGCAGCGCGCCGGCGGGCGGCGTGAAGTTCACGGTCTTGCTCGAGGGCGAGGAAGAGTCCGGCTCGGCCAACCTCGAGGCGTTCATTCTGGCGAACATGGCCCGCCTGAAGGACTGCGACGTGTGTCTTATCTCTGACACCGGGATGCTCGGGCGCGGCCGCCCGGCGATCACCTACGGCGTGCGCGGGCTGGCGTATACCGAGGTCACGCTGCACGGGCCCAACCAAGACCTGCACTCGGGGCTCTGGGGCGGGCGCGTGCTCAACCCCATCACGGCCTTGACGCAGACGCTGGCGCAGCTTTGGGACGGCCAGCGGCGCGTGACGATCCCAGGGTTCTATGACGGCGTGCCGGACGTGCATCCGCAAGAGCGGGCCGCGTGGGCCAAGCTGGGGCTCTCAGCCAGCGAGAGCCTGGCATCGATCGGGCTGCCCGCAGGTGCTGACGTGGGCGAGGCGGGCTTTAGTGCCGTGGAGCGCGAGTGGGCGCGGCCGACGGCGGAGATCAACGGGATCTATGGCGGCTACACCGGCGCGGGGGCCAAGACGGTCATCCCCGCACACGCGAGCGCGAAGGTGAGCTTTCGGCTCGTGGCGGATCAAGACCCGGCGCGCGTGACCAAGCTGTTCTTTGACTGGCTGGCTGAGCGCACGCCTGTGGGCTTCCGCTGGGAGTGCAAGGACCTTTCGGGGGGCTTCCCGGCGACGCTGCCGATCGACGGAGTGCACATGCAGGCGGCGACGCGGGCGCTGCGTGCGGCGTCGGGCGTTGAGCCGGCGATGATCAAGAGCGGGGGCTCGATCCCGGTGGCGGGGATGCTCAAGAAGCACCTGGGGATGAGCACGATCTTCATGGGCTTTGGGCTTGATGATGACCGCGTGCACAGCCCGAACGAGAAGTTTGAGCTTGACTGCTTCAGGCTCGGTTGCCGGAGCCACGCGATGTTCATCGACGAGCTGCTGCGCTTGCAGAGCCGATGAGCGCGTTGAGCGCGGGGTGCGCGGGGTGCGCAGGGAGCTAGCTGTAAAGCTGCGGGTGGCTGGCGATTGTGCCGCGGTGATTAGCGTGCGCCGGCGACGTGCGCGACATCGGCTAAGGGGTCGAGCAGCGCGCGGCGCTTCTCAAGGTATTCAAGGGTGGTGAGCACGAAGGTGGCGTGGCTCCAAGTCAGCGGGCTGACGCTCATTGGCTCGCCGGTGCGCGGGTGGACCTGCTCGGGCAGGACGCCGCTGGCCCCGGCGTGGCTGGCGGCCCAGACCAATAGATCATGGGCTGAAGCGAGGTCGTCAAGGCTGGTGGCGCGGGCGATGCGCCACTGGGCCTGCCATAGCGTGCAGATGACCCAGGGGTTGCCGGGGATCTCGGCGTCGCCCGGGGCGGTGACGGCGTGGTAGCGGTCGTCGGTGTAGCGGGCGTAGCCGCCGATGGGCGTGCGGACGCGCGTGGCGGCTTCGAGGGCCTGCATGTCAGCGACGACCAGCGGGTCGTTGACGTCAAGCACGCCGAGCCACCAGAGGGCGAAGCCGGCGCTGTCGTGGGTCATGTCAAGGGTGTACTCGTCGGCACCGCCGGCGCGGTGCGGCGCGGGGGTGGCCATGCGGGCGAAGCGGCCTTGCTGCTCGTTGTAAAGGTGCGTGCGCAGGCCCACGAGCATCGACTCGGCCCCTTGGCTGAACCAGCGTGCGCGGCCCATGTCGCCAAAGTCTGTGGCGAAGGCGGCGGCGGCGCGGAGTGCGGCGATGGTGGCGGCGACGGTGAAGGTGTGGACGCCGCGACGCTCCTCCCAGAGGTCCCAGCTCTGCAATGGGAGCCCGGCGGTATCGCGGTAGTCGGTCATCCACTTGGCGGGGGCGATGATCAGCGGGGTGTAGAGGGGCTTGATGAACTCGACATCGCGGTAGATCTCGTAGTGCTTGCGGAGGGCCCAGAGGGTCAGGGCGGTCTCGTCTTGCTGGATGGGCAAGACGGGCTGGCCGCCCAGGCGCCAAGGGTGCCAGCTGCTGGCGAGCTTGCCGTCGGGGGTGTACTTGTGCAGGAAGTACCCGTGCTTGGTGATCCAGTGTGCGGCCGCGCGGAAGAAGTTGCGTGAGAGCTCGCTGTTGCCGGCGCGGGCCAGCGCGTGGGCGACGAGCGCACCGTCGCGCGGCCAGCAGTAGCTGTAGGTGTCGCCGGCGAAGTGGGTGATGTCCGAGTCGTTCGCGGCCATGATCGCGCCGCGGTTGTCGGTCTGCGTGCGGGCAATCAGCAGGCTGCGGCGGTACTGGTCGCGGACCAGCGCGGGCACGGGCTCGAGGTCGATGGGCTCTTTGGTGGCCCACAGGCGCCAGTAGGCGTCGGTGCGGCCGATGAATTTGTCGCCGCCACGCTCGAGGATGGAGCGGTTGAGCTTTGCGCAGGCGTCGTAGTCACGCCCGCAGATGAGCCACCAGGTGGCCTGTGCGGTCCCTTTGATTGGCAGCTTGAGGTTGAACCCGACGGTCGCATCGACCGAGCCCTGGCTGATGGCGTTCATGCCCAGGGTGCCGTCCTCGGCGTCGCGCCAGGTGCCCTCGGCCCCGCCGATGCGCTTGGAGCCGATGGCCCAGTGGTCGATCCCGCACTTGCCGCTGGTGGGCGAGGAGTCACACCCGTTGACCAGGAAGTAGAAGTCGTTCTTATAGAGCACCAGCCCGGCGGTCTGCGGGTCGTAGTTGGCGGTGTCGCCCACGGGCGACTCTTGGATCGAGAGGTCGATGTGGAAGAACAGTCGCACGTCGCGGACCGGGGGCTCACCGGCGTGGCCGGCGTCGGTATCGGCCTGGGGTGCGTCGTCGGGGCGGCCGAGGTCCTCAACCACGACCTTGCGGAGCCAGACCGGCTCGTGGAAGTCCACGCAGTCGCTGCACGTCAGGCGCAGGCCCAGCCCGCGGTGGACCAGCACGACGTTGCCCACCAGCGTGTCGGGGCGGTAGGCGATGGTTCGCTCCCAGCCTGGATCATCGACCCACGCAAACGTCCCGTCAGCCCAGACGCCGAACCGCTGCGGCTGGCCAGTGGTGTGGTTGTACTTGCCGACGAACGGGTAGTACAGGTCACGGGCCTGATAGAAGCGGTCAAACGTCACGAGCATGTCGCCGTTGCCGATCGGGAGTTCACGTGGCATGGCCAGAGCGTAGCGGAAGCGCTGCGCAATCGCGCACGCAACTTGCCTTGGCTCTCGAAGCGTGCGGGCGAGCTCGATCAACCTGGCTCGCGACCGCTGGCTGGCGTTGTCTAGCTGGCGGTGTTTGGCTGGCTAAATCTGCCCGGCCAGCATCTGCTCAGCGAGGCGGTCGGCCTCTGAGGAAACCTGGCTCGCGGCGTCAGCGGTCGCAACGGCGTCGATGCGGTGGTTGAGGTCGCCGACGAACGTGATCCGCACGCCGTAGTTCTCACCGACCTTGACCGCACGCCCGAGGCCGATGACCTTGTTCTTGATGAGCAGCTTGAGGTCGTCCTCGGCGTTGATGGGCAGCTCAACGATGGTGCCGGGCGTGAGGGCCGTGACCTCGCGCACGGACATGCGGCGCGTGCCAAGCTGCACGATGAAGGGGACTTCGAGCTTGAGCAGAGTGTCGCCGTCTGAGGGCATAGCTGGTGTATCGGTTAGCCCGGGCCCGGACGATCAGTGGCTGGTCGTCCCTGGGTCCGGCAGGCCGGGTGCCCGCTGGCCTGGGCTCGCTGGCCGTGGGTGCTCGCGTGATCGGCGGGGCGTCGGGGTTGAAGCACACGGGCACGGGCCCTAAACTCACGCCCTTACCCCCGGCCCGGCGGCCTGCGCCCGGCGGAGTGTGAGCGTCGCCCGGGTGGCGAAATTGGCAGACGCACTACCTTGAGGTGGTAGCGCCGCAAGGCATGGAGGTTCAAGTCCTCTCCCGGGCATTGGTTTGAAGTTCATGCTTGGCCCGAAGCGCGGTCCGGGCCAGGGTTCTGGCCAAGGCCCTGCGCCTTGGTCGTCGGGGACTGCGGCCTGGGCTCCGGAGCCTGCCCCCGGGGCTTTGGTGCACGACTGGTGGCAGCGTCCTTCACGGCGGCGTTGAAGGTATTCATCGCCTTGTCCAGCCCGTCGGTGACAAAAAGCTTGATGCAGTCGCCCGCGCGGTCAAGGCCCGGGGCGATGGCGGCCAGCTCGGCAAAGTCAAACTTGCCAAGGACCCAGTCGGCAGGGTCGGCATAGGTCGGCGGCGGCGGGTCTATGCCCACTCGCAGGCGGGCGTAGTTCTGATGGCCCAGCGCGCGGTCAATGTCACGCAGCCCGTTATGCCCGCCGTGACCGCCGCTGGCACGAAGGCGTAGCGCGCCGATGGGCAGGGCGTAGTCGTCAACCAAGACCAGCAGCTCGCTGGGCTCGATCTTATAGAACGCGAGCGCTTCGGCCACGCTTTGGCCCGAGCAGTTCATAAACCGCATGGGCTTGAGCAGCAGAGCCTTGCAGTCACCCTTCTGGCCTCGGGGGGCGATCTCAACACACTCGCCGCCAAACTTCTGGCGCCAGCCGGTCGTGCCGGCGCGGAGCGCAAGGCGGTCAAGGGCCATGAACCCGGCGTTGTGGCGGGTGCCAGCGTACTGCGGGCCCGGGTTGCCAAGGCCGAGGATGAGTTTCATACGGCTTCAACTACGGGGGGGGGGGTCAAGCCCGGGCGGGGCCGTCAGGCCGCGCCGGGGGGAAGTTCGAAACGGGCTTACTTCTTGGCCGCGGGGGCTTTGGCGCCGGCGGCGGGCTTGGCACCCGCGGCGGGCTTGGCACCAGCAGCAGTCTTGGCACCGGCGGCGGCCTTGTCGCCCGCGGCGGGCTTGGCACCCGCGGCAGCAGTGGCGGCCTTGTCGCCCGCGGCGGCGGGGGCGGCGGCGGTCGCGTCGACGGTCGAGGCCTCGGCGGTGACGACTTCCTTCTGCTCGACGATCTGCGCCACAATGGCGTGGCTGTCGGTCAGCAGCTTCATGTCCGCCGTCGGGAGCTTGAGCTGCCCGGCCTGGATCGAGTCGTCAAGGTCAAGGTCGGTGATATCAACCTGGATCGACTCGGGGATGTCGGCCACGCGGCACTCGATGTCGATGTCGTTGAACGGGTGGATCATGATCCGGCCCGCGGCCTTGAGGCCCTTGGCCTCGCCCTTGAGCTCGATGGGCACCTTGGTCCGCACGCGCTCATTCAGATCGACGCGGGCGAAGTCGGCGTGGATGATGTTGTTGCCCATCCAGTCAAACTGCAGAGCCTTGAGCAGCACCATCTGTCCCTCGTCGGCGTTCGCAACGCCCGGGAAGTCCATCCGGAAGATCTTCTCGCCAGACTTGAAGTGCGCGATGGCACCCTTGGCGTCCATCTCGATGCTCACGGCGTTCTGGCGGTGACCGTAGATGACGCCGGGCAGACGCCCTGCCTCACGGGCGCGCCCCGCGTAGCGCGAGCCGGGCTTCACACGGAGTTGAACCTGCAACGTTGCGTATTCCTTCTTCATGAACTTGATCCTTTCAAAACTGGTGATTTGAACTAGTGGGTTCGGGCCGGGCGGCTTCGCCCGCCTGGGCCTGGGTGCTCCGGGGCGCTCAGCGCTTGGCCCCGGCGGTCTTCTTGAACAGTGCGCTGATCGAGAGGTTCTTGTGGATGCGGTGGATCGCCTCGCCCAACAGGTCGGCGACGTCCAGCTCGATGAGCTTGTGACGCAGCGGGGCCAGGCGGTCGATCACGGGGTCAACCCCGGGGTGCCGAGCAAGGTTGCTCGGGATGGTGTTGGTCACGATCACGCGGTCGATGTCGGGGGTCGCCAGCTTGTGCAGCGCGCCGCCAGCGAGTACGGCGTGGGTCGCGGCGGCGTACACGCGCCGGGCCCCGTGCTGGCGGGCCAGGGCCGCGGCCTGCGCGACGGTGCCGCCGGTGGCGATCATGTCGTCGAACATCATGACGGTCTTGCCCGCGACCGAGCCGATGAGCCGCTCGGTGACGACCGCGCTGCCGCTGAGGCGGCGCTTGTTGATGATCGCCAGCTCGGCCCCGAGCATGTTGGCAAAGGTCTCGGCGACCTTGAGATTGCCCACGTCAGGGCTGAGCATGACCAGGTCGCCCGTGTCAAGGCCCAGGTCCTTGCGGATGGACATGAAGTATTCATGGAAGACCGGCGTAGCGGAGAGGTGGTCCAGCGGGATGTCGAAAAAGCCCTGGATCTGGGCCGCGTGCAGGTCCACCGTGATGACCCGATCGATGCGAGCCGCGGCCATGAGGTTGGCCACCAGCTTGGCGGTGATGGGCACGCGCCCCTCGTCCTTGCGGTCCTGGCGGGCGTAGCCGAAGTACGGGATCACCGCCGTGATCCGCTTGGCGCTGGCGCGGCGGAGGCAGTCGGTAAAGACCAGCAGCTCGATGAGGTTGTCGTTGACCGGCTCGCTGGTGCCCAGCACCACAAAGCAGTCACGCCCGCGGACGTCCTCCTCGATGCGGACCAGCAGCTCGCCGTCGGGGAACTGCTCGGTGCGCGCCACGCCCAGCGGAACGCCGATGTGCGCACAGACCCGGTTGGTCAGCTCGATAGCGCGCCGCCCGGCAAACACGCGCAGCTCGCCAAGCTCGTCCTTGCTGGCCCGCTCGGCCAGCGCCACTTGCGCGCGGTAGATCGCGTCAACCTCGGCCAGTTGCACCGGGGTGTTGATGCTCAGCACGTCCTGCGGGGGCACGGCACCGATGACCTCGACGCGCTTGCCCTGGCGGAGCATCAGCCCCGGCACGTCGGTGATGTAGTACTCACCGCTGAGCTCGTTGCGACCGACCTGGGCCAGCCCCTCGAACAGCGCCCGTAGGTTGAAGCAGTAGTAGCTGGGGTTGACCTCGCGGATCTGCCGCTGCGCATCGGTGCACTCTTTGTGCTCGACGATCGCCTCGAACCGCCCTTGCGCGTCGCGGGCGATCCGCCCGTAGCCCGTCGGGTCGGGGATCATGCTGGTGGCCAAGGTCGCGACCGCCCCGGTCTCGTTGTGGCGGTCCAGAAGCTCGCGGAGGGTCTTGCTGCGGATCAGCGGGCCGTCACCGGCGAGCACGAACACCGGCTGCTGCTCGCGGTTGAGCAAGTCGGCGATCAAGTCTTTGGCCGCGAGCACGGCGTGGCCCGTGCCAAGCTGCTGATCCTGGACGGCAAACTCAACCCCCGCCGACCATATTGCCCCTTGCCGGGCGACGGCCTCACGCACGAGCTCTTGCTTGTAACCCACGACCAGGATCACGCGCTTGGCGCCCGCGGCGCGGCAGGCGTCGACCACGCTGCAGAACATCGGGCGGTCGCCGACCGGGTGCAGCACCTTGGGCAGGTCGCTGGCCATGCGCGTGCCCTTGCCCGCTGCCAGGATGATCGCCACCGGGGGCTGGCCGACTTGCTTGGGCGACACGATCATGGCGTGTGCCGCGGACGAACCGATGGGCCGGGCGTGGGCCGCCCGAGCGTGGCGGGCCGAAGCAGCAGTGAGCGGGCGTGCGAGCAGAAGACGGGGGAGGAACAGACCGACTTGGATTTGAACCAAGACAAGCAGAACCAAAATCTGCTGTGCTACCGTTACACTATCGGTCTAGCACGAACAGCTCAAGCCCCCGTTCTGCGCGCCACGCCCGATCGCTGCTGCGTCGGCCGGAACACGCGGGTGCGATCGAAACCCAGAAAACCTTAGGCGGTTCGCAGAGGCTTCAAGTCGCGGTTCGTTCGCGGGCTCTCCTTGCCGAATGCTCACGACCGGCGCGGCGCGCCGACGTGACAGGACCACCACCCGGCTCAGTGGCTCCGTGCCTTGCACGCGCCACCAACGCCTCGCGGTCCCTGCAACTCCTGATCTTGTCGATCGTGGGAGGGCCCAGGCCGCGGCGACCCGCTGCGCAACTACGCGCACCGGGGTTCAAGACTCGGGCCTAGGCGACGCCGCGTCACCTGCTTGGCCCCTGCCCGCGCCTCGGCCAGGGCACACTTGCCCGGGCGTCCGTCACGGTCGGTCCTGAGGGGCCATTGTTGGCCACATTGCGGGTGAGATCAACCCGTGCGCGATTGGCCATGCTCGGATCGGGTTCTGGACGGATACAGACTGCACATGTTTGGGCGGTCTATAGGTTGCCGAACCCCCGAGCGGCGGTATGCTCTTGGCCATGGACGATGCCACCCCGCTGCGGTTCAGGGCCGAGGTGAGCACCCCCTCGGGGCCCGCGCCCGCCCGCGAGGTGCTCGCCCGGGAAACTGCACTCGTAACGCCACCCCCATCGCCCGCCCTGTCGCCGACGACCGCCGGGGTGATTGACATCGGCTCCAACTCGATCCGCCTGGCGGTCGCGCAGCGCGTGGGGACCAGCGGGTACAAGGTGGTGTACGAGCAGCGAGCCCCGACCCGTCTGGCCAAATACCTGGACAAGACTGGGCACCTTGACGAGGGCAGCGTGCGCAAGAGCGTCGAGGCGGTTCAGGCAATGGCCCTGGCGGCCAAGGGGCACGGGGCCGAGCTGGTCCGCGCGGTGGCGACCAGCGCCGTGCGCGAGGCCAGCGACGCGTGGGTCTTTGTCGACGCCGTCAGGGCCGCGTCGGGGGTTGAGGTTGAGATCATCACCGGGCACGAGGAGGGCCGGCTGGCGTTCGTCGGGGCGACGCGGGCCTTTGACCTGCACAAGGGCGCGCACGCGGTGCTCGATGTCGGCGGCGGCAGCAGCGAGCTGGTGCTGGTCGAGCACGGCAAGGTCAAGCGGATCATCAGTTGGCCCGTCGGCGTAGTCCGCCTGACCGAGCGTTTCGGCGGGCCGGCGATCGCGCCCACCGAGGGCTTCGAGCAGATGAAAAAGTTCCTCGACAAGATGCTCGAGCGCGGGCTGCGGCGCTTTGACGGGACCATCCGCACAATGGTCGCTACCGGCGGGACGCTCTCTAGCCTTGGGCTGATGCGCCTGGCGAGCCAGCCTGGCGGCGGGAGCGCGGCGGCGCACGCTGGACAGTGGACGCACGATCGCCAGCACGTCGCGCACGCCGTGCAAGGCCTTGAGCTGACGCGCCGGCATATCCGCGACACGCTCAAGCAGCTCTGCGGCATGACCCCGGCGGAGCGGGCCCGCGTGCCTGGGCTGAGCCGAGACCGCAGCGAGATCATCGTGGCCGGGGCCCTGACCGTGCACCGCGTGATGAAGCGCCTGCGGTGCAAGAAGCTGTGGGTCCACTCCGGGAGCATCCGCGACGGGGTGCTGGCGGAGATCTTCGAGAAGCGCACGCCGCCCACGGACGCGGCGAAGGCCTGAGGGTGGGCCCTGACGAAGGGTCCTGCCGATAGGCCCTCACGAAAGGCGCTGCCGAAAGGCGCTCACGAAAGGCGCTGGCGCCAAGCCCAGCGGCGGGGCACGGCGCCGCGGCCCAACGCGAGCGTCCGTAGCGTGAAGCCGCGGCCTTAGCCCTCCCAGGCCCCAAGCTTCTCAACCACCGTCGCTTCGTCCCAGACCTCAACGCCCAGCTCGCGGGCTTTGTCAAGCTTGCTGCCGGCCTTCTCGCCCGCGATCACCGCGCTGGTCTTGCTCGAAACACTCCCGCTGACCTTCGCGCCAAGCGCTTCAAGCCTGCGGGCCAGCGGGTCGCGCTCAGAGAAGCTCAGCGCGCCGGTGATGACGATGGTCTTGCCCGCCAGCGGGCCAGCCCCCGAGCTGGATGCCAAAGAGAGTCCAACAAACTCACGGCTTGCCAGCTCTACTCCCAGCGCTCGCAACTGCGCGAAGCTCTCTTGGGCTCGCGCTGAGTGCAAGTAGGCGTAGACCGCCGGCGCGGTGTCACGCCCGAGACCGGTGTCGTAGATGTCGGCGTCATCAAGCTTGTCCTGCGAGCCGGTCAGGCGCGCGCGTTCGTCGCGGGCCATGGTGTTGACCGCCGCGGGCATGAGCCGCCAGAGCGGGGCGGCCAGCAGGTCATCAACGCTCGCAAAGCGTTTTGCGAGGGCCCGCGAGGTCGAGTCTCCCACGTGGCGGATGCCCATTCCGGCCAGCAAACGTGAGAGCCCGCGGGCCTTGGCCGCCTCGATACCCGCCAACAGGTTTGCCAGCTTGCGCTCGCCCATTCGTTCGAGTGCGAGCAAAGCGGGCGCGTGGTCCTTAAGCCGGAAGATGTCGGCGAAGGTCTGCAATGGCACGCCGCCCGAGGCCCTGATCTGATCGATGGTCTCCTCGCCCAGACCTTCGATGTCCATCTGCTTGCGTCCAGCGAACCAGATCAGCCTTTCACGGACTTGCGCCGGGCACTCTGGGTTGATGCACGTGCGCGTGGTCTCGGCGGCGGTGCCGTCGCTGCCCGGGGGCTCGATCTCAACCGCGCCGTCACAGACCGGGCATCGCGGCGGGGCCTGCACGGGGGCCGCGCCCACGGGGCGCTGCGAGACATCAACGCCCGCGACGTACGGGATGATCTCGCCGGCCTTTTCGATAAAAACCGCGTCGCCCAGGCAGATGTGCGTGCGCGGCGCGTCGTCACGCGTGGGGTCGGTGCTGGCGTCACGCACGCGCCCGTAGTTGTGCAGCGTGGCGTGCTGCACGACCGTCCCGGCCAGCAGCACCGGCTCCATCGCGGCCCGGGGCGTGATCTTCCCGGTCTTACCGACCTGGTGCTCAACGCGCAGCAAGCGCGTGAGCTTGCGCTCGGCGGGGTACTTGAACGCCACGACCCAGCGCGGGCTCTTACTAGTTGTGCCCAGGCGCTGCTGGAGCGCGAAGTCATCGACGCGGACCACCGCGCCGTCGATCGCGCAGCCGTGCGCGTGCCGGGCTGCGCCGAAGGCCTCTACCGCGGCGATGATCGCCTCGATTTCACCAGAGACCGCCAGCGGGCGGTTGACCGGAAAGCCAAGCTGCGCCAGCCGCTCTATGAACCGCGAGTGCGAGCTCGCCCAGGCTTCGTCGCTGACCTGGCCGCGCCCGTGGGCGGTAAAGCTCAGTTGGCGTGCCGCCGCGATCGAAGGGTCGAGTTGTTTGAGCGTGCCCGCGGCGGCGTTGCGCGGATTCATAAACAGCTCGTCGCCCGCCTGCTGGCGCTGGGCGTTAAGGCGCTGGAAGGCCTCATCGGTGTAGTAGACCTCGCCGCGGACTTCAAGAACATCCGGCACGCCCGGCTCGGCCTGTTCAAGGCCGGGGCCGTGGCCTTGGTCGGGGCCAGACTTGAGCACCAGCGGCAGAGCGCGGATCGTGCGGACGTTGTGCGTCACATCGTCACCGGCGCGCCCGTCGCCGCGCGTGACGGCCGCGACCAGTCGGCCGCGCTGGTAGCGGAGGCTCATCGCCACGCCGTCAATCTTTGGATCAACGCACAGCTCAAGCGGCGGCGTACCGGCGCTCGTCGCTCCAAAAATCACAGGCTGGACGGGTTGGCTGGTGGCGCCCGACGCACCTAGCCCGCGCAGCACACGCGCGTGCCACTCGCGCAGGCCCGCGAGGTCGTAGGTGTTATCGATCGAGAGCATCGCCACGGCGTGCTCGCGGGTTGTGAACCCGTCGATCGGTGCGCCCCCGACGCGGCGCGTGGGGCTGTTGGCGTCGGCCAGCTCGGGGTGCGCGAGCTCGACGGCCGCAAGCTCGGCCAGCAGCGCGTCGTACTCCTTGTCGGACATCACCGGGGCGGCGTCCCGGTAGTAGGCAACGTTGGCACCTTCGAGCAGCGCGGCGAGCTGTGCGGCGCGGTGCGCGGGTACCGAGGCGGGCTGGCTCGCTGGTGTTGTGCCTGGTGCTATGGCTGATGCTCTGGCTGATGCTCTGGCTGGTGTAGTCATCTGACCTGAAGCTCCCCCCACGCGCGCCCTGATTGATCGCCGGGACGCTTAGTAGTCCTTGCCCGCACTTGCAACCGCGCCGATGCTTGCCAGGTCGATCGTGCTGGTATCGACGCCCATCGCCCGCAGGATGTCGCCCAGGTCAT
>Ga0105047_10003803_pt1 | contig 26507 bp, 21 predicted proteins | sample MAT04_FD_78384 | JGI IMG/M metagenome (GOLD analysis project Ga0105047, IMG submission 78384) | Freshwater microbial communities from Lake Fryxell liftoff mats and glacier meltwater in Antarctica - MAT-04 (megahit assembly) | ecosystem: Environmental > Aquatic > Freshwater > Ice > Liftoff... | reverse complement strand
GCCACGCCCTCAATTCCGCCGCCGCAAACGGCCACTGCCAAACACCTTCGGGTTAAAATCGCGGGCGGCCATCACTTGAAGTTCGTGAAGCGGCGGCTGGGGTATCGGGTCAGCCACTCTTGATGCGCCAGTAATCGCCCTCAGTCCCATCCGGGTTATGCGGCGCTGCTCGGTCCGGGGGCGGTGGTGGCGGGGGCATATGGCCTACATTCTGCCCGGCCGCCCTCCGGTGTCGCAGTACCTGCTTAGCGAACTCCCAGTGGGGTTTTCTGGTGAGGACGTAGTGCTCAAGGTTGCTGAAGGAGAGGCCCTGTATGCTCGTCTCTATCTGCCGTCGCCAAGCGGCCTCCGATTGTTCCGAAAGAACGGCGGCTACTTCGTTCCTCTTCGCCTTCTCGGCCCGCTGGCGGTCGATCAAGATACAGAGGGCGCAGGGCAGCTCCACGAGCTTGTCGGTGATGTCCTCATCACTCGACAACAGACCATACTCGAGCTCCTCCGTCATACCGTAAAGCATTTGCAACACCTTCTCTTGCAACCTGGACATGTCCATGAGTTGGAAGCGTGCCTCCATTTCCGACAGCGAGGATGGCTGACCTCCGCCGCCTGCACGTTCGTCAGCACCGTTGGCCATGGGTAACCTCCTTCGCCGAACTCACAACTAGATTGCGCGCCGCGCAATCAATCGTGGCAGTTGGTTACGGGAAAAGCCGCACCGGCGATGCCAGCTAGGCTAACCGCCCGACGACCGCTTGTCAAACGTTGTGGCGGACGATTCCGCGACGCGGCTTCTACCGCCGAATCCGTCACTCGCCCGGGATCGGGTCGGTGCCCTTCCCAGCGATCGTCGCCAGGCCGTACAGCACCCTCGGATCGACGCGGGCGGTGAAGAAGCGCACGCCGCCGTCGGCGAGGGCGAAGTTCGCCCCGAGCGGGTGGTTGCCGCCGAACTGGCCGCCCGCTCCGATCAGAGGGGCCGCACCCGCCGCGTCGTCCAGCCCGCGGACCGTCGCCGGCCCGCCGCGGAGCCACGGCCCGAGGTCGCCCGACCGCTCGCCGAACAGCAGCGTCTGGCTCAGCCCGTCGGCGATCGCGGCGAACGGCGTCGGGGCGTCGTAGCGGAAGCACCCGGCCCGCGGCGGGGCGGGGGCCGGCGGCTGGAGGGTGAGCGTCGCGGCGTCCGCACCGAGGCCGGCGATGCCGACGTATTGCGTCGGGGCGGGGGTTTCGGCCGCGATGTCGGGCGGGTTGCCGGGGCAGAGCAGCGCCAGGACGCGCATCTTCGCGGCCTGCTGGTTCGCGTCGGCCGCCCACGGCTTCGTCCGGTCGATGGCGGCGAGCAGCGGCCCCAGGTTCTGCCGCTTCTGGTCGAAGCCGGGCAGCGCCGCGACGACCCAACTCAGCCGGTCGTCGGGGGCGACGCCGGGCAGCACGATGGTGCCGGCCGGGATTTCGTTGAGGAGCTTGCCCGCCGGCACGTTCGGCTGCGGCTTGAAGTGGTGGGCGGCGAACAGCGTCATCTCGCGGAGGTTGTTGGCGCAGCCCGCCTCGGCCGCCTCCCGCCGCAGTTTGGGGACGAACGTCAGCACCAAGCCGACGACGACGAACGCCATCAGCCCGACCAGCCCGACCACGACGACCCACCGCCGCATGGCACACCCGTTGCGTCAGATAGTCTGTTGTCTGAGATTTGTGGCACAGGTCTCCTGACCTGTGTGGGCCGCACAGGTCAGGAGACCTGTGCCACAAAACGGTTGAGCCGAAAGGCGCGACTACCCCTCACTCCCCCAGCAGTAGCCGCAGCACCTCGTCGGGGGCGTCCTCGTAGCTGTGCGGCTCCATCGCGGCGGCGGCGCGGCCCTGGCTCAGGCTGCGCACCTCGTTCGCGTAGGTAAACAGCTTCGCCAGCGGGACGAACGCCGTCACCTCGAAGACGTTCCCGGTCGCGTCCGACTCCTGGCTGTCGATCACCCCGCGGCGCGAGAGGAGGTCGCCGGTAATGTTGCCGAAGAACTCCTTCGGCGTCGTCACCGTCGCCTTCATGATCGGTTCGAGCAGCTTCACGTTGTCGCGCGTCGCCTCGCGGTACGCCTGCACCGCCGCCGCCACGAACGAATCCTCGCTCGACAGCTGCGGGTCGAACGCGGCGGCGAGGATGCGGGCCTGGGCGTTCACCATCGGGTAGCCGAGTTCGCCCGTCTGCAGCGCCTCGGCCAGCGCCCGCTCGGCCGCCGCCAGGAACGCCGCCGGCACCGGGGGGTCGCCGGGGTCGGCCACATTGGACACCGCCACCGGCTTCTCGGCCTTGAAGTTGGTGAACGACACCTTGAGCCGGGCGAACGCCGGCTTGTCGCCGAGGCGGTCGATCGACGCCTCCACGGTCCGCGGGGCGCGGAGCATCTCGCGGTAGCTCACCCGCGGCTTGCCGACCCGCACTTTAAGGCGGAAGTCGCGTTCGAGCCGGTGCCGCTTCACTTCGAGGTGGAGCGTGCCCATCCCGCTCATCAGCGTCTGGCCGGTGTCTTTGTCGGCCTTCACCTTGAACGTCGGGTCTTCGAGCTGGAGGATGTCCAGCGCCGTGCCGAGCTTGTCCTTGTCGCCGCCGCTCTCCGGCTCGATCGACTGGCTGACGACGGCTTCCGCGAACGTGATCGCTTCGAGCAGGATCGGGTGTTGCGTGTCGCAGAGCGTGTCGCCGGTCACGGTGTCCTTCAACCCGATCACGCAGACGATGTCCCCGGCCGGGCCGTCGGGCACCTCTTCGAGGCCGCGGGCGGGGTCGGCGTAGACGTGGAACAGCTTCGCGATGTTCTCCTTCACGTCCTTGCCGGGGTTAAACGCCCGCGAGTTCGGCTTCATCACCCCGGAATACACGCGGACGAAAAAGCGGTGCCCGTTCGGGTGCCACGCGGCCTTGAACACCAGCCCGCAGAACGGCTCCTTCGGGTCGGGCTTGCGATGCTCCTCTTTCTTGCCGCCCTTCGGGTTCGTGCCCGCGACCGGCGGGCGGTCGAGCGGGCTGGGGAGGTAGTACGTGACCGCGTCGAGCAAGGGTTGAATGCCGATGTGTTCGCGCCCCGACCCGCTCAGCACCGGGTAAATCTGCCGGGCGAGCGTCTGCTCGCGGACGAGCTGGCGCACCTTCGCCGGGTCGGGGTCTTGGCCGTCGAGGACGGCCGAGGTGATGAGGTCTTTGTCGTCGTGCTGTGTGAGCACGTCGAACAGCAGTTCGCGGAACTCGTGGGCGTCGTCGAGGTTCTCGTCGGGGATGTCGGCGTCGCGGACGGTCTTGCCGAGGTCGCCGGCGTCGAAGAACTTCGCGCGCATGGCGATCAGGTCGATCACCCCGCGGAACGGGTGCGGGCTGTCGGCCGCCCCGCCGGAGCCGATCGGGATGACGACCGGGACCGGCCGCCCGTGCGTGTCGTAGTCGGGCGTGAGGCGCGAGCGGATGCTTTCGAGGGTCTTCTTGAAATTCGCCCCGACCACGTCCATCTTGTTGACGAACACCATGCGCGGGACGCCGTACTTGTTCGCCTGCCGCCACACGGTTTCGGACTGCGCCTCGACCCCCTTCTGGCCGTCGAACACGACGACGGCCCCGTCGAGGACGCGCAGGCTGCGCTCGACCTCGGCGGTGAAATCGACGTGGCCGGGGGTGTCGATCAGGTTGACCGTGTGCCCGGCCCAGGCGAACGGGACGCAGGCCGAGTAGATGGTGATGCCGCGCTGCTGCTCCTCCACGTCGTAGTCGGTGGTGGTGGTGCCCTCGTCCACCCCGCCGAGCTTGTGCATCGCCCCGGCGTAGAAGAGGAGGTGTTCGGTGGTCGTCGTCTTGCCGGCGTCGATGTGCGCGATGACGCCGAGGTTGCGGACGAGATGCAGGGCTGGGAAGGTGGCCTTGGCCATGACTCCACCTCTAGAAACGATTCACCGCAGAGGGCGCAGAGGGCGCGGAGGAGAGGAAGGGAGAGTGGAATTAAATCCCTCTCGGCTTCTTCTCCGCGCCCTCTGCGCCCTCTGCGGTGAAATTGTATTCGGAATGTTACCAGGCGAAGTGGCTGAACGCCTTGTTCGCCTCGGCCATCTTGATCGTCTGCTCGCGCTTGCTGATGGCCTCGCCCTGGCGCTGGAAGGCGGCCATGAGTTCCTCGGCGAGGCGGAGGTAGGTCGGGCGGCCGCTCTTGGCGCGGATGGCGGCGATGATCCAGCGGATGGCGAGGCTCTCGGCCCGCTTCGCCTTCACCTGCATCGGCACCTGGTAGTTCGCCCCGCCGACCCGCCGCGACCGGACTTCGAGGGACGGCTTGACGTTGGCGACGGCGTCGGTGAAGACCTGGATCGGGTCCACGTCCTTCATCCGGCTCTTGATCTGGTCCATCGCGTCGTAGAAGACGCGGGTGGCGGTCGCCTTCTTGCCGTCGCGCATGATGCAGTTGATGAACTTGCTCGCCAGGAGCGACCCGTACCGGGTGTCCGGGATGAGCTTGTCGTAGCTGGCGGTGCGTGCCTTGGAACCCATAGTCGGTTAGGTGGTGTGGTGGTGAGGTTGTTGGGTGGTGACGCTCCGCGGTGATCCCGGTGGCCGGCGGGAGGTTCGCCACCTCACCACCCCGCCACCTCACCACCCGACTTACTTCCCTTCCTTCTTCGACCCGTACTTCGACCGGGCCTGCTTACGGTCCGACACGCCCTGGCTGTCGAGGACGCCGCGGACGATGTGGTAGCGGACGCCCGGCAGGTCGCGGACGCGGCCGCCGCGGACGAGCACGATCGAGTGCTCCTGGAGGTTGTGCCCTTCCCCGGGGATGTACGCCGTCACCTCAATGCCGCTGGAGAGGCGGACGCGAGCCACCTTGCGGAGTGCCGAGTTCGGCTTCTTCGGGGTCATCGTCTTGACGACCGTGCAGACGCCGCGCTTTTGCGGGCACCCCTGCATGGCGGGGTGCTTCGGCTTCGACTTCTGCGGCACCCGCGGGGAGCGGATCAACTGGTTGATCGTCGGCATTCCCAACCTCGTCTGGCCCGCGGGCGGCAACGTCTCCCCGGCCCGCCGACGGGCGGACCGGCCCCGGTACGAATGGGTTCGGCTATTCAAGCGAAACGACCCCCGGCAGGCCAGGGGTGTTTCGCGGAAAACTCGGGTCGGGCGGGCCGCCCCACCCCGAACTCGACGGCTCTTACTTCGCCTCGACGGCGGTCTGGGGGGCGTGGTAGTAGTCGTCGGCCCCCGGCATGTTGATCCGGACCTCGGCCTCCTGGTGCGTCTTGAACCCGGTCCCGGCCGGGATCAGGTGCCCCAGGATGACGTTCTCCTTCAACCCGACGAGGTAGTCCACCTTGCTCGCCAGGGCCGCCTCGGTCAGCACCTTCGTCGTCTCCTGGAAGCTGGCGGCGCTGATGAAGCTGTCCGACTGCACCGCCGCCTTGGTGATGCCGAGGAGCTGGACCGACCGGCTGGCGGGGAGCGGGGTGTCGCTGGTCGGGAGCTTCTTCTTGCCGCCGGCCGCCGTCAGCGCCGCCCGCTCCTCCTCGTAGGCCTCGCGGCTGTAGACGCGGCCCGGGATGAGGGACGTGTCGGCGTTGTCCACGACCTTCACGCACTCTTCGGTCATGCGGCGGTTCACCTCGTCGAACGCGAAGCGGTCCATGACCGCCCCCGGCAGCAGCCCGGTGTCGCCGGTCCCCTCGACCTTCACCTTGCGGAGCATCTGGGCGACGATGATCTCGATGTGCTTGTCGTCGATCTCCACCCGCTGCGAGCGGTAGACGGCCTGCACCTCGCGGACCAGGTACTCCTGCACGGCGTCCGGGCCGTTGATCTTGAGGATGTCGTGCGGGACGAGCGGGCCGTGGACGAGCGGGTCGCCCTCCTTGACGTACTCGCCGGTGTGGACGCGGGGGATGGCCCCGGCCGGCACCTGGTGTTCCTTCTCCTCGCCCACGATCTTGCCGTCCTCGGTCTCGGGCTGGACCCAGACGAGCCGCTTGCCGCGCTTCTTGTCGCCGATCCGGACCTTGCCGCGGACCTCGGCCATGACCGCCGGGTTGCGCGGCCGCCGGGCCTCGAACAGCTCGGTGACGCGCGGCAGCCCGCCGGTGATGTCCTGGGTCTGCGACACCTCGCGCGGCGTCTTGGCCAGGAGCGTCCCGGCCGACACCTTCTGGCCGTTGGTGGCCTGGAGGTTGGTCCGCTCGGGGATGAAGTACGACTTGAGCACCTGCCCGCGGGGGCCGATGATCTCCATCTTCGGGTGCAGGTCGCCCTTGTGCTCCATGATCGTCAGTCGCTCGACGCCGGTGGTCCGGTCGAGCTCGCGGCGTAGGGTTTCGCCCTCCTTGATGTCCTCGTACCGGATCGTCCCGGCCTCTTCCGAGATGATCGGGATGGCGTGCGGATCCCACTTCACGAGCGACGTGGCCGGGCCGACTTCCTGGCCCTCGGCGACGAACACCTCGGCCCCGTTCGGGACGGCGTACCGTTCGAGAGTCACGCCGCCGACGGACCGGGTGACGACGACCTCGCCGGTCCGGGCGAGGGCGATCCGCTGGCCCTGGTCGTTGGTCACGATCGTGACCCGCTCGAACGACACGACCCCGGCCTTCTTCGACTTGTGCTCGCTGTCGGTGGCGACGCCGCGGTTGGCCGACCCGCCGATGTGGAAGGTCCGCATCGTCAGCTGGGTGCCCGGCTCGCCGATCGACTGGGCGGCGATGATGCCGACGGCCATCCCGTCCTCGACCAGCGCCCCGGTCGCCAGGTCCATCCCGTAGCACCGGCGGCAGATGCCGAGCGGGGCCTGGCAGGTCATCGGGCTGCGGACGGCGATCTTGTCCAGGCCGAGGTTCTCCATCTCCTTCGCCTTGCCCGGGGTAATCATCTCGTTCTCTTCGACGATCGGCCCGCTCGTGGTCGGGTTGATGATCGTGATGCGGCTGACCCGCCCGCGGATGGCGTCGGACAGGGGGCGGTCGATCTCGTCCCCCTTGTACATGATCCCCTTCGTCACCCCCATCTTGGTCCCGCAGTCCTCCATCGTGATGACGACGTTCTGGGCCACGTCCGCCAGCTTGCGGGTGAGGTAGCCCGAGTCGGCCGTCTTCAGCGCCGTGTCGGCCAGCCCCTTCCGCGCCCCGTGGGTGCTGGAGAAGTATTCCAGGACGGTCAGCCCCTCGCGGAAGTTCGACTTGATCGGCGTCTCGATGATCGCCCCGCTCGGCTTGGCCATCAGCCCGCGCATCCCGGCGAGCTGGCGGATCTGCTCGATGCCGCCGCGGGCACCCGAGTGGGCCATCAGGTAAATCGGGTTCAGGTACGGGACCACCTTGCCGGTGATCTGGTCGGGCCGGCGGTCGTTGGCCAGGTCGGTCATCAGCCGCTTCGTGATCAGGTCGCGGGCCACCATCCAGGTGTCGATGACGTTGTTGTACCGCTCGGTCTCGGTGATGATCCCGCGCTCGTACTGCTTGCGGAACTTGTCCGCCTCCTTGTCCTTCGCCTTGAGGACTTCTTCCTTGTTCTCCGGCGTCCGCAGGTCGGACGCGGCGAAGCTCAGCCCGCTCCGGGTGGCCTGGCGGAAGCCCGTCTCCTTCATCCGGTCGAGGAGCGAGATCGTCTCGCGGCGGCCGAGCCGCTGGTAGCAGTCGGCGATGATCCGGCTCAGGTGCTTGCTGGAGAGCGGCAGGTCGTAGTAGTCCATCTTCGGGTGGAGGATGTCGTTGAAGATGACCCGCCCGACGGTGGTGCGGACGAGGCCGTTCGGCTTGCGCGGCAGCTCCTCGGCCCGGGCGTTCCCCTTCTCGTCCTTGATCTCGGAGACGACCTTCTTCTCGATCGGCAGGCGGACGCGGATCTTGGCGTGCATCCCGAGCTTGCCCTCGGCGTGGGCGCGGAACAGCTCGATCGGGGCGTGGAACACCATCCCGTCGCCGGCCTCGATCGCCTCGCCCTCCTCCCCGCGGTTGGCCGTCAGGTAGTAGCACCCCATCACGATGTCCTGCGACGGCGTGATGATCGGGTTGCCGTTGGCCGGGCTGAAGATGTTGTTGGTGGACATCATCAGGACCGTGGCCTCGACCTGGGCCTCGATCGACAGCGGCAGGTGGACGGCCATCTGGTCGCCGTCGAAGTCGGCGTTGAACCCCTTGCAGACGAGCGGGTGGATGCGGATCGCGTTCCCCTCGATCAGCGTCGGCTCGAACGCCTGGATGCCCATCCGGTGCAGCGTCGGTGCCCGGTTGAGCATGACCGGGTGGTTCCGCGTGACCTCTTCGAGGATGTCCCAGACCACGTCGTCCTTGCGCTCGAGCATCTTCTTCGCCGACTTGATCGTGTCGGCGTGCTGGAGCTCCTTGAGCCGGCGGATGATGAACGGCTGGAACAGCTCGAGCGCGATCTTCTTCGGCAGCCCGCACTGGTGGAGCTTGAGTTCCGGGCCGACGACGATGACCGACCGGGCCGAGTAGTCCACCCGCTTGCCGAGCAGGTTCTCGCGGAACCGGCCCTGCTTGCCCTTAATCATGTCGGTCAGCGACTTGAGCGGGCGGTTGCTGCTGCCGAGCACCGGCCGCTTGCAGCGGTTGTTGTCGAACAGCGCGTCCACGCTCTGCTGGAGCATCCGCTTCTCGTTGCGGATGATGACCTCGGGGGCGTTCAGGTCCACGAGCTTCTTGAGCCGGTTGTTCCGGTTGATGATCCGCCGGTACAGGTCGTTCAGGTCGCTGGTGGCGAAGTTGCCGCTGTCGAGCAGCACGAGCGGCCGCAGGTCCGGGGGGATGACCGGGATGCACTCCAGGACCATCCACTCGCACTTGTTCGACGAGTCGCGCAGGGCCTCGACGGTCTTGAGCCGCTTGACCAAGTCCTTCTCGCGCTGCTTCGACTTCTTCTCGCCGCGGGCCGTCTCGCGGTCGAGGCGCTCGCGCAGGTCGCGCGACAGCTCGACGAGGTTGAGCTTCTCCAGCAGCTTCTTGATCGCCTCCGCCCCCATGTCCACTTCGAAGGCGTCGCCGTACTCGGCCCGGGCCGTCTTGTAGTCGTCCTCGGTCAGCAGCTGCCGCTCCTTGAGCGGGGTGGTGCCCGGGTCGATGACGACGTAGTCCTGGAAGTAGATGACCTTTTCGAGGCTGGTCGTCTTCATCTCCAGGAGCGTGCCCAGCCGCGACGGCATGGCCTTGAAGAACCAGATGTGGACGACCGGGGCGGCGAGTTCGATGTGCCCCATCCGCTTGCGGCGGACGCGGCTGTGCGTGACCTTGACGCCGCACCGGTCGCAGATCATCCCCTTGTACTTCATCCCGCGGTACTTCCCGCAGGTACACTCCCAGTCCTTCTCCGGCCCGAAGATGCGCTCGCAGAACAGGCCGTCCTTCTCGGGCCGGTAGGTCCGGTAGTTGATCGTCTCCGGCTTCTTGACCTCGCCGAAGCTCCACGACCGGATGTCGTGGGGGCTGGCCAGGCTGATGCGGACCGCCCCGAAGTCGTTGATCCGCTCGTAGGTGTTCGTCTCGCCGGTGTTCGCGTTGGCAGTGCTCATATTTCTACTCCTCGAACGGGGTGTCGAAGGTTTCAATCCGGCGGCGACCGGCGGCCCGGTCGCGGGTGGGATTTCTCAGCCCGCTGCAGCGTCGATCGAGAACACCCGGATCGACGACGCGATCACGTGGACGACTACGGCGGGGACGATGCCGGCGAAGCTGAGCAGGGCGGTATCGCAATACCCCTGTTGATTGACGGCCAGCCAGGTCCAGCCGAGTTCGGCCCCGGCGACCCGGTCGAACGCCGTCCCGGCCAGCGGGCGATGGTCCTGAGACGGTAGAAACTCGACGGCGTCGAACCGAGACTCCAGGGTGTCGGCGTCGGCGTCGGCCCGGAACGTCAGGTTCGCCCCGTCGAGGGCGAGGACGATTTCCTCCCGGCAGCCATCGACGGCCAATTCGTATACCCTTCGGAGTCGGTACGGGGCGTCCCGCTCCGGCACCAGGGCGGGGTTGAGGCTCGCGGTCGCGGTGGTAATCACGGCTCCCCCTCAATACTGCTCTCCGAGGCGGCGGGCTTGCTTGACGATCTTAATCGCGGTCTCGGCCCCCGCGTCTCCTGCCACGGCGGCGGTGGCGGTTTCGCCCAGGGTGAATGCCGCCCAGGGTCCAGCCTGTCGGACGTTGGACGCCGAGCCGCCGCGGTCGCGGATCATCTCGGCGACGGTCCGCCCGGCGTCCCCGGCGAGGCCGCCGAGTTTCCGGGCCACCGCGGGGCTCAGGGCCATGGCCTCACACCCGCTTCTTCTCCAGCTGCATGTTCAGCCCGAGGCCGCGGATCTCGTGGGTCAGCACGTCGAAGCTGGCCGGGGTGCCGGCCTCCAGCGTGTTCTCCCCCTTCACCATGCTCTCGTAGATCTTCGTCCGCCCCTCCACGTCGTCCGACTTGACGGTCAGGAGTTCCTGGAGGATGTACGCCGCCCCGTAGGCCTCGAGCGCCCACACCTCCATCTCCCCGAACCGCTGGCCGCCGAACCGGGCCTTGCCGCCGAGCGGCTGCTGGGTGATGAGCGAGTACGGCCCCGTCGCCCGGGCGTGGACCTTGTCGTCCACCAGGTGGTGGAGCTTGAGCATGTAGATGTACCCGACCGTGACCGGCTGGTCGAACGCCTCCCCGGTCCGCCCGTCGTACAGCACGCTCTTGCCCGTCTCGTTGTACCCGGCCTCCTTGAGCGCCTCGCGGATCTCCTCCTCCGTCGCCCCGTCGAAGACCGGGGTGACGGCCTTGAACCCGAGCTTGGCGGCCGCGTACCCGAGGTGGGTTTCGAGAATCTGCCCCACGTTCATGCGCGACGGGACGCCGAGCGGGTTGAGCAGGATGTCCACCGGGGTGCCGTCCTTGAGGAACGGCATGTCCTCCTCGGGCAGCACCTTCGAGATGACCCCCTTGTTCCCGTGCCGCCCGGCCATCTTGTCGCCGACCGAGATGACGCGCTTGGTGGCGACGTACACCTTGACCATCTGCTGGACGCCGCTCGGGAGCTCGTCCCCCCGCTTGAGCGAGTTCAGCCGCCGCTCCTGCTCGTCGATGAAGAACTGGATGCGCTCCCAGTGCCGGCCGTAGATCTTCTGGGCCTTCTTGAGGTGGTCCGGGCTGCGCACGTCGAGGTTGTCGAGCTTGAACGCCTTGGCCTGGTCGGCGACCGTCTTGTCGTCCTTGTCGCTCCCGAGCAGCTTGCCGGTGTTCGGGTCTTTGAGCTCCTTCTTGTCGAGCACCCCGCCGAGGGCCTCGATGAACTCGCGGAACTGCTCGGCGATCTTCTTCGAGTACGACAGCTCGATGTCCCGCTCCTGGCGGGCGAGTTCCTTCCGCTCGTCCTCGCTCATGCTCGCCCGCCGGCTGAACCGGTGGGTGGCGATGACGATGCCTTCCACGCCCGACGGGACTTCGAGCGAGTCGTTCTTCACGTCCTCCCCGGCCCGGCCGAAGATCGCGTGCAGGAGCTTCTCTTCCGGCGTCAGCTCGCTCCGGCTCTTGGGCGACACCTTGCCGACGAGGATGTCGCCGGGGTGGACGAACGTGCCGAGCTGGACGACCCCGTGTTCGTCGAGGTTGCCGAGCGCCTTCGGGGAGACGTTCGGGATGTCGCGGGTGAACTCCTCCTTGCCGAGCTTCGTCTCGCGGATCTCGATGTCGAACTCTTCGATGTGGATCGAGGTGTAGGTGTCGTTCTTCACCAGCCGCTCGCTGATGATGATGGCGTCCTCGAAGTTGTATCCCTCCCACGACATGAACGCGACGAGGACGTTCCGCCCGAGCGCGAGTTCGCCGTTGAGCGTCGCCGCCCCGTCGGCGAGGATGTCCCCCTTCTTCACCTTGTCGCCCATCGACACGATGGGCTTCTGGTTGAGGCACGTCCGCTCGTTCAGCCCGTGGTACTTCCGCAGGACGTACTCGCGGACGATCTTGTCCTTCTCCTCCAGCTTGATCCGCTCGGAGTCGACGTACACGACGGTCGAGTCTTCCTGGGCGCGGACGAGCATCCCGGAGTGGCGGGCGACTTCCTTCTCCAGCCCGGTCGCCACGAGCGGGGGTTCGGGCACCAAGAGCGGCACGGCCTGCCGCTGCATGTTCGACCCCATCAGCGCCCGGTTCGCGTCGTCGTGTTCGAGGAACGGGATCAGCCCGGCGCTCACGCCGACCATCTGCTTCGGCGACACGTCGATGTACTCGAGCTTGCTCGCGTCGATGCTCTGGAGGTCGCCGTCGAACCGGCCGTTGACCCGGTCGGCCGTCACCCGGTCGCCCTCGGTCGGGATGTCGGCCGGGGCGAGCTTGGCGGTCGATTCCTCGTCGGCCCGCAGCCGCACGATCTCGTCCGTCAGCTTCTTGTTGTGGACCTTCTTGTACGGGGTGATGAGGAACCCGTATTCGTCGATCTCGGCGTAGATCGAGAGGGACGAGATCAGCCCGATGTTCGTCCCCTCGGGAGTCTCGATCGGGCAGATGCGGCCGTAGTGCGAGATGTGGACGTCGCGCACCTCGAACCCGGCCCGCTTGCGGTTCAACCCGCCCGGCCCGAGGGCCGACAGCCGCCGCTCGTGCGTCAGCTGCGCGAGCGGGTTCGTCTGGTCCACGACCTGGCTCAGTTCGCTGCGGCCGAAGAAGTACTCGATCGCGGCGCTGACCGACTTCGGGTTGATGAGCGTCCGCGGGCTCATGTCCTGCTGGTCGCGGATCGCCATCCGCTCCTGGACGGTCCGGCGGAGCTTGAGGAACCCCTTGCGGAGTTCGTCGGCGGCAAGTTCGTCAATGGTCCGCAGGCGGCGGTTGCCGAGGTGGTCGATGTCGTCCACGTGCCCCTTGCGGTCGCGCAGGTCGAGGACGTACTTGACCGAGTTGACGAAGTCCACGCTCCGCAGCGTCATCTCCGTTTCCGGTACGGTCTGGTTGAATTTCCGGTTGATGCGGAACCGCCCGACCCGGCCGAGGCGGTAGCGGTTGGCGTCCTGGAACTTCTCGCGGAAGAGTTCGCGGGCCTTCTCCAGCTGCTGCGGGTTGCCCGGCCGCAGGCGGGTGTAGATCTTGAGCAGCGCCGCCTCGTGCGAGTCGGTCCCGTCCTCGTTGAGCGAGTTGAGGATGACCGGGTCTTTCGGGTACTGGAGGACGACGAGCTCCTTCAGCCCGGACACCATGATCTTGTCCACCTTCTCGGCGGTGAAAGGCTTGCCGCTGTCGAGGTACACTTCACCCGTCTCGGGGTCGATCACGTCCTCGACGGCGATCATGGCCGGGATGGCGGCCTCGGCGTCGCCGACGAGCCGGGCGCGGGTCTTCCCCTCCTTGTCGTTCAGCTTGACCGTCTCGACCTCGTAGAACTCGCGGATCATGTTGGCGGTGCTAGTGTACATCGGGTCCATCGCCCGCAGCAGGGTCAGGGCGGAGAACTTACCGGACTGGTCGATGCGGACGCCGAGGGTGTCCTTCTTCGAGACGTTGATCTCGATCCAGCTGCCCCGCTCCGGGATGATCCGGCACGAGTGCATGTCCTTGTCGGCCTCGCGGGTGACGACGAAGTCCACCCCCGGCGACCGGTGCAGCTGAGACACGACGACGCGCTCGGCCCCGTTGATGATGAACTCGCCGCCGCCGATCATGATGGGCATGTCGCCGAGGTAGACTTCTTCCTCGACGGCCGTTCCGTCGCTCTTGCGCAGCCGCAGCCACACGCGGAACGGCCGGCCGTAGGTGAGCCGCAGCTGCCGGCACTCGTCCGGGTCGTAGCGCGGCTTGCCGAGTTCGTACTTGACGTACTCGAGCGCGATCTTCTTGTCGTAGCTCTCGATCGGGAAGATTTCCTTCATCACCCCTTCCAGACCCGTCGGCGTCCGCTTGTCGTACGCGGTGTCGTTCTGGAGGAAGCGCGCGTAGGACCGGGTCTGCACGTCGGTGAGGTCGGGAACCTCGACGGCGTCGCCGAACCGACCGTAGTTCCGTTCCGCCGTCGGAACGATGACCCGCAGGGCGGGGATGGGCATGGGAGTGCTCCTTCCCTATCGTCGGACGCGGGTCGGGGGGCGGGACGGGGGGCCGGACCAATCGCGGTCCGTCGTCCCACGTTCCGAAGTCCGCATCGCGTCCGGAAGAACGGTGGCGCGACGCACCGGCACCGTCGCCCCATTGGCAACGGGCCTTGCGTCGGATGGTTGGGGGCGTTATCAGATAGCGTAGTGGCCAGTGTCCCCACCCGACCCCGGCCTCGCGGCCGGTGGCAGTGGGGACGAAACACGACTGATCCCGGCGACACCGGGGCGGGACGATTCTGGAAGCCAGGGCATGGTGCGGATTCGACGGGGCCGTGCGGAACAGCGGAGCGAGTGGGTAGCGTACATTGTCACCACTGCTTCGTGGATCGACTTCGCGCGCCGCCCGGGGCGTCGGAACGCGCAAGAAGTCGTGAAGAAACGACGGCAATAACCGCTACACGGCAATAATACCCGGAAGGGTCGGTAAAGTCGACCCACCCGGGCACTTTTTTTGCAGACCGCCTAGTCCGGACAATCCGACGGAGGCGGACGTGACTCAGACCGGCTTGACGGACACCTTGCCGCCGGCCTCTTCGAGCTTCTTCTTGAGTTCCTCGGCGGCCTTCTTGTCGATGCCTTCCTTGATGGACTTCGGGGCACCTTCGACGGTCGCCTTGGCCTCGGCCAGCCCCTGCCCGGTCAACTCGCGGACGATCTTGATGACGTTGATCTTCTTGGCGGGATCGACGCCTTCGAGGATCACGTTGAACTCGGTCGGCTCTTCCTTCTTCGCTTCCGGGGCGGCGGCCACGGCGGGGCCGGCCATGACGGCCCCGGCCGCCGGCTCGATCCCGTACTTCTCTTTGAGGTAGTTCTTGAGTTCGACGGCCTGCGCGATGGTCAGGCCGGCGAGCTTGTCGCCCAGTTCCGCAACGGCGCTCATGGTCGGATTCCTTTGGAAAAAACTGAGCCGGGTGAAGCGGTCCGGCGGCGGTGCGTAATAGCTGTTCTTGGTACGGAAACCGCCCGCCGTTGCAACGGCGGGCAGGGAAACTTTGTTGACAGGCGGGCCCGTCCGGTGTTCACACTCACCCGGCGACCGCGGCTTCGGCGGGGGCAGGAGCGTCGGTCGGGGTCGCGGCCGGTTCGGTGCCGACCTTTTCCTCGATCGCCTTGAGGATGCCCGCGATCTGCGACGCCGGCCCGGTCAGGGCACCGGCGATGGCCCCGCCCGCCCCGACGAGCGCCGAGACGACGCTCCCGACCGCCTCCAGGCGGGTCGGCATCGTCTTGGCGATCTCCATCGAGACCGGCTGGCCGTCGGCCACGGCGGTCCGGACCTTGAACTTGTCCGGGGCCTTCGGATCCTTCTTCAGTTCCTTGATGAGGCCTTCGACGGCGTTGCTCAGCTCCTTGATGCTCTCGGTGCCCCAGACGAGCAGCGTCGGGCCGGACCACCCGTCCACTTCGATGCCGTTCTCGGTGAACACCTTGCGGGCGAGGGTATTCTTGACGAGCTGGGCCTTGGCCTTCTTCTCCCGCAACCGCTTGCGGAACTCGAAATCGGTCGCCGAATCGACCTTGATCGGCTCCAGGATGACGTAGTTCTTCACCCCGTGGAACGTCTTCCGCAGGGTGTTCAATTCCAACTCTTTGATCTTCTTGCTCATGGCTGTTGGTCCTTAGTCATTGGTCGTTAGTCGTGGTCCGCCTCGTCTTCGCCGACGACGAGGGACCGCTGACGAAGGACAACTACATGGACACCCGGATGCCGGGCGACATGGTGGCGGAGATCGCCACGCCGTTGATGAAGTTCCCCTTCACCCCCGACGGCTTGGCCGCCCGCACCTGCTCGACGAAGACGTTGATGTTGGCGACGAGTTTGTCGTCGTCGAAGCTCATCTTGCCGACCCCGGCGTGGACCGGGCCGGTCTTGTCCGAGCGGTACTCGACCTTGCCGGCCTTGAACTCGCGGACCGCGGCACCCAGGTCGCCGTTGGCCGGGACGACGGTGCCGGCCTTCGGGGTCGGCATCAGCCCGCGGGGGCCGAGCACCTTCCCGAGCCGCGACACCTGGCCCATCATGTCCTGGGTGGCGATGGCCACGTCGAAGTCGAGGAAGCCTTCCTTCTGCACCCGCTCGACGAGGTCGGCCCCGCCGGTCACGTCGGCCCCGGCCGCCTTCGCCTTGGCGAGGTTGTCGCCCTGGGTGAATACCGCGACGCGGACCGCCTTACCGATCCCGTGCGGCAGCGGGATCGCCCCGCGGACCATCTGGTCGGACTGGGTCACGTCGATGCCGAGGTTGATGTGGACCTCGACCGTCTCGTCGAACTTCGCCCGCTTGAGTTTCTTCAACTCGGCGATGGCCGTCTTGACGGACACGGCCCCGGTTTCGCGGAGCCGCTTGTCGATGTTTTTGAGGTGGTTCCGCAGCTTCTTGCCGCGCCGCGGGGCGACGCCGGCCCGCTTCTTCTTCTTCGGCGCGTCCGGTACGGCTACGACCGTGGCGGGCGTGCCCTCGGCCTTCGCCGCGGGGGCTTCGGGCGGCGCGGCGGGGGCGACACCCGGCTCAGCGGCCGGCTTGATCTCGTCAGCCATGAATCGACGACCTCGGGTGGCGGGGTTCCCGCGCCGGGGGCGGCGGGTACGACCCCTCCCGCCCAACCTCGCGTTCGGGTCGTGGCGGTGTGGTAAAGGAACACGGATACGGCGCGGGGGGGCGGGCGGCCAGCGCCGCCCGCGAAATTGTCGCGGTCCCGGCGGGCGGCGCTAGGCTTCGACGGCGATCCCCATGCTGCGGGCGGTGCCGGCGATGATGCGCGAGGCGTGTTCCACGTCGCGGGCGTTCAGGTCGGTGAACTTCTTCTTGGCGATCTCCTCGATCTGCTTCGCCGTCAGGGAAAAGCCCTTGTACTTGCCACCCTTCTTGCCGTCCGGCGGGATCACTTCCTTGCCCTGCTTCTTGCCGGCCGGGATCTTGGCCGCGAGCTTGATGAGGACGGCCGCCGGGGGCGACTTGATCTTGAACTCGAAGCTCCGGTCGGAATAGACCGTGATCATAACCGGGAGCATCAGCCCCTTCATGTCCGGGCTGCCGGTCTTCTCGTTGAATTGCTTGACGAACATGCCGATGTTGACGCCGTGGGCACCGAGGGCGGGGCCGACGGGCGGGGCCGGCGTGGCCGTCCCGCCGGGGCACTGGAGCTTCACGACCGCGGTCACCTGCTTCGCCATGTCACACCTTGCAACGGATTGTAGATTGCCGATTTCGGATTGGAGATTGTAAGCAGGGGACGGGCACCCGGCGAGCCTCGGCCGGTCCCAATCTCCAATTACCAATCTTCAATCGCCAATGTCAGACCTTGTCCACATGCCAGTAGTCGAGTTCTTCGAGTTCGACCGGGCGGCCCCAGATGGTGACGATGACCGTCACCTTCGGGGTGTCGGCGGCGTCCTTCGGCTCGGTGATCGACTTCACCTCGCCCTCAGACCCGGCGAACGCCCCGTCCTTGATCCGGACCTTGTCGCCCTTCTCGTAATCCAGCTTGACCTTGACCTTCCGGTTTTTGTTGTTCGGATCGTTCTTGTTGACGATCCCGGTCAGCATCGTCTGGACTTCGTGGGCCTTCATCGGCTCCGGCGGCTTCATCGGCCCGGCCGCCCCGACGAAATCGCCGACCCCGCTCGTCTCGCGGAACAGGTACAGGATGCGGTCGCTGAACTCGACCTCGGCGAAGATGTACCCGTGGAACTTCTTGCGGTACTTGACGACGTTCTTCTCTTGCGTCACCTTCTGGCCGGTTTTCTTGTCCGTGACGTTGACTTTCTTCTTCTCGACGTACTCCTCGACCGGCACGGCGATCTGACCGTACAGATCTTCCAGCCCCTCGATCTTCACCTTACGCTCGATCGCCGCCTTGATCGTGTCCTCGCGCCCGCTCTGCACCTTGACGACGTACCACTTCTTCTTGCTCTCGGGCGGGGCCGGCGGCACCTCGGCGGCGGGTTCGGCGGGAGCCTCGGCCGCGATTTCGGCCGGCGAGGGCGTCTCGTCGCCGGTGTCCGACGCCACGTCCTCGGCGACGGGCGGGGCCGGATCCGGCTCCGCGACCGCGACGGGCATCGTGTCGTGCTCGGCCGCCGGGGACTCGTCCGGCGTGCGGGTCTCGTCGCTCATGTCAACCGGCATTGAGATGCCGACCCCACGGGTTGGCTACCACTTCGCCTCTGAGACTTGGCCGGCCTTCTGGACCGCGGTCGATTTCGCAGGCAGCACGCCGACCGTTTCGCGGCTCAGCAGCCAGCCCCAGAACAGGTCCACGGCGAGCAGGAAGAAGGCCATGAAAATCGTCGTGACGAGGACGACGATGGTGTCCTGCACGAGCCGCTTTCGGCTCGACCACGACACCTTGTTCATCTCCGCCTCGGTGGCGATGAGGAACTCGGCGAACGCCGGCAGGTTCACGGTGCGGTAGGCCGCCCACAGGGTCAGGCCGAGGAGTAGGACCGGGAGGGCGGCCCTGGCGTTCTTCAGCACCGGGAACGTCTGGGGGGTACCGTCCGGCGCGCCCGGCTGCTGGGTGAACGGGACGGTGATCGCCCAGGTGTCCGGGAACGATCCCTGCGAGGAAAGGGCGTACACCCCTGTCGCGCCGACGAGCAACATGCCGAGGATCGTCAGACGGCGGACCTTCTGCCCGAGTGCCCGCTTGTAGGGCTTGGCGGTGAACCACCCCTGCTCGTCCAGGCCCAGCATCCACCGCTCGCCGCGCGGCGAAGTGAAGAGGCGGTAGGCGGCGAAGAGTAATCCGAGGCCGACCGCCGCGGCGGCGATCTGTCCGGCTTGGCCATCGAACGCCAGCCCGACCGCCCGGGCGATGAAGAATACCGCGACGGCGGCCGAGATCATCAGGAAGATGCCGCCGCGGATGCCGCGGGGCGGGTTCTCGCCGGCCAGAGCGTGACCGAAGCGGGCGAGGGCGACCACGACGCCGACCTCGACCAGTGTCCAGAACCCCCAATCGAGGAGGTTGTTGCCGCCCAGTTGCGGGGTGACGTACTGCGCCCACAGGAGCGGGACGGCGTACAGCACGACCGCGAGGGCCGCGAGGACGTACACGGCCCCGAGGAGGCTGGCCGTGAGGAGGCCGGCGGGGGCACTCGGCGTCCGGGGTTGCGAGCTGGTTTCAACGGCGGTAGCCATGCTCCGTCCTCTCCGATCCGCTGTCCCCGTCGGGGGCAAACCCTGCCCCCGACAACCCGACCGGCCCACGCCCCCGGGGTATCACCCGGGGCCGGGGCCGGCGGCTCGAACGCACTGTCCGTCTGGCTGGAATCACGGCCGGTAGCAGGAGCGGAGGGACTCGAACCCCCGACCGGTGGTTTTGGAAACCACTGCTCTACCAACTGAGCTACGCTCCTTCGGAGCGAGCTATCAGCTATCAGCTATCAGCTATCAGCCAGACCCTTGCAACGGACACAGACCGAGAAAAATCTCGCCGCCCGGCTCCGGTTGGCTGGCTGATAGCTTGTCGCTGATAGCTTGTAGCTCCCTGACCCGGCTTCACGTCACTTCTTGGCGGGCGGATCCTCGGCCAGGATTTTGGTAACCACCCCGGAGCCGACGGTCTTGCCGCCCTCGCGGATGGCGAACCGCAGCCCCTCGTCCATGGCGACGGGCATGCCTTCCATCAGATCGACCTTGATCTTGACGTTGTCGCCCGGCATGCACATCTCGACGCCCTCGGGGAGGGTGATCGACCCGGTCACGTCCGTCGTCCGGAAGTAGAACTGCGGCTTGTACTTGCTGAAGAACGGGGTGTGCCGGCCGCCCTCGTCCTTCGACAACACGTAGATGCTGGCCTCGAACTTGGTGTGCGGGGTGATGCTCCCCGGTTTGGCCAGCACCTGCCCGCGCTCGATGCCGTCGCGGTCGATCCCGCGGAGCAAGGCCCCGACGTTGTCGCCGGCGATCGCCCGGTCGAGCGTCTTCTGGAACATTTCGATGCCGGTGAGGACCGTCTTGACGTTGTCCTTCCGGAGGCCGATGATCTCGACTTCGTCGCCGACCTTGGCGGTCCCGCGCTCGACCCGCCCGGTCGCCACGGTGCCGCGCCCCTTGATCGAGAACACGTCCTCGATGGACATGAGGAACGGCTTGTCCTCTTCCCGCACCGGGAGGGGGACGTAGGTGTCGAGGGCGAACATGAGGGCGTCGATCGACAGCGACCCGGGGTTGTCGGTCGTCGGGTTCTCGAGCGCCTCCTTCGACCGGCCGTAGACGATCGGGATCTCGTCGCCCGCGAACTCGTACTTGTTGAGGAGGTCGCGGAGTTCCATCACGACGAGCGGGATGAGTTCCGGGTCCGCCTTGTCGCACTTGTTCATGTACACGACCATCTTCGGCACCCCGACCTGCTTGGCGAGCAGGATGTGCTCCCGGGTCTGGGGCATCGGGCCGTCGTCGGCGGCGACCACCAGGATGGCCGCGTCCATCTGGGCGGCCCCGGTGATCATGTTCTTGATGTAGTCGGCGTGCCCGGGGCAGTCGATGTGGGCGTAGTGCCGGCCCGACACGCTGACCGGGAAGGTCATGCCGGCGTCGAGGGCCGGGAAGTCGAGCAAGTCCTTGTACGGGAGGGCGTCCTTGCTGGCGACGGTCCGGTCGTTGGTCTCGTACTCGACGTGCGAGACGGCGATCGTCACCGTCTTGTTGGCGTCGCGGACGATCCCGCCCTTGGCGATGCTGGAGTAGTCCTTGAAGTCCTTGATCTTGTTGATGTGGGCGTTGCGGGCCAGGATCGCCGCCGTGGTCGTGGTCTTGCCGTGGTCGATGTGACCGATGGTGCCGACGTTCACGTGCGGCTTGTTCCGCTCGAAAGTCCCCTTAGCCATCGCTCCTCACTCCTCGCAGGTGACAGTTGATCCGGGTGGTCGGAGGCTCCGGGCCGCCGCGTAACGTCGGCCGACTCTCCCACCGCGCCGCCGGCCCCGGCATGGTCCGAGAGAGCTGCTGCTGGGACTCGAACCCAGGACCTCTTCCTTACCAAGGAAGTGCTCTACCAACTGAGCTACAGCAGCGAAAGCGACACGCGGCCCGGGCCGGCGTCGGCACGGGCAGTGATACGAGGGGCGGCCGGTTCCGGCCAGAGCGGGCGATGGGATTTGAACCCACGACATCTTGCTTGGAAGGCAAGAGCTCTACCGCTGAGCTACACCCGCGGGCTTCGCGGAAGGACGGGGGTTGAGGGATGGGGGATGAAGCGAATGCCGAGTGTGCCTTCCGGCTTTCGCTTCATCCCCATCCCTCAACCCCCGTCCCCCCGATTGGGTAGGGAGGGATTCGAACCCCCGAACTCGTTAGAGGCCAGGTTTACAGCCTGGTGCAATTGACCACTCTGCCACCTACCCGAACTACCGTCTCGTGGCTCGTTATACGACTTCGGGCGTGGCGCGGTAAGCTCGCGGAGGGAATCGAACCCACGACCGGCGGTTTACAAAACCGCTGCTCTACCAACTGAGCTACGCGAGCGCGGATGTCGCCCCGGGAGCCATCAAATTAGGCCGCCCCGAAGGTCGCTTCAAGCCGAATTTCCCGGACAACCGCCACACCCACGACGGCAACGAATCGGCACCCGCTAGACGCGCCCGCGAACCGCGGGGTTCGGGCCACGGGTCGAGAAACGACTTCGTCGCAAGCCCGCGCAGTTCGTCCGACCACTGGCAACGCCCGAACCGCCGTGGGAGTCCCTTCCCTGTGAATAAGGCGGCGTGCTTGCTATCCGCCCCGGGTGTCTTAGGACTACCGGACAGAACCTCGGGCTTGTAGGTCGGGCTGTGCCCGACATCTTTTGTCCCGTTGAGGTTGTGTCGGGCACAGCCCGACCTACGAAGAGTTTCGTCCGGTAATCCTTAGCACCCGGGCCGGTCGCGTCACGGGAACAGCGTCCTCGCCTGCGCCTCCACGTCGGCCGACCAGCGGTAGATGGTCGGCTTGCCGGCCGCGCCGGGGTCGTAGCCCGGCGACCGCGGCGGCTCGACGAGATAATAGTCGTCCGTACCAGCGTCCTTCGTGAACATCAGCAGGTACGGTCCGGAGCCGGTGAACCCGTCCGCGGTGGGCAAGTTCGGAATCCGGATCGTGACCCCGGTCGTGCGGCCTCTCGGCAGGCAATTCTCGATCACCTTCGCCCGGTCGCCGGGCTTCCCATCCGGCCCGACCTCAACCTCCGCGACCAATGCCCCGCCGCGGCCCTTCTCGCCGAGGACGACGGCGGCACCCGCCCGCGACACGACCGGCCCGCGGCTCTTCCCCGTGGCGGCGACCCCGAGCCATGCCAGCCAACCGAGGAACAGCGCCGCCGCGACGACGAGCAATACCCGGGAACGGTTCATCGCTCCCCCCGCCGGGGGGCGTCGCCGAGGGTCAGCGCGAACCCGTCGGTCAGCGCCTTGTCGAGGTCGAACAGGTCGTGGAAGTCGTCCGGGTCGTCCCGGTCGGACTTGCTCAGCCGCTCCACCCGGATGAGGCGGAAGACCATCTCGCCGAAGTCGTCGGTCGTGCGGACGCCCCACTGCTTGAACACGACCGGGGCCATCATCCCGAACTCGCGGACGGCCAGGTCGCACGCCCCGCGGAGGAGTTCGCCCCCGCTGACGTGGTGTTCGGCCTCGGCCTCGTCGTCGTCCGCCGCCCCCCGGCCGAGCCGGTCCTGGGTGAAGCTCACGGCCTCGCAGACGAACTCGTAGGCCTCGTAGGCGTACCGCGGGTCGGCGCGGATCAGTTCGAGAATCTTCGGGTCCACTCGCACTCCCGTTTGAAGTGAGGCCGTGGTGTGGAGTTGTCCCTACAAAGCCCCCGGGACAGCGGTCCCGGGGCTTTCGCCACCTCACCACCTCACCACCCCACCACTTGACCTGTTCTACAACCTCGTCAGCACCTCGGCGGCGGCGACCGGCAGGCGGCGGCCGTCCTCGAACTCGACGAGCAGGCGGCGGGCGAGGATTTCGTGGGCCAGCACCCGCCCCTGCCCCTTGCTCGTCACGACCCGCGACCCGACCGGCGGGAGTTCGTGCTGGAACTCCTCGTACACGTCCTGCTCGAACCGCAGGCAGCACTTGAGCCGCCCGCACCGGCCGGAAATCTTCGTCGGGTCGAGGGTCGATTTCTGGAGCTTGGCCATCCGCATGCTGACCGGCGGCATCACCACCATGTGGGTGTTGCAACAGACCGGCTTGCCGCAGTCGCCGTAGTCGGCGAGCAACTTCGCCTCGTCGCGGACGCCGATCTGCCGGAGTTCGATCCGGACGTGGAACTCGCGGGCCATGCTCCGGACGAGGTCGCGGAAATCGACCCGCTGCTCGGCGAGGAAGTAGAAGATGAGGCGGTCGCCGCCGAACAGGTGTTCGACCTGGACGAGTTGCATCGCCAGCTTGTGCCGGGCGATGAGCTGTTCCGCGGCCGCGAACTGCTTCCGCTCGACCTCGCGGAGGTGGGCGATCTTCGCCCGGTCTTCCGGGGCGGCGACGCGGACGATCTCGCCGCGGGTCGGGTCGGGCAGCACGGCGACGGCCTGCGGGGTCGCCGGGCAGAGGACTTCGCCGACCTCCTGCCCGCGCTCGCCCCGGACGATGACGGCGTCGCCCCGGCGGACGCCGTCGCCGGGCGGGGCGGTGAACTCGCCGATGTAGCGCATGACCCCGTGGCGGACGAGGTACGTCGGGGTCGCCGGCGGGGCGGGGGGTGCGGTCATGGGGGTATCATCTCGCGGCGGCGTCACAGGTGCAACTCGACGACATCTTTCTCGCGCAGCACGTGGTCGCGGCCGACCGTCTGGCCGTCGAACGCCCCGCTCCCCCAGACCCGGGCCGTCTTTACCCCCTCCTCGAAATCTTTATGAACCCGCCCGGCGAGTTCGGCCACGGTGCTCCCGACCGGGCAGGTGAACGGGCTGGTCATGTCCGCCGGCTTGCCCGGCTGCTTCGTGTAGACCCGCATCACGCCGAGGAGGGCGTAGAGCGCCTGGCGGAGGTCGTCCGCCCCGGTCCCCCGCTCGGCCGAAACCACGACCGTCGGGAAGCGGTCGCCGAACGCCTCCCGCGCCAGTTCGAGGCGGATGTCGGCGGCCTCGTCGTCGGCCTTGTTCGCCACGAGGAGGGTCTTGAGCGCGTAGGTCGTCGGGTCGTCGTCGGCCGGGAAGTCGCGGACGAGTTCGCGGCGGGCCAGCTTGAGCCGGTCGAGGGTGGCCTGGGTCGCGGCCGGGCCGTCGTCGTCGGCCAGGTCGAGGAACAGCACGGCGGCGTCGGCCGCGCGGGTGAGGTCGGTGACGAAGTGGTCGTAGTGGTCGGCCGTGACCGGCGGGAGATCGACGAGCTGGACGCGCACGTCCTCGAAGTCCATCATCCCCGGGATCGGCTCGCGGGTGGTGAACGGGTACGGGGCGACGGCCGGCGTCGCCTTCGTGAGCCGGGCGAGGAGGCGCGACTTGCCGGCGTTCGGCGGGCCGAGGAAGACGACCTGCCCGGCCCCCTGCTTGGGAATTTTGAACGTGCCGGGGGCGGCCTTCTTCGGCCCGAGCGCGGCCTGCTCGATCTCGTCGGTGAGTTCGCTGATCTTCGTCTTGAGTTCGGCCTGGACCTTCTCGCTCGCTTTATGCTTGGGCAGGATCACCCACATCTCGCGCAGGGCGGCGAGCTTCTCCTCGGGCGTCTTGCCCTTCTTGTACCGGGCCTCGGCGTCGTGGTAGTGCGGGGGGAGGTTGACGGCCATGACAGCGGGGATGGAGGTTGGGGAACGAGGCAGCTCGGACCGGCGACTATGCGGTGATTGTACCGAACCGCTCGCGCAAGAGCGCGACCGCGTCCGCGGGCAGGCGGTGGTTCTCGCCGAGTTTCAGCGCGCGGACGTTGCCGAGGTGCGCCGACTCCGCGAGCGCGACGGCCCCAGCGAACCCGAGGCGCGTGCCGGTCAGGTCGAGTTCGCACAACCCCGCGAGGCCGAAGGACGCGAGTGCCGCGATGCCGAAGGACGCGAGTGCCTCGACGCCCGCGTCGCCGAACGGGTTCCACGCCAGCGACAGCGCCCGCAACCCGCCGAGTCTACCGCCCGCCGCGAGCCGTTGTAGCCCGGCGTCGGTGATGCCGCAATTCGAGAGGTCGAGCCGCGCCAGCCCCGCGTACGCCCCGCCATTCAGGAGTGCGTCGGCCCCTTCACCGCCGATCGGGTTGGCGGCGAAGTTGAGCGATTCGACGCCGCCGAACCCGCCCGCCCGTCCGAGCGCGACGGCCCCCGCCGCGGTGATCCGGTTCCCGGCAAGGTCGAGCGACGCGAGTGAAGTCAATGTTCCGCACGACGCGAGCGCCGCGGCCCCGCCGTCCTCAATGTCGTTGAACCCGAGATTCAGGGTGCGAAGGCCCGCGAGCGAAGCAGCACCGGCCACCGCCGTAGCACCGGCGGGTCCGATCGCGTTGAAACCCAGGCTCAATTCCGTCAGCATGTGCGAGACGCCGGAAACGACGGCCCCCACCCCGCACGACCCGAGGTCGCATCGCGTCAGCCGAAGATTCGTCAGCGGCGAGGCGACTGCCCCGCTCACCCATCCGCCGCCGAGGGGGTTGTCGGAAAGATCGAGCGACGACAGCGTTTCGAGGCGGCCCGCGAAGAGTGCGGCGAGGTCCGCCGGGCCGAGCCGGTTGTCGGCGAGTTCCAGCGCCGTCAGGTGCGAGAGCCACGGGGCCGCACGCAGTGCGGCGATCCCGTCCGCGGCGAGGGCGTTCCCGGACAGCCCGAGTTCGCGCAGCCCGCCGAGGTACGCCGACCCCGCGAGGTCGCGCACGCCCGCCGCGCCGATCCGGTTGCCGGTCAGGTCGAGCCGCCGCAACTTCGCCAGGTGCGGGCAGGCGGCGAGTTCGCCCACGAACGGTTGCACCGCGACGAGCCGCACGTCGCGCAGCGGCGTCATCCGGAATAGCCCGCCACCGATGCTGATGAATGCCCGCCCCGACAGCGACATCCCCTCGACGAACCCGCGGCGGGCGACGAAATCCTTCGCCCCCCACGGTGCGAATGCGGAAGTTTTCACCGCGGAGGGCGCGGAGGACGCAGAGAGAGAAGGAGGGTTGATACATGTACTTTCTCCGCGCCCTCCGCGGTGAAAGTCTTCGACTTGCCTACGGATTTGTCGTGCCCGATCCCGTTCGCCCTGCGCGTCGAGCCAGTCGGCGAACGCGAGCCGCGGGGCGTCGGAGTCCGGGACCGCGAGTACGGCGTCGAGTAATTTGCGTTCGGCGTGCGACAGCGACGGCGGATCCGGCGGCCGAAACGTCTCCGGGTCGTGCAAGTCGCGCACGCCCGGGGCGCGGTACGACGGGCTGTGCGCCAGCTTCGTGTACGCGGCGGGGGTGAGCGCGTCGAACCGGAACCGCCGGGGGCGGGGATTTGCGAACCCGGGCAGCCGCATAAAACCGTCCTGTGCCGGAGGCGCTGGCCCGCCAGGGTACCG
>Ga0105047_10003801_pt1 | contig 26521 bp, 22 predicted proteins | sample MAT04_FD_78384 | JGI IMG/M metagenome (GOLD analysis project Ga0105047, IMG submission 78384) | Freshwater microbial communities from Lake Fryxell liftoff mats and glacier meltwater in Antarctica - MAT-04 (megahit assembly) | ecosystem: Environmental > Aquatic > Freshwater > Ice > Liftoff... | reverse complement strand
CAGGAAGTAAAAGCTCTGGTCTTTGCCGACCACGAATTCGACCGTTCCTGCGCTCTGGTAATTGACGGCCTTGGCCAGCTGCACCGCCTGCTCGCCCATGGCTTTGCGGGTGGCCTCGCTGATGAAGGGGCTTGGCGCCTCTTCAATCACCTTCTGGTGGCGGCGTTGAATGGAGCACTCGCGCTCGTTCAGGTAAATCACGTTACCAAAGCTGTCGCCGATCAGCTGAATCTCGATGTGGCGGGGCTCTTCGACAAACTTCTCGATGAACACGCGGTCATCGCCAAAGCTGTTGCGCGCTTCGTTGCGGCAGCTGGTGAAGCCTTCAAACGCTTCTTTGTCATTGAACGCCACGCGAAGACCCTTGCCGCCGCCGCCGGCGCTGGCTTTGATCATCACGGGGTAGCCAATGCTCTGGGCAATTTCGACTGCCTTTTCAGGCGTCTCGATCGCATCGTTCACGCCGGGAATGCAGTTCACGCCTGCCGCACCAGCCAGCTTCTTGGACTCAATCTTGTCGCCCATGGCGCCAATGGAATGGTGTTTGGGGCCGATGAAGATGATGCCCTCTTCTTCCACGCGCTTGGCAAAGCCCGCGTTCTCGCTCAAAAAGCCATAGCCAGGATGCACGGCCTGCGCACCGGTCTGCTTGCAGGCGGCAATGATCTTGTCCGCCATCAGGTAGCTCTCGCGGCTGGGCGCGGGGCCAATGTGCACAGCCTCGTCCGCCATCATGACGTGGCGGGCGTCCTTGTCGGCCTCGGAATACACGGCCACGGTTTTGATGCCCATCTTGCGGGCGGTGGCGATGACGCGGCAGGCGATTTCGCCCCGGTTGGCGATCAGAATTTTTGTAAACATTTGCAGTCTCCTAACGTTATTTGGTCAGCGAAATTTGGGATTCACTTGGTGCTGGGCTCGCAGCGGACACGGCGTATCCGCCTCCGCGAATGTCCTCCGCCCGCTGCGCGGGCTCCCCCTTGATTTCGCTGCGGCAGACACACCATGACCTCTGCTGCGAAGTACCGATGTGGTGTCTCACATGGGAATACCCATTAACCGGGATCGGGGTGCCCGGGCGTTTTGCGCAGGTCAAGGAGGAGGCCAAAGGCCGGGGGACACGGAGCAAAACGTCCGGGTAGCCCGAGCCAGCGCGAGAACAGTTCATGGACATGCGAAAACTTACAGCGGAATGTTTCCGTGCTTGCGCCACGGGTTTTCCAGCTTTTTGTCTTTGAGCATCACCAATGAGCGGCAGATGCGCTTGCGGGTCTCGCTGGGCAAAATCACGTCATCAATAAAACCCCGTGCGCCAGCTACAAACGGATTGGCAAAGCGGGCTTTGTATTCAGCCTCTTTGGCGGCCAGCTTCGCAGGGTCACCCTTGTCTTCACGGAAGATGATTTCCACCGCGCCCTTGGCACCCATGACCGCAATCTCGGCGTTAGGCCAGGCAAAGTTCACGTCGCCGCGCAGGTGTTTGGAGGCCATCACGTCATAGGCGCCGCCGTAGGCTTTGCGGGTAATGACGGTGATTTTTGGCACCGTGCACTCGGCATACGCATACAGCAGTTTGGCACCGTGCTTGATGATGCCGCCGTACTCTTGGCTGGTGCCGGGCATGAAACCGGGCACGTCCACAAACGTGATGACCGGAATGTTGAACGCATCGCAAAAGCGCACAAAACGCGCCGCCTTGATGGAGCTCTTGATGTCCAGGCAACCGGCCAGCACCAGCGGCTGGTTGGCCACGATACCCACGGTCTGGCCGTCCATGCGGGCAAAGCCAATGAGGATGTTTTTGGCGTACTCGGGCTGCAATTCAAAGAAGTCGCCATCGTCCACCGTCTTGACGATCAGCTCCTTCATGTCATAGGCCTTGTTGGCGTTGTCCGGTACCAAGGTGTCCAGACTTTTGTCAATTCTGTCGCTAGGGTCCCCACTCTTGCGCACGGGCGCTTTTTCGCGGTTGGAGAGGGGCAGGTAGTTGTAGAGGCGGCGCAGCATCAGCAGCGCTTCCACATCGTTCTCAAACGCCAGGTCGGCCACGCCACTCTTGGTGGTGTGGGTGATGGCGCCGCCCAGTTCTTCGGCGGTCACGTCTTCGTGCGTCACAGTCTTCACCACTTCAGGGCCGGTGACGAACATGTAGGAGCTGTCTTTGACCATGAAGATGAAATCGGTCATGGCCGGCGAATACACCGCGCCGCCGGCCGATGGGCCCATGATCATGCTGATTTGCGGAATGACGCCGCTGGCCATCACGTTGCGCTGGAACACGTCGGCATAGCCGCCCAATGAGGCCACGCCTTCCTGAATGCGGGCGCCGCCCGAGTCGTTCAGACCGATCACCGGTGCGCCGACCTTCATGGCCTGGTCCATCACCTTGCAGATTTTCTCGGCATGGGCTTCTGACAGCGCGCCACCGAACACGGTGAAATCCTGGCTGAACACAAACACCAGGCGGCCGTTGATCATGCCGTAGCCGGTGACCACGCCGTCGCCGGGAATCTTGTTGTCCTGCATGCCGAAGTCCACACAGCGGTGCTCGACAAACATGTCCCACTCTTCAAACGTGCCTTCATCGAGCAGCAGCTCCAGTCGCTCGCGGGCGGTGAGTTTGCCTTTTTTGTGCTGGGCCGCGATACGTTTTTCGCCGCCGCCCTGGCGCGCGAGTTCGCGCTTGGCTTCCAACTGTTCAAGAATGTCGTGCATGGTTTTCTTCTTTCAGGTCAGTGATGGGGGTTGATTCAGTTGCTACTTAATTAATAGCGGCTCACGCATTACTGGCAAGGGCTGCAAGCAGATTTCGTGCTGCAGTAGAGGCCGCCATCTGGCCCGATGCCACAGCGCTGGTCAACTCGGGCAAGCGCGCGCGCACCGCGGGGTTTTGCTTGAAGGCGAGCTTCAGACCGGCGTCAATGCGCTCCCACATCCAGGCCAGTGACTGGCTCTGGCGGCGGCTGGCCGACTGGCCGTTGGTGCTCTGCAGGGTCTGGAATTGGGCGACGGCGCTCCAGAAGTCATCAATGCCTTCACTTTTCAAAGCGCTGAGCCGCATTACCTGCGGATGCCACACGGTGGTCGAATGCGGGTTGTGGCCGGGGCTGCCATGCATGCCGAGCAGGCGCAGCGAGGAGGCAATCTGGGCCTGCGCCCGCGTGGCGGCGTCGGGGTCAATATCGGCTTTGTTGATGAGCACCAGATCGGCCAACTCCATCACGCCTTTTTTGATGGCCTGCAGGTCGTCGCCCGCATTGGGCAGTTGCATCAGCACAAACATGTCGGTCATGCCCTGCACCGCCGTTTCGCTCTGACCCACGCCCACGGTTTCGACAATCACGATGTCGTAGCCCGCTGCCTCACACACCAGCATGGCTTCACGCGTTTTTTCAGCCACACCGCCCAGGGTGCCGCTGCTGGGGCTGGGGCGGATGTAGGCTTCCTCGCGCACCGAAAGCAGCTCCATACGCGTCTTGTCGCCCAAAATGGAGCCGCCCGATACCGTGCTGGAAGGGTCAATGGTGAGCACCGCCACGCGGTGGCCCTTGCCAATCAAATACAGGCCCAGCGCCTCGATGAACGTGGACTTGCCCACGCCCGGCACACCGCTGATGCCCAGCCGGAAGGACTTGCCAGTGTGCGGCAGCAATCCGGTCAGGAGTTCATCGGCCTGCGCCCGGTGGTCGGCGCGGGTGGATTCCAGCTGCGTGATGGCTTTGGCAATGGCACGGCGCTGCTGGGGGCCAGCGCTTTGCGTAATCGCGGCAACGGAAATGGGGTTCACAAAAATCAGGCGATGGCTTGGTTGATTTGCGCCAGCACGTCTTTGGCAGACACCGGAATCGGCGTGCCCGGGCCATAGATGCCTTTGACTCCCGCCGCGTACAACATGTCGTAGTCCTGGCGCGGAATCACGCCGCCCACGAAGACAATGATGTCGTCTGCCCCCTGCTTCTTCAGCTCCGCAATGATGGCGGGCACCAGGGTCTTGTGACCGGCCGCAAGGGTAGACACACCCACTGCGTGCACATCGTTCTCGATGGCTTGTCGGGCGCATTCCTCGGGGGTTTGGAACAGCGGGCCCATGTCCACATCAAAGCCCAAATCCGCAAAGGCGGTGGCCACCACCTTGGCACCCCGGTCGTGGCCGTCCTGGCCCAGTTTGCTGATCATCACGCGGGGGCGACGGCCTTGCACTTCGGCAAAGTCGGCAATATCGACTTTGAGCTGGTTCCAGAACTCCATGGTGTCGCCCTGCGCGGAGTCGTAGGCTGCGGCGTACACACCGCTGACTTTGTTGGTATCTGCGCGGTGGCGACCATAGACTTCCTCCAGCGCATCGCTCACCTCGCCCACGGTAGCCCGCACACGCATGGCTTGAATGCTGAGGTCCAACAGGTTGCCCGTATTGTGTCCTGCTGCAAAAGTGATAGCAGCCAGCGCAGCACCCACAAGGGCTGGATCGCGTTTTGCCTTGATTTCCTTGAGGCGTGCAATTTGACTTTCACGCACGGCTACGTTGTCAATATCACGTGCATCAATCGGATCTTCGGTCTTGAGTTTGTACTTGTTGACGCCCACGATCACGTCCTGGCCGCTGTCGATGCGGGCCTGCTTGTCGGCTGCGGCCGCTTCAATCTTCAGCTTGGCCCAGCCGCTGTCCACGGCCCGGGTCATGCCGCCCATGGCTTCGACTTCTTCGATGATCTTCCACGCGGCATCGGCCATGTCCTGCGTGAGCTTCTCCATCATGTAGCTGCCCGCCCAGGGGTCCACCACATTGGTGATGTGGGTTTCTTCCTGGATGATCAGCTGGGTGTTGCGGGCAATACGGCTGGAAAATTCGGTAGGCAGCGCAATGGCCTCGTCAAAGCTATTGGTGTGCAGACTTTGCGTGCCACCGAACACCGCCGCCATGGCCTCAATGGTGGTGCGCACCACGTTGTTGTAGGGGTCTTGCTCGGTCAGGCTCCAGCCGCTGGTCTGGCAGTGGGTGCGCAGCATGAGCGATTTGGGGCTCTTGGCGTCAAAGCCTTTCATGATGCGGCACCACAAGAGCCGCGCCGCGCGCATTTTGGCCACTTCCAGATAGAAGTTCATGCCAATCGCCCAGAAGAACGAGAGGCGCCCGGCAAATTCGTCCACATCCAGCCCGGTGCCAATGGCGGTCTTCACGTATTCCTTGCCGTCGGCCAGGGTGAAAGCCAGTTCCAGCGCCTGGTTGGCACCGGCCTCTTGCATGTGGTAACCCGAAATCGAGATCGAGTTGAACTTGGGCATATTCTTGGCGGTGTAGCCAATGATGTCGCCAATGATGCGCATGCTGGGCGCAGGCGGGTAGATGTAGGTGTTGCGCACCATGAACTCTTTCAGAATATCGTTCTGAATGGTTCCCGAGAGCTGGTCCTGCGACACGCCCTGCTCTTCAGCCGCCACCACGTAGCCGGCCAGCACCGGCAGCACCGCGCCGTTCATGGTCATGGAGACCGACACCTTGTCCAGCGGGATCTGGTCAAACAGAATTTTCATGTCCTCAACCGAGTCAATCGCCACACCGGCCTTGCCCACGTCGCCGGTCACGCGGGGATGGTCGGAGTCATAGCCACGGTGGGTGGCCAAGTCAAACGCGACCGACACGCCCTGTCCACCGGCCGCCAAGGCCTTGCGGTAGAAGGCATTGGACTCTTCTGCGGTCGAAAAGCCGGCGTATTGCCGAATCGTCCAGGGGCGCACAGAGTACATGGTGGCCTGCGGGCCGCGCAGGTAGGGCTCAAAGCCGGGCAAGGTGTTGGTGTACTGCAGGTGGGCGGTGTCTTCTGCGGTGTAGAGCGGTTTGACGGAGATACCGTCCGGTGTGATCCAGTTCAGCGCCTCGACATTGCCACCGGGCGCCGACTTGGCTGCTGCCTTGGCCCAGGCGTCCAGGTTGGCGGCTTTGAATTCACGGTTCTTTTCGGTCATGACAAATCCAATCTTCCGTATGCAGACACCGTTGGAAGGCGACTGCAGGCAATTAAGGGCCGTTAAATGAATGGCGAACGAGCCCACAGTGCTTGAGCCAGCGCAGTCTTTTAGTTTACATTATTCATAATTATTGATTCAGAATATTCTGTTCAGCTTACAAGGTGCCCATGGCAGCGCTTCCAACCGATTCCCCCAATGACCGCTCACTTGCGCCTCGCGCACTGTATGTTGAGGTAGCGGAGCGGCTGCGTCAACGCATATTCAGCCAGGAGCTGGAGCCTGGCAGCTGGATTGACGAGCTCAAGATTGCCGAGGCCTATGGCATCAGCCGCACGCCCCTGCGCGAGGCCCTCAAGGTGTTGGCTGCCGAGGGTTTGATCACCATGAAGGTGCGCCGCGGCGCCTATGTGACGGAGGTTTCCACGCGCGACCTCTCCGACGTGTACCACCTGCTGAGCCTGCTGGAGAGCGATGCCGCCGGCGTGGTGGCCACCCAGGCCACCGACGATCAACTGCAAGAATTGCAAACCCTGCACCGTGAACTGGAAACCGCCGCCCTGCCCGGTCAGCAAGACCGCGAACGCTTTTTTGCAATCAACGAGCGTTTTCATATGCGCTTGCTGGAGATTGCCGACAACCGCTGGCGCGACCAGATGGTGGCCGACCTTCGCAAGGTGATGAAGCTGAATCGGCATAACTCGCTGTTCAAATCGGGGCGCATTGACGAGTCGCTGCAAGAGCACCGCGCCATCATGGCTGCGCTGGCCGCGCGGGATGCCACCGCTACGGTGCAGCGGATGCAGGCGCATTTTGCCAATGGCCTGGAGGCCGCTGCTTGATTTATTTGCTATTACTTTAATAGCTGCTTGCGCAATACCGACGGGGGCTAAAGGCCAATTTGATCCAAAGTCAGCAACTGCATCGCCGCATGGGCTTGGGTCGCAACGTCGCGCGCAGGCTGGCCTTTTAAACGGTGGTCGCTCCACACCTGCCGCCAGCGCCGTGCACCGGGCTGACCATGGCGCAAGCCGAGCATGTGCCGTGCAATATTGCTCCAGGGGGTGCCGTGCGCAGCGGCCTCGCGGCCCATGTAGGCCACCATGTGCTGTTCCACCGCATCGCGGGTAATGTCTGACGGGGTTTGGCCATAAAACGTGGTGTCCCAGGCGCTCATGCACCAGGGGTTGTGATAAGCCTCACGGCCCACCATCACGCCATCCAGTTGATTCAATTGCTCGGCAATCTGGGCATCGGTGGTGATGCCGCCATTGACAACGATGCACAGTTGGGGAAAGTCGGCTTTAAGCCGGTGCGCCACGTCGTAGCGCAGAGGCGGCACTTCCCGGTTTTCTTTCGGTGACAGACCTTTGAGCCAGGCGTTACGGGCATGGACGATAAAAACGGAGCAGCCCGCCTCGCTGACCGACCCCACAAAGTCACGAACCAAGTCGTAACTCTCGCTTTTGTCGATGCCAATGCGGTGCTTGACGGTGACCGGCACGCTCACCGCATCAACCATGGCCTTGATGCAATCGGCAACCAGTTGCGGCTCGTTCATCAAACACGCACCAAAGGCGCCGCGCTGCACACGCTCGCTGGGGCAGCCGCAATTGAGGTTGATTTCGTCGTAACCCCACTGCTCGCCCAGCTTGGCGCAGTGCGCCAGATCGCCCGGTTCACTACCACCCAACTGCAAGGCAACCGGATGCTCTGGCGCATTGAAGTCAAGATGCCGCGCCACGTCCCCATGGATCAATGCGCCAGTGGTCACCATTTCGGTGTACAACAACGCGTGGCGCGTCAGCAGGCGGTGGAAATAGCGGCAATGGCGGTCAGTCCAGTCCATCATCGGGGCGACGCTGAGCCGCCACCGGTCTGCAGAAGTGTGAGAAGAAATTACAGCCCGGTCGATGCCAGACGAAATGGGGTCAAGAGACATGGGGGGGATTATCCCCGCCTGGCCCGTCACCCCATGCCACCACACCATTGCGCCCTTGGCGCTTGGCCTGATACAGGGCCGTGTCGGCCCGTTCAACCAGACTTGCCGGGGTGTCCGACTTGGTTGCGAGCGCAACGCCCAAACTGGCCGTCAAGTTGCGATGCGGGCACTCCGTCGTTTCAATGGCATGGCGAATCCGCTCGGCAACTACCATGGCTTCCGACCAATCGGTATTCGGGAGGATGACTGCAAACTCCTCTCCTCCATATCGGGCCACATGGTCGTAGTTGCGAGCCTCCGCGCGCAAGGTTTGTGCGAGTGTGTGCAAAATCCCATCCCCCGCCACATGACCAAAATCGTCGTTAAACGCTTTGAAATGATCCACATCGACCATGACCAGTGCCATGGGAAGATGCGAGCGCTGAAAACGTGCGTGCTCCTCTGCCAGAACGCGGTCAAATGCACGGCGGTTCAAAAGATCCGTCAGTGAGTCCGTCTGGGCCTGCATGGACAGTTGCTGGTTCAATTCCTCCAGACGTTGCTGGTAACTCTCCAGTTGCTTTTGGCGCGCTGTTTGTGCCTGCGCCAACAGACGCAACTCCGCGTTGGCCCGCCGCAAGGCCAACAACTCACTGACCTGCCGGGACAATGCTTTTAATGCATCGCTCATGGCAGGCGTCAAGGTGCGAGGGACCCGGTCCAACACGCACACGGTTCCCAAGGCTGAGCCAGATGGCGTAAGTAGCGGTGCGCCAGCGTAGAACCGAATATTTGGGTCACCCGTCACCAGCGGATTGCTGGCAAAACGGCTATCAAGCGAAGCATCACGAACCTCCATGATTTGCTCGGGGTCAAGAATCGCATGAGCGCAGAACGCTTGGCCCCGCGGCGTTTCCATCACATCGACACCCACTTTGGCTTTGAACCACTGGCGATCCTCGTCCACCAATGAAATCAACGCCATGGGCACGCCACAGATGAGTGCTGCGAGGCTGACAATGTCGTCGTAGGCCTGTTCGGCTGGGGTGTCGAGCACAGCGTAGCTCTTGAGCGCCTGCAATCGCAGGGACTCAACAGAGTTGAAAGCGTCATCCATGGGTGTCAACGAGTGCCATTCATTTTGAGAGCAGAAAAACTACGGCGTTACGCACCAAGGTGCGCCGTTGTTTGCCAATGCCATCCACAAGGCCCAACCCGAGCTTGCGGCCAGAGCGGCCCCCGCCAGGCGAACGCCCCATTGTCCGCTGCGCCCGCGAAGGCTACCGCCCGACGGTCCGCGCAGCCGCAGCCACAACCAGGGGCCGGCCATCATGGTGACGCTGGTGCCCAACGCAAAGAGTGCCATCACCATGGCACCGCCCAGGGCGCTTCCCGCCATGGCGGCAACCAGAAGTGCCGAATACAAAAGGCCGCAGGGCAGGAAGGCCCACAAAGTGCCCAAGACCAGCGGGGCACCACCACCACCCCAGCTCGCGGCAAACGACCTGGTGTAGCCCCACACCTTGCGCGCAGCGCTCTCCAGCCAGACTGGCTGACGCGCCTGCAGCAGCAGCATCAGCCCCAACACCAGGGCCGCCACATGGAAAAAGGACCACACCGGCCGCAGCGCTGCCGACTGCACAGTCAGCCAGCCCAAGCCCTGCAGAGAAGCCGCCGCCAGAGCACCCAGCGCGGAATAGCCCAGCACGCGCCCCAACTGAAACGTCCACAGAGCAGCGTTTTTACGCGAGCCGGCGGCCTGTCCAATCCCCGCGCAGGCAGCACCGCACATGGCGACGCAGTGGGGTCCACCCACAAGGCCCATCAACAGAGCAGTGAGCGCCAAAGAAGATTGCATCAGCCGATGCTAAATGATCTTGGAAAAACGCGCCCGCGTGCGGTCTGTCTGCAAATAGCGGTCAAACACCATGGCCACCGCACGCACAAAAAACCAGCCCTGAGCGGTGACCTGAATACCGGCCGAATCAACGGTCACCATCCCTTGATCGGAGAGATCCGCGAGCGCCTCCAGCTCTTTGGCGAAATAGTTTTGAAAGTCCACCAGATAGGCCAGGTTGATCGACTCGAACTGCAATTCGCCCTGACACATCAGCGCCATGATGACGGCACGGCGTACCAAGTCATCGCGCGACAGGGCCAGACCCCGCACGACGGGGAATCGACCTTGGTCGAGGAGATCGCAATACTCCTCCATCGACTTGGCGTTCTGGCTGTAGGTCGCGCCGATCCGGCCAATGGATGACACGCCCAGGCCAATCAAGTCGCAATCTGGCTGGGTGCTGTACCCCTGGAAATTGCGGTGCAGGCGCCCTTGGCGCTTGGCCACAGCCAATGCGTCTTCCGGCAAGGCAAAGTGGTCCATACCGACATACACATAACCCGCACCCATAAAGGCTGCCAGCGAACGGGACAACATGGACACCTTGGCTGCCCCACTGGGCAAGGACACGGTAGCGATGCGCCTTTGCGGTTTGAACCGTTCTGGCAAATGGGCGTAGGCGTACAGGGCAATCCGGTCAGGACGCAACTCGTTGACCTGCGCCAGTGTGCGATCAAAGGACTCCGGGCTTTGTTGGGGAAGTCCGTAGATCAGATCCACATTGATCGAATCAAATCCGCGCGCACGTGCGGCCGCTACCAAAGCAAATACCTGCTCGGCAGGCTGAACACGATGCACTGCTTTTTGCACCGCCGGATCAAAGTCTTGCACTCCAAAGCTCAGCCGGTTGAACCCAAGCTCAGCCAGGGTGTCGAGCCGGGAAGCGTCGATGGTGCGGGGGTCCACCTCAATGGAGTATTCGCCCCCTGGCGCAAACGTGAAATTGCGGCGCAACATGGCCATCAATTCACGCAATTCGTCGTCACTCAAAAATGTGGGGCTGCCCCCACCGAGATGGACCTGACTGACCGTTTGGCCCAACCCGATTTGGGCTGTGTGCAGATCAACTTCACGACTAAGGTAGCGCAGGTACGGCGCCGCACGGTCATGGTGCTTGGTAATGATTTTGTTGCAGGCACAGTAGTAGCACAACGACTCGCAAAACGGAATGTGGACATAGAGTGAGAGCGGCAAGTTCATGGCAGAAGCCCCACCGCGCCGCATTGTCAGGGCTTGTACGTAATCCTCCGCCGTAAATGCTTCGACAAAACGGTCTGCGGTCGGGTACGAGGTATAGCGCGGGCCCGCTACATCGTACCGACGCAACAACTCATCATTTATGGTTTCGGCAACTGGTTTCATGAACACTCCAAGACAGTCGCTACTGTGCCGTGATTTGACTGCCCATCACTTGATTTGCATCAAGAACTTCGAAACTGGGTAAACTGGCATGTCACTTACACTAGGTGAAACCCATGTCTGATCAAACACCCAAGCCCAACTCAGTCGCCGAAACACGGGTGCCTCTTGCCGCGCATGCCGATTCGAAAATGGTTGCAATGAGCCCTCAGTCCATCAAGGTGGCCTGCTCCAGCTGCAATTTGCGCGAACTGTGCATGCCGCTGGGGCTCAGCCCGGCTGAACTGGACCGTATTGACGACGTCGTAGCTAGTCGACGCAAAGTCAAACGTGGAGACATACTTTTTCGCAACGGCGAAAGGTTCACCAGTCTGTATGCCATACGCACTGGATTTTTCAAGACCTGCGTGGCTTCTGAGGATGGCCGCGACCAGGTTACGGGCTTTCAGATGGCAGGCGAAGTGATCGGGCTTGATGGCATTGTTAACGACTATCACACCTGCGATGCCGTGGCACTGGAAGATGCCGAGGTGTGCGTCATGCCCTTTGACCGCATAGAGGAACTGTCAAGAGAGGTCAATGCCCTGCAACGCCATGTTCACAAGATCATGAGCCGCGAAATCGTTCGCGAAAATGGAGTGATGCTCTTGTTGGGCAGTATGCGCGCGGAAGAGCGTCTGGCGGCTTTTTTGCTGAATCTGGTGCAACGGCTGCATGCGCGGGGATTTTCGCAATCCGAGTTGGTCCTGCGGATGACACGCGAGGAAATTGGAAGCTATCTGGGACTGAAGCTGGAAACCGTCAGCCGCACTTTTTCAAAATTTGTGGAAGAAGGCACGGTGGAAGTGAAACAGCGCCACGTCCGCATACTGAATACCAATGCACTCAAAGATATCGTGAACCCGAAGATCTGCAACTGAGTCTGGCTTTTCCACTGGTAATCAGCAAGAACCCTGTTTGGGGCAACCGTCCGGACGCTCTGTCCCTGGCAGAGGGCAACGGTTGACCTCAAATGGCGACATGGACAACAGCGTAGTCAAGGCACTTGACACCATGGTGAGGCCCCAAAACACGAAAAATGCAAGGGTGTACACCCCCTGGCGAGACCAGCCCAGAGGCTGACCAAACCAGTGCAGATCCTGTGGGTCCATCATCGCAAAAACCAGCATTTCCAGCACGCCAGCCACTAGGAACGCAGGCCAGATAATCCACATTAGTCGTTGCTGCAGCATATTCTTCTCCTCTTGGGGATTAGGCATTTCAATGCGGCTTGCCGGATAAATTTATGGTGTTTTGGGGGCAGGAACACCGGTAGCAGCATGGTTGCGCGCCTGTGTGGCGGGTGCCAGACTCGACGGGTTGTCACTCAGAGTCTTGTTGATTTCTATTCCCTTACGGTAATAGTCCTTATCCAACACCGGATCTCTACCGACCAATGCCAAATAGAACGTCACGAATGACGCCACGACTACGATTGCGGGGCCGGAAACGACCAGCCATACGTGACCGAACTTCCACCATGGAGGCGCAGGATTTGGGTTGGATGGGGTCATGAGAAGTCCTTAACGGGGAACAATGAAAACCGATTTTTCCGACACGCGGCCCTGTGAGCCTTGCGCAGAAATTTCGAAGTGAATTACATGAGAACCGGGAGGTGCCACCTCATACGGCGCGTCAACCCGAACAGCCACCCAGCGCGCCTGGGTTGACTCTACGACGACTTCATCGTCAGAGACGACTGCCAAACCAGGCAGACCTTCGACGGAAATTCGGAAACGCTGCGTGGATTCTGTCGCATTCATGACCTGAAGACGGTAAACATTCTCAATGCGACCGCCGTCAACAATGCGTGCCAAAGAACCCCGATCACGAACCACATCGACTTTGAATGGAGTCCGCATCGCCAGGCTCACAGCCATTGCGATCACCACCGATCCAAGAATCGCCGTGTAAACCAGCACCCGTGGGCGCAGCACATGGCGCAGGGTCTGGGACCGCGTCCAGTGCTGGTTCACTGCGTTTTGGGTCGAGTATTTCACCAAGCCCCTTGCGTAACCCATCTTGTCCATGACCGTGTCGCAAACGTCGGCGCAGGCACCGCAGCCAATACATTCGTATTGAAGCCCTTTGCGAATATCAATGCCGGTCGGACAAACCTGAACGCACAGACTGCAATCCACACAGGCACCGAGCTGCAAAGTAGACAGATCAGCCTTTCTGGAACGTGCACCGCGAGGCTCACCGCGTTCTTCGTCGTAGGTGACGATAAGCGTGTCTTTGTCGAACATGGCGCTCTGGAACCGCGCATACGGACACATATGCTTGCACACTTGCTCGCGCATGAAGCCTGCATTGCCATAAGTAGCAAAACCGTAGAAGAAGGTCCAGAAGATTTCCCACGAACCCATGTTGAACTGAACGAACTCCAGTCCCAATTCCTTGATCGGGGTGAAATAGCCGACGAACGTGAAGCCCGTCCACAAAGCCACTGCAAGCCACAAGAGATGCTTGCCAGATTTGCGCAAAAATTTATCAAAATTCCATGGACCCGCATCACGGCGCATGCGCGCTGATCGGTCGCCTTCCAGCTTCTTCTCTATCCACAGAAAAATTTCAGTGTAAACCGTCTGCGGACAGGCGTAACCGCACCACAAACGCCCTGCGACCGCCGTAAAAAGGAACAGCGACAAAGCCGAAATGTCCAAAATACCGGTGAGATAGATGAAGTCCTGCGGATACAGAACCAGATTGAAAATGTAAAAGCGCCGCGAGCCCAAATCAAACAGCACCGCTTGACGATGACCCCAATCCAGCCATGGCACGCCATAGAAAACCAACTGGGTCAAAAAGACCGTGCCCCAGCGCCAGTTGGAAAACAGCCCCGAAACGCTGCGCGGATAGATCTTCTTGTGGGCCTCGTAAAGCGACACCATCTCCGCATCGGCTCCCTCCGGCGGTGCAATGGGCCCCTTGTCTGGGGACTCCATGATGGGGATCACCTTGTGAGGCGGTGTAACTGACGGATCCACAAAAAGTACTCTTTACAGCCCGCGTTTATTTTGCAAGGGCGTTATTCGACAGACCCCAAACATAGGACGCCAAAACACTGATCTGGCTGGCACTCAACTTCTCCGCCTGGACGGGCATTTGATTGACTTTGCCGTTGTTCACCATGGCAATAATCGCGTTTTCGCCATAGCCGTGCAACCAGATGTTATCGGTCAGGTTGGGGGCGCCCAACGCCTGGTTTCCCTTGCCATCCATGCCATGGCAGGCAGCGCAGGCCGCAAACTTTGACTTGCCCAGCTGTGCACGCACCGAATCGTGTGGGCTGCCTGACAGGCTCAGTACATAGTTCGCGACGTTTTTCACATCATCAGCCGTGCCCACGGCAGCAGCCATGGGAGGCATATTGCCGATACGACCCAGATTGAGGGTTTCCTTGATTTTCTCAGGGGAACCGCCATGCAGCCAGTCGCCATCCGTCAGGTTTGGAAAGCCTTTGCTGCCCCGGGCATCAGAGCCGTGGCACTGTGAGCAATTGTTCATGAACAAGCGCTCTCCAATGGCCTGCGCCTGTGGATCGCGAGACACGTCTTCTGGAGTCATAGCAGCGAATTTGGCATACAGCGGCGCCACTTCACGCTCGCCTTTTGCCATCTCGGCCTCATATTGACCATGCGATGACCAGCCCAACTTGCCAGCAGAACTGCCAAAACCCGGGTACATAGCCAAATAGGCCACGGCAAACACGATAGTGATCACGAACAGCCACACCCACCAGCGGGGCAATGGATTGTTCATTTCACGCAAATCGCCATCCCAAACATGCCCCGTCGTGTTGTCATGGGCGGTCATGGCACGAGCCTTGCCGCTGAACCACAACAGAAGCGCGCAGGCCAAAATGCTCACTGCTGTGATAGCTGCGACATAGATCGACCAGAAGTTGCTTGTAAAGTCACTCATTTCATTTCCTTATTCGGTGGATCAGTCCTGCTCGAACGGCAGGTTGGCAGCTTCCGAGAAATCTGCGGAACGTCTGCGGGACCAAGCCCACCACACTATTCCGATGAAGGTCGCAAAACTCGCCACGGTGGCGATCGACCGGAGAATGTTGATGTCCATGTGCTGATCCTCTGCGTTTACTTGAGGGCCAGACCCAAAACCTGCAGGTAGGCAATCGTGGCGTCGAGTTCAGTCTTGCCTTTGGTTTCTTCAACCGACTTGGCAATCTGCTCGTCGGTGTAAGGCACACCGACCGCGCGCAAGGCTTTCATGTGGGCAGGCATCGCATCAGCATCCACCGGTGTCTTTTCGAGCCAGGAATAAGCCGGCATATTCGACTCTGGCACTACGTCCCGTGGATTGGTGAGGTGGATACGGTGCCAGTCATCACTGTACTTGCCGCCTACGCGTGCCAGGTCAGGACCCGTTCGCTTGCTGCCCCACTGGAATGGGTGGTCATACACCGACTCGCCGGCCACAGAGTAGTGACCGTAACGCAAGGTCTCAGCCCGGAAAGGACGGATCATCTGTGAGTGACAGTTGTAGCAACCTTCACGCACATAGACATCACGACCGGCCAATTGCAGCGCGGTATAGGGTTGAATGCCCTTGATCGGTTCCGTGGTGGACTTCTGGAAGAACAGCGGAACGATTTCCACCAACCCTCCGACCAGTAGCACCAGCAGGATCAGGACGATCATCAAAAAGTTATTGGTCTCGATCTTCTCGTGGGAGAAGGACGAATTGTGATTGCTATTTGCCATGGTGTGATCCTTCTCAAGCGTGCGCAGCCATGGCGGGAACGTTGACGTTCACGGCACGTCCGGCGGTAACAGTTTTCAGCGTATTCCACAGCATGATCAGCATGCCGGTCAAATACAGCAGGCCACCGAGCAAGCGCAACACATAGAACGGATAGGTTGCTTTGACAGACTCCACAAAGGTGTAGGTCAAAGTGCCATCAGGGTTGATTGCACGCCACATCAGGCCCTGCATCACGCCGGCAATCCACATGGCAGCGATATAGATCACGATACCGATCGTGGCCGTCCAGAAGTGAATTTCGATGGCTTTAACGCTGTACATCTGCTTCTGACCGAAGAGTTTGGGAATCAGGTAGTACATGGAACCCATAGTCACCAGACCCACCCAGCCTAAAGCACCCGAGTGCACGTGGCCCACGGTCCAGTCGGTGTAGTGGCTCAGCGCGTTAACGGTCTTGATGGACATCATCGGACCTTCGAAGGTCGACATGCCGTAGAAAGACAGGGACACGATCAGGAAGCGCAGAATCGGGTCATCGCGCAGTTTGTGCCAGGCACCCGACAAAGTCATGATGCCGTTGATCATGCCACCCCAGCTGGGAGCCAGAAGGATCAGGGAGAACACCATACCAACAGACTGGGTCCAGTCAGGCAATGCTGTGTAGTGCAGGTGGTGGGGACCCGCCCACATGTAAGTGAAGATCAGCGCCCAGAAGTGAACGATGGACAAGCGATAGCTGTACACCGGGCGACCAGCCTGCTTGGGGATAAAGTAGTACATCATTCCGAGGAAGCCGGCGGTCAGGAAGAAGCCCACCGCATTGTGACCGTACCACCACTGCACCATGGCATCCTGCACCCCAGCGTATGCGGAGTAGGACTTCATGGCGCCCGCGGGAATAGCCGCACTGTTGACCAGATGCAGAATGGCCACTGCGAGAATGAACGCGCCAAAGAACCAGTTGGCCACATAGATGTGCTTGACCTTGCGCGTGCCGACGGTACCGAAGAAGACGATCGCAAACGACACCCAAACCAGGGTAATCAGAATGTCGATGGGCCACTCCAGCTCGGCGTATTCCTTGCCTTGGGTGTAGCCCAACGGTAGGGAAATGACAGCCGCCAGGATGACCAGCTGCCAACCCCAAAAGGTGAAGGAGGCCAACTTGTCACCGAACAGGCGAACCTGACAGGTTCGCTGCACCACGTAATAGGCCGCAGCGAACAAGCCGCAGCCCCCAAACGCAAAAATCACCGCATTGGTGTGCAACGGCCGCAATCGACCGTAGCTGAGCCAGGGGATACCCAAGTTTAGTTCGGGCCAGGCGAGCTGGGAGGCGATGATTACGCCCACCAGCATGCCAACCACACCCCAAACCACCGTCATGATGGCGAACTGACGCACAACGGTATCGTTGTATACAGTCGCATTTTGATTTGCAAATGCCATTTTTACCTCTTCTCTATTTATCTAGTGGTGAGTGTCTAACTCCGCAGAGCCTCGGAGTTTGATCAAAGTCAAACGAGCGCGAATGTTCTTAACATTTCTTAAGAATCTTTCAAAATACGTTCTCCCTCGGCCTCAATATCTTCAAATTGCCCCCGATGTATGGCCCACCACAGACCTCCCAGGATGAAAAACACCAAAACCACCGAGAGCGGGATCAGCAAGTACAAAATATCCATCAGTGCACCCCTTCTTTGGAAACACCGCGAGTCAAACGCAAAGCATTGAGCACCACCACCAGAGAACTGGCGGCCATGCCCAAACCGGCCAACCAGGCTGGCAGCAGGCCAAAAACAGCGAGCGGAACACACGCCGCGTTGTAAAGCAGAGCCCACCAAAGGTTCTGCCGCACAATTGTGATCGTTCTTCGGGCAAGTCGCAACGACAGAACCACACTCGTCAGCTTGTCGCCCAGCACCACAAAATCTGCCTGCGCCTGCGCCAAGGGCACAGCTTGGCCAAATGCAAACGAGACATTCGCGCCGGCCAGCACCGGGCCATCATTCAACCCGTCACCCACCATGGCTACCGTATGGCCTTGTCGCTGGAGCTTTCGCAAAAATGCAAGCTTGTCGTCAGGGGAACACCCACCTTGCGCCCGCCCAATACCTGTCTGAGCCGCAATGCGCGCCACGGACTCTGCGCTATCTCCCGACAGCAGGTGCACCGTGACTCCATCAGTGGCCAGCGCGGCAACCACCGCCGACGCTTCCGGTCGCAAGTCCTCTTTCAGTGAGAACGTCGCCAGCCAACCGTCTGGATCCGCCACGAATACGCGTAAACCAGGCTCAGTATGGGACTCAAGGCCACAAAAAATGGCAGACCCAAGCCGCAGTGCAACCTGTGCGCCACCGTCGCCGCCCTCTGTTTGATACACCAATCCGGCAATACCCTGGCCCGCCGTTTCCGTGGCGGCTTCACATGACCACGCCTCGCGCCGTTCGCCTTCATCCAGTTTTCCGGTTCGCCCACGGGCTGCGGCACTCAAAGCCCGTGACACCGGGTGAAGGGAGTGCTGAGCCAGCGCAGCGGCCATACCGAGCGCTTGACCAAGGGCTACCCCGGGGCGCAACTCCACCGCCCCCAAAACCATCGAATCCCTTGTCAAGGTGCCCGTCTTGTCGAACACCAGCGTATCGACTGCAGACAACGCTTCAAGCGCCTGCAATCTGCGCACCAGAACACCACCGCGGGCCAGTGCGCCGGCCGACGCCAGCATCGCCGCCGGGGTAGCCAGTGACAACGCACACGGACAAGTGACCACGAGTACCGCCACCGCCACCATCAAGGCGTGCCCCGGATCACGACCCCACCACCAAGCACAGGCCCCAGCGGCTGCAATCAGGACTGCAAACAAAAACGGCTTAGCGAGACGATCCGCCAGAAGAGCCCCCTGGGGTTTGGTCGCTGACGCACTTTCCATCAAGGCCACGATCTGGGCAAAGCGCGTCTCGTCGCCCATTCGCAGCACACGCACCTGTACCGTGCTGCTGAGGTTGTGGCTTCCAGAAAGGACCTGCGCACCCAAGCCCCGCGCCAGAGGTCGTGATTCACCGGTAAGCAGTGCCTCGTCCACCAGTGTTTCACCCCGCTCCACGACGCCGTCTGCGACAAAGGCCTCTCCGGGGTGTACCCGCAGCAGATCACCGACCACCAGGCGCCGAACGGCCACGCGTTCATACTCGCCGTCAGGACGCAAACGTTCCACACTGTCTGGCAAGCGGTTCATCAATGCTTCAAGCGAACCGGCCGTCTGGTCCCGCAAGCGCAACTCCAGCCAGCGCCCGGTCAGCAGGAAGAAGACAAACATGGTCAGCGAGTCAAAATACACCTCTTGCCCAAACGCGCCCTGGGGTTCAAATGTGCCCACCGTACTCACCACAAATGTGATGAGCATGCCCAAAGCAACCGGCAAATCCATGCTGATGCGCCACTGCAGGATGTCGCGCAGTGCATTGCGAAAAAAAGGTCCGCATGAAAACAGAATGACCGGCAGAGTCAGCACCCAGGATGCCCAGCGCAGCAACTGCTCCATTTCGCCCGTCAGGTCGCCGGGGTGGGCAATATAGGCCGGATAGGCATACATCATGACCTGCATCATGCACAGGCCCGCTACCAGCCAGCGCCACAAAGCCTGTCGAGTCTCCAGCTTGCGTCGCTCACTGGCGAACACATCATTGGCTGGCACGGCGCGGTATCCACTGTTCTGCACCGCCTTCATCCAGGCAGACGGGCTAACCCGCCCGGCGGACCACACCACCTTTGCCCGGTGGCTGGCCGCGCCAACCTGGGCACTCATCACGCCCGGAACCCGACTCAGCGCTTCTTCCACGGTCAATGAGCAGGCCGCACAATGCATGCCTTCTATCACCACGCTTGACTCCCAGCAGTCTCCACCCATCGAAGAGGGTCGACTAAAAGCGCTCCACTCCTGGGGGTCGTCCAGCAACTCCAGAAACTCGTTGTTGTGCGGGCGCACAGGTCCACCGGACAAACCAGAAGGCGGAAAGACAGATTCGTCAGGCAATGAAAGACCAGCTATGGACATTGTTGTAAGTGTGCCTTGCAAAACACAAAAGTAATTGATACAGATCAAGACACGACCGCTGGTGCAGAGTAATCTGGATACCTTATCAGCATAAAGGAGCCCTTCCATGTACAAACGCATACTGGTTACCACCGACGGATCGACGCTGTCCAAGAAAGCCGTCAAAAGCGCCATTGACCTGGCCGCGCTCTGTGGCGCTGAATTGGTGGCACTGAAGGTGGTTCCGCGTTACCCACAAAGCTATTTTGAAGGCGGCATTGCCTTGCAGCCGGACGAGGTGCGCCGTGTAGAAAAACAATGGGGTGACGAAGGACAGGCTGTTGTCGATGCCGTCAAGAAAACAGCCTTGGGCAAGGGTATCATCACCAAAGCGCTCATCGTCAAATCAGATGTGGTGTCAGACGCTGTATTGGCCGCAGCCAAGAAAAACCAGTGCGACCTGATTGTCATGGCGTCCCATGGCCGCAAGGGCATCAAGCGCCTGCTGCTGGGAAGTGAAACCCAACATGTGCTGACCCACAGCACCATGCCGGTGCTGGTTCTCAAATAGGAGGGCGCGTCAGACCTCTTCTTGGTAGCGGTTGCGGATTTCCATGACTGATTCCCAGGCGTTCAAGAATGCCTGGACGCAGTCGGGGTCAAAGTGCTTGCCCGACCCCGCCACCAGAAAGTCCACCGCGGCCTCCAGCGTCCACGCCCTTTTGTAGGGCCGCTCCGAGGTCAATGCATCGAACACATCCGCCACGGCAACTATGCGGCTGAAAACCGGAATATCCAGACCACTGATTCCGCCAGGGTAGCCAGAGCCATCGAATTTTTCATGGTGTCCTTTGGCGATTTCGGCCCCGGCTTGCAGCACCCGCGATGAGCTGCCTTGAAGCAACTCGTAGCCAAAGATGGCATGTTGCTTCATGACTTCGAACTCCTCGGTATCCAGGCGCCCTGGTTTGAGTAGTATCTTGTCTGCAATGCCTACCTTGCCAATGTCGTGCATCGGAGCCGCTTCCAGCAGTAACTCCTGGTCCTCCACAGACAAACCCAGGCCGCGTGCGATGAGTTGCGAGTAATGCGCCATGCGCAAAATATGCGCGCCGGTTTCCGGATCGCGGTACTCGGCGGCCTTGCAAAGCCGCAACACAGTTTCGCGCTCCCGCGCCACGATTTCAGCAGTCGCTTTGCGCACTTCCTCAGCCAGCCATGTGGCACGGTCTGCAAGTTGTCTGCTAGCCTGACTCAGCGTCAGCATATTCTTGGCACGAGCCAGAAATTCGACCTTGTCCACGGGTTTGATCAGGAAGTCGTTCGCACCCAGGTCAAGAGCGCGGTAGCGCAACTGTTTCTGGTCATTGGCGGTAATCATCAATACAGGCACTGACTGCCGCCCCTGAATCTGACGCAAACGACTGATAAATTCCAGACCATCGACCCCGGGCATCATGTAGTCCACAATCACCAGATCGGGGTCGTTTTCGGAAGCCCAAGCGAGCCCGTCCAAGGCATCTGCAAAAGTATGTGCAACACAACCGTCCAGCTTTTTTACCAACGCGGCAAAAAGTATGAGGTTTATTTCGGTGTCGTCGACGATCAGCACATTTTGGACCACAGTTATTCAGCCTTTGGGTAGATTTTTGGGTTAGTCACAGCAGATTGCCGTTCGCGATAGCATCCAGCAGATGCCCGACTTCATCGGTCAAGGGCGCCAGCAGCTGTTCCACTCGGACTGCATCGGAGCGCAATGCACAACGTTCAATACTAGCGGCAAGATCACTGGCTGGCTGGGCGCCGAACATGGCAAGGGTACCTTTGAGCGCGTGCGCAGTGTGCAGCACCGTTGCAAGCTCGCCCTTGTGCGTGGCCGTACGCATTTTCTCAATGTCCAACGGCCATTGATCCACAAACGGCTGCATGACGATATGCAGGATTTCCTGGTCAACCGTCGTCAGCCCTGCAACGTAGTCAAAGTCATCCGAATCGGAGCTCTCGATCGCAATGTCCATCATGACCGACGGGTGCGACAATTCGCCATGGACCGAGGCGTTGGCAACCGTCTGCAGCATTTCCTGCAAAACGATAGGCTTGATCGGTTTGGAAATATAGTCATCCATCCCGGCTGCCAGGCAGCGTTCGCGATCGGACGCATGGGCATTGGCCGTCATCGCGATGATCGGCGTGCGCTGAATGGTTTCCATCGCCCGAATGCGTCGTGCGGCTTCCAGTCCGTCCATCACCGGCATCATCATGTCCATCAGGACCACATCGTAATTTTTTTGCGCCATGCGCTCCAGCGCAATCAGACCATTGCCTGCTACGTCCACCTGGTGACCCCAGCGTTCCAGCAGCGTCACGGCAAGCTTCTGGTTCACCGGGTCATCTTCCACCAGAAGCACGTCCAGCGCAATCTGATTGCGGCCAAAGAGATCTCCCGTCGCGCCAGATGTAGACTCTGCGGCCTCCCGCGTTCTGCGATCAATTTCGATGCGGGTGGTGAAATGAAACACGCTTCCCTTGCCGACCTTGCTTTCCACCCAGATGCGTCCGCCCATGACCTCGACCAGCCGGGTACAAATAGTCAGCCCCAGCCCGGTGCCGCCAAACCTCCGCGTAATGGAGCTGTCTTCCTGCGAGAACGCATCGAACACCGCATCCAGCCGATCTTCCGGTATGCCAATTCCGGTATCGCTGACGGACACATGCAGCAAACTGCCGTCAATGGACCCTCCCGCCCTTTCAATGCGCACCGCCACCTCTCCACCGTCGGTGAACTTGATCGCATTGCCAACCATGTTGACAAGAATCTGCCGCAGCCGACCCGGGTCCCCCAGTACCGCGAGAGGAACATCCTCTGCAATCTCGCAGATCAGCCGCAAGCCTTTCTCATGTGCTCGCAGCGCAAGGGTCTTAAGGGTGTCTGCAACGACCCGATCCAACGGGTAAGGGATGCGCTCAATGAGGAGCTTTCCCGCTTCAATTTTCGAAAAATCAAGAATGTCGTTAATGATCCGCAGCAAGGCTTCAGAGGACGATTTAACGATACCCACATACTCACGCTGGTCAACATCAAGAGGCGTATCCAGCAGCAGGTCGGTCATACCGATAACGCCATTCATCGGCGTGCGGATCTCATGACTCATGTTGGCCAGAAAATCCGACTTGGCCCGACTGGCAGCTTCTGCTGCGTCCTTCGCTTTCTGCAACTCCTCAGAAGTGAGTTTGGACTCCGTAATATTGGACAAATAGCCATTCCAGACCAGACCGCCCTGCGGCAGCTGACGGGGCTGCGCCTCACCATGCACCCACACAGTGGCTTTTGACTGCTGATGAACCATCCGGAAATCCATAGCCCAGGATTTGATGGCGGCATTGGCATCGTGCACGAACTGCACGAAAGGTTCACGCTCGTCAGGGTGAACCTGACCCAAGAAAACCTCGGAATCGGCGATCACACTGTCCGGGCTGATGCCACACATCGCATGCACCGCATGGCTGATGAACGGCACCTGAATAACCCCCTTGCTGTCCACAGAGTACTGAAACACGGTGACCGGAATGCTCTCGGTTACTTCACGCAAGCGGGAATCCGCCTCTCTGAGCAGGGTGACGTCCTGCCAGATTCCCGTGAACACAGTGGCTCCATCGGGAGAAAGATCCGGCTCGGGAATCATTTCTGATCGAATCCAGCGCAGCGTGCCGTTCGGCATGCGGACACGGTAGTCATCGTGCCAATCCATTCTCTGCTCAGCCGCCGCCCGAGCACCCTTCACCACGCGCATGCGGTCGTCTTCAACAATCTGGGATATTGCCAGCGCCGGATCGGCAAGCAATGCCGCGGGCGATAAGCCTCTGACTTCCTGAACCCGGTCGCTCACAAAGGTGAATCGATAGCCGCCACCACCCATTTGCAACTGGAACACCACACCCGGCACCGTATTGGCAATGCGACTCAGCCTCTCCTCGGCTGCCTTGATGGTGACCTCCATGCGCCTGCGCTCGGAAATATCGGTGCGAATGGCTATGAACTGGGAGGGCTTGCCTGCTTCGTCGCGCAGGGGAACAATCGTGGCGTCTACCCAATAAGGGTGACCGTCCTTCGCGCGATTGCAAATTTCACCATGCCATACCTGCCCCGCGGCAATAGTGGCCCACAAGTTGGTAAAAAACGCGGGCGCATGGGTGCCCGAGTTGATCATGCGATGGTTTTGACCCATCAGCTCCTGACGGGAATACCCGCTGATCTCGCACAACTTGTCATTGGCATAGGTGATATCACCCGCCAGGTTGGTAATGCTGACGATGGCATGCTGGTCCAGCGCAAATTTCTGGTAGGCCAGGTCGGCCAGTGCTTCATGCAGGTCTTGTTGACCTTCCTCGTTTTGACGGGCCAAATCACGCATGAGCAGCGACAACGACTCCAGACTCTCGTCGATCGCCAGCGTCTGCCCAGGATCAATGGTTGCGATCAACTCCCTGGCAGTCGCCCGCAGCGACTCAATGGCCCGGGTGCGCCCCGCCAACTCTTCCCTCAACCGGGTGTTGGTGCTGGTCAGCTCGACCGAACTCAATTCAAGGCTTCGGGTTTTCAGCTCCAGATCCCGATCGTTTTGCTGATACGCCTCGCCCACAAGCTGAAAAAGCCCAGGCAGCCCATTCAGCAGTTGCGCAGCGTTCGCAGACAGGGTGCCGCTGCCCGCTAGCTGGCGCAATTCGTCTTGCACAGCATCCAACCCGGCAGGGTCAAGGTCCAGTGTCCGTCTGACCTGGCGGGCTAGTAATTTGTGCATGCGTCTTGGATTTCGAAGAAATCAGGTAGCTTCGCCAATATAGGTGATTGTCATGGTCTGGTTGTGCAGTTTGCACTCAACTGCCGGGCTGAAAGGACTGATCTCGCCGTAGGAATAAAAGCCTGCCAGCGTAGCACGCTGCCCGAACACTGCACCCACCGCTTCGACTTCTTCATCCACGCGACCGCCCATCACCAGCTTGCGTCCGACACAGCTCACGAGCAGTGCCAACCCATCACCAGGACCCTGCAGCATGGCTTTTGCCGCCTGCGCCGCCGCTTCAGCCCCATCAACCAGCGCGTCGGTACTGGCATGCATCAACCGGAGATAGCCCTCCGGATCAATATCCCCCGCGAGTGTCAGACTGCCTGCGGCTTCGTCGACGCCAAGAATGGTGCGGATCAGCCCAACCTCGTTGTGGTCGCTTCCAAGCATGGCAAATGGAAACAGCAACCCAGACGCTGGCAAGTCCCTCGCATGTTCGCCCAGATAGCGCTTGTAGGTTTCCAGTGCCGATTCGCCGTCCAGCTCAAAAAGTACGTTGTTCTCGCAGCGCGTGACCTTGCGGGCAGGACCAAACGGTGACCAACCACCGAAAGAGCCATGGGAGAACTGCAAGGTATCGCCGTACAGGCCAATACACGTCAACCGATTGCTGCTGACCCCCTTCTCGTCCAGAACGAGAGTCTTAACAAATGCGCCGCCGTCACCTGCCAGCCCCCCGGTGATGGGAATCCGTGAACCCACAATGTCCGTCATACCGGACAGTACGGCACTCCCGTTAATCTGGACACCCTGTCCAAAAATAAGAATGGCTTTGAGGCCCACAACCGGCAAGCCGGTGGCCAGCCGACGACCGGCCGCGAATGAGTCTTCCATGCCAGCCATGACGGTACTCACCTGCGCCACCCGGGCCTGGTCAAAATGCAGACCCGTGACGACCAGCGTGCCATCGTCTACGCCATGGGTTGAAATCTCGCCTGCAGTGGAGCAACCCGCCCGGTGGGCCTGCGGGAAGGCCTGGGCAATCGCGTCAGCGCCCTTCTGCAACGCGTCGACCGAGCCAAAGGCCAGCACCAGATGGGGCTGTATCGCTGCAAGAACTGAAAAATCAGCTGCGGCCGATGCCGCATGGCGCACGACGATCTGCAAAACTTTCATGACGGAGTTTCTGAGGATGGCTGATTTTGATACTGGCCGCGCAAAACATTTTTCTGCACTTTGCCCATAGTATTACGCGGTAGCTCATCCACGACAAAACAACGCTTGGGAATTTTGAAATTGGCCAGCATGGCCTTGAGCTGCAACAGAATGGCGGCAGGGTCCAGCGCCGCCCCCGGTTTTGCGATCACCACGGCCACGCCCACCTCGCCAAAATCAGCATCGGGCACGCCCACCACGGCGCTCTCTGCGACACCGGCAAGCTCATTGATGTAGCCCTCAATCTCGGCAGGATAGACGTTGTAGCCACCGCTGATGATGAGGTCCTTGCTGCGCCCGACGATGGTTACATAGCCCCGTGCATCGACTTTCCCCACGTCACCGGTCTTGAAGTATCCGTCCGCCGTGAACTCCTCCCTGGTTTTTTCCGGCATGCGCCAATAGCCCTTGAAGACATTGGGGCCCTTGACCTGGATCCCACCAATCTCACCAGTTGCCAGCGGCTTGCCGTCATCCCCCTGAACCCGCAGGCTCACACCAGGCAGCGGGAAGCCGACCGTGCCGCCGCAGCGTTCGTCCTGGTTGCCGTAGCGCGGGTCGGGTGCGTAGGGATT